>Ga0073915_10000200_pt1 | contig 9326 bp, 8 predicted proteins | sample GWRWT2_30Apr14_FD_71480 | JGI IMG/M metagenome (GOLD analysis project Ga0073915, IMG submission 71480) | Sand microcosm microbial communities from a hyporheic zone in Columbia River, Washington, USA - GW-RW T2_30-Apr-14 | ecosystem: Engineered > Artificial ecosystem > Sand microcosm >... | reverse complement strand
GCCCGCCGTGACTCTGATGACCACAACTAGCAAAGGACGTCTGCATGGCCGCCTACAAGCGCATCCTTCTGAAACTCTCTGGTGAAGCCCTCATGGGCGACGATGCATTCGGCATCAACCGTGCCACCATCGTGCGCATGGTTCAAGAAATCCAGGAGGTGACGAAGCTGGGGTGCGAGGTCGCAGTCGTCATTGGTGGTGGCAACATTTTCCGTGGTGTCGCGGGTGGTTCGGTCGGGATGGACCGCGCCACGGCTGACTACATGGGCATGCTGGCCACCGTCATGAACGCCTTGGCCCTGGCCGACACCATGCGCCAGGAAGGCATGACCGCGCGCGTCATGTCGGCCATCAACATCGAGCAGGTCGTGGAGCCCTATGTGCGCCCCAAGGCCTTGCAGTACCTCGAAGAAGGCAAGGTGGTGATTTTCGCCGCTGGCACGGGCAACCCCTTCTTCACCACCGACACAGCTGCCGCTTTGCGCGGTGCCGAGATCGGTGCCGAGATCATGCTCAAGGCCACCAAGGTGGATGGCGTGTACTCCGCTGATCCCAAGAAGGATCCGCTGGCCACGCGCTACAGCACCATCACCTTCGATGAAGCCTTGATCAAGAATCTCCAAGTGCTGGACGCGACAGCGTTTGCGCTGTGTCGCGACCAGAATCTGCCCCTCAAGGTGTTTTCCATCTTCAAGCCCGGCGCCCTCAAGCGTGTGGTGATGGGCGAGGATGAAGGCACCCTGGTCCACGTGTGATCCGGAGCATTTCATGAGCATTGCAGACATTAAAAAATCCCTCGAGCAAAAAACGCTCAAATCCATCGACTCTTTCAAGGGCGATTTGAGCAAGATCCGTACAGGCCGTGCGCACCCTGGCATCCTCGATCAGGTGCAGGTCGATTACTACGGTTCATTGGTGCCCATCAGCCAGGTTGCCAACGTGACCCTGATTGACGCGCGCAACATCAGCGTGCAGCCTTGGGAAAAAGGCATGGGCGCCAAGATTGAGAAAGCCATCCGCGAATCCGATCTGGGCCTCAATCCCGCCTCGCAAGGCGACCTGATCCGCGTGCCGATGCCCGCCCTGACCGAAGAGCGCCGCAAGGACCTCATCAAGATCGTGAAGAGCCTGGCTGAGGACGCCAAGGTGGCCGTGCGCAATCTGCGCCGCGATGCCAACGAGCAGGCCAAGCGTTTGCTCAAGGACAAGGAAATCACCGAAGACGATGACCGTCGTTCGCAGGATGATGTTCAAAAGCTGACCGACCGCACGATTGTCGACATCGACAGGTTGGTTCAGGCCAAAGAAGCCGAGATCCTGGCGGTTTGATCGGCTTTTCATTGATCTCGATGCAGTCTGAGGCGGTTTGACCGCCTCTATCTGTTTTGGAGCCAGCATGGCCAAGCGCAATCCTTCCAACCCGTTATCGGCCCCCCGCCATGTTGCCATCGTCATGGATGGCAATGGGCGCTGGGCCCGCAAGCGCCTCATGCCGCGTGGCGTGGGCCACAAGGCAGGCGTTGACGCCCTGATCTCGGTGGTGCAGGCCTGCGCCGACCGGGACATCGATTTCCTCACCGTGTTCGCGTTTTCATCAGAAAACTGGAAGCGGCCTGAGGAAGAGGTCTCCGGCCTGATGAGCCTGCTGCTGGTGGCCTTGTCCAAGCACATCGCCAAGCTCAAGGCCGATGGCGTTCGCATCCGCATCGCGGGCGACCTGAGCACGGTGGCTGAAAAAATCCGCAATGCCCTGCTGGATGCGGAGGCCCGCACCCGCGACAACAGCCGCTTGACCTTGACGGTGGCTTTCAACTACGGTGGTCGCTGGGACATTGTCCAGGCGTGCCAGAAGGCCATGGCCGCTGGTTTGTCGGCCGAGACCCTGACCGAGGCAGAACTGTCGCGTTTCATGGCCATGAGCTATGCGCCCGATCCTGATCTGTTCATCCGCACCGGCGGCGAGGTTCGCCTGTCCAATTTCCTGTTGTGGCAAAGCGCGTACGCCGAGTTGTACTTCACCGATTGTCTGTGGCCTGATTTTGATGCCGCCGAAATCGACAAGGCTTTGACGGCGTTCGCCATTCGCGAGCGGCGTTTTGGCGATGTCGGGGCTTCGGGCCAAGGAGAGGGCGCCGTAGGTGGCGCGGTTGACAACGACGAATCCACGTCAGAGAGATCCTGAACATGCTCAAGCAACGCGTGATCACGGCGCTGATCCTGATGGCCATCTTGTTGCCAGCCCTGGCCGCGCAGGCACTGTGGCCATTCGCTGCTTTGGGCTTGCTGTTTGTCAGCGCTGCAGGCTGGGAGTGGGCGCGCTTGAATGGGTGGCCTGGGGCACGGGCCTGGGCGATGGGAGCCGCAGTGGCTGTGCTGGGCTATGTCGTCGCCGAAGCGGTTCATCTTGATCCCTGGGGGCTGTCGGCCCCGCACATTGAGAGCACGGCGGCCAACCATGTTCACGTGGCAGGTCAGGCATTGGCTGGTTTCGTGGTGCCTGCCACCGTGTGGTGGGTCACCGGTGCTTTGTGGGTGCTGGGCGGGGCTTCGGCGCTGCGTTGGGGCACCGTGTACTGGAAGGAGTCACCCCGTGCTTTGCGGGCGATTCTCGGCCTGGGCATCCTGGTGGTGGCCTGGCTCGCGCTGACCGAAAGCAAGGCCCAGGGGCTCAATTTTCTGTTGTCGGTTTTCTGCCTGGTGTGGGCCGCTGACATTGGTGCCTACTTCGGTGGCCGTGCCTTTGGTCGCCGCAAGCTGGCGGTCAGCATCAGCCCGGGCAAGAGCTGGGAGGGTGTCTGGTCCGGCATGCTGGCGGTGCTGCTGCTCGCGGTGGCCTGGATCGCGGTTGACCGCCACTGGTCGGTTGATTCGCCCAGCATGTACAGCCACTTGCTGTCTGGGCTGGGGCCCATTGGGCTGGTGCTGAGCATTGTGTTCCTGGTGGGCATGAGCGTCGTGGGCGATTTGTTCGAGTCACTCATCAAGCGCCAGGCCGGTGCCAAGGACAGCAGCCAGTTGCTGCCCGGACATGGTGGGGTGCTTGACCGGGTTGATGCCTTGTTGCCGGTCCTGCCTTTGGTGCTTGCTTTGATGTCTTTGTGTCATGGTTGAGGCCTTCATGCCCATGGCAAACCGCCAGCGCCTGTGCGTGCTGGGTTCCACCGGCTCAATCGGGACCAACACGCTGGACGTGGTGGCCCGCCATCCGGATCGCTTTGACGTGTTTGCCCTCAGTGGCGGGCGCCGAGTGGACGAGCTGCTGGCGCAATGTGTGCAGTGGCGTCCCCGGTTTGCCGTGATGTCCCACGAGGATGCGGCGCAGCGTCTTCGCCAAGGCATTGCGCAAGCAGGTTTGTCGACCGAAGTGCTCAGCGGCGAACAGGCCTTGTGCGACATTGCCTCTCATCCAGAGGTTGAGGTTGTGATGGCCGCCATCGTGGGGGCGGCCGGTCTGGCCCCTTGCCTGGCGGCGGCGCGGTCTGGCAAGCGCTTGCTGCTGGCCAACAAGGAAGCCCTGGTCGTGGGCGGTGCCCTGTTCATGAGCGCCGTGGCCGAGGGTGGCGCGACCTTGCTGCCCATTGACAGCGAGCATTCGGCCATTTTCCAGTGCCTGCCAGAGGACGTTGGCACTTGGGCCGAACGCATCGACCACATCGTGCTGACGGCCTCGGGTGGGCCATTTCGCCAGCGAGACCCCGCCACTTTGCGCGATGTCACGCCTGACCAAGCCTGCGCCCACCCGAATTGGGTCATGGGACGCAAGATCTCGGTCGATTCGGCCACGATGATGAACAAGGCGCTGGAAGTGATCGAGGCGCGCTGGTTGTTTGGCCTCAAGCCCGACCGCATCAAGGTGGTCTTGCACCCGCAAAGCATCATCCACTCGATGGTGGTGTGCCGCGATCGGTCCGTGCTGGCCCAATTGGGCACGCCGGACATGCGCGTGCCCATCGCCTACGGCTTGTCCTGGCCTAATCGGATCGAGTCGGGGGCGGATTTACTTGATTTTACCCGGCTGTCTGCCTTGACCTTCGAAGAGGCCGATGCGCGTCGTTATCCCGGCCTGCAATTGGCCTGGGACACTCTGAATGGCCCGGCGGGCAGCACCTGCGTGCTCAATGCGGCCAACGAAGTGGCGGTGGATGCTTTCCTGACCGGGCGCATCCGCTTTGACCAGATTCATGCCGTCAACGCCCAAAGTCTGGTCGATTGCGCGGTAGAGTCCGGCTGCTGCGACAGCGTCGACGGTTTGTTGGCGCTGGACGCCAAGGCCAGGCGCATCGCCCAGGTGATTTCATCTGGCTTGAGCCGCTGATTTAACCGGAGCCTTGCCATGTTGTTGACGGTGTTGGCATTTTTAGTGACCATCGGTGTGCTGGTCATCATCCACGAGTACGGGCACTACCGTGCCGCTGTCGCGTGCGATGTCAAGGTGCTGCGGTTTTCCGTGGGCTTTGGGCGCGTGCTCTGGCGCCGCATGCATGGTGAGACCGAGTTCGTGGTGTCGGCACTGCCGCTGGGCGGCTACGTGAAGATGCTGGACGAGCGCGAGGGGGCTGTCGCGCCCTTGGAGTTGAGCCGCGCTTTCAACCGCAAGCCGCTCAAGCAACGGGCCTTCATCGTGGCCGCCGGGCCAGCGGCCAATTTGCTGCTCGCGGTGTTGCTGTATGCCTGCGTCAATTGGGCTGGCGTGCAGGAGCTGCGACCCTGGATGGCGCAGCCCAAAGCCGAAAGCCTGGCCGATCAGGCTGGCTTGCAGGCGCGAGATGAAATCCTGTCGGTCGCCCAGGTGGCCGCTGACGACGCCTCCGAGGAGGGCTGGCAAGCCATCCGCTCGATGAGCGATTTGCAGTGGCAGTTCACCCAGGCCGCTTTGGCGGGGCGCGACTTGCGCCTGCAGGTCAGCCACAACGCTTCTGGCACGGGCGAGCCGCAGCAGCGCGGCAGCCGCACATTGACCTTGGCGCTCAGCCGGATTCCGGCGGCCGATGTGGACGCCAAGTTGCTGGACCGCATTGGCCTGACGGGGCCGTTTGTCGAGCCGATCATCGCCCAGGCCATCGCCGGTGGTCCTGCCGAGCGGGCTGGCCTGAAGGCGGGTGATCGCATCTTGCAGATCAATGGTCGGGTGCCCACGGATGCCGCGCAATTGCGGCAGCTGATTGGTGCCAGCCACGATCAAGGGCAGGTCAAACCTATCCAGTTGAAGGTCCTTCGTGCTGGGCAAAGCTTGGACATCACCGTGACCCCGGCGATGAAGGACGTGGACGGCAAACAGCTGGCGCGCATCGAGGCAGGCATCGGATCACCACCTGCGTTGGTCGACGTGAGCTATGGCCCTCTGGAAGGCTTGACTCTGGCGCTCAACCGCACCTGGGACGTCTCTCGCATGAGCCTGGAAATGCTGGGCAAGATGGTGGTGGGGCAGGCTTCGCTGAAAAATCTCAGTGGACCGTTGACCATTGCGGATTACGCGGGGCGCTCGGCCGAAATGGGTTGGGTACATTACCTGGGTTTTCTGGCGCTGGTCAGCGTCAGTCTGGGCGTGCTCAATCTGCTGCCGCTGCCGGTGCTGGATGGCGGGCACCTCATGTATTATCTTTTTGAAGGACTCACCGGCCGGCCCATCTCAGAAGTATGGATGGAGCGGTTGCAACGCGGTGGCGTGGCCATCATGCTCACCATGATGTCACTTGCCCTCTACAACGATTTGGCCCGAATGTTGGGCTCGCACTGATCTTTGCATGCAATTCCCTTCCAAGACTGTCCATCGGTTCAAACCGACCCTGGCCGCCGCGCTCATCGCTGTGACCATGTTCCACACCGCCGCTTTCGCGGTGGAGCCCTTTGTGCTCAAGGACATCCGTGTCGAGGGCCTGCAGCGGGCTGACGCGGGCACTGTGTTCGCCTCGCTGCCTTTCCGGGTGGGCGACACCTACACCGATGACAAGGGCTCGGCCGGCTTGCGCTCTTTGTTTGCCACGGGTCTGTTCAAGGACGTGCGCATCCAGATTGACGGCAACGTGGTCGTGGTGGTCGTTGAAGAGCGCCCGGTCATCGCCAAGGTCGAGTTCGTGGGCACCAAGGAGTTCGACAAGGACAACCTGGTCAAGGCGCTCAAGGACATCGGCATCGGCGAGGGCCAGCCTTTTGACCGCGCCCTGGCCGACCGCGCAGAGACCGAGCTCAAGCGCCAGTACCTGTCGCGCAGCCTCTACGGCATTGAGGTCGTGACCACCATCACCCCGGTGGACCGCAACCGCGTCAACGTGACTTTCAGCGTGACCGAAGGCGACACGGCCAAGATCAAGAGCGTCCGGATCACGGGCGCCAAGGCTTTTTCTGAAAGCACCTTGCTGTCGCAGATGGACCTGACCACCGGTGGCTGGTTGACTTGGTACACCAAGTCTGACCAATACGCGCGGGCCAAGCTGAACGCCGACCTGGAAACGATCAAGGCTTACTACCTGAACCGTGGCTACCTGGAGTTCCGGGTTGAGTCCACGCAAGTGGCGATTTCGCCGGACAAGCAAGACATCTCCATCGCCATCAATGTGACGGAAGGCCCTCGCTACACCGTTACTGGTGTGAAGCTGGAGGGCGACTACCTGGGCAAGGACGAAGTGTTCCGTTCGCTGGTGGCCGTCAAGCCTGGCGACTCCTACCGCGCGGAAGACATCGCCTCGACCACCAAGGCTTTCACCGACCGGTTCGCGGCCTTTGGTTATGCCTTCGCCCGCGTTGATTTCCGCCCCGAGCTGAACCGCGATAAGGGCACGGTCGTGGCAGTGTTCAGTTCGCAGCCGCAGCGCCGCGTGTACGTGCGCCGGGTGAACGTGGCTGGTAATTCGCGCACGCGTGACGAAGTGATCCGCCGCGAGTTCCGTCAGTTCGAATCGGCCTGGTACGACGGCCAGAAGATCAAGCTGTCACGCGACCGCGTTGATCGCCTGGGCTATTTCAAGCAGGTGGGCATCGACACCGTGGAAGTGCCGGGCACGCAAGACCAGGTGGATCTGACCATCACCGTGGAAGAAAAACCCACCGGGAACCTGATGCTGGGTGCGGGTTTCTCCAGTGCGGAAAAGCTCTCCCTGACGGCCTCGATCAAGCAAGACAACATCTTTGGCACCGGTAACTACCTGGGCATCGAAGTCAACACCAGCAAGTACAACCGCACGCTGGTGGTCAGCACGGTGGATCCGTATTTCACCGATGGCGGCATTTCGCGCGCGGTGGACGTGTTCTACCGGACCTCGCGCCCGCTGAGGACCCAGGGGGGTGACTATGAAATCGTGACCCCGGGCGCCACGATCCGCTTTGGCGTGCCGTTCACCGAGTTCGACACGGTGTTCTTTGGTCTGGGTGCTGAACAGACCACCATCAAGGGTGACTTGGGGTTGCCAGACAAATACAAGCTGTACCGCCGCAATTTCGGTGAAACCAGTTTGTCGATTCCGCTGACGGTCGGCTGGGCGCGTGATTCGCGCGACAGCACGATTGCGCCCAACCAGGGGCGTTATCAGCGCGTCAACATGGAATGGGGTGTGGCGGGTGACACGCGCTACTTGCGCGGTGACTACCAGTTCCAGCAGTATTTCCCACTGACCAATCGCTTCACCTTTGGCTTCAATGCCCAAATTGGCTATGGCGTGGGTTTGTCGGGCAAAGAGTATCCGTTCTTCAAGAACTTCTACGGAGGCGGCTTGGGCACGGTGCGCGGTTTCGAGCAGAACTCACTGGGCCCGATCGACAACAATGGCGCCTACATCGGCGGCAACAAGCGCATCAACATCAACAATGAGTTGTACGTGCCGTTTCCGGGTGCCGGCAATGACCGCACCTTGCGCTTGTTCGGATACCTGGACGCTGGTAATGTCTGGGGCAGTGAAGACCCGATCAAGCTGGACGATTTCCGCCTTTCCATGGGCGTGGGCGTCAGCTGGGTCTCACCGGTGGGGCCGCTTAAACTCAGTTACGGCCAACCTTTCCGCAAGTTCGATGTGGATAAAATTCAGAAACTCCAGTTCCAGATCGGCACCGCATTCTGACCATGAAATCCGTCCTCAAGACCTTGATGGTCACCGGTTTGCTGGTGGCCGCGGCCACGGCCTCTGCCCAGGAATTCAAGATTGGGTACGTCAATCTCGACCGTGTGTTGCGTGACGCGACGCCTGCCAAGGCGGCGCAAGCCAAGCTGGAGGTTGAATTCAGCCGCCGCGAGAAAGAGCTGACCGAAACGGCCCAGCGCATCAAATCGGCCTCGGACAAGTTCGAGAAAGACGCGCCAACGCTGGTTGAGGGCGAGCGCGGTCGTCGCCAACGCGACCTGGTCGAGCAAGACCGTGAGTTCCAGCGCAAACGCCGCGAGTTCCAGGAAGACCTGAACCAACGCAAGAACGAAGAACTGGCCTCGGTGCTTGACCGCGCCAACCGCGTGGTCAAGCAGATCTTTGATCAAGAAAAGTACGACCTGATCGTTCAGGAGGCCGTCTTTGCCAGCCCGCGTGTGGACATCACCGACAAGGTGATCAAGTCCCTCAACACCGCCCTCGGCAAGTGAGCGGGTCGGTCAACCCGACCGGCTTGACGTCCATGGTGCAGCTCGGTCAGATCGTCGCAGCGCTGGGTGGCGAGTTGCTGGGTCCCGCAGAGTTGTCGATTGCCCGCATCGCGCCGATCGAGCAGGCGCAGGCCGATGCGATCACCTTCCTGGCGCACCCCAAATACCGAGCCCAGTTGGCCAGCACATCGGCTGGTTGCGTGATCGTCTCAAGCGCGCTGAAGGCTGAAGCTGCGGCCCGTGGCGCGGTCATCGTCACGGACGATCCCTACCTGTACTTTGCCAGGCTGACGCAGTGGTGGGCCAGCCGCACGCGCCCACAAGCGCCAGCCAGCATTCACCCCAGTGCGGTGATCGACCCCAGCGCCAGCTTGGGCGAGGGCGTCAGCATTGGCCCCTTGGTGGTGGTGGAGGCGAACGCGGTCATTGGCGCGGGCGCGGTGATCGGGCCCCATTGTGTGATCGGGCGCGGCGCCCGCATTGGCGTGGGCACCCGCTTGGCCGCCAGTGTCAACATCGGCTTTGATTGCAGCATTGGCGAGCGCTGCCTCTTCCACAGTGGCGTGGTGATCGGGGCTGATGGCTTTGGCTTTGCACCCACCCAAGGCCGCTGGGAAAAAATTGAACAATTGGGGGCCGTGCGCATTGGGGATGACGTCGAGATCGGCGCCAACTCCTGTGTGGACCGCGGCGCCCTGGGCGACACCGTCATTGACACCGGGGTCAAGCTCGACAACCTGGTCCAGATCGGGCACAACGTCCA
>Ga0073915_10000198_pt1 | contig 9346 bp, 10 predicted proteins | sample GWRWT2_30Apr14_FD_71480 | JGI IMG/M metagenome (GOLD analysis project Ga0073915, IMG submission 71480) | Sand microcosm microbial communities from a hyporheic zone in Columbia River, Washington, USA - GW-RW T2_30-Apr-14 | ecosystem: Engineered > Artificial ecosystem > Sand microcosm >... | reverse complement strand
GTTTTTGATTATGATAGCGCCCATTTTGTTGTTCAGAGGAAAAAGAGATGGTATCCAGTGATCAAATAAAAGAATTGATAGCGCGAGATATTGATGTGGAGCATGTAATAGCCGAACTCAATGGCGCGAACATAAACCTGGTGATTGTCAGTCAGGTGTTTGATGGACTTAACTCAGTGAAGAAACAACAACTTGTGTACGGTAGTCTGAAGGACTTGATTGCAAAAGGCGATCTTCATGCGGTGACGATGAAACTGTATACCCCGCTTGAATGGAAACAGGCCAAACACTTTATCTGATTGGTCACAGGCGTGTTGTATTTTTTGCGGGAAGGTGAAGAGCCTTTGCGTATATAAACGATTGATTTGAGACATTTGATGGATAAATTGTTCATTAAGGGCAGCGGCCCTACACGAGGCAGGGTAAGAATTTCCGGCGCAAAAAATTCCACGCTACCTATCCTTGCCGCCACCTTGTTGGCAAGTGAGCCCATGGTTGTGCGTAACGTGCCGCATTTGCAAGATGTCACCACGATGATTGAATTGATGGCGTGCATGGGCATTGTGCCCGTCATTGATGATCAAATGGGTGTTGGGGTTGATGCGAGCACCATTAGCAGCTTTAAAGCACCGTATGAACTGGTTAAAACCATGCGTGCTTCAATATTGGTGCTCGGTCCACTGGTTGCGCGTTTTGGCGAGGCGGAAGTCTCGTTGCCCGGTGGCTGCGCTATCGGTAGCCGTCCGGTGGACTTGCATTTGCGGGGCCTTGAAATGATGGGCGCGCACGTGACGGTTAAAGAAGGCTATATCCATGCACACACCAAGGGCCGTTTGACGGGCGCACGTATTGTTTTTGATACCGTCACCGTTACGGGCACCGAAAATCTATTAATGGCTGCTACATTGGCAAAAGGCCGGACTATTTTGGAAAACGCCGCGCGTGAGCCGGAAGTCGTCGATCTGGCCAATTGTCTTCGAAGTATGGGGGCTCAAATTGAAGGTGCCGGCACCGACACTATTAAAATCGAGGGGGTGGAGCGCTTGCACGGTGGATATCACAGCGTGATTCCTGACCGTATCGAGACGGGTACTTATCTTATAGCGGCGGCGGCTTCGCGTGGCTCTATTCTGGTAAAAGAAACCAATCCAAGCTTGCTTGATTCCGTATTGTTAAAACTGGAAGAGGCCGGCGCGCATATTGTGACCGGTGCTGACTGGATCAGCCTTGATATGCGTGGTAATCGCCCTAGGGCTATCAACATTAAAACGGCACCTTATCCAGGATTTCCCACCGATATGCAGGCGCAATTCTCGGTGATGAATGCAGTAGCAGAAGGTACAGGCCTTATCACTGAAATGGTATTTGAAAATCGTTTTATGCATGCGCAGGAACTCGTGCGCATGGGTGCCAATATTACCGTGCAAGGCAATACCCTGATCACCCAGGGTGTTGACCGTCTCCAGGGTGCACCGGTTAAGGCAACTGATTTAAGAGCATCCGCGAGTCTGGTGATTGCCGGAATAATCGCTGACGGTGAAACCACCATAGAGCGGATTTACCACATTGATCGTGGTTATGAATGTATTGAAGAAAAATTCCAGGCCCTGGGTGCCAATATTCGTCGTATACCGGGTTAAGACTGGGCAGAGGATGAATCAATGATTGAAGACAGAAGCCGGCAGTTGGTGTTTGCTTTATCCAAGGGCCGCATATTAAAAGAAACGCTACCTTTGTTGAAAACAGCTGGCATTGAGTTGCTGGAAGACCCCGACCAAAGCAGAAAACTTATTTTTCCTACGACCTGTGACGATGTGAAAATACTCATCTTGCGGGCAACGGATGTGCCGACTTATGTGGAGCATGGTGCAGCGGATCTGGGTGTATCAGGCAAAGATGTGCTGCTCGAACACGGGGGACGTGGTTTTTATGAGCCGCTGGATTTGAACATCGGTCGTTGCAGGTTGATGGTCGCTGCGCGTGTCAATGCACCGGCGGTTACGGGGCGTCTAAAAGTCGCGAGCAAGTTTGTTAATGTTGCCAAGCGTTATTATGCCGAGAAAGGCGAGCAGGTAGAAATTATCAAACTCTATGGCTCCATGGAGCTTGCACCTCTGGTCGGTTTGGCAGACTGCATTGTAGACTTGGTGGATACGGGTAATACCTTGAAGGCCAATGGCTTGCAACCCACCGAATTGATTGCCAACATTAGCTCCCGCTTGATCGTCAACAAGGCATCAATGAAAATCAAACATCAACGTATCCAGGATATTATTGACTGCCTTGATCAAGCGGTTAAAGCAAACGCGTCGGCTAAAACCAGTTAGAGTCATTGCTCATTAGGTGCTTATGTCACGATTATCAATTCCCCTACTTTCTACCCGTTCGGACGATTTTTATGCACAACTGCGTGCACGCTTGGCACGGGACAGTGTGTCTGATTTACAAGTAGAAAATTCTGTTCGTGACATCCTCGCTGCAATTCGTGCCCACGGTGACCAAGCCCTGCTCAATTACACGCGGCAATTTGATCAGCTGACTGTGTCAAACGTTGGTGAGCTGGAAATAACAGCGGAAGAAAGAAAAAACGTATTGCAGCGTATTTCGCCTGAAGATAAAGAGATTCTTGAATTATCTGCAGAACGTATTCGCAGTTTTCATGAGAAGCAAAAGCAGCACTCCTGGTCCTATACAGAAGCCAATGGAACGCTGTTGGGTCAGCAAGTACGTGCCATGGATAGGGTGGGTGTTTATGTGCCGGGCGGGAAGGCGGCCTATCCCTCCTCTGTGCTGATGAATATTCTTCCAGCCAAAGTGGCCGGGGTAAAAGAAATTATCATGGTGGTTCCTACGCCCGGCGGCGTACGGAATGACCTGGTTATTGCTGCGGCTGAAATTGCAGGCGCTGACCGGATTTTTACCATTGGTGGCGCACAGGCCATTGCGGCGCTGGCCTATGGCACGGCCAGTATCCCCAAGGTGGATAAAATTGTTGGCCCCGGGAATATCTATGTTGCAACGGCGAAGAAAATGGTTTTTGGTGAGGTAGGCATTGATATGATTGCCGGACCGTCTGAAATCATGATTTTGAGTGATCGTGATGTGAATCCAGACTGGTTGGCTATGGATATGTTTTCACAGGCCGAACATGATGAAAATGCACAGTGTATTCTGGTTTGCGCCGATGCTGATCTCTTGAATCGTGTTCACCGCAGCATGGAAAAACAACTGCCTCATATGTCCAGGCGTGACATTATCAAAGCTTCACTTGAAGGCAGAGGGCTCTTGATCCAGGTCAGGGATCTAACGGAAGGGGTAGCCGTGATTAATCAGGTGGCACCCGAACATCTTGAACTCGCTGTAGCGCATCCTGAAGATCTATTGACAGATATCCACCATGCAGGGGCTATTTTTATGGGGCTTTACACACCAGAAGCGCTGGGTGACTACTGCGCCGGCCCCAATCATGTCTTGCCTACCTCGGGCACTGCACGTTTTTCTTCGCCGTTAGGGGTCTATGATTTTCAAAAACGCAGCTCTTTGATCTATTGTTCGGCAGAAGGCGCTGCACATTTAGGGCCGATAGCCGCACGTCTGGCACGGGGTGAAGGTTTGGATGCGCACGCGCTCAGTGCTGAGTACCGTTATACGAAGTAACGTGTTACCGATTACCTATTGTGATTTCTGGAGTATGGATGAAAACGCGCCAAGGAAGGACAGCGGGCTTTATGGTGCTTGCAGTGCTGCTACTGGGGGTTCTTTATGAATATCAACCTGCGCATTATCAAGCACTGCTTTGCATAGATAAACAGGCTGAACCAAGCGGGCAGTGGAACAGCGCCTACGATGGTTATTTTATTGGTGCAAATGGTTGTGTATACCGTCCAGACACGGCGCTTGAAAAATTGCCGCCGCTTGTACTGGAGGGCACAAATCGCAAGGCGGAGCCACTTTGGTATGTTAACGGCGCCAATTTGCGCATTGATTGGGTGCAAGCACACATGTACCGTTTGGCCCTTTCCAGTGGCCGCCCCGTTTTGGCTATCTACAATGCAACGCTAGGAGGGCGTTTTCTCGATGCCATCAATGACGCCATCCGTGGCAGTCGCGCCACGGGGGTGATTGAGCGAGTCATTCTGGAAAGTCTGGCGCGTGGTGGCGAAGTGTACTTTCAGGTCAATAGCCAGGGCGCGATTCATATGGCGCGGGCTCTTAGACGCGTTGTTACGATGTTGAGTGCCGAGCAGTTGCAGAAAGTGCATGTATTAACAGCAGGCGCAGCAAGTGCCGATTTCCCCGATGGACCTGACTATATTCACTTGGCAAATGAAAAAGATCCTGTGCCGCTTAATGTAGGCGTTTTATCTGCCGGTGCCCATGTGGGTGCCGGCGCTAAAGTGATTCGTTTCGCGGGTGTTGACAGTGATCCTTTGGAAATGCGTTTCCGGTTTTTTGGTCCCTTGACCCATGCGTTTTTAAGTGTACATGGTCTCATGGTATACCAGCCCTATTTTCCAGCGGCATTCAAAGCTGAAAAAAGTCTTGTGAATTGAACAGATCAAAATCAATGTTCCACATCGGCACTGTGGCCCAGAATTTTCTCAAGTTTTTTCATGAGTTTGGGCTCGAATTTTTTTAAGGCTTCACTCAAATGCCCTTTACGCGGTTTGGGGTGGATATTTTCGGGTGCCATGGTAAAAGGGAGGTCCAGAAAGGTTTGGATTTCCTTTAATTTCGTTACAGGATCGGTATTAAAACTATCGTAGGTCAGGCGATAGACGCTTTGTGGCGGCAGTGATTTAAGATCATCGTAGTAACTCTTTAATTGCCACTGCAGTGAAAGCACAGTAAATGGGCGGACAAAAAATGCAACGACTTTGTCGCCAAGCAAGGCCTTCAGGCCACGTATTATTTTCCAGACGCCATACAAAAGAGTCATGCCAAATCGTATATCACCTGGTACTTTGAACTTGTCTATAAGCATGGTCTGGAAGGGTTGTGCGCCGGTAATGAGTGTAAGAAATGCATTTAACTGGCTGTTGAGAATATGAATCGGATTGCGGGTAATGTAAATAAAACGGGCGTCGGGAAACCACTCCAGTATTTGTTTGGCTTTTCCGGTGTCCCATGGATTTTTTAAGAGTACAGACTGGGCATGGGGGTTGAGGTAAAGCAGTTTGCGGCATATTTCAGCAAAATAGTCTTGATTACTCGCATGAAGTGAAACGTGGTAACTCTCATTACGTAACAGCCAGCAGTATTCTTCCACGGTTGCATCATCCACCCATACCGAATCGAGTCTGCGGTCAGTAATGCCTAAACTTCTGAAAACGCGATTCAAGTGTTGTTTGTCTTTTTCTTCGTGTCCCGTCTGCCGGTTTTTCAGTAAACGATGGTAGTAAAAAATATCGTAGAGCGTGAGATTGGCAACAGGAAAACAGCGCGAAATGGCATCGTATAAAAATGTGGTGCCTGAACGATGCAATCCCATGATAAAAATGGGTTTGACCGGCGTGTGGGCGATCTGGACAAGAAAAGGATCGTCCTCGCCTTTTTGTGGAAAATCTGGCTCAAATGGATAGCGCATAAAGTATTTTTTTATGTATTAGGAAGATGTTGTATTAATTTTTCTTAGCAGAAGACTGCTCAATACCAGGAATAATCCGAGCAAGGTGGGCACGGTTAAGTCCGGGTTGTTCCAGAACAACAAGGAGCGATTCAGGCGTATTGTTTCGATCAGAGCACCCCCGAGCCAACTGAATACAATAATATTGGGAAATGCGCCTATCAGTGAACCCCAAAAATAGGTCCGCAATTGGGTGCACAGAAGCGCTAGCATCCAGTTAACAGGAGGTAATGCGAAAAAAATAAGGCGCAGATAAATAATGGCTCGCAAACTGGTGCCCTGGATGTATTGGTGGGTGCGTGGCAAGTATTTCTGTGCCAGTTCTTGCGTAAGGCCTTGGTTCAGTTGTTTGGCGATGAAGTACATCAAAATAATGGCAGTGGAGAAACTCAGGGCGCCTAACACAGCAGCACCGACTGGGCCATAGAGCACGGCAGCAATAGCAATAACCAGTGCAGTGGGTACATTTAATACGATGATAATACTCGCCAACAGATAAAAAACGAGAGGGCCGAGCATGCCGAGCTGATGCTCCCACTGCCGGAGCTGATCTATTTTAGATGCCATCAACCGGGGGTTTAGCCACTGGCCCACAGGCGTATATTGATACAAAACCACGAATGCTCCTATCACAAGAGCGATAACTGTGATTCTGAAAATTCGAGTGCGCAATTGATGGGTAATAATGAACGCAAATCCTTTTGAATCTATGAGTGACTTTCACACCCGGCAAGGGTAAGAAATGAAGCGATGAAATAATTTAAAGGACCTAAGTCTAGTGGACTTATCCACAGTAAACTAGCAATTTCTGATACAAGCCCCAGAGCAGCAAGGAAGCCTCGCCTTTCGGTTAGGCTGTTTATTCGAGGGTATTGTGCATCATAAAATTTTCTTGTGTGTTTTCAATCATCTCACTGGGCGTAATGATTTGAATGCAGCTTTTATTGAGATCCATGAAGTCGGCCGAAAGAATCAATTTATCGCCTGCAATACTGTAGACCTCGGCCGAGGTGACGGCAATAAAATTGCTTTCGGAGCGTATGTAATCGGTGAGCCTCACGCCAGGCACGATATTCAGACTGCATTTGATTCTATATAGATCCGTAAGTATCACTACCCGTGTTTTGGCAGTGTCTGATCCTGGTTTCATGAGTGAGCTCTTTTTGATCATGGTGACTGTAACCTGTATGTTTTGCCTGGTTTATAGGTGAAATTCAGGAAACACTTGCGCCGAGGAAATACAACGCCAGTGTTAATCCTGGCAGCAAGCGCCGGGACTGTGTGCATTAAATATAGTGGGCTTCTTCGGAGTCGCAACTATTTTCACATTTCGGCGCCAAGTAACTCGGTATATACTTCGAGTCAAATTTTCAGGTGGATTATCAGGTAAGCGTGAACATGAAGAATGAATTGCATCATCTCTATAAGGTGATTTTTCTGAACAAGGGTTCAGTGTACGAAATGTACGCCAAACAGATCTACCAGAGTGATCTTTATGGTTTTGTAGAGGTCGAAGAGTTTATTTTCGGTGAGCGAAGTCAATTGGTTGTTGATCCATCGGAAGAAAAACTCAAGTCAGAATTTGAGGGTGTGGTGCGAAGTTTTATTCCTCTTGGTGCCATTATTCGTATTGACGAAGTAAAAAAGGAGGGTATACCTAAATTGCAAAGCGCGGGTGATAAAATAATGCCTTTTCCTGTGAGTATCGTGCCGCCGGTAAAGAATTAATTCCTTAAAGCATATTAAGAAAAAACCAAGCAGCTAATTCTTACGCTGCCTGGTTTAAGTTTTTGTACGATGGCATAGGTATAAAAAATAGGCCGAATGAAGAAATACCTGAACTTATTTTGCCAGCTGTTGCGTTGTTCGTGTCAGGCGATGCAAACCAGAAACAATTTGCACCAGAAATCCACTGATGGCTAAAAAGCCCCAGCCAAGAACGACAAAACCATAGTGAACGGGTGCAGCAAACAGTTCTTCAGCGTAAAAGAAGGTATGACCCCATTCGTTAAATCCAAGGTTTGGCATGATAAGAAGAGGAGCGGAAGCAATCATTAATAAGGGAATAGAGATTCGCTTGTTAAAATCAGGCAAACGCGTGTGTATCCAGAGGAAGCCAAAGATCATAAAGACTGCATCCAGAGGCATAATGAAATAAAACAAACCAATATGTGTCGGGGTAAAATCGGTATCACGAATAGTCACCTGGTGCCATGCAGCATCGGATTCCAGAAAAAAGCTCAGTGCTGACAGTTTGAGGATGGTGGCTATAAAGAGCGCAGACAGAATCAAATAATAACGTCCGAGTTCTCGTTGCGGAGATAAGTTTTCAAGATTCTGATCACGCGTACGTAAAACCCAGACTATGGCAAAAAGACCCAGAAGTGCGATGCCAGCAAGCTGACTCCACATAAGATTCATCCAGATGGCCTGGAATTCGGGTTCAAAATAATCCAAGCCGCTGACGAACGCGTTTTTTTCCTGAAACCATCGGTACACGCCAGACACTAAAAATCCCTGTGCGGCAAAAAACAAGATAAAGGCAATGGGTGGTTTTGGAACACCATCTTCTCCTACGGGGTAGAAAAATCTGTTAGACAGACTTCTGTTTTTGATGTTCTTTTGAACACCGCCTGCTGCGATACTCATAATGACACTCCTTTTTTAATTAAGCGTGGTGAATGAACGGCAAAAAAAGTACTCGCGTATTGTAGAGCTTATAATTTTCAAGTGAGAAAATTATTGTATACAGACACATCTTTTTGCGAGAAATCACCGTATATTTGGCACTTAAATATTCGCCTAATTACTTCATTAATAATCGAAGTGGTTTTATTCGTTTCATAAATAATTTGCAATATCAGATAGGAATAATATTAAACGCTGGCAGTGGAACTGCATGCGTTGATCGCAGTGCAGCTCGTTTCTAACAAATACAATTTTTCGTCGTGAACGATATGCCAAGTTAATTAGAAGTTAAGCTCTGCCCATGCCCATACTTTGTCGGCGTCTTTTTTTCCTGATACAGCAACGTTAGCGGAATTGGCTTGCTTAAACTGTCCGTATTTTGCACCTATTGTCCAGTTGGGCCCCAAGGTTTTCATGATTTGAATGTTGGTCTCAGAGCCAAAATCAATTTTGTCATGCAATACGCCTGAATCAACATCAGATTGATAATCGTGATAAGCCACTAATACTTTGGTGGTGTAGGCATTCAGATCAAAGGCCAGAGACACGTAACGATCATCCAGTCCTTGATTAGGCGTCACCAGGAACTGATCAACCCAGCCATTAAAGGCGTGCTTTGTGGCGTAAGGGGTTTGAAATGCGTACAGCCCGGTGTCGACATTAGGGCCGGCGCGTCTACTTTCATCAGCCCCTAGAATCTCATCGCCTATCATCGGCGTTAGCGCATAGGCGCCACCACCTAAAGTCCAGGTGATGCCCGCTTCAAGTAGCATGTAATCGGTATCGTATTCTTCTCCCGTGCGTAGTTTGACATTTTGCTGTGCGTATTCGGCACGGTAGCTCGCACGTAGGGGTACCGTGACCGGTAGAATGTAGCCACCATCAAAACGCAATCCCATGCTGTCGTTAGTGTCATAACGTAAGCCGGGATTTAAAAGTGTCAGGTTGCTTTCTTCATTTTTTAGTTGATAACTGTAAGCGCTTATTTTTCCCAGTACAAAACCGGTATAGGCGATATTGAATAACTGATCA
>Ga0073915_10000194_pt1 | contig 9448 bp, 9 predicted proteins | sample GWRWT2_30Apr14_FD_71480 | JGI IMG/M metagenome (GOLD analysis project Ga0073915, IMG submission 71480) | Sand microcosm microbial communities from a hyporheic zone in Columbia River, Washington, USA - GW-RW T2_30-Apr-14 | ecosystem: Engineered > Artificial ecosystem > Sand microcosm >... | reverse complement strand
ACCAGCTGGTGTTTGACGACACACCGGGCCAATTGCGCACTCAATTGCACAGCACCCAAAGCCAGACCTGGCTGCAGATGGGGCACCTGCTGCACCAGGCCGACAACCACCGGGGCAGCTTTCGCGGCCTGGGCTTTGAGTTGCGCACCGATGCGTGGGGTGGCGTGCGTGCGGTTCGGGGTTTGATGCTGAGCACCTACAGCTTGGCCAACGGCGCGGGCCAGACTGCCGAAGGGGCAGGCGACAACGCAGCTGGCATTGCACTGGCCAAGCAGATGCAGCAACTGGCACAGACGTTTCACCAGGCAGCCACCACGCACCAGACGGTGGGGCTGGCAAGTGCGGCGGGCAGCCGTCAAGCCAATCAAAGCGCCTTGAGCGACCAACTGGCGCCAGCGGCGGCCCTGACCAAGAGCCTGAGCGGCATGGTCAGCCACGCCGACTTGTCCAGTGCTACCGCCGATGCGGGCGACAGGAGCACCAGCACCGGCCAAGGCAAGGTGCCGCACATGGCCGACCCCAACATTGTGATCATCGGCAAGGCTGGGGTGGGCATCACGGCGGGGCAAGACATTCACCTGAGCAGCGAGGACACCACGACCATCGCCAGTGGGCAAGACACGCATTGGGCGGTGGGTGGGCAAGCGCGCGTTCACACGGCGCAGGCCATTGGCATCCTGGCGGGGGCGATTCAGCCAGGCGGTGAGGCGGCAGGCAAAGGGCTGACGATGATCGCTGCGCAGGGGGCGATTGATTTGCAGGCGCAGGCTGGGCCAGCGCAGATTGCGGCCAAGGATGTGCTGGAGATCAAGACGGCGCAGGGGGTGATCAACATCGCGGCTGCCAAGAAATTGGTGCTGGCGGTGAGTGGCGGAGCCAGCATCACGATCGATGGCGGGAGCTTGACGGTGGAGTGCCCGGGCAAAATCACGGTGCAGGCGGGGATGAAGTCGATGGTGGGGGGCGGCAGCTTGAACTGGCCAATGCCAGAGATGCCGCACAGCGTGTGCATCACCTGCTTGCTGAATGCAGCCAAGTCCGGTTCACCCTTTGCCATGCGCGGATGAACCATGAGTAGCCGTCAGGATACCCAGCGCACCATGACTGCATGGACCGAATCATCGGTAGCCGCAGACTGGGCGGTCTATGCGCTGGTGGACATGGCATCCATGCCCCAAGAGCCGCCCGCCGCGCAAGCACTTCGACAGATTCGTGCCGCTGGGGCCATGTCGGTTTTGGGGGATCCGCGACCCCAAGCCGAATTGGCAACTCCTTGGCTGGTGCCATTGACGGATCACCAAGGCCTGAACAGAAAGCTGTTGAGCACGACGCTGGATTGGGCCTTGCGTGGACCATGTGTCACCTGGCTCTCGAGTTCACTCTCTGCACCCCATTTGGTGGACAGGCTTCGCCAGCGCACCGAGGCGATGCTGCCCCAAAATCAACCTGTCCTGCTGCGTTGCTACGACCCACGTGTGTTACCTGAGTTGCACAAAGCTTTGCACGCTGATCAGGCCAGCAGCTATTGGGCTTTGGGGCAAACCTGGGCCTACCTTGACCGGGCGAGAGAAATGAAGAGCATTGTTCTGAGCCCCGCTCCTGACAGAGATGTATTTGCCGCCCCCCTCTATCTTGATCAAGACCAGTTTGAGTCTTTGCTCGACGCATCAGAGGTGGACAGTGTCATGCCGGAACTGGCGCGTGAAGCGACCGACGCCTTTCTGGCCTTGCCTGCGGACCAGCGCGCCAGCTTCACGAAGCGTTGCTTGAAGCTGGCTGACGAATGGCGAGTGCAGGCCTTTGCACAGCGTGTGATGGTGGGGGTGCTGGCGTTGAAATTGGGCGAAGGCTTCCATCAACAGAAGTCTTGGGCTCCGTGGATTGCTCAACTCAGGCAAGGCAGAATTGATCTGATTCAGGCAATTGAAGGGGCCACGGCCAAATGAATACCCAACCGGATTGGCATGACACCTTGGGCCGTTGGTTTCAGATGGCCGCCGCCAGCGTGATGAGTGCGCTGCTGCTGGGCTGCGCGCAAGCTGAAGCGCCACAAGCAAGCTCTGCCGCCGTCAAACTGGGTGAGCCGCAGTCGTTGCTGATACAGGGCTACAACTACACCGATGACTATATTGATAGCTTCACGGTCAATGGGCAGGGCGGCGGCAATGTCCGCCCTAGCGGTCCTTACACCGGAGGAGGGGGAGGTGTGTGTTGCGTGTCGTACAGCCCAGGGACGCCGCTGCCGATTAAATTGAAAATTCGCTGGGTGGGCGGTTACTGCATTGAGTACGAAACCAGTAAATACGGCAAGACAAACGCCTATCGCAAAGGCATTTGGCGCGAGGCGGTCGCTTTGGCTGAGGACATCTCCAGCGGCAAGCCACGAACACTTGAGGTCCATTTCTACGCAGATGGACATCTGGAGGCCGCTATATCCGATGGAAATTCACCTGCTCGGCTGAAATTGCAGGTGGATGACAAGGGCGAACGCCCTGGTGTTCAACACAACTATCCCAATTGCACCGATGATCAACTCAAGCAATCAAGGCAGTAAGGCCACGGCCACATCGGGGCCGTCGCTCAAGCAGAACTTGACGGCGTTGATGGCCAGTGCGTCAGCCTACGACACGTTAATTGCGCCAGTTTCGTCGGCGCCACACGCACCCAAAGGCCAGCCAGATCTTGCCGAACAAGCAAGGGCGCTGCAATGCAAACTCGGCGATCGACCTTTGCCCCACACCTGCAAAGTGATGTTGCGGATTGGCTTCTTTTTTGACGGCACGGGCAACAACCTGGACGCAGACATTGGGACTGACGAACATAGCAACGTCGCTCGACTACTTCGAAGCTACCCAGATCACTTGCAGGAGCAAGGTATCTATCGTCACTACATCCCCGGCCTGGGTACCTATTTCAGAGACATCGGGGACATCGGCGATGACGACGGCTCCGCCTTTGCCAAGTACGGCGATGCCCGGCTCGACAAAGCCATGCAATGGCTGGATGACACGGTGGCCAAGCACCCTGCTGACAAGATCGAATCAATCCAAGTATCCGTGTTCGGATTTTCTCGCGGGGCAACCTTGGCACGGGCATTCGCTCGCCGAATTCAGTCTCGCTGTCATCTGAATCCGGCGGACATCAGTCAACACCTTTGGCGCGGCGTCAACAAACCCTTTGCCATCCAGTTCCTTGGCTTGTTCGACACGGTGGCGTCCGTCGGTATCCCCGCCAGTGCGGGCGTGGGCTCTTTGTTCTTGGCCAAAAAGTGGTCGGATCTGGAGCCAGCGTTGGAGGGTCGACGCAGCAGTAAATTCAGCGGCCTGGCAGCCCAGGCCTTTGGCCAGCAGCCCGGCGCCGACCCCACGCCTGGATGGTGGGATGGCCACATGGGCTGGGCCAAGAACCTGCGGGTGCCGTCCGTGGTTCAGCGCACAGTGCACCTGATGGCCATGAACGAGATTCGCAACTCCTTTCCGCTGGACACTATTTGGGATGGCGTCCGAATGCCTGACAACGCGGAAGAGATCGTCTACCCCGGAGCACACTCTAACGTTGGTGGAGGCTACCGCCCAGGAGAAGGCGGCAAGAGCACTACCCGTGGCTTGATGCTCAGCAAGATCCCGCTGCGCAAGATGTACGACGAAGCGGTGCGGGCAGGTGTTCCGTTGCTGCCACTGGAAACGCCATCGGTCAAAGCCGACTTCGAGTTTGACCCTGAACTTCAGGAACGCTTCAACCAAACGCTGGCCAAGGCGGGCGTGAAAGGCGGTCGCTTGGGCGATGCATTGCTGGCACACAGCCGGCTCTACCTACGTTGGCGGTTTCGCAAGATCAAGTTGAAGCTGAGGGCCCAGGATGTGGACGGCATCAATGCCCAGGAGGCCAAGTTCAAGCAGGAAGCACAAGAACTCAAGGCCCGAGAAGCGGCGCTGGAAAACGATCCCGAGCGCAAGGCCGCCGAGCGAGACATGAACAGCAAGAAAGACGCGTGGGCGCAGGCCACCCAAAGGTCACCTGATTTTCCAAATGAAGCTGAAGAAAAAGCTTACTTGGAGGCCAAAGCGAAGTTCGATGCGCTCAACGACCCCTACCTGCGCGAGCGCGCCAAACTGCGCACCATGCCTAGCCACGATGGCGAACTGGTCGGGAATCTGGATGCCTATGACCGCCAGCTGATGAAGGACGTGGCCCACCTCAAAAAGCACGCTAAAAAGACCAACGCAAAACTCCGGCCCCATTACGCCGCGCTGATCGAAGTGCACGATGATGAGTTTGAACGAGGCAAAGGCCTGACTGACCCACTGGTCATCGACTTTTTCGACTCGTTCGTGCACGACTCACTGGCTGGCTTCGCCAAAGATGTGACCCTGCCGTCTGACCCGCGATGCTGCTACATCGGGGGAGACGAAGAACTCAAGTACGCCGACAACCGGCCCATGCGAGAACGCAGTGCTTTGACCCCTTCAACTTGAAGAGGTGATCTCGGGGTGAGTTTTGAGCCAGTCACGCAGCGCGTTATTCACTCGGGTTTGCCAGCCCGCGCCGGTTTCCTTGAACGCGCCCAGGACATCGGCATCAAGGCGGATATTCACGTGCTCTTTGGGCGTGGCCAGCGCAGGCCTGCCGCGCTTTGGCTTCAACATCTCTTGGGCCGCAGTTTGGCCCAGCAGGTCGCCGAGCACCTCAGAAGCCGGCCGCGCTTTGGCGAACCACTGGTCAGTGGCTTCAGGGGATTCCTCATCCAGCAATTCAGGATTCTTCGGTTTGCGCGGCATGGCGGGCCCTTTCTCGGCGGTTCGCTCGGCGCAGGCTGATCACATGAACGGCGCCGTCTCTAGGGGTGAACACGAGCATGCACAGGTGCTCACCGATGAAGCCAAGCGCCTGGTAGCGCTTCTCGTTGTAGTCCTCGCGGGTGTCTTCGGCGATGAACGCACTGCTCCAGTCGAAGTGCTCGGCCAGCGCGAATGACAGGCCGCGCTCCGCTTCATTCCGCAAGCTTTTGGCGGGGTCGTAAGTTACTCCCATTTATTTATTGTATCCACAATAAATGGTGTTTGTCTATCTAAACCTCACCAATACTGCGCTTCGGCCAAGGCCGGCAGCCAAGCCTCTTTCTGCGCCTGCGGTTGAACGCGCTGCTCGTCGGTCAGCAGCCCGCCTTCAGCGTGGCGCCAAACGGATGGCGCCATCCAGACGGATCACTTCACCATTGAGGTATTCGTTCTCAACAATGTGGCGAACCAGGTCCGCGTACTCCGACGGCTTGCCCAAACGCGACGGGTGTGGAATGCCCGCAGCCAGCGCATCTTGCACATCCTGCGGCATGCCTTTGAGCATGGGCGTTTCAAAAATGCCGGGCGCGATGGTCATCACGCGCACCTGGTCGCGCGCCAGCTCTCGGGCGGCGGGCAAGGTCATGGCCACGATGCCACCCTTTGACGCCGCATAGGCCGTCTGCCCGATCTGCCCGTCAAAAGCCGCGATGGAGGCGGTGTTGATGATCACCCCCTTGGACGGCGAATCCGGCAGTGCGCCCGAGGCCACGAAGGCTGGCACGGCCAGACGCATCATGTTGAAGGTGCCAATGAGGTTGACCTCGATGGTCTTGGCAAACACCGACAGGCGGTGTGGCCCCTCCTTGCCGTGGATCTTCTCGGCACGGGCAATGCCGGCCGAGTTGACCAGCACGTCCAGCCGGTGGAAGCGGCCGATGGCGATCTGCACGGCGGTCTGGGCGCTGGCCTCCTGGGCCACGTCGGTGTGCACATAGGTCCAGCGCGCTTTCCACTCGGGCAGCAGGTCGCTTTCGTCGGGCTCGGCCAGGTCGGCGATCACCACGCGCGCACCCGCGGCGAGTGCCATGCGGACCACGGCGGCCCCCAAGCCTGAACTGCCACCTGTGACTAAAAACACGCTATCGGCCAGCTTCATGGTGTGTGATCTCCGTTTGGGGGAAGGTGATTGAAGTCTAGACCTGAGCGCGCCGATAAGGGATGAAAGCCCTGTTCTCCTTCACAAGGACCATAACTACATGCCAGCCCTCGTACAACGGGACGTGCTGACCGCCGCCCCTCCTGGCAGCGACGATTGCCTGCGCGCTGCACAGCACCTGATGGAGGTGGGTTTCATCCGCTGGGATGCCGCGAGCGATGCCTTGCATGTGTCCCCAGAGGCTCGCGCCATGCTGGGCCATGGCCTGGAGGATGAGATGACGGCGGCGCATCTGGTGGGCCTGATTGGCACGCCAGACGCGGCCCGGGTTCACGGCCTGTGGTCCGAAGCCTTGGCGCAACGCCACACCACGGTGGATGCCGAGTTTGCCGCCCTGTTGCGCGATGGCTCATCGCGGCGTTTGCGCGGTGTGGCCTTGCTGGCGTACGCGGCCGATGGCCGTGTGTCGCACGGCATCATCGGCCTGCAAGACCTGAGCGCGCAGCATGCGGTGCTGCAAGCGTTGTTGGACAGCGAAGCGCGGTTGGAAGAGATCCACGAGATTGCCCAATTCGGTTGCTGGGAATGGGACTACACCCGTCAGCAGGCCCGTTTTGCGGCCGAGACCTTGCGCATGTTGCGCCGTCCCATGGACTGGACGCCCGGCATGCAGGACCTGATGGAGCTGGTGCCCCAGGACCAGCGCAATTGGGTGGTCGACCTGTACATGAAAGCCTTCGCGGAGAAGGTGGAAACCTTGCGGTACGAGGTGCGCCACGTCGAGGACGATGGCACCCGCGACCTGCACACGGTGGCCCGCATCACCTATGACGCGAACGGGCATCCCAAGCGCCTGCTGGCCACGGTTCAGGACATCACCGAGCTGAAGACTTACCGTCGCCAGTTGCATTCGCTGTCCTTCTTCGACCCCCTGACCGAACTGCCCAACCGCGCCCTGTTCGTGGACCGACTCAGCCAGGCCTTGATCGATGCCTCGTGGCACCACCAGCAGGTGGGCACCTTGCTGCTGGACCTGGACCGTTTCAAGGACATCAACGATTCGATGGGCCACAGCGCGGGCGACGACTTGCTCAAGCAGGCCGCGCAGCGTTTGCGCCAGGTGCTGCGCGACTACGACACCATCGCTCGGCTGGGCGGTGACGAATTCGCCGTGGTGCTGCCCGATGTGCGCCATGCGACCGACATGGGCAGCATTGCCAACAAGGTGATCAGTGCCTTCAAGGCGCCCTTCACGGTCAGTGGCCAGGAAGTGTTTGTCACGGCCAGCATTGGCGGCGCGCTCTACCCCAGCGATGCGCAGGACGCCAACCAGTTGTTGCAGCATGCCGATGCCGCGCTGTACCACGCCAAGGGCAAGGGCCGCAACAACTTCCAGTTCTACTCCAGCGACCTGACGGCGCAGGCCTCGGCCCGCCTGACGATGGAAAGCGAGCTGCACAAGGCCCTGGAGCGCGACGAGCTGGAGCTGCACTACCAGCCCAAGTTCGACCTGGCCTCCGGGCGCCTGGTGGGGGCCGAGGCGCTGATGCGCTGGAACCACCCCGAGCGCGGCCTGGTGCCCCCGGTGCAGTTCATCCCGCTGGCCGAAGACACCGGCCTGATCGTGCCCATGGGCGCCTGGGCCCTGCGCGCGGCCTGCCTGGCTGCTGCCGACTGGAACCGCCGCAGCAGCGACCCCTTGAAGATCGCCGTGAACCTGTCGGCCCGGCAGTTCCCCGGGGGCGAGCTGGTCAACACCGTGCGCGAAGCCTTGAGCGCCGCCCAGTGCCAGCCGCAGTGGCTGGAACTGGAGATCACCGAAAGCCTGCTGCTGGATGGCCGTGACGAGGTGCGCAGCGTGCTGGAAGAGCTGTCGCAACTGGGCATCACCATCGCCATTGACGATTTCGGCACGGGCTACTCGGCGCTGAGCTACCTGACGCGCTTTCCGGTGCAGATCCTGAAGATCGACCGGGCCTTCATCAAGGAGCTGCCCTCTCACCAGGGCAATGCGGAGCAATTGGTCAAGGCGATCGTGTCGCTGGGGCAGAGCCTGAACATGGCCCTGGTGGCCGAGGGGGTCGAAACCAAGGAGCAGGCCGACTACCTCAGCGGCCTGGGCTGCGAGGTGGTGCAGGGCTTCCTGTTTGGCAAGCCGGTGTCGCGGTTGGCCTTTGAACAATGGGTGCACGCGCCCTGAGGTCTTGCGCGCCCGGCACTTGGCTTGCGCCTGATTTTGATCAACACTCAAGTGGCGATCACACAAAAAATTCAGGTCAGGAGCCCCCTCATGGACGATCCCTTTCGCCGTGCCACCTTCGCCTCGGCGGTCTACTACAAAGACCCTTTCGCCGCGCTGGACTGGCTTGAAAAAGCCTTTGGCTTTGAACGCACCATGGTCATCACCGACGCCGAAGGCCACCTGGGGCATTCGGAAATGCGCTTTGGCGATGGCTACATCATGGTCGGCCCGGCCTGGAACGAGACCACCGACAGCCCCTTGGCGCTGGAGGGCAAGAACACGCAGTCGGTGCACGTGCAGTTGCGCGATGGCCTGGATGCCCATTGCGAGCGAGCCCGCGCGGCGGGGGCCACCATCGTGCGCGAGCCGGCGGATCAGTTCTATGGTGACCGGGTCTATTCGGCCGCCGATCCGGAAGGACACGTCTGGAGTTTTGGCCAGAACGTGCGCCGCGTCAGCCGCGAAGAGGCGGAGCAACTGAGCGGGCTGAAGATCACGGGCTGGATCTGAGTTGGCGCGGCGTCCCCCATTTTGGGGTGGCCCCGAGGTGACGATGCGGCGGTAGCATCCGGGGAACGGACCTGCCAAGGGTCTTCACACCAACAGGGGGAACCAGCTCATGGACATGGCGGCCATTTCCGTCGGCGCGGCGCTCGTGCTCGTTTTAGGGGTCCTGGTCTTGCAGACACCACCCATCTGGTTTGCCGCCAAGATTGTGGGCGCGGGCAAGTCCGAGTTGCTGCATGTGGCTGCGGCCGTCTTGGCAGGCGGGGTCATCTCCGGGCTGCTGATCTGGTCCTTGGGCTTGAAAGCCCTGCTGATCATGCCTTTCGTGTACCTGGGCATCTACAAGTTCTACCTGGAGACCTCGTTCCTGGGGGCCTTCATCCTTTGTGTGCTGGGCCTGGCTTTCCAGGCGGCCTTGAACAAACTCCTGGGCCTGCTCGCGCTGTAGCCCACGGACTGATTGATCAAGCCACGGCGGCAGCCAGCCAGCGCCCGCCCGCTTCCACGCTGTCGATCAACACGGTGCTTTGCCCGGCGGGCAACTGGCCTGCCCAGCCCCCCAGCGCCGCGCCCCCCAGGATCACCGCATTCAAAGGCGGATCTGCCGCCAGGATGTCCATCACCGCCTGGTTCAGGCTGGTGAGCCCTTGCGCTGGATCAGCGGCCAGCTCGCCGCCATGGGCCTCGACCGTGCGCACGCGTTGCAGGCCCGCAGGCCCGCTCATGTCCCAGCCGCGCGCCAATCGCTCCAGCATCGGCCCC
>Ga0073915_10000191_pt1 | contig 9473 bp, 9 predicted proteins | sample GWRWT2_30Apr14_FD_71480 | JGI IMG/M metagenome (GOLD analysis project Ga0073915, IMG submission 71480) | Sand microcosm microbial communities from a hyporheic zone in Columbia River, Washington, USA - GW-RW T2_30-Apr-14 | ecosystem: Engineered > Artificial ecosystem > Sand microcosm >... | reverse complement strand
TGCTGCTCGTGATGCTGATGGTGCTCAACGTCTTCCCCAAGGGTGTGCTGGCCGCCCGAGGAGGCGCCCGTGTCTAGCGCACTGCTGGCAGCCGACAGCGCCTCCGCCGTCGCGGCGCGGCCCGCTCGCCGCTGGGCGGTCGGCATCGGCGGCGTGCTCGGCCTGGTGGTCCTGCTGTTGCCGCTGCTGGCCGGCGGCTACTGGACCTTCACGCTCGGCGTGTGTTTCGCCAATGCCATCGCGATCATCTCGGTGAGTTTTCTGGTCCGTTACGCCGGCGAGGTCTCGATCGGCCACGGCGTGTTCGTTGCGGCCGGCGCCTACACCGTCGCCCTGGTGGAGAAATACCTCGGCCTGTCGCTGCTGGCGAGTCTGCCCATCGCAGCGGTGGCGGGGGCCTTGCTGGGCATCGCGTTCGCCTTTCCTTCGCGGCACTTGTCGGGCATCACGCTGGCCGTCGCGACGATGGCACTGGCCCTGGCGCTGCCCGAATTGCTGCTGCACTTCTCCAGCGTCTCGGGCGGCTACGAGGGGTTGTACGTGAAGCTCGATGCCTTGCCGGGCGTGCCGAAGTCGCTGCAGCGCTACTACCTGCCGCTCGTCGGCCTGGTGGGCGTGGTGCTGCTGCTGCGGCACTTTCGTCGCTCGCGTCAGGCGATGGCGTTGCTGCTGATCCGCACCTCGGCGCATGCCGCAGAGTCGTTCGGCGTGCGCCGCAGCTGGGCGCGCCTGTCGTGCATGGCGTTGAGCGGCGGCATCGCGGCGATCGCGGGGGCACTGCTGTCGTTCAGCTCTTCCACGGTCTCGCCGAACAGCTTCACGCTCTGGACCTCGATCTTCCTGCTGGTCGGCTCGGTGGTCAGCCTCTACTCGCTGTCGATCGTGGGCAGCGTGCTGGGCGGGCTGTTCCTGACACTGCTGCCCTTGCTGCTCGCCGGCGCTGGCGACTGGGTCCCGATCCTCTACGGTTCGGCGCTGCTGGCGGTGGTGCTCGGCTTCAACGCCATGCCGCCGGGGCTGCGGGCTCGGCTCGAAGGGCGGCAGACATGAGCGGCGCAGCGGTGATGGAAGCGGTGCCGCTTCGGGTGGAGAAGCTCGCGCTGTCGTTCGGCGGCGTCAAGGTGTTGCAAGATATCGAGCTGGCGTTTCAGCCCGGCGAAGTCACCGGGCTGATCGGTCCGAATGGCGCAGGCAAGACGAGTTTCTTCAACTGCCTGACCGGGCTCTACACGCCGCAGCAGGGCAGCATCCGGCTGGGTGAGCGTCACCTCGAAGGCATTGCGCCGGCCGGGCGCGCCGCGCTGGGTTTTTCGCGCAGTTTTCAGCACGTGGCACTGTGCCCCGAGCTGAGCGTGGTCGAGAACGTGATGATCGGCCTCGACCGCCAGTCCAGCGCCGGCTGGCTCGATGCCTTCCTGCCGCTGGCGCGCGGGCGCCACGAGCGTGTTCACAACCGTGCACTCGCGCTCGAGGCGCTGACCCGGCTGGGCATTGCCGACCTGGCAGACGAATCCCCCACGCAACTGCCGCCCGGTGTGCTGCGGCTGGCCGAGATCGCGCGGGCCATCGCCGGCGCACCGCGCGTGCTGTTGCTCGACGAGCCGGCCGCCGGCCTGAATTCGGTCGAGACGCACGAACTGGCCGAGGCGCTGAAACGCTTGCGATCGCCAGGGCTGGTGCTGGTCGTCGTCGAGCACGACATGGACTTGATCATGGAAGTCTGCGACACGATCCATGTGCTCAACGTCGGCAGGGTGTTGGCGTCTGGCAAACCTGCCGACGTGCGCGCCAATCCCGAAGTGGTTCGGGTGTACCTCGGGGACGACGATGAGTGACCCCCTCTCCACACACGGCACGGCGCTGCTGAAGGTCGCGGGGCTGACCGTGCGCTATGGCGCCGGCCCCGTGGTTCACGGGATCTCGTTCGCGATGGGCGACGGTGCGGTCGCGGCGCTGCTGGGGGCCAACGGCGCCGGCAAGTCGAGCACACTGCGCGCGATCGCGGGGCTCGAACCGGCACAGGGGCAGGTGCACTTCGACGGCAGAGACGTCACGCACCTGTCAGTGGGGCAGCGGTTCCGCGCCGGCATCGTCTACGTACCGGAAGGCCGCGCGATCGTCACCGACCTGTCGGTGGCAGAGAACCTCACCCTCGGCTCCTACTTCGTCGACGCGGCCACGCGCGCGCGGCGGCGCCAGATGGTGCTGGAGTTCTTCCCGGAAATCGCCAATCGCCTGAAGGCGCCCGCAGGCCTGCTCAGCGGCGGTGAACAGCAGATGCTGGCGATCGGCCGCGGCCTGATGTCCGGGCCACGCCTGCTGCTGCTCGACGAACCTTCGCTCGGGCTCGCACCGCTGCTGGTCGCGCGCGTGTACGAACGCCTCGCGCTGATCCAGAAAGAGCAGAAGCTCTCGGCCCTTCTCGTGGAACAGAGCTTCCACGCCGCCGCCAAGCTGGCCACACGGGCGTGGGTGATGCGGCACGGCGAGCTGGTGGGCGAACTCGGCATCGAGTCGTTGCGAAGCCGTGAAGGTCGGCAGCAGGCGATCGATGCCTACCTCGGTGCGCGCAAGGATGCGCCGGCCGCTGCGAACGCATGATGGATGGAGTCGGCATGGACCTGAAACTGCAAGGCGACGTGATCGCGACCGGGCTGCGTTTCCCTGAAGGGCCGGTGGCACTGGCCGACGGCAGTGTGCTCGTGGTCGAGATCGCGGGGGGTTGCCTCACGCGTGTGCTGCCCGGTGGTGAACTCGAGGTGGTCGCCGAATTGGGCGGCGGCCCCAACGGGGCTGCGATGGGGCCGGACGGCCACTGCTACGTGTGCAACAACGGCGGTTTCAGCTGGCGCACCGACGACGGCTTCACGCGCCCGACCGGCCCGGCCGCCGACTATGCCGGCGGCGCCATCCAGCGGGTCGATCTGTCGACCGGCGCGGTGCAGACGCTCTACACACACTGCGACGGCATCCCGCTGCACGGACCGAACGACATCGTGTTCGATGGGCATGGGGGCTTCTGGTTCAGCGACTTCGGCAAGACCTTCGAGGACCGCATCCTGCGCGGCGCGGTCTACTACGCGCGCACCGACGGGCGATTCATCCGCCGGGTGGCGCACCCGGTGCTCACGCCGAACGGAGTCGGTCTGTCGCCCGATGGCGCCACGCTGTACGTGACCGAGACCGAGACGAGCCGGCTGTGGTCCTACCCCGTCAACGCGCCCGGTGTGCTCGGCCACGAGCCCTGGCCGTCTCCGAACGGCGGCCGCCTGGTGCATGGTCTGCCGGGCTTCCAGCGCTTCGATTCGCTGGCCGTGGAGGAGGGCGGGAACATCTGTGTTGCGACGCTCGTGCGGGGCGGGGTCTCGGTGTTCTCGCCGGGCGGCGAACTGCTCGAGTTCCACGCTGCGCCGGAGGGTTACTGCACCAACCTCTGCTTCGGCGGCGCTGACCGGCGCACCGCGTTCATCACCTTGTCAGGCCACGGCCAGCTGTTCGCGGCGCACTGGCCGCGCGCGGGGCTGCCACTGACGGCCTGATCAAACCACACGAAAGCGATCTGCATGAAACAACTCCCCCACCGCGGTCGACGTGACTTGCTTCAGGCCGGCGCGAAGCTCGTTGTCGCAGCGGCCGCGGCATGGTCACTTCCTGCCGCGGCGCAGCCGACGTGGCCCGACCGGGTCATCCGCATCATCGTTCCCTATGCGGCTGGTCAGGGTGCCGATGTGTTGACACGGCTGATGGCGCAGGAGCTGTCGAAGACGCTGGGTCAGACCATCATCGTGGAGAACCGCGCCGGTGCCGGCGGCAACATCGGCACTTCCGCGGCGGCCAAGTCGGCGCCGGATGGCTACACATTCCTATTGGGGACGAACGCGACCAACGCGGCCAACGAATTCCTGTACCCGAGCCCGGGCTACAGCGCGGCCACCGACTTCGACGCCGTGGCGATGATCGGTGCGCTGCCGATGGTCATCTGCACCTCGGACGCCGAACTGCCCACCAACGGCATCGCGCAGTTGATCACCCGCGCCCGCGCCAAGCCCGACACCATGAACGTCGGGCTGCCGAGCACGACCGCCAGCGTCGTCTTCGCGCAATTCGTGAAGTCGGCGCAGGCACCGCTGTTCGGCGTGAAATACAAGGCCTCGGGCCAATCCATGACCGACGCGATCGGAGGGCAGATTCCGCTCGTCGTCGACACCGTCATCGCCGCGCGGCCGCACATCGCCAGCGGGCGGCTGCGTGCGCTGGGCATCACCTCGCTGAAACCGAGCGAGATGCTCCCCGGGGTGAAGTCGGTGGCCGAGCAGGGTGTGCCGGGCTTCGATGTGGTCGCGTGGGATGCATTGTTCGCGCCGCGCGGCACGCCGCCCGATGTGGTCCAGAAGATGAGCGAGCACGTTCAGCGTGTGCTTCAGCGGCCAGAGATGCGCGCCAGGCTGATGGAGATCGGGGTCGATCCGATCGTCATGGCACCTGCGCAGCTCGATGCCTTCGTCAAGGAAGAGCGCCGCAAGTGGGGCGCCATCATCAAGGCGGCCGACATCCGCGTCGACTGATTCGGGCGAGACAACGAACCGGGAACACACGCATTGACGCGTCTCTCAAAAGAATGCATTATGCATTACACATTAAACAAGGAAATCCATGAGCACTGAAACCACCACTTCCCACGGCGACGCCCCCGCCGAAGGGCTGATCACCGACAAGGCGATCGCCGATGCCCGGGCCATGATCGGCCTGCACCTGCGCCCCGAAGGCCCCTACCTGCAGGACGCCACCGCCGACACCCTGCGCAACTGGTGCAACGGCATCGGCGACCTGAACCCGCTGTACCGCGACATCGGCTACGGCGCCGGCACGCGCTTCGGCACGATGCTGGGTCACCCGATGTTCCCGATGGCTTTCGGCTGGCTCGGCCGCACGCGCTGGGGCCTGCCCGGCGTGCACGGCTTCTATGCCGGCAACGACTGGGAGCTGTTCCGCCACATTCGCCCGGGCGACCGCATCTCTGCCATCGAACGTGTCGTCGGCGTGGAGGTGAAGGAGAGCAAGTTCTCGGGGCGCCTGGTGCTGCAGTACGTGGAAGCCTGTTACTACAACCAGCGCAGCGAACTCGTTGCGCGCGGCTTGGGCACCTGCACGCGGCACGAACGTAAGGCGGCGCGCGACACCGGCAAGTACAAGGAAATCGAGCAGCACGAGTACACGAACGAGGCCCACGACCGCATCGACCAGATGGTGCTCGACGAGCCGAAGAACATCCGCGGCGCTGCCATGCGCTACTGGGAGGACGTGGTTGAAGGCGAAGAACTGCCGACCATCGCGCGCGGCCCGCTCTCGTTGATGGACACGATGGGGTTCCTGGTCGGTTGTGGCCGCGGCCACACGCACGGCGTGGTGCTGCAGACGGCGGTCAAGCACCCGGGCCACTTCTTCCGCAACCCGGAAGCCGGTGGTGGCGTGGAGTACACCGGCATCGGCCACCACCGCGAGTCGGTGGCCAAGGAGGTGGGCGTACCCGGCACCTACGATTACGGCCCGCAGCGTTCGTCGTGGATGTGCTCGCTGATCACCAACTGGATGGGCGACGCGGGCGTGCTCAAGCGTGTGCGCACCGAGATGCGGCGCTTCAACATCGTCGGCGACACGACCTTCTGCAAGGGCAAGGTGATCCGCAAGTACGTGAAGGACAACACCGCGCTCGTGGACATCGAGATCGCGGCCGAGAACCAGCGCGGCGAGGTCACCACGCCGGGCATCGCGACCGTGGCGCTGCAGTCGCGCGACGTCAAGCTGCCGGCCTTCATCGACGGCTCCGCCATCGATCTCGAGCTGCCTGTGGTCCGCTGACCGGCGGGCACCGGCAACCACGAGGCACAACACCGATGCAGTCGAACGCTTCTGCCAGCGCTGCAGCGCTGCCGCTCTCCGGTTGCCGTGTGCTCGAGCGCTCGCGCACCGTCGCGGCCGCCTATGCGGGACGCCTCCTCGCTGCGATGGGCGCCGAGGTCGTGATGCTGGAGCCCGTGGGGGGGTCGCCGCTGCGCCGGGCGGCGCCGCTGCTGCAGGACAGCGGCGAGAGCGCGCTGTTCGCCTACCTCTCGGTCGGAAAACGCAGCCTCGTGTGCGATCTGGAATCGCGAGCCGGGCGCCTGATGTTGGCGCGCGAACTGGCCAGCGCCGACATTCTCATCGACGACACCCCGGTGCGGAGCCGTCCCGCGCACGGGCTCGACCCCGCGACGATCGGCGCACGTTTCACGGAACTCGTGCATGTCAGCGTCTTGCCCTTCGGAGCGACCGGCCCGAAGGCCGACTGGGATGGCGAGGAGGTCAATCTGCTGCATGCCGGCGGCGAGGGTTTCCTGCTACCAAACGGCTTGTCGATCGAACTCTTCCCCGACCGCGCTCCGCTGAAGGTCTACGGGCACTTCGGCAGCTACCAGGGCGGTGCCACGGCGGCGTTTTGTGCGTTGTCTGCATGGTGGGCCGTCACGGAGGGCGGCGGCCAGTATGTCGACGTGTCGGTGCAGGACGCAGTGCTTGCCGTGGGCGCGTTCGCGCTGCAGCGGCTCGGCGACGGTTCGCTCGAACACCGCACGACGCGCAGCTTTCGCTATGGCGGCGTGTTCGAGGCACAGGACGGGTTCGTCGAACTGCTCACGCTCGAAGACCGCCAGTGGAGTGCGCTCGTCGAGGTACTCGGCCAGCCGGCATGGGCCGCCGACGAGGCGTTGCTCGACCCGCTGGAACGGAGCCGCCGCGGCAAGGAGATCAATGGCCACATCCGCGAATGGATGGCGCGCCACTCGGTGGACGACATCGTGCGACGCGCGCAGGAGCTCGGCGTGCCCGCGGCGAAGTACCGAACGCCAGCCGAAGTGATGGCCGGGGACCATGAGCGCGAGCGCGGTCTCTTCGGCGACATCGTGCTCGAGAGTGGCACGCCCGCGAGCGTGCTGGTCGCGCCGTTTCAGTTCCGCTGCACCCCGTTGCACGGCGGCGGGCGGGTGCCCCCGCTCGACGAGATGGCCCGGGAGTCGAGCGAATGAGCCGCGACCCCCGCGCCAAGGCGCCACTCGGCGGCGTGCGCATCGCCGATTTCACGATCCATGCCGCCGGCCCGTTTTGCACGCACCTGCTGTCGCAGCTCGGCGCCGAGTGCATCAAGATCGAAAGCCGCACCCGGCCCGACGCCTTCCGCAAGCCGCACGCGGTCTATGGCCGGATGTCCGCAGCGACTTTCGATCAGGTGTCTGCCAACAAGCTGTCGGTGCGGCTGAACCTGAAGCAGCCCGAAGCCGTGGCGCTCGCCAAGCGGCTGGTCGCCTTGTCCGACGTGGCTGCGGAAAGTTTCAGGCCGGGCGTCATGAAACGGCTCGGCCTCGGCTTCGATGCGCTCTGCGACGCCAAGCCCGACCTCGTGTTGCTCTCGCTGTCTTCGTGCGGGCAAAGCGGGCCCGACTCGCACTTCGCCGGCTACGCGCCCTTGTTCGGCGCCTGGGGCGGGCTGGGGTGGATGAGCGGTTACAGCGACGGCCCACCGATGGAAGTGCGCCATGCGATGGACCACGCTGCCGGCGTGCACGCCGCGCTGGCCACCGTGGCGGCGCTGCACCAGCGCCGCCGCACCGGCCGGCCGCAACACGTCGACCTGGCGGCCCGCGAAGTCGCCTCGGCCATGATCGGCGATGCGCTGGTATTGGCGAGCACAGGCGTCGCGCCCGTGCGCCCCGGCAACGGTGACCTCGGCATGGCACCGCACGGTGTTTACGCCACGGCCCGGCCCGATCGCTGGCTCACGATCGCGGTCCGCAGCGACGCCGAGTGGGAGGCGCTCGTGCGTGGCCTGGAGCAGGTCGACACCGACTTGCGCTTCGCCACGATGCCCTTGCGGCTGCGTCACCGCGAAGAACTCGACCGGCTGCTCACGCAATGGCTGGCGCCGCTGGACGCGGATGAGACGGCGGCGCGCCTGCAGCAGGCCGGCGTCTGCGCGCATGTTTCTTGGACCATGGAAGACATCGCCTCCGACCCGCACCTTCGCGAGCGAGGCGCCGTCACGGAAGTGAGCGCGCCCGACATTCCGCGCCGCCTCGCCGTGGGCGCACCGGCGCGGTTCAGCCGCACCGACGATGTCGGCATCCGGCGGCTGACGCCCACGCTCGGCCAGGACGAGGACTATGTCTTCGGCGAGTTGCTCGGCCTGAGCGCCGCGCAGCGTGCGGACCTCGAAGCACGCGAGGTCATCCTGTGAAGAACCGGCCGGAGAATGGGCCGGAGCATCGGCCCCGCCGTGAACCCAACCCCTGACAGAAAGGACGCGCTCGTGAAGGACGCCATCTACCTCGTGCTGGACATGGAGAACGACCTCGTCCACGCCGACGGGCCGAACGGCAAGGCCGCCTACGGCGAGCAGGTGCGTGGCCGGCAGGTTCTCGAGAACACGCGCAAAGCGCTCGACAAGGCGCGCGCCGCCGGCATGCACATCGGTTTCGTGCGTGTCGGCTTTTCGCCGGACTACCGCGAATGCCCGCCGAATTCGCCGATCTTCTTCGGCGCGCGCAAGAACGGCATCTTCAAGCTGGGGACCTGGGGCACCGAGGTGCACCCCGACCTCGGCCAGCAAGCTGGCGACTTCGACATCGTGAAGCACCGGGTCAGCCCGTTCTACAGCACGCCTCTGGAAGCGATCCTGCGCGCCCACGGGATCCGCAGGATCTACTGCTCGGGCATTTCCACCAACGCGGTGGTGCAAGCGACCGTGCGCGAAGGCCACGACCGCGACTACGAGATGGTGGTGCTGGAGGACTGCTGCTGCGGCCTTTCGACCGAGGAGCACGAGAACGCGATCCAGGGGCTGAAGCGCTTCTGCCGCCTCACGACATCACACGATGTCGTCTTCGAGTGAAACCGACATGACCCGCATCGCGCGCAGCCTGCTCTTCGTGCCGGGTGACCGGCCGGAGCGGTTCGACAAGGCCGTGGCCAGCGGCGCCGACGAAGTGATCCTGGACCTCGAAGACGCGGTGGCGCCCGGCGCCAAGCTGCAGGCCCGCGCCGCGGTCGCCGCCTGGCTGGCGGGCGGGCGCCCGGCGATCGTCCGCATCAACGCGGCGGACACAGAATGGTTCGAAGACGACCTGCGCATGGTCCAGTCGGCGCCAGGCGTCGGGGTGATGCTGTCCAAGGCCGAGGTGGACTCGCTCACACGCACGGCCCGGGCACTGCCCGGGCGCAGGATCGTCGCACTGCTCGAAACCGTCTCCGGCTACCTTGGGCTGCGGCAGCTATCCGCGGTCGCCGGCTTGGAGCGCATCGCGTTCGGCAGCGTCGACTTTTCGGCCGAGAGCGGCATCGCCGACGAAGGCGCCGCCATGACCGCGATCCGCACGCAGATCGTGCTGGAGTCTTGCCACGCCGGACTCGTGGCGCCGATCGACGGTGTCAGCGTGGAGTTCACC
>Ga0073915_10000188_pt1 | contig 9530 bp, 10 predicted proteins | sample GWRWT2_30Apr14_FD_71480 | JGI IMG/M metagenome (GOLD analysis project Ga0073915, IMG submission 71480) | Sand microcosm microbial communities from a hyporheic zone in Columbia River, Washington, USA - GW-RW T2_30-Apr-14 | ecosystem: Engineered > Artificial ecosystem > Sand microcosm >... | reverse complement strand
GAGAAGTACCGCATCGTGCAGGATCGGTTGTTCGAAAGCGATTTCGACCGCCTGCTCAAACAGATCGAGGCTGGCGGCAAGCGGGGGGATGATGCGTAGTTCGATGCGCACCACCTGAGGCCATGACACAGCAAGATGCCCTGGTCGCCCTGCAGGCAGAAAACGCCCGCCTCGTGGCGCTGCTTGTGGCGCATGGGATCGACTGGCGCTTGCCATCATTGCCCGTTCAGACATGCCTAGTTCCTGTGCCCAAGGCAGAACCGCAGCGTTCAAGCCTGTCCACCTTAGATAAGGTCACGCTGTTTCGACGGCTGTTCCGTGGCCGCACCGATGTCTATCCTGTGCGCTGGGAAGGCAAGACCTCAGGCAAATCAGGCTATGCCCCCGCCTGCGGCAATGAATGGCGAGCGGGTGTCTGCGACAAGCCTCGCATCAAATGCGGGGATTGCAGCCACCGTCTGCTGCTCCCGCTGTCCGATGCAGTGATCTACGACCACCTGGCGGGCGAGCACACCGTGGGTGTCTACCCACTGCTGGAGGATGACACATGCCATTTCCTGGCCGTTGACTTTGACGAGGCCGATTGGCAGGAGGATGCCAAAGCGTTCATGTTGTCCTGCCATGAGTTGGGTGTGCCAGCGGCGCTGGAGATTTCACGCTCTGGCCGAGGGGCACATGCCTGGGTCTTCTTCGGTGGGCGGGTGTCAGCACGGGATGCCCGTCGCTTGGGGACGGCCATCATCAGCCACACCTGCTCGCGAACCCGTCAGCTCAAGCTGGCGTCCTACGACCGCTTGTTCCCCAACCAGGACACGATGCCCAAAGGCGGCTTCGGCAACCTCATTGCGTTACCCCTTCAGAAACACCCGCGCGAAAACGGCTGCAGCGTCTTCGTTGATGCCGAGCTGAAACCACACGGCGACCAATGGGCCTTCCTCGCATCGATCCAGCCCATGGCGCCTCATGACATCGAGCCGACCATCCTGCGTGCCATCGGCGGCACACACCCTCTGGACGTGACCTTCATCGACGACGAGGACTTGGCCACCCCGTGGAAGGGTGCAGCCACCATGTCAGCACAGCTTGCGGGCGCGATGCCTGCAGCCTTGACTGTGACGCTGGCCAACCTGATCTATTTCGAGAAGGCCAAGCTGCCTCAAGCGCTTGCCAATCGGCTGATCCGCCTGGCGGCATTTCAGAACCCCGAGTTCTACAAGGCCCAGGCCATGAGGATGTCGGTGTGGGACAAGCCGCGCGTGATCGGCAATGCCGAGAACTTCCCCCAACACATCGCATTGCCGCGTGGTTGCCTTGATGTCGCTCAGGCCCTGCTGAAAGACAACGGCATACGCTGTGACTTGCAAGACGAGCGGTATGGCGGTGAACCCCTTGGTGTCAGCTTCGTCGGCACGTTGCGGCTTGACCAGGAAGTAGCGGTCTCAGCCATGCTGCACCACGATGCAGGCGTGCTGTGCGCCCCAACGGCTTTCGGCAAGACGGTCACAGCGGCCGCCATCATTGCCCGGCGCGGCGTGAACACCCTGGTGCTGGTGCACCGAACCGAGTTGCTCAAGCAATGGCAGGAGCGCCTTCAAGCCTTCCTTGGTGTCAGCAAAGGCGTGATCGGCACCATCGGCGGCGGCAAGGCCAAGCCCACCGGCAAGATCGACATCGCCGTGATGCAGTCTCTGTCCCGTCAAGGTGAGGTCAATGCCTTGATCGAAAACTACGGGCAGGTCATCGTGGACGAATGTCACCATGTTGGCGCTGCATCATTTGATGCCATCCTCAAAAAGACCAAGGCCAAGTTCGTGCTCGGCTTGACCGCCACGCCCATTCGCCGTGACGGTCAGCAGCCGATCATCTTCATGCAATGCGGCCCCACACGGCATACAGCCGCCAGGCCAGCCAACGCTCCGCACGATCTGGCGGTATTGCCACGTTCACGTTTTGCTCGGATCGACCTGCCCAGCGCAGCAGGCATTCAGGATGTGTTCCGACACCTTGCCAATGACCTGGCGCGGACTCAAGCCATCGCCGCCGAAGTGGTTGCGGCCTTCGAGCAAGGCCGCAAGGTGCTGGTGCTGACCGAGCGAACGGAGCATCTTGAAGCGATCGTCTTGGCCTTGACCTCGCTGGTGCCACCGCCCTTCGTGCTGCACGGCAGGATGTCAAAGAAGCAGAGGGCTGCCCTCATTGCGGAACTTGATGCGCTACCACCTCAGGCGCCGCGGATCCTGGTCGCCACTGGGAAGCTCGTCGGCGAAGGCTTCGATCATCCGCCGCTGGACACCTTGGTTCTGGCCATGCCTGTCTCGTGGAAGGGCACATTGCAGCAATACGCCGGGCGCTTGCATCGCGAACACGCCACCAAGACCGATGTGCGGATCATCGACTTCGTCGACACTGGCCACCCTGCATTGCTTCGGATGTGGGACAAGCGGCAGGGAGGCTACAGAGCCATGGGGTATCGCATGGCCAGCGATTCGAACACGGATGGTGACGTTCACCTTGCGCGCCGACCTTCATGAGGACAACCTGATTTTGCATTCGGTGGCCGAGCCGTTGGTTTACCTGCTGTCCATCCGGCACCACAAGCACCTGTCATTCAAATTTTCAGGGCTGTGGCCAAAGTAGTATTTGCGGCAACACGCCGTTCGAACACATGAGATTAAACATGGCCATGACTGACGAGAGTTGAGCGCCCAAGATGCCTGATCAATCACCGCCACGCATCCTGCAAATCGTTGAGGTTCTAGGCCCCAGCGCTCAAGGCATGCAGCGCCCCTACAAGTGCCGTGCAGAAGATGGTCACCTGTACTACGTCAAGGGCCAACAAACTAACCGCGCCAGCCTTTGGCGTGAGTGGATTGCAGCCCACTTGGGCCGCGCGCTGGGGCTGCCCCTGCCGCCATTCAGCCTTGTGCAGCTTGACGAAGCCTTGGTCAATGAGCTTGAACCGGCCTGGCGTGAGATTGGCTGCAGCCCGGCTTTCGGCTCGCGTCAACACCGGTCTGCTGCATGGTTTGAAGCCAGCCTGGTCAAGCAAGTGCCTGTGGCGACGCAGCAAGCCGTCTTGGCCTTTGACTTGTGGGTGCACAACATGGACCGGCTCACCGGCAATACCAACCTCCTCTGGGATGCCGACCGCAAGAACCTTGTCGTCATTGACCACAACATGGCCTTTGATCCAGATTTCAGTGCCAGTGACTTCTGCCGGGATCACATTTTTTCGGCTCAGTGGCCGGTCTTGTGCTCAGATTTGGTGACCCAAGATGAACATGTGCGGCGATTCATGGCTGCCTTGCCGCAAGCCCAATTGGCTTGCGATAATGCCCCTCCGGAGTGGCATTGGGCCAACCCGGAAATGGACATCCCCGCCAATTTCAGTGTAGAAGAGGCTCTGGCCACCCTGTCACGCTGTGCAACCCCTGAACTATGGAGGACGGTATGAAAAAATTTGCTTGCCGCTACGCCGTGGTTCAGTTCGTTCCGTATAGCGAAACAGGAGAATTCGCCAATGTGGGCGTGGTGTTGATGTGCCCAGAGACGGGGTACTTCGGCTTTCAACTCCAAACCCGCAAGTACGCCCGGGTGACCGCGTTCTTCGACGAGCTGAAGTCGCCGGTTTACCTGACCGCAATCAAGATCATCCAGGGTGAGTTGACCAGGATCGGTGAGGCCATGGCCAACGCCCCAAGCGATGGGCGGGTAGACCACCTCCGGGAGATGTTCACCGCACTCGTGCACCCCCGCGAGGCCATTGTTCGCTTCGGGACAGCCCGTGCGGTTCTGACAGATTCGCCTAAGCAGGAACTCAAGCGCCTTTTTGATCACTACGTTGACCGCTCGTTCGCGACGCCAGAGTACGTTGAGATGGCCATTGAGAAGCGGTTGAAGGCATTGCTGGGTAATTTGCAGCTCAGCCAGCCTTTCCGCGCGGAAAAGATCGGCGACGATGAAGTCCACGCCCGCTTCCCCTTGGTGCAGCGGCGTGGCGAGCTATTTCGCAAGGTCATCAAGCCCTTCAACCTGACTCAAAGCGAGCCGAATGGCATCTTTGACCATGGGGATGCATGGGTGCAAAAAATTCGCCGCCTGCGCAAGAAGAATTTGCTACCGGATGACGTGATGTTTGCTGTCGAAGGGCCATCCGCCAATGATGCCAAGCGTTATGCGGCATTCATGGAAATCTGCACCGAGCTTGAGCAGGTTGAGGTACAGGCGGTGAATGCTGCTGAGGAAGAGCGAATCGTCGAATTCGCGTCTACCTGACGCCGCAAGCTTGTGGGTAACTTTACGGGTAACTCTCAACCTGCAAATCACCAAACCCTGCATCCATGCGCCCTCCCAGCCACCGTTCAAGTGACCCCGGCCAATTCCAGAGAGCCCCCCCTTGCAAAAGAAAGCCCGCCGAAGCGGGCTTGTTAAACAGCGTCGCTGTCAGACTCACTTGCGTGCGTCCTTAACGGCTTCCTTGGCATCGCCAACAGCCTTCTGGGTCTTGCCCTCGGCCTGCTTGGCCAGACCCTTGGCTTCCTGCTTGTGGTTGCCGACCAGATCGCCAGCCTTTTGTTGTACCTTGCCTGCGGCATCCTTGACGGCGCCCTTAACTTGGTCCTTGTTCATCGCGATGCTCCTTGTGGTTGATGTACTGACCATTCGGCAAGCAGCGTGCCCGATCTCAGTGCATGGCCAAGTCGCGGATGTGAAGAAAGATCTTGCGGGCCAGGATGCCATCGCCGGCAGTCCATTGATCAGTTGAGTCGCCCAGTGTGAGAATTTGGGTGGCTTACTTACTTGCCGTCCCGGTCCGAATCACCGGGAATGGCCCGTTCCACACGGTCGCTCACACGATGCCAGGAATCACGCACTGCGTGCTTGGCATGCTCCCACGGCAACTTGGAATCACCGCGGGCACTGTCCCAGTTTTGACTCAGCTCACTGTCCACGTCGTCGAATGAGCGACCGGGATAGTTGCTGTAAGAATTGACGCCAAAGCGGTAGGCGGGGCGATAGTCGTCGTAAGTAGCGTCGGGATTGACGTAAGAACGGCTGCTGTAATTTTCTTGCCAATAAGCGTCCTCCACGTCCGAGTCGATGCGGTGAGCCGCAGCCTTGCCAGCCAGTCCTCCCACCACGGCGCCAACTGCGGCGCCCACCAGTGTTCCAACGGGGCCAGCCACCGTGCCCACGGCAGCCCCAGCGGCCACACCGCCTGCGGCGGCGCCGATGCCAGTGCCGACGGGATGGAAATCAGGCGCTTTGGTGATGGGATCCCTTGAGTGCACATGCTCTTTGTCATGGGTGATGGCCATGGTCGTTCTCCTTTTGACCGCAGCGACATGCCACGGCTTGGCCACTGTTCGGCAAGCCATGTGCCCATCGCTGAGGGGCATCATCGCGCCGGCTCCTCTGGGCGGTGGACTTCATCCTTGGCCAGGGCGGCATACCGAATGACGCTGATGTGTCCATCGCCCTCCATGTAGGCATGACGCACCAGAGACACGTCGTCGACACCCTGCTTTCGGAGCTCGCTCATCAAATCGTCCAAGCCGAGAAACTCTTGCCGCAAATTGCGGTGCAGTACCTTGCCGTGGCGGATCAAGGGGAGCTTTGGTGGCTCCAGCAACAAGTGAACTCGCTCAAAGCGGAACGCGGCCCAGTCCAGCAGGTAGTTCCAGCCCACGATGGTCGCGACCAGAAGCATGCCATCAGCGATGGATTTGTATTGGCCGGCCAGGGCGTTCTGAGATGCGTCCGCCACGATGACGAGCAGCAAGACATCGGAGATGGCGATGGAGCCCACGTCACGTCGCAGAACGAATCGAAAGATCAAAAACAAGAACCAATACATCGCCGTTCCCCGGATCAGCAACTCCAGCGGGGGCAGGGTGAAAGTGAACAGCTCGATCAGCTCGTCAACGCCCATGGTGCGGACTTTCTCAGCGGAAAACACCAGCGCGCAGCAATTGACGCGCCCACACTGCTTCCCTGATGCGCGGAAAGCCGCTGGACCCCTCAAAATACCGGGATCATTTCAAAACAGAAAGAGAACATGGCAAAAACAAGAAGCCGCCGCCTGCGCAAGAAGCTGCACGTCGGTGAGTTCCAGCAACTGGGATTTCTGTTCGAGGCAGAACTGGCCAAAAACGCAGACGATCAGGCCCTGGTGGACGCCTTCCTCACTCAAGCCATCGCGCCCCGCAACCTGAGCTTTGGTGGCTGGGCCACAGGCGGCGCCATCGACAAGCTGGGCCGGCAAAGCGTGACGGAAGAAGATCGATCAGCCGTGCTGGGATGGCTTGCCGCGCGCCCTGAGGTGACCGCCCTGTCCGCCTCGGGCCTGGTTGACATGTGGTTTTCCACCCCAGAGGCGCAACAGCGCACCAAGCTCAAGGGTTGAAAGGTCATGAGGCTGGCAGCTTGAACGCACCTCGCTTGCTCGTCTTTCTGCTGGCAACGTTGGTCGTTGTCAGGGTGGCCATCGTGTTCGTGGTTGGCAGCCCCCTGGTTACCGCTCTGGCCTGGGCCGCCTTGCTGGGTGTGTTGAGCGCGGCCGCATTGATGAGAAAACGCGTGGCCGCCCAGGCCCTGGCCTGGCTGTGCATCGTCCTGGGGGCCGATGCGCTGATTCAACTGCTGTCCGTTGACGTGTCAGGTGTCCACCTCGTTGCAGCCCTGCTCTGGGCATCGCTCGTCATGGGCGTGGGCATCTACATGCTTCGCAGCGACACGGTCAAGCGCTTCTATGCAGTGACCCAGTAGTCCATGTTGAAGCCCAACGCATCGCACGCCCGACACCGTCAGATGTCACATCTCAATGCAGATGCGCGTGGTGCTCATCAGGCACATGCGCATGCGAATGCCGCAACAGCTGGTGGCGATGAGGATGGCTGTGCATCCCCACGGGCATCGGATCATGCACGTGCCCATGGTGCCCATCGTCATGCGAATGCGCGTGTTCGTGCACCATCGGCGCGTGTTCATGCTCATGCACGTGCGTCTCTGCCAGATGGAGCACCAGCCCGCAGATCATCAGCGCCGCACCGCCTGCCATCCAGAGGCTGATGCCTTCGCCCAAGGTGGCCGCCAACAAGGCGCCGATGAAGGGAGCGAAAGCGAAGACCGAGCCGGTCCGGGCGGCACCAAAGGCACGCTGCGCGAGCAGGTAAAAACGCAGGCTCAGGCCATAGCCACTGGCCCCCACCAACAGCAAGCCCACGGCAGGCCACACCCCCGGGACGGGCTCGCCAAACAACACGGCCAAAGCCGCCGTGGCCGTGGCGCCAATGGCCCCCTTGAGCATCACCACCTGGCCGGGATCTCGCTGCGCCAGGGCACGTGACAAGGCGTTGTCCACGCCCCATGCCGCCGTGGCGGCCATGACGGCCAACAAACCACCCACCTGACTGCCGCCCGCATCGGTACGATCCAGCACCAACACCATGCCCCCCAGCGTCAGCAAGGTCATCGCCGACATCACCCGGCGGTCGATGGTTTCGCCATACCAAAGCCAGGCCAGCACTGCGGTGAACACGGCTTCCAGTGCCAGCATCAGCGATGCGCTGGTGCCGCTGGTGTGCTGTAAGCCCCAGGCCAAGGCCACCGGCCCGATCATGGCGCCAAAGAGGGCCATCAGCGCCAGACGAGGCGCATCGCCGCCTTGCACTTGGGCCTCGCGCTCAACCTTTCGACGCAAGCCAAAACCAATCAGCGATGCGCCCGCGTACAACAACCCGGCGGTCGAAAACGTGCCGATGCTCACCCCCCACCGTTGGACCAAAGGGGTGCTGACGCCAAAGAGGATGGCGGCCACCAGCGCCATGAGGCCTCCGCGCAGGGCGGGCAGGCGTTGTGGGCCAGACAAAGAAAATTCACGCATGAAAACAGTGGCGAACTAAGCCGCCTGCAGTTTAAACACCGCCACGGATTGCACCAATTGCAGGGCTTGGGCCTTCAAGCTCTCGGCCGCCGCCGCGCCCTCCTCCACCAAGGCGGCGTTTTGCTGGGTGGCCTGGTCCATCTGCTGCACGGCTTGACCAATCTGCGCGATGCCTGAGCTTTGTTCGCTGTTGGCAATGCTGATCTCACCCATGATCTCGGTGACGCGTTCGATGGCCGAGACCACTTCGGTCATCGTGGTGCCCGCCTTGTCCACCAGTTGGCTGCCCATCTCGACGCGCTCGACGCTGGTTCCGATCAGGGTTTTGATCTCTTTGGCGGCATTGGCTGAGCGCTGTGCCAGCAAGCGCACTTCGCTGGCCACCACGGCAAAGCCGCGGCCCTGCTCGCCCGCGCGGGCCGCTTCCACCGCCGCGTTCAAGGCCAGGATGTTGGTCTGAAACGCAATGCCATCGATCACGCTGATGATGTCGACAATGCGGCGTGAGCTGTCATTGATGCCCCGCATGGTCTCCACCACCTCGCCCACGACCTCGCCGCCTTTCACCGCCACGGCGCTGGCGCCTTTGGCCAGTTGATTGGCTTCTAGCGCATTGCTCGCGTTGTGCTTCACCGTGGCGCTGATCTGCTCCATGGACGACGCCGTTTGCTGCAAGGCACTGGCCTGCTCCTCGGTGCGGCTGGCCAGGTCGTTGTTGCCGTGAGAGATCTGGGAGCTGGCCGTGGCCACGCTTTCAGCGTTGAAGCGCACCTCGCGCACGATGCGCACCAGGTTGCCCTGCATCTCGCGCAGGGCTTCCAGCAGTTGTGCCACTTCATCGCGGCCCCGCACCTGGATCGACTGGGTCAAGTCACCGTCGGCCACGGCTTTGGACAGCAGCACAGCCCGGTCAATGGGGTTGACGATGGACCTGCTCACCATGACGCCGATGACCACACCCAACGCCGTGACCGCGAGCATGATGACCACGCTCAGGATCGCGGCCTGCCTGGCGTCATCGGTGGCTTGCTTGGCCACCGCAGCACTGTCGGCCGCGATGCGCTGACTGGCCTGCGCCAGGTATTTGGCGGGGTCGCGGTCCATGCCTTTGACCGCCGCGTCACCCACCGGCGCCAAATGCCCGCTGTCGATGAACTTGCCATAGGCGAGGCGATAACTCTGGCCCATTCGGGCGTGCGCTTGAACGAACTGCTGGATCAGCGCTTTGCTGGGCCCGGCGGGCAACTGACCGTCCAATGCGCGTGCGGCCTCCGCCACTTCACGCTCACTGCCCTGGAACGCCGACCAATACTTGCTCAATTGCTCGGGCTGCTGCCCTCGCAAAAGCGTGTTCTTCCACTCTTGTACCTGCGTCTTGAAGGCGCTTTCAATGCGCCCCACCGAGCGCTCATGCGCCACATGGGCTTGCACCACCGTGCCGTACAAGGTCAGGGCCTGGTTGAGTTGATGAATGCCGAAGAGGGCCGCCCCCAGCACCAACAGCAACATGCCAGCGAACGCAAGGGGCAATTTGAGGCGAAGTTTCATGACAACCATCCCTGACCGAGTTGTGCCGACTGTGTTGGGAGTAGGCACATTACGCGGTTTCGGCGCAAAAGTAAAAATGGCGTCACGGTGTCAGAAT
>Ga0073915_10000187_pt1 | contig 9542 bp, 6 predicted proteins | sample GWRWT2_30Apr14_FD_71480 | JGI IMG/M metagenome (GOLD analysis project Ga0073915, IMG submission 71480) | Sand microcosm microbial communities from a hyporheic zone in Columbia River, Washington, USA - GW-RW T2_30-Apr-14 | ecosystem: Engineered > Artificial ecosystem > Sand microcosm >... | reverse complement strand
CTCGTCCTTGAGGCTTTGCAGTGCGCCGTCGATGTCTTCGTCGGCATACACGCTCAAGGCTTGCTTGAGGTGGTGCGCCAGGCCGTAGTAATCGACCACGATGCCGAACTTCTTGCCGTGCCCTGTGCGGTTCACGCGGGCAATGGTTTGCAGCAACTCGGCCTCGCGGATCGGGCGGTCCAGGTACATCACGCCTTCAATGGGCGCGTCAAAGCCCGTCAGCAGCATGGACTTGACGATCAGAAAGGCCAGCGGATCGGCCTTGCTCTTGAAGCGCTTGATGCTTTGCTCGTGCGCGGCGCCATCCGTCCAGGGCTTCCAGGCTGGATCATCGTTGTTGCCGCCGGAGATCACCGGGGAGAACTCAATGGCGCGCAGGGTGTCGCGGTAGCGCCAGGCCTGCACAGTGGCTTGCACGGCGGCCGGGCGCATGCACAGGGCCTCGTCGCTCATGGCTTTGTCTTCGGCGCTCAGGCCTTCCGCATCGGCCAGCAGTTCGTCTCGGGCATCGCCCAAGGCACCCAGGTAGCGCACCACGGCCAGGCGGCTGTACGCCACCACCTGGGCCTTGAAGCCATTGGGCAGGATGTGCGTGACGTAGTGGCGCAACATGTCGCGCGCCTTGTCGCGGATCAGGTCGGGCGCTTCAAAGATTTGGCCCTTGGTCGCGTACTTTTTGCGGATGGCCTCCAGCTCTTCGGGCGTGTGCTCGCGGAAGAGGTCTTCAAACAACTCATCAAGGTTGGCGTCGTCTTTGATGGCGCCCTGGGCCGTGCGGCCTTCGTACAGGATGGGCACGATGGCGCCATCCAGCTCGGCCTCGCGGATGGTGTAGCGGTCAATGAACTCGCCAAATACCTCGTGCGTGCGCTTTTTGTCGCCCATCAGGATGGGCGTGCCCGTGAAGCCGATGCGGGCGCAGTTGGGCAGGCCCACTTGCAAGGCAGCGTGCAGATCGCCTGATTGGCCCCGGTGGGCTTCATCCACCAGCACCAGGATGCTGTCGTCTTCGTTAAGCACCTCGGCGGGCTCGGGCTCTCGGGCCTCGATGGCGCTGCTGCGCCTGGGCAGGTCTTCGGCCGTGAGGCCAGCCTCGCCCACCGCATCGCCCGTGCGCTGTTTCTGGATCATGCCAAACAGCAGGCCGGGGCCTTTGATGCGCAGCATGGCTTTTAGCTTGTCTGCGGTGGTGGCGCGCGCCACGATCTCGCCGGTCAATGCGGCGGTCTCTGACAGTTGCCGCTCCAGGTCGGTCCGGTCGGTGACGACCACCACCTTGAAGCGGCGCAACTGCGCATCGGTGCGCAGCTTGCGGATCAAAAAAACCATGGTCAGGCTTTTGCCTGAGCCTTGGGTGTGCCAGACGATGCCGCCACGGCGGTCGTGCTCGCCGTCTTGCAGGCGGGTTTGGCCATGGCGCAAGCGCTCGATGGCGCGGCTCACGGCGCGGTATTGCTGGTAGCGGCACACCGCTTTGACGGTGGCGCCATCGGTGTTCATGAACAGGGTGAAGTGGCGCACCACGTCCAGCAGGTGGCCGGGGGTCAACAGGCCCGCCACCAGGCGCTCTTGCTCTGACAGTTGGGCTTTGCCCAGGCGCTGGCTCACGGCCTCTTCGGTCAGGGGCACCACCGTTTTCCAGGCGGTGTAATGCTTGAAGTTGGCGCCCACGGTGCCCACGCGTGCCTCGTCAAAACTGCTGGCCACCAGCAACTGGGTGGTGTGGAACAGGGGCTCGTTGCCCTCGTGGTCGTTCACCTCGCCGCTGGCCTGGCGTTGGTTGCTGTAGCGGCGCAGTTGGTCCACGGCCTCGGCCAGGGGCTCGGGCACCGAGGGGCTTTTGCACTCGATCACCACCAGCGGGATGCCGTTCACCAGCAGCACCAGGTCGGGCACGATGAAGGCCTTGCCCCGATTGAAGCCGGGGGGGCAATCGACCCGGTACTGGTTGATGACGGTGAAGGCGTTGCGCTCGGGGTGAGCCCAGTCGATGAAGTGGATGGTCTTGTGGCGGCCACCATCCCAGCCGGGCAGGCCCTCCACGGTGATGCCATGGAGCAGCAGGTCGGTGGCGGCGCGGTTGGCCTCCATCAGCTTGTGGGCGGGGAGGCGGGTGAGCGCGGCCACGGCCTGGGTCAGGCGATCGGCATCCAGCCAGGGTTGGCCGTTGTGCAGGTTCAGGGCGTGCAGTTGGCGGCGCAGCACGGCGGCTTGCACCACGTCAGAGAAGGCGGTGCGCTCGGTGCGGGCTGGGTCGTCCAGCGTGCCCGCCACATGGCGCCAACCTTGGCTGACCAGTTGCTCGACCAGGGGGCGCTCGACTTCATCCAATTCCCAGCCCATAGACCGCCCGCCCCGTTTGTTAAGTCATTGATTTTATTGAGATAATATGAGCAAGAGCCTGCAAAACAAGCTCATAGCGGCTCATGGCAGCCGCTCGTGACCAGCCGTTTCAGCCGACGCGTGGCGTCAGTGCTGAATCCAGCCAGCTTCGGTCAAATGCTGCCACGCCACGCGAACATGCTCCGGCTGGAACATTTTGCGCTTGCGGGCGTTCCACTCATGGACCACCTTGATCGCTTGATCGACATCCTGGACTGGGGCGGGTGAGCCGGGGCTTGCGTGATGGGCGACCCAGTGGACGGTGGCCAGCAACTCCATGCCGTAAGGCGTCTCAAAACCTTCGATCAGTTCGGCCACGCGTGCCAAGCGGCCGCGCGCATCGGCGTTGTCGGCCAGAAAAGCGTCAGCTTCCTCAACCGCGCCTGAGAGCAATTCGATTTCTGTTTCTGGTTTCTGGCTGTCACCGTAACCGCGCACGAAGTGCCCCTCCATGACTTCCAGCACCTTGTTCAGGTTGTCTGCGTAAGGGCCGTAGACGTGGGGCACGTACTTCAAGCGCAGCGGTTGCCCGGCAGCTTGAAGAAAGTAAGCCAGCTTCTGCACTTCCAGCAGCGTGCGGCTGTAGTCCAGCGCTGAATAGGCATCCATCAGCTTGACGAACAGAGCTCGCGCAGGCGTCATGTGAGGGCGCGCGGTGCCAACCCGCATGCTTTTGGCAGGGGGCGCGCCGTTGGGCTCGTACAAATGCACGGTCACATCGGTCAGCGGTGCAAAAGCTTGTTCGATCATGGGCCGCACGTCAGCCCAATTCAGCCCACCCAAGCCGCAGCCCAGCGGCGGCACGGCAATGGCGCGGATACCCAGGCGCTGCACATCGGCCACCAAGGCGCTCAGGCCGGAGGCAATGTCTTCCAGACGCGACTTGTTGCGCCAATGGCGTTTGGTGGGGAAGTTGACAATCCAGCGCGGGTTGACCAAACCGCCGTTGTCATGGATGAACATGCGGCCAGGCACCATCTCGCCATGTTTGCAGGCGGCTTCGTAGGCCTTGAAGTTGGCAGGAAACGCCTGCTTGAACTGCAGGGCGATGCCCTTGCCCATGTAACCGTCGCAGTTGACGGTGTTGACCAAGGCATCTACCTCTGCGTTGAGCAGGTTGCCGCGCGCGATTTGAATCATCGTGGGTCCTTCCGCAGGGGTGAAACAGGGTCAAGGGTAATACAAGTCTCGGGTGACGTGAACGGGTACTTGCTTGCGCCCAGGGTAACCCGCGATTATGCCCTGGACGCGCTGCTGTATGCCCGCATTGAGCACGCCAATCCCATCAAGCAAATCCCAATCCAGGCCCTGCCAGACCAGGAACTCGGCCTGTTTGCGGCGCTTGCGGTCGTTGTCATCCAAGGTGTCTGCCCAGAAGCGATCACGCACCAGAGACCAGTCCACCGCATCAAGGTTGGCCAAGTCATCGAACCAACTGGTGAACTTGGCCAAGCCATGGCCATCGGTGAACACGAAGGGGCACCCGGCGTGAGCCACTGCCTGGACGGTGGTGCGCAGATAGACCAAGGGCTCTTGGCCTTCGGCGTAGCCAGGCACCTGGCCCGTCTTCAGTTGCAGCAACATGACGGACAGCGGCCCGAAGTAGAAGGGCAGGTAGTCGTGCACCGTGCCGCCGGGGCCACAGGGCACCTGTTTGATGCGCCGATTCGCTTGGACGTTGGAGTCGTGGATGGTGCGGTAGGGCGTTCCGTCGACTGGGGCGTGGTGTGGCGCATGCAGGCGCCCCCGAGCAAGCAAGGCCGCAAGGTTGCTCAGGTGTACCAGTCGGTAGATGGGGGTGGGTTGCGGTGCGGGGGGCATGAGAGACGTGCGGTGCTGTGGATCCGATCAAATAACCGTCAAATAAGAATGTCGTTGTGAATCAACGATTTATATCTCTTGCGCTGAGCGAAAGGGGCGTGCGATCAAACAGTTTGTCCAAGCGAGGGAAGATCAGGCGGGCGGGGCAAACGCCTCCGATTTCATCCAAAAGCGTCCAAAGACGTCCAAAACCACGTCCAAAGACGTCTAAACCGAGCCGCTGGTGAAGGCGAGTGCGGGCGCTCTTGAACATGAGGGTGAGCGATTCGCGTGGGGACAGGGTGGGGGCGCTCATGGCTGGGTGGTGGGCGCCTGGGCGAGCAAAGGGGTGACGCGGACGCGGCCGGTGAGGAGGTCGTCCATGAGGCCGGATTTCAATTGCTCAAGCTTATGCAATGTCGAGGCCTCCACGTCAATTCGAGCTTGTGGAGCGGCGACTCGCTCAACGATAGCCCGCTGCTCGATCAGCGTCATGTCAGGGATTGGCAATTCTTGGCAAAGGGCGAGCGTCAAATTCACCTGACCAGATGTTTGCTTGGCTCGCTGGCGCAGCCAGACTTGGGCCAGGGCGCTGCCCAGCCAAGTCAGCAAGAAACATGACAGCAGCTCGGACGTTGGCCGAAAGAGCGCAATGGCTTGATTGATGTTGATTTGACCCGACTCTTCTTTGATGAGGCCCAGCTTTCCGAGTGGTGGGCCGACGATGTTGGTTAGCACGTCACCAGACAAACACTGTGACCGCATCAACTCGCCCTCATGAGTCTCCTTGGAGATGCGAAAGCTGCTCGCATTGAAATTCAGCTGACCATCGAAGGTGAGGTTATCGACTCGGAGGAACCGGACGCCCTCTTCGCCTTGCCACATGTGGGTGCTGGCTGGGGTCGTGCCCTTCGTGATCAGTGAGCAACGATGAGAAGTCGCCACCACGTTCCACTCCACGGGAATCCACCCCAGCGGCGACGCCTTGTAAAGATGCGGCGCTTCGCTCTGCGGCGGGCGCAGTTCGCCGTTGGTGTCGATGCCTCGGGTCAGCAGGTCGTGCAGCAGGCCTTTCTTGACCTGCTTGAGCTTGACGATGATGGCCTCGGTTTGGCGGATGGTGGTGTCGAGGGTGTCGAGGACGTCGGCTACTTTGCTCTGCTCACTTCGCGCCAAAGGTAGAGAAATCTGCGCAGCAAGGTAGTCTTGAAATTTGAGATTGATGATTCCCGTGGTCTGCTGCTGCATCGACAGCAGTTGGGGCTGTCGGTAGAACCAACAGAGCTTCCGCCACAAAAAGCGCGCATCAACTATCTCGCGGTTGGGACGCAGCGTCTTGAAGAAATTCGAGCAAAGCGCTGGCTGCGCTTGACTTCTCACTTCGAAGAGGGCGACACGGCCTACGGGGCTATCTGGGCTGCCACCTGAGCCTTCAAGCAAGATGTCCCCATCCTGCAGTTGCTTCGCCTTTAATTTTGAAGCACCGATGGCTCGTTGAGCGCCTTGACCCATGACGTGTCCATCGTTGTCAATGTCTGTCGCGCGCAAAACTATTGCATTCGCTGGAGTGGGCTCGCCACCCCACTCTCCAGCAAAAGCATGGGTTAAGCAGTCAGCAATCGCCTTCGTGCCCCAAGTTTGCTCATGCATACCGCAGCTCCTTCAGGAATGCGGTCAGGGCTTGGCTGGCTGTACTGCGGTGCTGTTCGATCTCTGTGAGCGTCACCCGGTACTTGTCCCACCACTCTTCAAACGCCATCACTACCTGCTGCCGCTGCGCCGCCACATACCGATCCAAGATCACCAGCACATCCAGCCGCAACACCGTCAGCAGCAACTCCGCTGCCCCGGCCTCGTCCAGCGCATCCACGGCTTCGTTCAATCGCTTAGCAAAGCCTTGCTGCTCCGCCTTGATCTGCTTCTTCAGCGCGGCCAGTTGCTGCTTCCAAATTTTGAGCTGGGCTTCGTCCACCACTGGCTCGTCATCGCCCGCCTCGGCTGAATCACCCTCGGCCTCCTCCCCGCGCTTGTCAGGCGCAGCCGCCTTGATCTGGCTGTCCAACTCCACCTTGCGCGCCTCCAACTCAGCCATGGTCTGAATGAAGCCACCCATCAGGCACTTCACCAGCTTGTGGTCCAGCGGGTTGCCCTTGTGCTGGTCGTCATCCAGCGCCGTGAGAATGCTGGTGCGCCACGCATCGACCACGCCATTGGCGCCCCGCGCCATCAGCGTCATGAACTCGTACTTGGCATCGAACCAGAAGCCCGCCACGATGCCGCGCACCTGAAAGCGGCTGAGCAGGCCCACGGGCTCCAGGGCTTCGCTGAAGCTGTGCAGCAAGTCGTGGCGCAGGCCCACCAGGCTATTGGCGCCCGCCAGCGCGGTGATGCGCGGGCTGTGCGCTTGCCACCAGGCGGCAAAGGCATCGCGCACGGCTTGCTCGCGGGCCAGCAGGCCGGGGTTGGCTTCAATCGCGGGCTTGAGGGCCTGGCGGGTGGCTAGCTTGGGGCGGAAGTCAAAGTAAGCCGCATCGCGCTTGGCAAACAAGGCCATGGGGTCAAGCCCATGGGCTTTGAACAGCGCGGCCTTGGCCTGCACCTCGGCCTTGGGCACACCGCCTTGCAGGTGGGCGCGCACGTCGTGCGGCTCGGGCGGCGGGGCGTTGTCGGCGTAGCGGCGGATGTTGAGGTTGTAGCCGTTTTCGCGCAGGGTGGCGTTACTGACCACGCTTGAAAAGCCCGGCACCTCGGCAAAGGCATCGAAGGTGTCGGCGATTTTTTCAATGTGCTCGGGCAACAGGTGGTTCTGGGCGCGGCCTTCAAAGTATTCGCGGTCGGCGTTGATGAAGAGCACCTTGCCTTGGCGCTCGGGCGGTTTGCCGCTGCGCTGGCCTTTGCCCTTGCGCATCACCAGCACGCAGGCGGGGATGCCCGTGCCGTAGAACAGGTTGGCGGGCAGGCCGATCACGGCTTCCAGCAAATCGGCGTCGATCATGCCGCCACGGATGCTGCGCTCTTCACCCCCACGGAACAGCACGCCGTGCGGCATCACCGTGGCCAGTTGGCCGCCATCGCGCAGCACGGCCACCATGTGCTGCAAGAACATCAAATCGGCTTTCTTGCTGCCCAGTGGCACTTCACCAAAGGCGAAGCGCTCGGCGCGGAACTTGGGTGCCCAGACGGATTGGCCGTTGCGGTCGGTGTCGGCCGTGCCCCAGTTGATCGAGAACGGCGGGTTGGCCAGGATGCGGTCAAAGCGCATCAGCTCGCCGTTGTCAACGTGGGCGGGTTCGGCCAGGGTGTCGTCGTTGCGCAGGTCGGCACTGCTGATGCCGTGCAGCAGCATGTTCATGCGGGCAATCGACCACACGGTGCCATTGGCCTCCTGGCCGCACAGGTCGGCTTTGGTGCCGTCGCCGCCGTGCTCGTCGATGTATTCCTTGGCCATGATCAGCATGCCGCCCGAGCCCACGCACGGGTCGTACACGCTGTGCTTTTCTTCGGGCTTGATGAGGCGCACCATCATGCGCACCACCGAGCGGGGTGTATAAAATTCTCCGCCCTTCTTGCCCGCCGAATCAGCGAACTCGCCAATCAGGTATTCATACGCCGCGCCCAGCAGGTCTGGAAACTCGAAGTCTTCATTGCGCAGGCGGTATTGGCTGAAGTGGTTGATGAGCTGGCGCAGCTTGATGTCGGGGATCTTGCTCTGGCCCACCTTGCGGCTGAAGTCGATGTGCTCCAGCACTTCTGACAAGCTGGAGTTGTTGCTTTCCAGGCCGCCCAGGGCGCGGTTGAGGAAGCCGCCCACATCCTGGTGGGCCTCGTTGACCAGGTAGTCCCAGCTGGAGGTGTGGGGCACGTAAAAGGATTGGCCGTACCAGCGGCGCAACTCGGCGCTGAACTCTGCGTCGGCCCTGGATTTTTTGCGGGCCATCTCTTGCGCGATGACCTGCTCCTTGCGCTGGTCGAACACGTCGGAGCAGCGCTTGAGGAAGAGCATGCCGAAGATGTATTCCTTGAACTCGGAGGCGTCCATCTTGCCGCGCAGGATGTCGGCGGCCTTGAAAAGGTGCCGTTCAAGCTGTTGCAAGGTCAAGGGCATGGTGGAAAATCCTGTCGGAAACTGGTTACTGCGGGGCCATTTCTGGCTTGGCCAAGAGGTGCGATTCTCGCTTATCCACGAATTCAACAGGGATGTCATCATGATCAGAACCGCCACGGCCTCAGACGAAGCCGCCGTCATCAGCGCCCTCGTGCTGGCCTTCAGCACGGACCCGGCCGTGCGCTGGACCTGGCCCGACCCCCAGCAATACCTGACCAACTTTCCGCCTTTCGTGAAGGCCTTTGGTGGGCGGGCATTTGCGTTGGGCAGCGCCTACGTGGCGCCAGGCTTTGCCGGGGCCGCGCTGTGGTTGCCGCCGGGCGCCGAGATCGATGACGATGGCGTGACGGGCATCGTTGAAAGCACGGTGTCCAAGCAGGCGGAGAACGATGTCTTCCCGCTGCTGGAGCAGATGGGGCTTCACCACCCGAAGGCGCCGCACTGGTACTTGCCGCTGATCGGGGTGGACCCGGCCCGGCAGAACCAGGGCCACGGGGCGGCGTTGATGAAGCACGCGTTGGCCGCGTGCGACCGCGACGGGCACCCGGCCTACCTGGAATCGACCAACCCCCGCAATGTGCCGCTGTACGAGCGGCATGGTTTTGAGGTGCTGGCCCGTTTGCAGGTGGGCAGCTCGCCGCCCATCTTCCCGATGCTGCGCAGGCCTCGCTGAATTCGCCAGGGCAGCGAGGCGGCCCGCGACTTCAGTGGCTGCGGCGAGCCTTGCGCTGGCGCCGCGTCGCCGAGCCCAGTACGGCCAGCCCGCCGAGGGCCATGGCCAAGGTTTGCGGCTCGGGGATGGTGGGCACTTCGCCGGAAGTGTCGGAGGACGCGATCACGAAATTGTCCATGGCGGCGTAGCCTCCGCTCAGCAGGTCAATGCGCAGGATGACCTTGCCATTGGTGTTGCCTGCCGTGCTGAGGCCCACCACCACGTTCGTCCAATCAAAAGTGTTCTTCAACGGGGACGCCGTGCCGGCGACCTCGGCAAATGACAGCAGCGTGCCGGTGCCAATGCCGGTGTTGCCCGTTGGATTGTTGTAAAGCGAGAACCTGAACTTCGGCGCCTCACCGCCAATGGCCACGAATGGACCACTCCACCGGTCCAGGTCGATTGAGGAAATGTCGAGCCGAAAATTGAGGAAGCTGTGGGCGCCGACATCGAAGGCCAGACCGAGCCAATCGTTCTGAAAGGTCGCGAGCATGCCGAGCACGTACTTGCCGGCACGTTGTTGGGGATCCAGAAAGCCGGTTC
>Ga0073915_10000186_pt1 | contig 9547 bp, 8 predicted proteins | sample GWRWT2_30Apr14_FD_71480 | JGI IMG/M metagenome (GOLD analysis project Ga0073915, IMG submission 71480) | Sand microcosm microbial communities from a hyporheic zone in Columbia River, Washington, USA - GW-RW T2_30-Apr-14 | ecosystem: Engineered > Artificial ecosystem > Sand microcosm >... | reverse complement strand
GCCAACTGGACTGACGTCCTGGCCGCAAGGTCAATGCAAGGTCATTGCTGGGTGGGCGTCAGGCTGTTGATCAGGCCCATCTCGGCGCTGCCCATCAGCGACTCGATGTCCATCAGGATCAGCAGGCGGTCGCTGACGTTGGCGATGCCGGTGATGTAGGTCGTGTCCACCATCGTGGCGCTCATCTCGGGTGCTGGCTTGATCATTTGTTCGGCCAGTTGGATCACGTCGCTGACCGAGTCCACCACCGCGCCGACCACGCGGCCGCGCACGTTCAGCACAATCACAACGGTGAAGTCGTTGATATCACCCTCGCCCTGGGCGTTCAGGCAGTTGAACTTCACGCGCAGGTCAACGATGGGCACGATCACGCCGCGCAGGTTCACCACACCCTTGAGGTAGGACGGGGCGTTGGCGATCTTGGTGGGCGGCTCGTACGAGCGGATTTCCTGAACCTTCAGGATGTCGATGCCGTACTCTTCCGTGCCCAAGCGAAACGTGAGGAATTCACGGCCGGATACCGCATGCTGAATTTGACGGGCTGGATTGCCTCGGCTGGACAAACCACCGGGGGCGCCTGGCCGCACGGCGGATGCTGGCTTGGGGGCTACTTGAAGGGCTTCCATACACGTCCTCGAATCGAATAGAAATGGTCTCCCCTGGATGTCGGTCATTGGCCGGGAAACTTGAGCCTGGTCGTGGGTCTGCCGATTGCTGATCACCAGCATGAATGTCAAACCGTCTCCCCACAGCATCATCCGAATCGGCATATCGGGCTGGCGCTACGAACCCTGGCGCGGCGTGTTTTACCCCAAGAATCTGGTGCAGCGCCGTGAGCTGGAGTTCGCTTCTCGCGCTTTGCCCAGCATTGAAATCAATGGCACGTTCTACGCCATGCAAAAGCCCGAAAGCTTTGGGCAATGGTTTGAGCAAACGCCGGATGATTTTGTCTTCAGTGTCAAGGCGCCCCGGTACATCACCCACATCCGCCGATTGCATGACGTGCACCAACCACTGGCCAATTTCTTCGCCTCAGGGGTATTGCGATTGCGCCAGAAGCTTGGGCCCGTGCTTTGGCAGTTTCCACCCAGCTTTCGCTTTGACGCTGATTTGATGGAAGCGTTTCTGGAAGATCTTCCGCATGACACCGAGGCGGCCCAAAAGCTGGCCAAACAGCGCGATACCTTCATGGCCAAGCGTGAAAGCCTGGAGATCGATGCGAACAGGCCCTTGCGCCACGCCATTGAAATCCGCCACGAGAGTTTTGCAGATCCGGCGTTCATCAAGATGCTTCGCCACCACCGTGTGGCCCTGGTGGTGGCCGACACTGCGGGCAAATGGCCTTATCTGGAAGACGTTACGGCCGACTTCATGTACCTGCGCCTGCACGGAGACGTCGAACTCTATGCCAGCGGCTACACCGACCACGCCCTGGCCCGCTGGACCGAGCGCATCGTCGCCTGGTCGAAGGGTGCTCAGCCCAGGGATGCTCACCTCGTCGAGAAAGAGCTTGCGCCACCGAAGCGCGCGCACCGCGACATCCACTGCTATTTTGACAATGACATGAAGGTGAAATCGCCGTTGGATGCCGCAATGCTGCTGCGCAAACTGGGCTTACCCAACCACCTGGATGAACCCCTGAAGGAGCTCCTGTGAAGCGTGCAGTTCCCCCTGATCATGGGTGCCGTTGAACGCTTATTAACACATGGTTGAACAGGCTTCGTATAGATAAATTCACAACGTGCCTCAAGCACACACCGATCACCAACTTCGAGTCTCAGAGGATCATGATGAACTTCAAACGAGCAGCGCGCACGGCGCTCATGGCGGCGGCGGTTTCACTGGCTGCGGCAGGCAGCCATGCAGCCACCTTCACTTTTGGCACCTTGCTGGCGGGCAATGGTCCGTTGACGCCCAGTCTGGCCACGCTGACCGTGACCCAGAGTGGCAATGACCTCAATTTTTCGTTGTCCGCCGCTGGGCTTGATCTGCTGGGCCCGGATTCGTTCTTGGGCGCCATCGCGGTAGACGGTCTTCAGACTGGCTCGATCTCGTCCATCGTGGGCGATGCTCCCGTGGCAATCGCCAATGGCGGCGGTCCTGGCGGCGTGTTCGACTTTCGCTTCGATCTGACCGGGCCCAAAAAGGCACGCCTGACCGACAACGAGTCGGTGAATTGGACGTGGGTGGGCGCCAAGCAAAGCCTCGATACGTTGCACTTTGCTGCGCACGTTCAAGGCGTGGGGATCTCCGGCGCTGACTCGTCCTTGTGGTACAGCACGACGGCTGTGCCGGAACCCCAGTCCTACGCGCTGTTGGCAGCAGGCTTGGGCGTCATCGGGCTGTCGCTGAGGCGCCGCAGCCGCTGATTCGCGGCCGGGATGAATCAATGAGGCAAATGTCTTGCGGCATTTGCCTGGCGACTTCAAGGGGTTCCAAAAGGCCTTTTGAAGTCGCTTTTTCGTTCAGCTGCTGAACAGGAAGTTCAACACATCGCCATCCTTGACGACGTACTCCTTGCCTTCCGCGCGCATCTTGCCCGCGTCCTTGGCGCCTTGCTCGCCCTTGAAGGCGATGAAGTCATCAAAAGCAATGGTTTGCGCCCGGATGAAGCCGCGCTCGAAGTCGGTGTGGATCACGCCAGCCGCCTGAGGGGCCGTGTCACCCACGTGGATGGTCCAGGCGCGCACTTCCTTGACGCCCGCCGTGAAGTAGGTTTGCAGGCCCAGCAGCTTGAAGGCCGCGCGGATCAGGCGGTTCAGGCCCGGTTCGTCCTGGCCCATTTCGGCCAGGAACATGCTGCGGTCTTCGTCGCTCATCTCTGACAGCTCGGCTTCGGTTTTGGCGCAAATGGCCACCACCGGGGCGTTCTGCTTGGCGGCGTATTCCTTCAGGCGGTCCAGGAAAGGGTTGTTCTCGAAACCGCTCTCGTCCACGTTGCCCACGAACATGGCGGGCTTGGCCGTGATCAGGCACAGCGGCTTGACCAGCACCAGTTCTTCCTTGGTCCAAGCAATCGAGCGCACGGGCTGGGCCTGGTCCAGCGCGGCCTGGCACTTCTCCAGCACCTTGACCAGGGCAGCCGCTTCCTTGTCGCCGGAGCGGGCGGTTTTGTTGTAGCGGTGCAGGCTCTTTTCAACCGTGCCCAGGTCTGCCAGGCACAGCTCGGTCTGGATGACTTCGATGTCCGAGATCGGATCGACCTTGCCGGCCACGTGGATCACGTTGTCATCTTCAAAACAGCGCACCACGTTGATGATGGCGTCGGTTTCGCGGATGTGCGAGAGAAACTTGTTGCCCAGGCCTTCGCCTTGCGAGGCGCCTGCCACCAGGCCGGCGATGTCGACGAACTCGACAATGGCGGGCACGATGCGCTCGGGCTTGACGATCTCCGACAGCCCGGCCAGGCGCGGGTCGGGCAGTTCAACGATGCCCACATTGGGCTCGATGGTGCAGAACGGGTAGTTCTCGGCGGCAATGCCGGCCTTGGTCAGCGCGTTGAAGAGGGTGGACTTGCCGACGTTTGGCAGACCCACGATGCCGCATTTGAGGCTCATGGACGTTCCTGGACTGGAGGGTGGATAACCCCCCATTTTACCGGCGATCGCGTGCCTTCGGGCTCAGTCCGACTGAGTTGCCCAATATCCAACCTCTTCCAGCAGTTGCTGGCGGTCTACCGGCTTGGTCAGGACATGGTTCATGCCCGCGTTCAGGCAGGCGCTGCGGTCTTCCGAGAAGGCATTGGCGGTCAATCCCAGCACCGGCACGTCCAGTGCCGCAGCGCCTGCTTCGCCCATGCGAACGCGGCGGGTGGCCTCCAGGCCGTCCATCCCCGGCATGCGCCAGTCCATCAAGACGACATTGGGGGTGTGCTGACTTAAAAACGCCAAAGCCGCTGGACCTGTGTCGGCGGTGAACACCGTGGCCCCGGCTGCCCGCAGCACCTCGGCGGCCAGCATGCTGTTGACGGGGTCGTCATCGACCACGAGCACTTCGGTGCCTTTCAGATCGGGCCTGCCCAAGACCCGCCGCGCAGGCACGCGCGCGTCGTCGGCCAATACCGCCAGTGGCAAATCGATGTCGATGCGGGTGCCCTGGCGCTCACGGCTGTTCACGTTGATCGTGCCTTGCATCAAACCCACCAGTTCCTGGGTGATGGTCAGGCCCAGCCCCACACCGCCATTGGTGCGGGTGCTGTTGGTGTCTGCCTGGAAAAAGGCCTCGAACACGCGCGATTGCTCGGATTGGGACATGCCTTGGCCGGTGTCGCTGACCGACAGCCGCACGCCAGCCACCCCATCCAGGGCCTTGGCGGGGCTGGGGCCCATGCTGAGCGACACGTGCCCCCGGTCGGTGAATTTGATGGCATTGGCCAGCAGGTTGATCAGCACCTGCGTCAGCCGCAACTCATCACCCATTCGGTTCAGGGCCAGGCTGGGGCTGACATGGCGCCGCAACTCCAGGCCCTTCACCGTGGCCTGGGGGGAGACGGCCGACAGCGCCTTGTCCGCGATCGCCGACAGGTCGAGCGGGGCCAGCACGGGCTCCACCTTGCCCGACTCGATGCGCGACAGCTCCAGCACCTGGTCGATCAAGGTCAGCAAGTGCTGGCCGCTGCTGTGGATGGTTTGGATCAGCAGCGCATCACGCGGGTCGCGGGCGCGCTCGGGGTGGTCGGCCAGCAGATCGGCCGAGACCAGCATGGCGTGCAAAGGCGTGCGCAGTTCATGGCTCATGACCGCCAGGAAGCGGCTTTTGGCCAAGGACGCGGTTTCCGCCGTGTCTCGGGCCTGTGCCAGCTCGGACGTGCGTTCCTGCACCCAGGCATTCAGCGCATCGCGGGCATCGGTGGGGCCATGGGGATCGCCCGCCACCACCAGGCTGACACCATGCTTGAGCCGAGTGACGCTCAGGAGGCTGACCAGAAAAGTGATCTGCATCAGCACGCCATTGACCACCAGGGACCTGACCACGCCTGACCAGACCTGGTCTTGCGCCCCCACTTCCAGCACCCAGGCTGGGATGGCCACCAGCGCCAGCAGTGCGATGGACAGGCCGACCGCCCAGCGCCAGGGCCACGCAATGTGCATCAGCAACGCCACCACGGGCATCCATTGGAAATTGGTGGCGATCCAGTAAGGCGAGGCCGGTTGCTGGTTGAAGATCAGAACGCTGAGCGTGCCCACCACGAAGTACAGGCACACCCCAGCCACTACCACGCGTTGCGTGAACATCAGCGACTGTGGGTTGCGCCGCAACATCGCCCACATCCAGAACATCAGCAAGGCCAGGACCGGTTGGGCCCAACGGTCGTGTGGCGTGCTAATGCCAGCCAGCAATTCACTGCCCCAAACCAGCAGGCAGGCGACCGCCGCGATGAGGTAAAACCCCAGCGCGGTCTTTCGTTCAATCAAAGACAAAAACCGGTCGCGGCGCATTTCGCCGGGCGGTTCAGGCTGTTTCACTTGATCCAATGCGTATCCCTGTTCATCGGTCAAAAAATGTCACTTACCCGACACTTGATGTTGACTTGATGTTTCGCCCATTGGATTACCTAGAATCCCTAGATGACGATCAAAAAATTCGACGTGTGTGTCAGCGGTTCGGGTGCCGTGGCCCGCAGCCTTGCTTTGGCGCTGTCCAGCAACGGCTGGCGTGTGGCCTGGGCATGCGCTGAACAAGGTGGTCAGGCCAAGGCCGAGGATATTCGAACCTATGCCTTGAATTCCCGCTCTGTCGCTTTATTGGAGCGGCTGCGCATCTGGCCCGGGCTGCAATCGGCGTCCACACCGGTGCACGATATGCGGATTCGGGGCGATGGGCGCGGGCACCTGGCTTTCTCGGCCTGGCAGCAATGTGTTTCAGAGCTGGCGTGGATCGTGGACGCGGCCGCCCTGGAGCGCTTGCTGGGCGAGGCCTTGAAGTTCGCCCCGCATGTCACCGTGGTGCCCCCTTTGACCGAGGGCGCCCCCCCGGTGGATGCCGACCTGCTGGCCATTTGCGAAGGCAAACAATCGGCCACCCGCGCAGCCTTGGGCGTGGACTTCACGAAGGCCGACTATGGCCATTGGGGCGTGGCCGCGCGATTGAGCAGCACCCAGCCTCACCAGGGTGTGGCCCGCCAGTGGTTTCGCGCGCCCGATGTGCTGGCCTTGCTGCCGTTTCACGATCCTGTGCCGGGCTCGTCGTATGGCCTGGTGTGGTCCTTGCCCCAGGCGCGGGCCAAAGAGGTCATGGCCTTGGCTCCGGTCGAATTCGAAGCTGCCTTGCGGCAGGCTCTTGACGAGGTTGATCCAGGCGCATCCGCCACAGTGGGCGCCTTGTCCTTGACGTCTCACGTGGCGGCCTGGCCCTTGGCCTTGGCGCAGGCCGAGCGCTGGAGCGGCCCAGCTTGGGTTTTGCTGGGCGATGCCGCCCACCAGCTTCACCCGTTGGCAGGCCAGGGGCTCAATTTGGGGCTGGCCGATGTCGATACGCTGGTATCCACACTGACCGAATCGCGCCAACTCGAGCCTTGGCGCACGGCTGGTGACGAGCGTTTGCTGCGGCGTTACGCCCGCCGGCGCGAGTTGCCAACCCGTGCCATGGCCGGGGTCACCGATGGTTTGTTGCGCCTGTTTGCGGATGATCGTGCACCATTGAGGGAACTTCGCAACACCGGCATGGCTCTGTTAGATCAAATGTCTCCTGTCAAACGCTGGCTGGTCGGCCGCGCGCTTGACGCCTGAATCCAATCAAGGTTGTCACCATGAATCGCCTCTCCGTTTTCAAATTCCCGCTGAGGGCCATCTTGGGTGCTGGCCTGGTGCTGTTGGCGTCATCCTCCTGGGCTGGCGAGTTGTCGCCCGCGCAGTTGGCGCAGCTCAAGCAAAAGTTGACTCAAAACCTGCCCGACTTTCCACCCATCGACTCGGCGCAAACCACGCCCATGTCCGGCTTGATTGAGCTGCGCTCCGGCAACAACATCATTTACACCGATCCCAAGGGTGAGTTCATCATCCAGGGCAATCTGGTGGAGACCAAAACGCAGCGCAACCTGACCGAAGAGCGCATGGACGAGATCAACCAGATCGATTTCGCCAGCCTGCCGCTCAAGGATGCCGTGGTCTGGAAGAACGGCAACGGCAAGCGCCGCATGGTGGTGTTCGCTGATCCCAACTGTGGTTATTGCAAGCGCCTTGAAAAAGACCTGCAGCAGGTCAAGGACGTGACCGTCTACACCTTCGTGGTGGCCATCCTCGGCGACGACTCCAAGGTCAAGGCCAACAACATCTGGTGCGTGAAAGACCGCACGCAGGCCTACCGTGACTGGATGCTCTCCAACACCGAGCCGCCCAAGGCCTTTGGCATGTGCGCCACACCCACGCAACGCAACAACGCACTCGCGCAGAAGCTGCGCGTGAATGGCACGCCCTCCATGTTCTTTGAAGATGGCACCCGCTTGCCCTCTGCCGCGCCTGTCAACGTCATTGAGCAGCGCTTGACCAAGGCCACGGCCAAGGTGGGCGGCGCTTCCTGAGTCTGGTTTCAGGGAAGGAGTGAGGGCAATGCCGATGCTGCTTCGGCGGGTGCCTGCTCCGGGGCGCGCTCCATCTGCAGATCCATGTAGGTCTTGTCGTTCGCCCTGACCAGGATGCGCACCGGGAGATACTGCAGGCCAGGCGCAAACCAGATCTCGACGGGCAGCACGCCGCCTTCGGTGGACATCTTGCGGGGCTTGACGTGGAAGGTGGGGATTGAGCCAATGGGCGTGTCCAGCATTTGCTCGCCGATCACGTCGTAGGCGATCGTTTCCACGCGCTTGGGCAAGGCCAGCGGGATGTAAATGGTGTTGCCTGGGCGCAGCAAGTCCGGCTGCATGATGAACTGGTAGGCCAGTTGGATGAACTGGCTGGCCGCGTCCTGCATGCCCGGGGTGCGCTGCAATTGCTCTCCTGAATCCAGCACCACGCTCTCTTCATTGAAGACCACGGTGCGCGGCGGCGATGTTCTGATCAGCAAGCGATTGATTTGCTCGAAGCGCTTGGGGGACAGGCCCTCTGGGGTGATGGTCCCCGCACTGATCAGATTCCAGGAGCCGATGGGTGCAAAGCTCGGTCCGATCGTGGTGTCGACCCGAACCTGGTAGTCCAGGTCTTGCCGAACCCACTCCACCTTGGCATGGCCGTGCACATCGCCCCGGAAATAGCCTCGCACCTTGTAGCTGACCCGGGTGGCCAAGGGCCAGACAAAGGGCGGGCCCTTGGCCGTGCTGGGCTCGCTGGCCGATGACACCACGGGCGTGGGCTCAGAGGCAGCTGGCTCGGGGGCGCTGCTGGCCTCGGCCATGGCCTCGCCCGTCTCTATGAGTCGGGGCGCGCTGGCACTTTCATCCGGTGCACGTGGTGTCGGCTCTGGGGCTGAAGCCGTCGGGACGGGTGGTTTGGCTTGGCGTTGGCTGGAGGCTTTGCGGGAGCCCCGTGGCTTGGCGGGTGAGGGCGCGGCCACGGGTGGATCGCTGAGCTTGAGCTCGCTCATGGTCGTGGCTTCCATCCGCTTGATGCCAGATGTGTCGTTGGGCTGCATGCCGTTCAGCAGCGCGGCCATCGACCATGTCAGCCAGGCGTGCAAGCCCATCACCCCGAGGATGATGAACAGCAACCACCAGCGACGTGACACCGACTGCAACATGCTCAGTTTTTAAGCCATTGCTGCCGTCGTTGTGCGGTGCTGGCGTCCAGGTTCTCGGCCAGTGCCAGGGCGATGATCTCGCCACTGGCGCCTTTTGGGCCAGTCGCAGGATTGCCAGGCCCCAGCGCAGGCAGGGTGAGCGTCAGCATGGCCTGGTCCCGGCAGATCAGCAGTGCTTGCGCCTGCTGTTCGTTGTGCCACAAGGCCAGGTCATCGTTTTTGCGCAGGCGCCACCCGTCCAGGGCGATCAGTTCATCCGCGGCGCTCAAGCCTGCGCTTTCGGCCACGCTGTGGCGCATCACGGCCTGAACCTTGAGGCTGCCCCCTGCATCGCTGAGCCGCACCCCCAGTCGCTGGGCCAGGGCGGCGGGTTTGCTGACCCAGGTCACGCCGGCCGTGCTCAACAAGGATTTCAGGGGCAGCTCGTCGGTGTCATGTACCCAGGTGTGCAAGAGGTCGGCCCACGAACGGGCGGCGGTCCAGGCGGGGGGGGCGCCTGGCGCTTCGTCTTGCAGCGCCTGGACGATGTCGGCCTCCTGAATGGGCCGTTGCAACTGCCACAAGCGCAGCATCACGCCATCCAGCGATGGCATGTTCTTGCCATCTGCCGGGCATTGGCGCAGGCTCAGGTCCAGGCACAAGCCGACCAGCGATCCCTTGGTGTAGTAGCTCACCGTGGCGTTGGCGGTGTTCTCGTCGGGGCGGTAGTAGCGCGTCCAGGCGTCGAAACTGGCCTGGGCCACGCTGTAGCTGTGCCGGCCCGGCGTGGCCTGCACCTGGTTGATGGTTTTGGCCAGCAGCCTGACGTAGGTCTTGGCGTCGATCAGGCCAGTGCGCAACAGGAACTGGTCGTCGTAGTAGGACGTGAAGCCCTCGA
>Ga0073915_10000185_pt1 | contig 9549 bp, 5 predicted proteins | sample GWRWT2_30Apr14_FD_71480 | JGI IMG/M metagenome (GOLD analysis project Ga0073915, IMG submission 71480) | Sand microcosm microbial communities from a hyporheic zone in Columbia River, Washington, USA - GW-RW T2_30-Apr-14 | ecosystem: Engineered > Artificial ecosystem > Sand microcosm >... | reverse complement strand
AGGCGTTTCTGGAACAGGGAAAAATCGATGAGCTTGAACTGCGCCTCGATGCCCAGTTTGCCCAGGTTCTGGATGAAAGGGGTGACGATGCGGCTCATGGACGCGCCCTGCCCCGTGTCGTCCAGGATCTCGATCTGGAATGGATCGCCCTTGGCATTGCGCAGGGCACCGTCGCGGTAGGTCCAGCCTGCTTCGGCCAGCAAGCTGCGCGCTTTGAGCAGGTTGGCGCGCAGGCTGCCTGGCGGCGTGGTGCTGGGTGGTTGCGGCACCGGCTGGGCGAACACCTCAGGACGCAACTGGCGGCGCAAGGGTTCCAGCAAGGCCAACTCGTCCGCACCGGGCAAAGCTTTGGCTTCGAAGTCACCCCCGACAAAGTAACCCCGCACCCGCGAGTAGGAGTTGTAGAAGAGCTGCCGGTTCATCCACTCGTAGTCCATGGCCAGGCCGATGGCCTCGCGCACACGCGCATCCTTGAACTTGGGCACGCGGGTGTTGAACAACCACGATTGCAGGCCGCCCGCATTGCGGTGCTGCAACTCCACCTTGATGAAGTCGCCGTTCTTGAACTTGGCCCCGGTGTAGGCCCGGGCCCATTCGCGCGCGATGTTGGATTGGATGAACTCGAACTCGCCGGCCTTGAAGGCTTCCAGGCGAGCGGTGTTGTCCTTGTAGATCTTGAAGGTGATGCGGTCGAAGTTGTATTGCCCTTTACGCACATTGAGCTTTTGCGCCCAGTAGCTCGGGTCGCGCTGGTAGGTGATGTCCTTGCCGAAGTTGACACGGCCAATGCGGTAGGGCCCAGAGGCGATGGGCATGTCCATGATGATCTGGTCAAACGGCTTGAGCTTGCCGCCTTCCATGCCCCATTTGTGGCTGAACACGGGCACGGAACCGGCCACCAAAGGCAGTTCGGCATTGCGGCGACGGAAGTCGAAGCGCACGGTGCGCTGGTCCAGCACCGTCACGCCTTTGATGTCGCCAAAAGCCGACTGGTACACGGGTGAGGCTTCTTTGCTCATCAACCGGTCGAAGGAACTTTTGACGTCCAGCGCCAGCACCGGATCGCCATTGTGAAACCGCGCCAGGGGGTTGAGCTTGAAGGTGGCGGACAGGCCATCTGCCGCAACAGCGACATCTTCGGCGAGCAGGCCGTAAGCGGTCGTGGGTTGGTCAAAAGTGCCGGTGAGCAGCGACTCGAACATCAACTCGCTCAAGCCGGACGGGGCCGAGCCTTTGAGTGTGAAGGGGTTGTACTTGTCGAAGATGCTGACCCGAACCGGGGCCACCAGGGCGATCTCGCCGCCTTTGGGCGCGGTGGGGTTGACGTAGTCGAAGTGGTCAAAGCCCGGCGGGTACTTGATGTCGCCGAACTGCGCGTAGGCGTGGGCAGCGTAGGCCCCCGTTGACATGCACCACAGACAAACCAGCCACAAGAATCTCATGCGAATGATTCTGCCATAGGGGATGGGCTCAACATGGGGGGCGGGAGACCAGGCGCGGCACAGCGGCGAGCAAGGTCCGGGTGTAGTTGTCTTGCGGGGTGGCCAGAACCTGATCGCTTGGGCCTGATTCGACAATGCGCCCTCGCCTCATCACGGCCACCTCGTCGGCCAAGTACGCCACCACGCCAATGTTGTGCGTGATGAACAGGTAAGCCAACCCGCGCTCCGCCTGCAACTGTTTGAGCAGGTTCAGGATCTGCGCCTGCACGGACACGTCGAGCGCCGAGGTGGGCTCGTCGCACACCAGCACTTTGGGCTCCACGGCCAGCGCACGGGCGATGGCCAGGCGTTGGCGTTGGCCACCCGAGAACTCGTGCGGGAAGCGGCCCAAGGCGTCCTGGCGCAGGCCGACCTGGTCCATCAAGCGATGCAACCTTTGTTGGCGCTCGGCGTCCAGCCATTCAGGGCGCAGCGAGCGCAGGCCCTCCTCCAGGATGTCTTGAACACGCAAGCGGGGGTTGAGGGAGGCAAATGGGTCTTGAAAAACAATCTGGATGTCGCGGCGGGCCTGGCGCAAGGCCTCGCCTTGCAGCTTGAACAGATCCTGCCCGTTCAGCAGGGCCTGGCCTTGGAGCTGGGCCTTGCCGCGCAGCAACTGCATGATGGCGCGGCCCAAGGTGGTTTTGCCGCAACCCGATTCGCCCACCAGGGCCAGCGTTTGCCCGGCGCGCACTGTCAGTGAAACATCATCGACCGCGGTGAAAGTGGGCTTGGCGCGAGAGAACAGGCCACGGCGGGGCACGTACACCACGCTGAGGTGGCGGACGTCCAGCAGGGGTTCGGTGTTGGGCGCAGCTGCGCGAGGCGCCATGGCTTGCGGGGCAAGGAGCTGAGCTGATTCAGCGCCAGCCTCTACACCAATGGGGAAGAAGCACCGGACCTCGTGCTGGGCCGAGCCGTGCTCAACGGGCATCAACTCAGGCACCTCCTCATGGCAGCGAGGTTGCACCCGGTGGCAACGCGGTGCGAACCGGCAGCCTTCAAACTTCTGCCACAGGGGCGGCACATGGCCTTTGATGGCCGCCAACGCATCGCCACGCTTTTGAGCGTCTGGCAAGGCCTTCAGCAACAGCTCAGCATAGGGGTGGCGTGGCCTTTGAAAAAACAAGTTGGCGGGTGCCACTTCCACGATCTGCCCGGCGTACATCAAGGCCACGCGGTGCGCCATGCCGGACACCACGGCCAGGTCATGGGTGATGAGCAACAAGCCCAGGCGGCGCTCACGCTGCAGATCCACCAGCAGGTCGAGGATCTGCTTCTGGACGGTGACGTCGAGCGCTGTGGTGGGCTCGTCGGCAACCAGGAAGTCGGGCTCGGCGCCCAAGGCAATGGCGATCATCACGCGCTGCTTCTGGCCGCCGCTGAGCTCGAAAGGATAGCGCTCCATGCAGCGCGCGGGCTCGGGAATGCCCACCCGCGTCAACCAATCAATGGCCTTGGCCTGTGCCGCCCTGCCCCGCAAAGCCGTGTGGGTCTGAATCGTTTCAAGGATCTGATCGCCGACCCGCATGACGGGGTTCAGGCTGGTGGCAGGCTCCTGGAAAATCATGGCGACACGGGCACCCCGCACACGCCGCATGGCCGATTCGGGCAAATCCAACAGACTGCTCTGCGCCAAATGAACATCGCCACCGACGACGCGGGCGTTCTCGGGCAGCAGGCGCATCAGCGCCAGGGCCGTCATGCTTTTGCCGCAACCTGATTCACCCACCAGGGCAAAGGTCTCGCCGCGTTCGATCGCCAGGCTCAGGCCGTCAATCGCCTTGACCAGGCCCGCTTCCGCGTCCAGCACCACCTTGAGGTCTTGGGTTTGCAGCATGTTGGCGGCCTTCAGCGCGTGGATGGGGCCGGTGGCCGAATGGCCAAGCGTGGACGGAAACTGCGGGCGCGCGGATCGAACGCATCGCGCACGCCATCGGCGAACAGGTTGGCGGCCAACACCACGGTCACCATGAAGCCGAAGGCCGCGGCAAAGCTCCACCACACCACCGGGTCGCGGCTCATCTCCTTGCGGGCAAAGTTGATCATGCCGCCAAAGCTGTTCATGGAGGGATCGACTCCCACGCCCACGTAGGACAGCACGGCCTCGTAAAGGATCAGCGATGAAAACTCCAGCACCGTGACGATGAGCATCAGGTGGGCCACATTGGGGAAGACGTGGCGCAGCATGATGCGCGTGTGGCTGACACCAAAGGCATTGGCGGCCTGCACATATTCCAGTTCGCGAAGCTTGAGCGTTTCGCCGCGCAGCAGGCGGCACAGGCCGGCCCAGCCGGTCAGGCCCAGCACCGTGCACAGCAGGAAGAGCTTGAGGTCGGCGCGCTCCACCGCCGTTTCGAACAAGTCAGGGTGCGTGTCCAGAAAGACCTGCACCATCAGCACACAGGCCGCGATCAACAGCACATTGGGAACGGAAGACAGCACCGTGTACAGGTACTGAATAACTTCATCGACCCAGCCGCCAAAGTAGCCCGCCATGATGCCCAGCACCACGGCCAGCGGCAAGGTGGCCACGGTGGCCAGCGACCCGATCACGAAGGCGGTGCGGATACTTTTCAAGGCCTGGTACAGCACATCGTTGCCCGTGGTGTCGGTGCCCAGCACGTGGTACCCGCCCATCAGCGACGTGACCGCGCCGATCAGCAAGGCCAGCACGGCGATGGTCCACAGCGCCACACGCCACGGGATCTCGCCTTCATTGCGCCACACGCTGCTCAAGGCTTCGGTCAAAGTGGATTGGCGACTGCGGGCCAGGCACAGCATCAGCAAGCCGGCCAGGATGGTGGCCAACAACGCGCCTTTGAGCAAACCCAAGGCCGCGCGGACGAGCACATCGTGCTGCCATTGCAGCTCTGGATTGGTGAGGTGCGCGCCGCCATGCTTCAACCTGGGGGCCACGCGCGCTGCCCGGCCATCGGCCGCCGTCACGGTTTCCTTGGTGAAACTCACGTAGGCCAGCGGCCGCGAGTACGTGACCTCGCGCGAATCGATGAGGCCTGCCAGCCCGGCGTCCAACAGGGAGCGCGTGCGCGTGTCGTAGGCCACTGAACCCGCTGGCGCGCCTTCGGCGTGCGGCAAGGGCAAGCGGTAGTGAAGGCTGTCGGCCAGCGTCACCAACAGGCACAGCGCCAGGATCAAGGACGATGCCAAGGCCGGTGCATCGCGGAACACCTTGCGCCAGTTGGCGGACAGGTTCGGGTTGCGCACCACCACCCAGGCATAGGCCAGCAAGGCCATCACCAGCAGCCACACCGCCGCGTCAGTCCAGAGCAAAACAAGTTTGGGCATGGTGGTCTCGTTCCTTCCTCAACCCAGCCGCACGCGCGGATCGGCCCAGGTATAAGCCAGGTCAATCAGCACGTAGGTGGCCACATACAGCAAGGAGCCCAGGAACACCATGGTGCGCACCACGGCAAAGTCCTGTTTGGTGATGGCCTCGATCACATAGGCACCCAGGCCAGGCAGGCCAAAGAAGCTTTCAAACACCAGGCTGCCCATGAACACATAGGGCAGGTAAGCACCCGCGCTGGTGATGATGGGGATCAGCGCATTGCGAAGCACATGCCTGAACAACACCACCGACTCGGACAAGCCCTTGGCCCGCGCGGTGCGAACGTAGTCCTTGCCCATCTCTTCCAGGAACATGGCGCGGTACAGCCGGGCCTCGCCGCCCAGCCGGGCCACCAAGGACAGCAGCACGGGCAGCACCAGGAACTTGATGGCGTCCAGGCCCGGCATGTAGCCCGAGATGGGCACCAGCTTGAGCACGCGAGAGAACATCAGCTGCCCCACGATCACATAGAACAGGCTGGAGATCGACAGCATGACCACGCACAACACCACGCCCGCCAGGTCCAGCCGGGTGCGCCTGAACATCACCAGCAGCAAGGCAAAGGCCACGCTGACGATCACCTGCAGGATGAACAAGGGCGCGGCCATCTGCAGGCTCACCCACATGCGCCGTCCCACTTCCAGGCCGATGTCGCCCGCGCTTTCCCCATCGGAGCGGCCGAACTTCAAGGTGAACAGTGAGGCTGAGCGCTCCCAGAAGATGGTCTGTGTGGCGCGCTCGGTGCCCAGCTTGGCATCGTTCCAGTACAGCGGCTTGTCGTAGCCGCGTTCGACTTTCCAGTGGTCAATCACATCTTGCGTGATGTACTTGCCGCCGATGTTCAGGCGCGCCATGTCGTCCGGCGTGTTCACCGTGAAGAACAGGAAGAAGGTGAACAGGTTCACCCCCAGCAAGACCAGGACGGCATAGATGAGGCGGCGGACGGCGTAGGACAGCATCGTGACTCGCTTTGGCTCAGGTCAGGACATCGCCGCGCGCAGTCCTGAGCTCGCGACGTTTCAGGCTGTGAAGGAGCCATCCCACCAGCGCGGCCAAGCCGATCAGCGCCAGGATCACCGGCCACCAGACCGGCTGGTTCCACTGCGCCTGCCGCTGCTGGCGTTCGGCCACGTCCAGACGCAAGTAACGGCCATGGTCACGCACCATGAGCGAGGGCTTGGAGTTGTAGACCCAATGCTGGACCGCCGCTGAGGCATGCGGGAAGTAGCCGAAGCTCCAGGGTGCGTCCTCTTGCGCAATCTTGACCATCTGATCAATGACCGCCTGCTTCTCGGGGCCATCCGCCATCAGCTTGAGTTTGGAGAACAGCCGGTCATAGGCCGGGTTGTCGTAGTTGGCGTAGCTTTCTCCGTCCGAGCGCGTCTTGCCATTGGGGCCGTACAGCAAGAAGAGAAAGTTTTCTGCATCAGGGTAGTCGGCCACCCAGCCTTGCCAGAAGACCTGGTGCTTGCCTTTGCGCACCTTGTCCTGGAACTGGTTGTTGTCGGTGGCGCGCACTTCCAGCTGGATGTCGACCTTGGCAAACTGGCGCACCACCCAGTCGATCTCGACCTTGCGCTCTGGGGTGGGCAGCACATAGAAGTCGTAGTTGAGCACCAGTGGCCGGCCGGTCTTCACATCGCGGCCATCGGGGTAGCCGGCCTCTACCATCAGCTTCTTGGCTTCTTCAATCGAACGGCGCACCGGCTGGCCATCCACGATCCGGTGCGTGACGAGGTTGACGCCAGCCAGCGTCCCTTCACGCGAACCAAAAATGGCTTTGGGCAAAGGCCCCATGGCCGAGGTGCCCGCCTTGCTGGGAAAGATCTTGGAGTACTCGTCCCAATCGATAGCGATGGAGATGGCCTGGCGCAATTTTCGGTTGCGGGTTTGCTGCGCAGGTGTCTTGCCATGCCCGATGACCGGGTCCAGCATGTTGAAGCCGATCTCGTAACTGTCCACGCCGTTGAGGCGGTCCAGGCGAAACCCTTTGGCGTCGTACTCGCGGCGGATCTCCTCCGAGTCCTGCTTGGCCACCAGATAGTCCATGCCCGTGTCGGTACGCTCGAACACCTCGATGTCGTAGTAGCCCTGGCGAAACTTGGCCCGTTGAGGCACGGCCTCGCGCTCCACGGTCGAAACCAGGGTGTCGATGAAAGGCGTCTTCTTGCCGCAATCGTCCAACAAGCCGGCTTCCCGATCACCTGGGGCACCTTCACAAGGATAAGGCTCTCCCCGGTAGTTGGGGTTGCGCTTGAGCACGTGGCGGCGGTCCTTGATGAACTCGACCATCATGTAAGGCCCCGTGCCCACCGGCCAGGTGTCCAGGCTCAAGCCCACGGTGGCCATGCCAGGCTGGGCGTAAAACGCATCGGCCTCCCAGGGGATGGGGGCCGTGAAGGTCATGGCCATCCAGTAGTTCCATTGCGGGTACTTGCCTTTGAGGCGGATGCGCAGCAGGTGCTTTTCGGGGGCAGTGACACCGGCCAGCGGCCATTGCCTGAAATCCAGAAACGGTTTGTCCAGGCTGGCGGGGTCCAGGCCAGAGCGCAGCTTGGCGTCCTCTTGCTTGACCAGGGCGCGGTAGTCCTTCAATCCGATCACGTGCTCGGAAAAGATGCCGAAGATGGGCGTGGTGATGCGCGTGGTGGCGTGCCGCTTGAGCGCGTAGACGTAGTCTTCGGCCACCAATTCGCGCGTGCCCTGGTGCTGGAACTGCAGGGGCGAGAAACGCCCACCCAGCTCACCCGGCAGCATCGCGTGGTAGCGATACTGCCCTTGCTCATCGCGCGCAAAGCAAGGGTGCGGCTGGAACAGGATGCCTGGCTTGAGGCGGATCTCGTAGACGCTTTCGGCGATCTGATCGCCGGGCGCATCACCTGGCAAATCACGGCCGTTTTTGTCGAGGTAGCGGGGCTGGGACACCGCTTCGGCCGCCTTGCCGATCAACTCGTAGGGCCGCTTCAGGTAGTGGTAACCATAGAGCGGCTCGTAGATCTGGTAGGTGTAGGGCGTCTCGGGCGCCCAGTAAGAGGCGGTCGGGTCCAGGTGCCGGGGTGAGCTTTCCTTGACCGCTGAGTAGAGGGTGTTTTCCGCCGCCGCACCGGTCTCCCAGGGGCTGTTGTTGCAGCCTGCCAGGCAGAGCACCGCCAGCATCCAGGCCGCCCTCATGGCGTCACCACATCATGAACACATCGCGCCCCTGCGCCACCATCTGGGCCTTGCGCCCGATGGGCAGGCACAGCTTGGTGGGCACATGGCCAAACGGCAGGCCGGTCAGGATGGGCGTCTTGGTGATGGTGCGCAAGTAGGCCACCATGGCCTTGAGGTTGTAGCCCCGGTCCAGCGGCGACTTTCGGAAGTTGGTGAAGTCGCCCAGGATGATGGCCTTCTGCTTGTCCAGGATGCCCGCCTGGTGCAGTTGCAACATGGCCCGCTCAACGCGGTAGGGGTGCTCGTTGACATCCTCCAGGAAGAGCAAGCCATCCTTGACCTTGGGGAAATGTGGCGTGCCCAGCAGGGCCTGGACCATGGACAGGTTGCCACCCCACAAACGGCCCGTCACATCCAGGCCGTCAAAGCCTGCCTCGGTCCTGAAGCCCACGCCTTCGAGCAGGCCGGTCACCGCTTCGACAAAGCATTCCTGGGTGACGTCATCACCCCCGTCGGGCAGTTCTTCGTTGCCGAAATCGTCGCAGGCCAAGGGGCCGGCCCAAAAACCGGAAGACACGTGTGGGGCCACCTTCAGGGGGCCGGTGGCGCCATGGGCCAAGGCGGCCAGTTGCAGCGCTGTCATGTCGCTGTGGCCCACCCAGGCCGTCCCCTGCTCCACACTTTGGGCAATCAGTGCCCAGTCGATGCGGTCGAGCAGGCGGCTCAGGCCGTAGCCACCACGGGTGGCCAGGGCCACGCAGGGTGCCGCTTTCGCGATGCGGTGCAAGGCTTGAAGGCGGGTTTCGTCATCACCAGCAAAACGCTGGTGCTTGGCCAGCGCGGACTCGTCAATCCGGGTGTCAAAACCGAGGGCCTTGAGGCGCTTGGCAGCGCGGCGAACGGCGGGTGCCTTGGCCACGATGCCCGCGGGACTGAATAAAATCAGCGAATGCGAATGATCGTGATCATGCGAATGGGAGTGGTCATGCGGATGGTGCGAATGCGACACGCGGGCCTCACGGAATCAACGCTGAAAGCCGAGAGTCTACGGGACAGCCACACTCACATCGGAGGCTCACCCGCCGTTGACAAGGCGTCCGTGCGTCGGAAGGGCATGAGCCAGGGCGCCCCAGGTTCGGTGAGAGCCACGATGCTGATGATCGGCGGCTCCGAGGTCACCGCCCCAAAGATGGTTGAAAACGCCACGTCCACGGCATCGCGCCCGGTGCCGATGCGCACGAAGCCCATGGGGATGGCCGTGCCCGAGGGGTCGAAGATGTACCAGCGCCCCCCCACGAACACCTCCACATAGGCGTGGAAATCAGTGGGGCCCAAAACCGGGTCAGCGCCGTAGTCAATGCCTGTGGCAAAGCGAGCCGGCAGGTTGACAGCTCGGCATAGGGCAATCATCAAATGGGCGAAATCGCGGCACACGCCCACATGCTGACTCAAGGTGTCCAAGGCCGAGGTGCTCGAATTGGAACTCATCGACGTGAACTTGGTGTGCGCCTGTACCCAATCGTGGATGGCCTGGGCGCGCACATAGCCTTGCCGCAGGTGCCC
>Ga0073915_10000183_pt1 | contig 9569 bp, 8 predicted proteins | sample GWRWT2_30Apr14_FD_71480 | JGI IMG/M metagenome (GOLD analysis project Ga0073915, IMG submission 71480) | Sand microcosm microbial communities from a hyporheic zone in Columbia River, Washington, USA - GW-RW T2_30-Apr-14 | ecosystem: Engineered > Artificial ecosystem > Sand microcosm >... | reverse complement strand
GATGTTTTTCATGAGTGGCTAAATAAGATAAATAAAGAGTGCGAGTTAAGCGGGTTGAGCGCCGTTTTCGTCTTCGCTATGCTTACGACGGGCTATACCCACCAAACCGGCCAAGGCAGAACCGAGCAGCAACACAGCAGGTGGCAGCGGCACAGGAGGCGGAACAACAGCGCCCGTGCTGTAGCTCAGATCACCGTTGTTTGCCAGCGTCCATTTACCAAACTTGGTAACGGCACCCGCATAATTGGTGCCATCCGCATTAACCACAGGATCACCATTGGCATCGAATTTAATACCCGAGCGATAAAAGTCCATACTTTGGCCGATAACATTTTCATCACTTACCACAATGCTCATACCGATATTATTACCGCCGTAAGGGCCAGCGTAATAACCACTACCGTCCGTAGAGGTGCTGGAGTTATTTTCCGACCAGACATTACTCCCTGTGCCAATACCCGCAGCAGTGGCAGCACCATTAACACCCTGTGCATATAGGAGGGATGTACCCTCAGCTATAACCGCCTGCTCTAAAGAGACATTAGCCACGGAGGCGTCACCGGCGTTACTGGTGAAATACATCCCCCAGCGTGGCAAATCAGCTGGATCAGATAATTCACTGTCCATAGCACCCATCAGGTTCCATACCAAGGTGCTACTGCTTGCATTGGCCGTGTTTATAAAACCGGTTAAGCGAGAATCTGCCGCAAAATTGTAAGTGCCATTTTGGCCAGCCAGAAACTGGTCTATCGTCACACCCAAATCGCGGGTGTAAGAAATCTTGTTAACCGCATCAAACACCGAGAAATACAGCTCGCCCTGGCCAGCACCCATATAAGCGCCACCGCCATTAATAGCGGCATTGGCGCCACCCGCAGCCACAAAGGATATCGCGACAGCAATTGCTTTCAGTTTAAATTTATTCATGATTAAACTCCTGTTTATATCGTTATGGCTTACGCCGTTTTAACTCCCGGCCACTTTCGCTCGCAACAGGGTGTTGCGGACAAACCGAACCAGAAAATTCATACTTTCACTTACGAAAAAAACCAGCTCTTTTTCTTTTCTGCCCCGATTACATTTTCGCTTCACAGCACTAGCGCCTACGCCTGGCATTTCATTCACTACTACTTTTTTTATTAATCACAAAGCACCTTATGCGCTTCTATTCCGGAATTTATTCCGGTTACCGAGCATCTGTCAGCGCCGCCATTGTTAATGCTTAAGGTTTCATCGTGATTAATGCCGTGTTAAGTTTTTATATCAGCGACAAAACCATACAAACTATTAAAAACCTTTGTTATCAATGCATTAAAACAACAAATCAACTTATTTCTATCGTTTAAAACTAACAAACGAGATAAGCTGTTATTTTCTTTTTTAACTTTCTCACCAAAATTAACAGGTTCCAGTCATAACGAAGGCGTATCGTTTTCCTATACGTCTGGGTCTGGCAGCGCGTTATCATTCATGCTTCAGGTTTCGTTATGATTAAGGCAATATTAATTTTTTATATCAGGCGCTGAATTTAACAAGCGGAACAAACACGGCCTTATACGCTGAGTTTGTGTATTTTTTGCAGCTTACCCGTGTTATTTACCAGCACATGTAAGCCCTCTTGCTTCGTCATATTCCTGTAGCAAAACTGCCATAAACTCGCTTCGAAAACGCAATTACTTAGGCAAGAGGCGAGACTTTTCATGCCCCATCAATGCACTACAAAAAATTGTTCATTACAGGCACGGCCAGACTCGGGTTTTACACTGCTGGAGTTATTGGTGGTGATGGTCATTATTGGCCTGTTGGCCGGTTATGTGGGCCCGAAGTATTTCACGCAGGTGGGCAAGTCCGAAGTTAAAACTGCCAAGGCTCAAATTGTGGCGCTGGAGCAGGCCCTTGACCAATACCGGCTCGATACCGGTCACTACCCCAGTACCGAACAAGGTTTGCTCGCGCTTTTTGTTAAACCAGGTGATGAACCCCGATGGGAAGGCCCCTATCTGAAAAAGCAGGCGCCGCCAGACCCCTGGGGCAAACCCTATATCTATAAACAACCGGGCGAACACGGCGAACTGGATCTTTTTTCTTACGGCAAGGACGGCCAACCTGGCGGCACCGATAACGCTGCTGATATCACCAACTGGTAAACAGTCATGCGCTTTGATGTAAAAGCACTCAAGGGTCGCGAAACGGCGCTTCTAATATTTGAAGCAAGCAGTGCGGATGACGCACGCACCCAGGCATTGCGTCAGGGATACACCGTCGTTAGCTGCGCAGCGCAAAGCCTGCAGCCGTTTGCATTTTTCAAACGCCAGACACCGTTTCCAATATCACTGTTCAGTCAGGAATTACTGTCCTTGTTGCAGGCAGGGCTCAATCTGGTGGAAGCAATCAGCGCACTGGCCGAAAAAGAATCGCGCCACGAAATAAAAAAAATCTTTGATGGCCTGCTGCGTTCGTTACGAGAAGGTCGCTCGCTCTCAACAGCCATGGAACAATTACCCCACATATTTCCGCCCTTTTACATCGCCACCCTGCGCAGCAGTGAGCATTCAGGCAATTTGCATGAGGCACTGGTGCATTACATTGCCTATCAAGCACAAATGGAACTGCTGAAAAAAAAGATCGTGAGCGCCTCGATTTATCCGGTGTTGTTACTGGCCGTGGGTGCTTTGGTGATGGTTTTTTTAATGGCTTATGTCGTGCCACGTTTTAGCGGCATTTACGAAAGCTCAGGCCAGGACATTCCCTTGTTATCGCGCGCACTGCTCAGCTGGGGTATTTTTATACAAAATCATGGCAGCAGCGCATTGCTGGCGTTAGTAAGTCTGACAAGCATTGCTGGCTACGCTGCAACACGCGCCTCGGTGCGTGGCTGGTGTGTGCGTCAGCTGTGGCGAATCCCCACTCTGGGCGAACGCATGCGCTTGTATGAATTGACCCGATTTTACCGCACGGTAGCCATGCTGCTTCGCGGTGGCATTCCGGTGGTTACTGCGCTGGAGATGGTATCGGGTTTGTTGCAAACAGCCATGCGTACGCGACTGACTGCAGCCACAAGCCATATTCGCAACGGCTGTTCAATTTCAGACGCGCTGGACAGGGAAGGTCTCAGCACTCCAGTTGCACAACGTTTGTTATTAGTTGGCGAGCGTAGCGGTGAAATGGGTGAAATGATGAACCGTATTGCCGCTTTTTACGATGAAGAAATGGCGCGCTGGGTAGAATGGTTTACACGCATTTTTGAACCGGCACTGATGGCGGTGATTGGTCTGGTGATTGGTTTTATCGTGATACTGATGTATCTCCCCATTTTTGAATTGGCGGGCAATATTCAATGAACACGATGCATACTTTGACATTTGAAACACCCAGCCCGTTCAACACCGAGCAGGTATTGGCTGCACGGCAACGCGCCTCGGACACCAAACAGCCCTTTATTCAGGTGCTCGAAGAAACGCTGAAAATGAGCCCCGACGTGTTTGTCACCGCACTGGGCCAGGCGACACATTATCCGGTATTGAGCATGTCAGACCTGCATGAACTGACGCATGACTTTGATACCCTCCCCTTTGTTGAGGCTGTGCGTCGCCATTGCATTGCCTTTCGTGACAGCAATGGAGCACTCTTGCTCGTCATGGCCGATCCCTTTAATTACGCCCTGCTGGCCTGGGTTGATGCCACAATCCGCGTTCAATACAGTCTGCGTCTGGCCCATATCAGTAACATTAATGCCTATCTCTCGCGCCATGAAGAAAATCTGCGCGCGATGGACAGTTACATTCCAGAATCGAAACAAGTGCAGGACATTAGCACCGGCATTGAAGACCTGTCGTTATTGAGCATCAGTGAGGACAGCAGCGCTGTGGTTCGACTGGTGCATTCAACGCTCTACGATGCACTCAAGAGCAGCGCCAGTGACATTCACCTTGAAGCACACGCCACGGGTCTGACGATAAAATACCGCATCGACGGTGTACTGATCACCACCAGTGCTGTCGAAGGCAGTGACGTGGCGCAACAAGTGCTCTCTCGCATCAAAGTCATGGCGGAACTTGACATTGCCGAACGCCGTATTCCTCAGGATGGCCGCTTCAAAGTAGCCGTGCGTGGCCGCGAAGTGGATTTTCGCGTGTCAATCATGCCCTCACTTTTTGGCGAAGATGCGGTACTGCGCATTCTCGACCGCAGTTCAGTGAGTCAACAAAATCAATCGGTGCGCCTGGACAGTCTCGGCTTTGATGAAGAAACACTGAAAGATTTCCGCCGCCTCACCGCCGAACCCTATGGCATGGTGCTGGTCACCGGCCCAACCGGCAGTGGCAAAACCACCACCCTTTACGGCGCCATCACCGAAATCAACAACGGTCATGACAAGATCATTACCATCGAAGATCCGGTCGAATATCAACTGCAGGGTGTATTGCAAATCCCTGTCAACGAAAAAAAAGGGCTGACCTTTGCCCGAGGTCTGCGTTCTATTTTGCGCCATGACCCCGACAAGATCATGGTGGGCGAAATTCGTGACCCTGAGACCGCGCAAATTGCGGTGCAATCGGCGCTTACGGGCCACCTGGTATTGACCACGGTGCATGCCAACAACGTGTTCGATGTGCTTGGACGTTTCATGCATATGGGCGTTGATCCCTACAGCTTTGTCTCGGCGTTAAGCGGCATACTGGCGCAGCGACTGGTGCGGGTCATCTGCCCGCTCTGCGCCGTGGATGCTACGCCTGATACTGAATTGCTGCGTGTATCGGGACTGCAAAACATTGACACTCACGGCTTTTTATTCAGGGAAGGGCGCGGCTGTGGTAACTGTCGTGGTACCGGCTACAAGGGACGCAAAGCCATTGGTGAACTGCTGATATTAAATGACGAAATACGTGAGCTGATCGTAAGCCGCGCACCCTTGCGCAGCATCAAGGAATCAGCGCGTCGCGCAGGCACGCGTTATCTGCGGGAAAGCGCTTTGCGCCTGGTTCAGAACGGTGATTCCACCTTGCAGGAGATCAATCGTGTTACTACTACGTCGTAATAAAACCCAAAGTAACAAAAAAGAGTCTGACAAGGTTCAGCCCAAAAATAGCCTGTTTAACAAAGCGCCACTGTTGCAACAAAACACCTTGCTTGTTGCGCTAAGTCCAGAGCACATCACGTTAAGCCTGTTGAAACGTAGCATCTGGCGTGATGAATACAAACAAGAGCTGACACTGCCCTGCGTGGCAAACAGTGATGATGAGTTAATAATGTCTCTGGCCCTGCTGGAAAATAATCTAAAAAAAGCGCCGTGGAATTCGGCGCGTGTCACCGTGGTGCTGTCGAATCATTTTGTACGTTACATGCTTATTCCATGGAACGACATGCTGTTACACCCCAAAGAGCAGCAAGCCTATCTTCAACACCTGTTTAACGAAACTTACGGCGATACAGCCACGAACTATGCATTACGTCTAAGCCCTGCTGCACCCGGCAAAGAGCGCATCGCCAGTGCGTTAGACAAAAACCTGCTGGAACAAGTGCGCAGCACTGTATCTAACGCTGGATTGCAGCTTGATTCAATACAGCCTTGGCTGATGTATTATTTTAACCGCTATAGAGATCAGATGCCCGACGCAGGCGGCTGGTTTGTAAGCGTAGAACACGGCATATCAGCCATTATCGGCGTGGCCAATGGCGCCTGGCGCCTGGTACACACCTTGCGCTGCGGCACGCTCTGGCAACAAGAATTACATGCCGCATTGGATCGCTTTTACCTGAGCGGCGAAGCAAACGCGATTCCAAAAACCCTGTACTGGTGTTCAAACGATACGCAGCATGATGTCTCGGCATTTAACAGTGCGTGGCAGCTCATCCGGCTCGAAACAAAATACAACAAGGGTAAAAAAATAAAGTCGCCCGTATTTTCCATTCAAGGTGAGCGCATTGAACCATGACCAGTAAATTCACCTTGATCTGCCTCTTGTGTCAACCCTGCCACCTGTCGACTGAATCCGGCTGCAAAGCACCGCTTTCATGCCGTGACCAACACCGGTCTGTGGCGTAATGAAAGCGCTGAAACTCGACTATCAGGCCTCATCACGGCAAGCAAGACCAATCCTGCTTGCTCTGAGTGTGCTGGTGGCCGTGCTTATGACTAGCGAGTACCGCTCGCTTTTGCAACAAAACGACGAACGCTCAAACGCGCTGCAACAGTTGCAGGCAAAGCATGGCGTTAAACCCGATTATTCAAAAAATGCGCTGCGACTGACCGCCGAAATGAAACAGATTCAGGACAATATTCTGGCCAGGCTCCACTTGCCTTGGGAGGCGCTCTTCACTTCATTGGAAAACGCACAGGATAAAAAAGTCGCCTTACTGGCCATCGAACCCAATATAAAAACAGGCGCGGTGCAACTTACGGCCGAAACCCACTCACTGCAACAGGCGCTTGTTTATCTCGAAAAATTACAGCAACAAGCGGCACTGCAAGAGGTCACGCTTATTGAACATGAAATTGCGGTGGACAGCGCAGAACAAGCCGTGCGCTTTCGCTTGAATCTTGTGTGGAAGAACAAGTGATGAGCCCGCTGGAACAACAACTGCGCTGGTGGAGCGAACAATTGGGATGGGCAGGCTTGAGTGCGCTGGCCCTGGTGTTTTATGCGCTGCTGCTCTATGTCTTTGCAATTGTGCCCACGCAACAACAGCTGCTGCAGCTGGAACAAGACATTGTCATTGCACAAAAACGCTCCCAGAGCCAACAAGCCCAGACCCAAGCACAGGATGCCTCCGAGAATTCACTACAAGAACGTTTTTATAACGATTTTCCGCATAAAAACGACATATCAAAGGCACTGGATACACTCTTCGCCGCCGCCAGAGCGTCGGATCTTATTCTGCAACGGGGCGAGTATAAGTTGAAACGTGACCCACAGACACAGATCCTGCGTTACGAAATAGAATTGCCGCTTCAAGGAACTTATCCAGCCATTCAACGATTTACTTACCAGGCACTCACAGATTTACCCACACTGGCACTCGATGAAATCAGCTTTAAACGTGAAGCGGCTAACGACGCATTGGTGCAGGCAAAACTCCACTTTACACTTTATTTGCTGGAGCAGTGAGCATGAACAAAGCAAAAACGCGGCAGTGGATTCTTTTCAGCACATTAGCGCTCACCCTCGGTGCTGTTGTCTGGGTAAACCAGTTTCAGAACAGTGATGTGCAAAGTTACCCGCAAAAAATAAATGGGCGCTCTGATTTCTCAAGCTCTACGCTTCCAAGCCATACATCCACAGCAAACACAGTGATGAAAACACGCTACAAAAACAGTGAGCAGGATATTTTTTACGTTCCCGCCCTGCAATTCGTATCACCTGTTATTCCACAATCCTACACCCCCCCTGTTGTTATCCCGCCCCTTCCCTTCACCTATCTGGGGCGTGTCGTCGAAAACGGCCGCGAACGAATATTTCTTGCCAGTGCGCAAAAGAACTATCTGGCCCAACGTGGTGATGTGCTGGAAAACAACTACCGTATCGACAGTATCAACGACCATCAGATTTTATTTACCTATCTACCGCTAAAAATTGGTCAAACACTCGAAACTGGAGCAGCACAGTGAACTGTTTATTGGGCAGACCACACAAAATGAAACACCTGATCACCCTCCTGTGTCTTGTCTTCATAACAAGTTGTAACGCACCCTCTGAGCAACTCTCTCAGGCAATGGAAAAAGCACGTAAAATAAGCCCCATCAGTAAAAAAGAAGCTGTACGTCAGCGTGATTTGTCGATGTTGCGTTGGCAAAGCATGGCTGAAACAGCCCATAACAGTGGCGATCTCGACGGCGCCGAATTGGCTTACCGCAATTTGCTGGCCATCGACTCGGCTAATCCTCGTGCCATTTACGGCATGGAACAGCTGGCGATTGAACGTCGTCACCGCGCCATTATTACGGCCGCCGCAAAACAACTCAAGCAGGGTGATACCGCAACCGCACAAAGAACGCTGCAGCCGGTGCTGATTGAAAATCCAAAACATCGGCAAGCACTTTCCTTACAGCGTCAAATTGAAGAACAGCAACTGAAAAACAATTATCGCCCCACGCTTAATGACAATGCGCGCAAACCTATCAGCCTTGAATTCCGCGATGCCAGTTTACACACGATATTCGAAATGATTTCGCAGCTCTCCGACATCAATTTCATTTTAGACAAGGAGGTACGGCCTGATTTAAAAGCCAGCATTCTAATGAAGGACAGCACCATCGAAGACGCGGTAAAAATGCTGCTGCTAAGCAACCATCTGGAGCAGAAAATCATTAACAGCAACACCGTACTTATTTATCCCAACACGCCGGAGCGAAACAGCGACAATCAAGAGCTGGTGGTGAAAAGTTTTTATCTTGGCAATGCCGACGTCAAACAAACACTGAACATGATTGCCACCATAATCAAAAGCAAAGACATTTATCTTGATGAGCGACTCAATCTGCTGGTCGTGCGCGATACCCCCGATAGAATTGCTATCGCTGAAAAACTGATTGCATCACAGGATTTGGCTGAGCCTGAAGTGATGCTTGAAATGGAAGTACTGGAAGTCAGCACCAATCGCCTTACGGAACTGGGCATCCGTTATCCCGATCAACTAAGCGCAGGCGTGGTGGGCAATATTGCCAACGGCGTTACGGGAGGGGCCGTAGGCGGCGTTTTGTCACTCAATCAGCTGCACAATATCACCGACGACATGGTCAGGGTAACCTTGCCCGACCCGACCCTCTTGCTCAAACTCAGCAAAACCGATACCGACAGCAATCTGCTGGCCAATCCCCGTATCCGGGTAAAAAATCGCGAAAAAGCCAAAATTCATATCGGGGAACGTGTGCCCGTCATCACCACCACGTCATCCGTGAATATTGGTATTGCCGAATCGGTTAATTACCTTGAAGTGGGGCTGAAACTCAGCGTCGAACCCGACATTCATATAGAGGATGATGTGTCGATTAAAGTTGAGCTTGAAGTGAGTAATATCATTGACACCATCACCACCTCGTCGGGCTCAAAAACCTATCGTCTCGGCACCCGCACGGCCCAGACCACACTGCGGCTGAAAAACGGTGAAACCCAGGTGCTGGCAGGATTGATTCAGGACATGGATCGTACTTCGGCGCAAAAAGTGCCACTGCTGGGTGACATTCCACTGTTGGGCCGCCTCTTTTCAAGTCATGGCAGTGACAAAAACAAAACTGAAATCATGCTGCTGATTACGCCCCATATTGTGCGCAATCTGGAACGTCCCGCTGTGGGCGTTACCGAATTCATGTCAGGCACCAGCGCAAGTGGCAGTGTAAGCAGCAGCGGTTTTGCGCAGACATCATCCACGTACACCTCACCCGTACACGCATCACGCAATGAAACGCTCACTGATACCACTACAGGCGACGACAACGCAGCCATCACGCCCGTATCAATTCCTGTGCCCATGGAAACAACGGACAGTAGCACCAACACCGCGCCACAAACACAGCCACTCCTCCCTTATCAAGCGCCCGTGCTGCCACACGTTCAGCAGGAGCAAAATAT
>Ga0073915_10000177_pt1 | contig 9711 bp, 6 predicted proteins | sample GWRWT2_30Apr14_FD_71480 | JGI IMG/M metagenome (GOLD analysis project Ga0073915, IMG submission 71480) | Sand microcosm microbial communities from a hyporheic zone in Columbia River, Washington, USA - GW-RW T2_30-Apr-14 | ecosystem: Engineered > Artificial ecosystem > Sand microcosm >... | reverse complement strand
TAGCCTTCGCCGTAAACGATCTGGGCCTGGCCCAGCGGCATCAGCTCCTTGAATCGCGCCAGGGCCTGATCGCTGGGGTACACCCGCGCTGATTCGCCCAGGTCCAACTCGCCCCGGGCCGACAACTCGGCCGCTTGGCGCTCGACCACCACACGGATCGGCAGGCCTTGAATGGTCTCGGGCTGATCGGGCTGAGCCGAGGGCACACGCCGCGCCGGGAACTCGCGCAACACGTCGGCCACCGGCAGATGCTGGTTCTTGGCGGTCACTCGCACGAAGCGCGCAAAGCGGCAACGCGCCGCCGCCAGGCTCCACACCTGCTGCACGTTCAGGCGCAGGCCACCCGAGAAACGATCGGTCTGCACCTTGCCCTGGATGATCACCAGTTCATCGTCCTTGAGCAACTCCTTGTTGGCGTCCAGCGTGTCCTGGTTGGCCACGGCCTCAATGCTTTCACTCTTGTCGTCCAGCTTGAACAAGCCGACGCGGCCGCGCGTACCGTTGATGACGCGCAGGTCGCTGATGATGCCGGTCACGACCTGCACCTCGCGGCTGTCCTGCAGATCGGCGATGCGTTGCTTGGCGAAGCGGCGCACCTCGGCCTCGGCCTCGTCGAACAGGTGGCCCGACAGGTAGAAACCAATGGCGGTTTTTTCCAGCGTGAGTTGCTCCTTCAAACCCCAGGGCTCGCTGAGCACCAGGTCGGGCTCGTTGGTGGAGGCCGCGTGTGAATCGCCAAAGTCGAACAGGCCGCCTTGATCGGCATTGGCCAGTTGCGTGTCGGCGTAGTCAAAAGCCAGGGCCACACTGGCGAACAGGCCCGCGCGGTGCGGCTCCAGCGCGTCGAAGGCACCGGCCTTGATCAGGGCTTCGACCACGCGTTTGTTGACGCGTGAACGGTCCACCCTCGCGCAAAAATCGAAGAAGCTGGTGAAGGGGCCGCCCTCGTTGCGGCAGGCCACGATGGCCTCGATGGCGCCCTGCCCTGTGCCCTTGATGGCACCCAGCGCATAGCAAATCGTCTTGTTGTCGATCGGCTCGAACTTCCAGGCGCCCGCGTTGACATTGGGCGGCGTGAAGGTGATGTTGAAGTTCTGCGTGGCGTCGTCGTGGAAGATCTTGAGCTTGTCCGTGTCGTCACTCGACACGCTCATATTCCCGGCAAAAAACTCGGCCGTGTAATGCACCTTCAACCAGGCCGTGTGGTACGCCAGCAAGGCATACGCGGCGGCGTGCGACTTGTTGAAGCCGTAGCCCGCGAACTTCTCCATCAGGTCGAAGATCTCGTCGGCCTTGGCGGGCTTGATGTTGTTCTTGGCCGCTCCCTCCGCGAAGATCGTGCGGTGCTCGGCCATCTCCTCGACCTTCTTCTTGCCCATGGCCCGGCGCAGCATGTCAGCGCCGCCCAGCGAGTAGCCGCCCACCTTCTGGGCGACCTGCATCACCTGCTCCTGGTAGACCATGATCCCGTAGGTCTCCTTGAGCACCTCGGCCATCAGGGGGTGGGCGTACTCCACCTCTTCGCGGCCGTGCTTGCGGGCGCAGAACGAGGGGATCAGGTCCATGGGACCGGGGCGGTACAAGGCCACCAGGGCAATGATGTCCTCGAAGACGCTGGGCTTGGCATCCCGCAACATGCCCTGCATGCCGCGTGATTCAAGCTGGAACACGGCCACAGTCTTGCCTTCAGAAAGCAGCCGGTAAGTGGCCGCGTCCTTCAGCGGGATCTTGGCGAAGTCGAAGTCCTTCTGGTCCGGGTGCCGCGCGATGATGAAGTCTTTCGCGGTCTCCAGGATGGTCAGCGTGGCCAGGCCCAGAAAGTCGAACTTGACCAGGCCGATGGCCTCGACGTCGTCCTTGTCGTACTGCGACACGGCGCTGTCGCTGCCAGGCTGCATGTACAGCGGGCAGAAGTCGGTGATCTTGCCCGGCGCAATCAGCACGCCCCCGGCGTGCATGCCGATGTTGCGCACCATGCCTTCCACGCGCATGGCCAGGGTCAGCAGCTCGGCCACTTCTTCTTCGGCGGCCTCGCGCTGCTCCAGCTCGGGCGCTTCCTTGCGGGCGTAGATGATGCCGGGATCGGGGTTGGCGGGCACCCTGGCCAACGTCACGCTCTTGCCAGGTGGTGCAGGGATCAGCTTGGCGATGCTGTCGACGTGGCCATAGCCCATGCCCAGCACGCGGCCCACGTCGCGCAAGGCGGCCTTGGCGGCCATGGTGCCGAAGGTGGCAATTTGGGAAACCGCTTCGCGGCCGTATTTGTCCTTGACGTAGTCAATGACGCGGTCGCGGTTGCCCTGGCAAAAGTCGATGTCGAAGTCGGGCATCGAGACCCGCTCGGGGTTCAGGAAGCGCTCGAACAGCAGGTTGTACTGCAGCGGATCCAGGTCGGTGATCTTCAGCGCGTAGGCCACCAGCGAACCGGCGCCGGAACCCCGACCCGGCCCCACCGGGCAGCCGTTGTTCTTGGCCCAGTTGATGAAGTCGGCCACGATCAGGAAGTAGCCGGGGAAGCCCATCTTCAGGATCGTGTTGATCTCGAACTCAAGGCGCTCGACGTACTCCGGTCGCTTGGCATCGCGCACGGCCTGATCCGGGAACAGGTGCAACAGCCGCTCTTCCAGGCCCTCGAAGGACAGCACCCGGAAGTAGTCGGACATGGGCATGGGCTTGCCTTTGTCCGGCCCGTCTTCGAGGATGGGCGTGGGGAAATCGGGCAATTGCGGCTTGCCCAGCACCAGGGTCAGCCCACAGCGGCGGGCGATGGCCGAGGTGTTGGCCGCGGCCGAAGGGATGTCGGCGAACAACGCCTCCATCTGCGCCTGCGTTTTGAAGTACTGCTCTCGCGTGAACTTCTTGACCCGGCGCGGGTTGCCCAGGGTTTCACCCTCGGCGATGCACACGCGCGCTTCATGCGCCTCGAAATCATCGGGCGTCAAAAACTGCACGGGGTGGGTGGCCACCACGGGCAGGCCCAGGCGCGAGGCCAAAGGCACGGCGGCCCGGATATAGGTCTCGTTGGTGCCATGGCCCGAGCGCTGTAGCTCGATGTAGAAGCGCCCTTCGAAAATGCCGCCCAGGCGCTGGGCCAGGGCTTCCGCGCGCGCCAGGTCGCCTTGCGTGAGGGCCTGGCCGATGACGCCCATCTCGGCGCCCGACAGGGCAATCAATCCGGCTGACTTGGCCTGCAGATTGGCCCAACTCACGGTGGCGTGCGTGCGCTGACCGGGGGCGGTCCAGGCGTCGCCCAACAGCTCGCTCAAATGCAAGTAGCCCTGGCTGTTCTGGATGAGCAGCAATAAACGCGAGGCGGGGCGCTGGGGCTCGTCGGCCTCCAGCCAAACGTCGGCGCCGATGATGGGCTGCACGCCTTTTTTGCGCGCGGCAGAGTAGAACTTGACCGCGCCGAACAGGTTGCTCAGGTCGGTGATGGCCAGGGCGGGTTGGCGGTCGTCTTTGGCGGCGGCCACCAGGTCGTCGATGCGAAGGGTGCCATCGACGACGGAAAACTCGGTGTGGGTGCGCAGGTGAATGAAGGGCATGGGCAGGATTGTAGAGAGCGCCCGGAGTCGGGTGTCCTTTAATCCGTGCTTGTCTCATCAACCCGGGCATCGCGAAAGGCCTTGGGCGTCGTCCCCAACCAGCGCCTGAAGGTGCGGCTGAAGTTCGAGGTGTCCTGGTAGCCCAGGCTGTCGGCGATGGCCTCGATGCTGTGCGTGGTGTGCACCAGTTGCCAGCAGGCCAGCTCTTCGCGCACGCTGTCCAGCAGGCGCTGGTAGCTCATGCCCTCGTCACCGAGGTGCCGAATCAGGGTGCGCGGGGACAGGTGCTCCAGCTGGGCCATCTCGACCAGTGAGGGGTAATGGCCACGGCCATCCAGCAGGCGCTGCTGGACACGCGAGGCGACGGTGCCCAATTGCTGTTGGACCAGTTGACGCTCACAGTCGCGCAGGGCCAAGCGGTAGGCCTCGGGGTCGGAGGCCAGGCCCGGGCAATGCAGCAACTGCGGCGGCAGGTCAATGCGCAACTGTGCTGACCCGAACTCGCTGCGCGGGAAAAAACGGCGGTAGTGCTCGGCCCAGGCCGGCTCGGCAAAGGGCCAGTGCACGGTCACGTGGGCGCGCACATCCTGGCCGGTGATGGTCTCCAGCACACGCGTCACCCCCGCGGCGAAATGGCCCATGAGGTACTCGCGCACCTCGGGGGCGGACAGCAGCTCGGTCATCGTCAGGGTCAGCCCATTGGCGGTGCTCACGTCAAAACGCGCCACACGCTGGCGCACCTCGAAAAAGCGTTGCATGAGTTCCAGAACCTGCGCCACATCAGTGGCGGCCATGCCTGCGTACCCCAGCGCCCCGTGGGCCGACACCTGCGTGCTGTTGCCCACCAGCAGGCCCAGCCAGGGGCCGCCGGCCAAGGCCTGCGCCCGCGCGATCAAACGGCGCGTGTGCTCGAAGCTCATGAACAAATTGCCGTTATGCAGAGTGGCCCAGTCCAGGCGGGTGCCCTGCAGGATCTCGGCCTCGCTGAAGCCCTGGCGGCGCAGTTCCGCGCAGATCAAGCGGGCATAGACCGGGTGCAACGCCGGCTTCAACCAATCCACGGGCGTGTGTCCCGACATCACCATCGCCGCTCCTTCATCCGACCAAAGTGTCACCAAATGACGAAATTCTGCCAGCGCAGGCGGTGTCGCGTCTCTAGAGGAAAACGCACAGTCTCACCACGGACCACCGCCCCTGAGGAGACACCCCATGCCCCGCGCCCTGCCCATCGGCCCCGCCGACCCGCTCCACTACCGTGACCGCAAAAAAGCCCTGTGGCTGCTGTCCGTTCTTTTTCCGCTCACGGCCTTGATTGGCCCGGCCGCCTACCTCTTGGGCCACATCCATGCGCTGTGGTTCTTCGCCGGCCCGATCATGGTCTATCTGGGCGTCCCCTTGCTGGACGCCATCTTCTACGAAGACAAGAGCAACCCACCGGAGGCCGCCGTGCCCGGGCTGGAGGCCGACCGCTATTACCGCTTGATCACCTACGCGGTGGTGCCGGTGCTGTGGGGCACGACCTTGCTCAACGTGGTGTTCCTGGCCACCCATGACCTGCCCTGGTACCTCTGGCTGGCCACGGCCCTGTTCACCGGATCGATGCAGGGCGCCAGCCTGACCCTCAGCCACGAACTGGGCCACAAGAAGGATTGGCTGGGCCGCAAGGTCGCCTTGTTCAACTCGGCACTGTGCGCTTACGGGCACTTTTCCATCGAGCACAACCGCGGCCACCACCGCCATGTGTCCACGCCGGAAGATCCCGCCTCGTCGAAGATGGGCGAGAGCATCTACCGCTTTGTTTTCCGCGAAATGCCCGGCGCCTATTTCCGCGCCTGGGACCTGGAATCCGAGCGCCTGGAACGCAAAGGCCAATCTGTGTGGAGCCTGGACAACGAGATCGTGCAGGCAGGCCTGCTGACCATCGGCCTGTATGGCGGCCTGATCGCCCTGCTGGGCGCTCCGGTTGTGCCGGTGCTCGCCATCATCGCCCTCTGGGGTGCATTCCAATTGACCTCGGCCAACTACATCGAGCACTACGGCCTGCTGCGCCAGAAGCTGCCCAATGGCCGCTACGAGCCCTGCCAGCCGCATCACTCCTGGAACAGCAACCACCTGATGTCCAACCTGGTGGTCTTCCAGTTGCAGCGCCATTCGGACCACCACGCCAACCCCACGCGCAGCTACCAGTCGCTGCGCGACTTCCCGGACCTGCCCACCCTGCCCTCCGGCTACTTCGGCATGTTCCTGGTGGCCTATGTGCCGCCGCTCTGGTATGCCGTCATGGACCCCTTGCTCCTCAAGGCCACAGGCGGTGATGTGAGCCGCATCAACTTCCTGCCCGCCAAGCGTGCCAGGCTGATGCGCCGCCATGGCCTGAGCGAGCCCGCGGCGGAAAGTACCCAACTCGTGGCCGCCTGAGCCGATTGGGGGACGGCCTTTCTACAATAGCGTCCATGCAGCAAGCCGTCCTGAACATCTCCGCCTACCAATTCGTGACCCTGGCCGACGCGGCCGAGTTGCGGGAGCGCCTCTTCGAGCGCGCTCAAACCCTGGGGCTGAAGGGGACGGTGCTGATCGCCGAAGAGGGCATCAATCTCTTCCTGGCTGGCCCGGCAGAAGCCGTGCGCGCCTGGGTGAGTGACCTTCAGTCCGACCACCGATTCGCGCACATCACGCCCAAGGAAAGCTGGTCGGACACCCTGCCGTTCAAGAAGCTGCTGGTCAAGGTCAAGAACGAGATCATCCGCATGAACCACCCCACCATCCGCCCGGATGTGGAGGGGGCCGAGGGCCGTGCCCCGGCGGTGGATGCGCCGACCCTGAAGCGCTGGCTGGACCAGGGCCACGACGATGAAGGCCGCGAAGTGGTCACGCTGGACACGCGCAATGGCTTCGAAGTGGATTTCGGGACGTTTGAAGGGGCCATCGATTGGCGCCTGGGCAAGTTCAGCGAGTTCCCGGAGCAGGTGCTGGCCCACAAACAAGAGTTGCAAGACAAGACCGTGGTCAGCTTCTGCACGGGCGGCATCCGCTGTGAGAAGGCCGCGCTGTTCATGGCCGAGGCCGGCCTGGACCATGTCTACCAATTGGACGGCGGTATTTTGAAGTACTTCGAGTTGGCCGGCGGGTCGCACTACCAAGGCACCTGCTTCGTGTTCGATGAACGCGAGGCATTGGGCGCCGATCTGGCGCCCAATGTCATTAGAGAAAGCCGCTGATCAGAGCTTCAGCATGGCCGTCTTGAGCGCCTGGATGCACTCGCCGACCGCCAAATTCAGCTCTTTCTTGAGGCCCGCGGCACCATTGCCCACCAGATCTTCATAGGTGGGCGCATTGGCGGTGTTCTCGGGCACGCGCGAGCATGCGCCCTCGGCCACCACGGTTCTGGCCTTGGTGTCGATCAAACGGGCCTTGGCGCTGTAGATCACACGGTAGTGGGTCCAGTCGGTGGGAAAGTAAACAAAGCTCCAGTTCAAGGTCTGGACATCCACCACGAACTGCACATCCTTGGCAGAGGCGGCAATCTTGTCCACGTCGTCGCCCTCGACCTTCGTGGCCGTGCCGGCCGACTTGGTGGCATGGCTGGACTCAAGGGCTTTCATCAAACCCAAGGAAATGGCGGTGGCCGGATCATCCACCTGATTGTCCGCAATGATGCCGTTGCCTTCGCTGATCATCGCGGCAGCACCCAGGATCGCGAATGCCGCCTTACCTGCCGTCATTGCTGCGAAAGAAGGCTTGTCCCGGGTCGTGTAGGCCAGGGACTGGTCCTTCAAGGACTCGGACACCTTGGCATCCAAGGGCTGATTTTTGACGGTGGCACAGCCGGTGACCAGCATGGACAAGACGGCAACGAGAACTGCTTTTTTCATGACTACCCTTCAGGATTTGGCCAACAACATTGAAAACAGAATGGCGCTCACTTCTCGACAGTGAATTGCCCGGGTTGGAAAAGGTGTATCCCATCGATGTGGGGGAACAGGATCATCGCGGGCTTGCCGTCAATGCGGAAGATTGTCAGCTCGCCTTGCTGAGCGATCTGCAATGACTGGTGCGGGATGACCGTATTGCCAAAGATCTTCAAAAAATCAGACCTGACCTTGACCGGAGTTCCTGCGGTCAGCTTTCCGGAGAGGTCATCGACCAAGACGCCGGACGTGGCGTCGATGGCGTGTTCAAGTTCGCGGCCGATGCTTTGAAACAGGTCGGCATGCCCACCACCTTCCAACGATTTCACGTTGACGACGGGGGCGAAATGATAGAAGTAACTCTTGGCCCAGGCATCAGGCGCCGAAGTGTTGCGAGCATTGATCACCAGGGCGGAGCGCACCATGTCCTCGGTGTCCACGCTCAACAGCAGTGCGCCAGCCACCGCGTAAGCCGGCTGTGCCTTGCTCAGCAACTCGGGCGCGCGCTCTGCCACCTTGAGCTTGATGCGCGATTGCACATCAATGCCTTCAATCTTGGAGAGACTGGCTGCCATCTCCTGGCTTTTCTGGGCCACCAGATTGCCGTTGACGGCGCCCGCAGCCAAAGTGCCCAAGCCACCGGTCACTGCGCCGAGCAAGCCCAATCCGAGGCTTCCGCCTTTGGTTTGCGACAAGTAGACCTGGGTTTCGCCGATGCGGGCAGTGCTTGCGAAGAGCTTGTCCACCGCCAGAGGCGCCTCGCCGACTTCAATGGAGCCCGCCTTGGGTGGTGCGGGATAGTGAGGTGCCGAGGCACAAGCCGACAGCAACAACGCAGCCGACACGCACAGCACGCCGGTCAAATTTTTCGACATTGGAATTTCCTCCCTGACAACCGCACAACGCCGCGCGGAAACTCGGCGGCGGGTGGATTCTAGGGCCAGCAATCCAAACGGCTAAGCACGACCATCCAGCAAAGCCATCAGCCCCTGATACGGCAGCAGATTCGTCCGCACCACCTTGTCGATCGGCTCCACAAACCCATCCTGCATCCAGCGTGCGGCCAGCAGCACGTTCATGCCGATCATGCCTTCGGCCAGCAGCTCCAGGCTGAGATCGGGCAAGTCGGCGGCGGGCACCATGCGGCTCAGGTGGAACTTGAGCAACTCGGAGTAGTCGCGCGCAGTGGCACCGCTGAAGGCGGCCACTTCGCTGTCGATGCCCAGGGAATCGACCAACATGATCCGGCCACGGCGGGGATCGTCGCGGATGAACTCCAGGAACACGCGGATGGCAGGCTCCAACAGGCCCAGCGGTGTCTGCTCGGCCTGCGCCATCACCGCCAAGGTCTTGGCCATCAGCTCTTCGCGCAAATGCGCGTACACCGCGATGAACAACTGCGGCAGCGTCTTGAAGGACTCGTAGAAGTAGCGCTCCGTCAGGTGCGCGGCCACGCACACCTCGCGCACGGTCGCGGCGTGGAAGCCCTTCGTGCCGAATACTTCGATGGCGCCGTCGATGAGCTTGACGCGCCGCTGGCGCTGGCGGTCCTCGGGCAAGACACCACCGTAGCGGCGCTTGTTCGGGGGGTTGGTGTCAGAAATTAGTCCGTCCATAGGGATCACTATATTGACATGGATCATTGTCAAAGTTAATCTGACATGATTCTTTGTCACAAAAACGGATTTGGCAAGTCTCATGAACCCCCATTCCAACCTGGCTTACAAGCCCCCGTCCGACGCCCAGACAGCCGCTGTGCAGCGCCACAAGATCCTGGTGATCGGCACCGGTTTTTCCGGCTTGTGCATGGGCGTGAAGCTGCGCGAAATGGGCGAAAACGACTTCGTGCTGCTGGAACGCGCCGACGACGTGGGCGGTACCTGGCGTGACAACACCTACCCCGGCTGCGCTTGCGACGTGCCCTCGCACCTTTACTCGTTCTCGTTCGAGCCCAATCCGAACTGGTCGCGCATGTACGCGCCCCAGCCCGAGATCTACGCCTACCTCAAAGGCGTGGCCACCAAGTACGACCTGCTCAAGCACATCCGCTTCAACGCCAACCTGGTCAGTGCCCGCTACGACGACGCCCGCAAGCTGTGGACGGTCGAGTCCGACGACGGCCGCGTCTTCGAAGCCGAGATCCTGGTCTCGGGCATGGGCGGTTTGAGCAACCCTGCCGTGCCCCAGCTCAAGGGCCTGGACAAGTTCAAGGGCACCACCTTTCACTCCGCCACCTGGGACCACGACTACGACCTGGT
>Ga0073915_10000175_pt1 | contig 9744 bp, 9 predicted proteins | sample GWRWT2_30Apr14_FD_71480 | JGI IMG/M metagenome (GOLD analysis project Ga0073915, IMG submission 71480) | Sand microcosm microbial communities from a hyporheic zone in Columbia River, Washington, USA - GW-RW T2_30-Apr-14 | ecosystem: Engineered > Artificial ecosystem > Sand microcosm >... | reverse complement strand
TGAGCTGCCGAAGGACAGCGAGTTCCGCAGCCGCCCGCCGTGGCCGAGCACCGAGCGCAGTCCGCCGCGAAGCGGTGGACCGCCACCATAGGAGCCCCGCCCGCCTCCGCCTCATCTCCCGCCCCGCGCTGTCCCGACAAAGCGACAACGCACGCACGCACGCACGCAAAAAACTAACCGACCGCCGCCCCTACTACTCGGGGCAACTGCTTCATCCCACCGATGAATTCAGACGGAATATTGGCATCACTCAACAAAGTGGCGCCATCATGGAAGCTCACGGTGGTCGACCCATCACGCTGCGTTTCAACCAGCACCTTCATGGGCAAATGCGGGTTGGCGTTGGCCGTGTCTTGCACCACCGGCGTGTGGCCATCCGTGTCACCCAGCACCAGCACCAACGCAGGCGCCTTGCTCATGTCCTGCCCGCCAGGCCGCTGCGGAGACACCTTGGCCAGCACCGACATGCCGCGCGAGCGCGCCGCCTGCATCAGCTTGGTCACCGTGTCGTCCAAGTTGTGCTTGCTGGTCAGCGTCACCCAGCCGATTTTGGAATCGGGGACATCCTCGCTGTCGCGAAGCTCCGGCAAACGCCCTGCCGCCATCAGCACCAGGGCCATGCAGCCAGTCATCCAGTATCGTTTCAAGCGCATGTCGGTTACCTCCAAAGCAGTCCACATAGGATGGGGGCGAGCCCTGAGAAGTTCAAGACCTGAGAGGTTTCAGTTCGTAAAGCCGGCAGCCCGCCAAATGCCGCATGATGGCGATCCATGAATCTGTTCACCGCCCTCACCGCCGCCTGGCCGGCCACCCTGGACGAGCCCGCGATCCTCACGGACACGGGGCTTGACTACACCTGGCGCGACCTGGACCGGGCCACCGCCATGATGGCGAATTTGCTGGCGGGTCTGCGCCTGAAAGGCCACGCCGGGCGCCCACCCGTGGTGGCCGCGCACGTGGACAAATCGGTCGAGGCGCTGATGCTGTACCTGGCCACCTTGCGGGCCGGCTGCGTGTTCCTGCCTTTGAACCCCGCCTATCGGCAGGCCGAGCTGGATTACTTTGTGAACGACGCGCGGCCCTCGGTGCTGGTGTGCCGATCACCAGACCAGGACTGGATCGTGCCGCTGGCCGCACAGGGCCGGGTCGCCCACCTCTTCACACTGAACGATGACCGCACCGGCAGCTTGTTGGCGCATGCCGCGAGGCAACCCGACCAGCACGCCATCGCCCCCTCCCAGGCGGATGACCTGGCCGCCATCCTCTACACCTCGGGCACCACCGGGCGCAGCAAAGGCGCGCTGCTGAGCCACGGCAACCTGCTCAGCAACGCCCGCACCCTGCTGCGCCACTGGGATTGGCGCAGCGACGACGTGCTGGTGCACGCCCTGCCCATCTTCCACATCCACGGCCTGTTCGTGGCCAGCCACTGCGCGCTGCTGTCGGGCACGGCCATGCGCTGGCTGAACAAGTTTGACGCGACCGGCGTGATGCAGCAGATTCAAGACACCGCCGAGCCCCGCGCCACGGTGTTCATGGGCGTGCCCACCATGTATGGCCGCTTGCTGGACACCGCCTACTTGCAGCCCGAGGCCTGCGCAGACATGCGCCTGTTCATCAGCGGATCGGCCCCCTTGCTGAATGCCGCGGCCGAGGCCTTCGCGCAGCGCAGCGGCCACCAGATCCTGGAGCGCTACGGCATGAGCGAGACCGGCATGCTGTGCTCCAACCCTTGTCGCCCCCGTGAAGGCGCGAAGCTGCCTGGCAGCGTGGGTCGCCCACTGCCCGGCGTCGGCCTGCGCATCACCGACGACCACGGCCAAACCTGCGCGATAGGCACCGTGGGCCATGTGCAAGTGCGCGGCCCCAATGTCTTCCAGGGCTACCTGGGCATGCCTGAGAAAACCCGCGAGGCCTTCACGCCCGATGGCTGGTTCAAGACAGGCGATGTCGGCCTTGTCGATGCGCAGGGCTATGTTCACCTGAGCGGCTGCGCCAAAGACCTGATCATCACCGGCGGCTTCAACGTCTACCCGGCCGAGGTCGAAAGCCACCTGGACAAACTGCCCGGCGTGGTCGAATCGGCCGTGGTGGGCGTGCCGCACCCCGACTTTGGCGAAGGCGTGATCGCCATCGTAGTGCCGCAAGCGGGACAGGCCTTGGACGAGCAGACCCTGATCCAGACCATGAAGGACACCATCGCCGGCTTCAAAGTGCCCAAGCGCGTGTTCTTTGCCACCGACCTGCCCCGCAACGCCATGGGCAAGGTGCAGAAAAACCTGCTGCGCCAACAACACCAGGAGACCTTCGCATGAGCCTGAACATCCCCTCCCTGAAAGAGCACGTCAGCTCCGAAGAATGGCAACTGCGCGTGGACCTGGCCGCCTGCTACCGCCTGGTGGCCGCCTATGGCTGGAGCGACCTGGTGTTCACGCACGTGTCGGCGCGCATCCCGGGGCCGGAACACCATTTCCTGATCAACCCCTACGGCCTGATGTTTGACGAGATCACCGCGTCCAGCCTGGTCAAGATCGACCAGGACTGCCAAAAACTCAGTGACTCGCCCTTCCCGGTCAACCCTGCCGGTTTCACCATCCACAGCGCGGTGCACGCGGCACGCGAAGACGCTGGCTGCGTGCTGCACACCCACACGCGCTCAGGCGTGGCCGTGTCGGCGCAAAAGGATGGCGTGCTGCCCATCTCGCAGCAAAGCACCTTCGTGCTGGCCTCGCTGGCCTACCACGACTACGAAGGGGTGGCCTTCCGCGACGAAGAGAAGCCCCGGCTGCAGGCCGACCTGGGCCACAAAAACTTCCTGATGCTGCGCAACCATGGCCTGCTGACCGTGGGGCCCACCATCGCCGATGCGTTCCTGTCGATGTACATTTTTGAGAGCACTTGCCAGATCCAGATCGCAGCGCAATCTGGGGGCGCGGCCTTGACGCAGGTCAATCCTCAGATCGTTGTCGGCGTGGCCCATGCCATGAAGGTGCAGACTGGCAGCTTGGGCGGGGCTTTTGTGTGGCCTGCCTTGATCCGCAAGCTGGAACGCCTCGATCCCGGCTACAAAACCTGAAGCAGTGCACGGCATGAAGAAGTGGGGATTGATCTCAGGTTTGCTGGTGGCGTCTTTGGCGGCAGCCACCTTCATCGCGCTGGACCATGGTGACCCGAAGGTGTCCAAGCTGGACCAGGCGCCCATGAACGAGTTGCCTTGGCACATCACGCCACTGCCAACTGGCGACACGCAGGTCTTTGGCCTGAGGTTGGCCGCGCAGCCTGAGTCCGCCAGCACGCTGGACGATGTGCGACGCCGCTGGGCCTCGGACTTTCAAATGGCCGTGGTGGCCGCCCCTGGTGAGAACGGCACGCTGGAAGCCTATGTGGAATCCGCCACCATGGGTTTCATCATCGGCAAACTGGTGGTGACCGCCCAGGTCAGTCCGCAGGTGATCCAGGGTTTTCGCGAGCGCGCCGCCAATGTGGGCTACATGAACAGCAGCACGCGCAAGTACCGTTTGAACGCCGATGACCAGGCCCTGGCCTTGCGCTCACCCATCCTGGCGCTGGCCTTCATTCCGCAGGCCAACCTGGACGAGGACATCGTGAAGGCCCGCTTTGGGGAACCTGCCGAGCGCGTGCGCAGCAATGCGCATGCTGAACATTGGCTTTACCCGAACAAAGGTCTGGGCATCACGCTGGACAGCGAAGGCAAGGAGTTGCTGCAGTACGTGGCGCCGGCCCACTTCATGCAACTGCGCGAACCCTTGAAGCAGCCCGCCAAAGCCCAGTGATCAGTGAGCTTTGAAACCGGCCGACAACTCATCGATACGGCGGTCCTTCTCTACCCACAACCCATTGATCCAGGTCTGCAAGCGTGCGCGGTAAGCAGGGTCCTTGCCCGTGTCGGTTTTCAAGTCCTGCGGGATGGGGATCTGGCGCACATCAACGACCACAGCGCTCAAACGGCCGCAGATCAGGTCGGTGAAGGTGGGCACGCCCTTGGGGTAGACGATGGTCACGTCAAGCATGGCGTCGAACTGCTCGCCCATCACGGCCAGCGCCATGCCAACGCCGCCCGTCTTGGGCTTGAGCAGGTGCTGATGCGGCGATTGCTGTGCGTCGTGCTTGCTGGGCGTGAAACGGGTGCCTTCCAGGAAGCTGATCACCGAGGTGGGCACCACGCGGAACTTCTCGCAGGCCTTTCGTGCCGTTTCCAGATCCTTGGCTGCGCTGGCCCTGCCGCCCTTGCGCGCCATGAAGGGAAAGTCCAGCGCCCACCAGGCCAAGCCAATGATCGGCACGTAAATCAGTTCTTTCTTGATGAAGAACTTCAACAGCGGGATGCGGCCGCCGAACACCTTTTGCAGCACCAGGATGTCCACCCAGCTTTGGTGATTGCTGCTGACCAGGTACCAGCCCGAGCGCTTGAAATTCTCAACCCCGGTGATGTGCCAATGCGTGTGTCCGACCGCGTCGATCCACAGGCCATTGTTGGCCACCCAGATTTCGCCGATCTTGTTCAGAGCGAAATCGGTCACCTGACGCACCGCCCGAAATGGCAGCACCAGCTTGAGCAGCGCGAAAGGGATCATGGCGGTGAACCCGATCAAGGTGTTCAGGGCCAGAACCACGCTGGCCAGGGTGGCCTTGACGACGTACACAAGTCTTTGAAACATGACGATTGAATGCAGACCCGTGGCCCGCCTTCCGAATGGCAACAAGTTGCAATTATGGCGCCTGACCGCGACCCGGTGTGTTCAAGCTGCCTCCTGCGCCTGCCATTGCTGCAAGAGGTACAGGCGCTGGTAGCGCCCCTCGGGCAAGGCCATCAAAGCGTCGTGCGAGCCTTGCTCGGCGATTCGGCCATGGTGCAGCACCACGATGGTGTCGGCATCGCGGATGGTGGACAAGCGGTGAGCGATGGCCACCACGGTCACCTGGCCATGCAAGGCATCCAATGCTTTTTGCACCAGGCGCTCGGTGTCGCTGTCGATGTGCGAGGTGGCCTCGTCCAGAAAAAGGATGCGCGGCTGCCCGGCCAGGGCCCGCGCCATGGCCAGCAATTGCTTCTGGCCCACGGACAGGCGTGCGCCGCCTTCGCCCAGTGGCGTGTCGTAGCCCTTTTCCAGCGCCAGGATGAAGTCGTGCACCTGGGCCGCCCGCGCGGCGGTCTCGATCTGCGCCAGGCTCAAGCCCCGCCCCATGTCGATGTTCTCGCGCGCGCTGGCGGCCAGCAGGAAGGGCTCTTGCGGCACCAGGCCCACGGCATGGCGAAAAGCCTCGTCATCGATGTCATCGACCGGCTGGCCATCGATGGTGACGGTGCCAGGTGGCGCCTGGTAAAAGCGCAGCATCAAGGACAAGAGCGTGGACTTGCCACTGCCGGTGTGGCCCACGATGCCGATGAACTGGCCCGGGGCGATGCTCAAGCTCACGTCATGCAGCACGGGCGGGTTGGCGGCGTAGCCGAACGTCAGGTGCCGGATGTCGATGGCGCCTTGCGTGACGCGGCCTTGCCCGCTGGTGCGCAAGGATTCGGCCTCTTGCAGCAAGGTGTTGACGCGCGCCGCCGCCACCATGGACTGCTGCAACTGCGAGAACTGCGTGGTGATCTGAATGAGGGGCTCGACCACGCGGGCCATGGTGCTGATGAAGGCGTAAAGCACGCCGATCTCGACCGTGCTCAAAGTGCCGCCCTGGCTGCGCAAGCCGAACACCATCATCACCAGGGCCAGCAGAGCAATGTTGAGCAAGTCAAGCGCAGGGCGCAGCAACCAGGCGTTGGCGCGCAACTCGTCACGGCGGGCTTGCAACTGCGCATGCGCGGTCTGCGCAAAGCGCTCGGCAAAACGAGGTGTGGCATGGCTGGCCTGCAAGACCGCCATGCCCGCGATGGACTCGCCCATCTGCGCGTTCAAGTCGCTGCGCAACTGGCGGGAGCGCGTCACGGCGGGGGCACTCAGGCGCTGGTAGAGCCACACGATGGCGGTCACGGCGGGCACCAGCAGGGCCACGACCAACATCAGTTGCCAATCAAGGTAAGCCATCGCGAACAGGGCCGCCACCAGGGCCACCACGCTGTCGAGCATCACGAACAGCACCTGCACATAAAGCGCCTTGACCGCTTCGGTGTCGTTGGTGACGCGGCTGACCAATTGGCCGGTGATGGCGCGGTCAAAGTAGGCCATGGGCAGGCGCAGCACGTGGCCATAGACCTCTTCGCGCAGGCGCAGCACCGAGCGCATCGCCAGTCCGGCCAGGCGGATCAACTGGCCGTAGCGGATCCAGCTGGCGATCCAGGTCGCGAACAGGGCCCCCACCAGCAAGCCAGCCATCTCGGGCCAGGTGCCCTGATGCGGCATGAGGTGACGGTCGATGAAGGCCTTGCCCAGGATGGGGCCCAGCGCTTCCAGCCCGGCGGCCAGCATCAGCCACAGCAGGCCGCGCCGCAGGTGGTGCAGCTCGGGTTGGGCTGCGCGGCGCAGCAGGGCGAGGGCCTGGCCACGGTCAAGCGGCTGCATCGTCGGCCTCCAGTTGTTGTTCCAACTGCTGGTAGCGCCATTGGCGGGCGTACCAGCCCTCCTGCTCCAGCAATTGCGCGTGGCTGCCTTGCTCGGACACCACGCCTTCTTTCAGCACCTGAATGTGGTCGGCGTCGGCCACGGAGCTGAGGCGGTGGCTGACCACGATCACGATGCGCTCGGGCCGCTGCGCCTTCAGCTCGCGCAGGTGCCGCAGGATGCTGGCCTCGGTGTCGGTGTCCACGGCAGACAAGGCATCGTCCAGCAGCAGCAATGGCGCGTCGGCCAGCAGGGCGCGCGCAATGGCCACGCGTTGGCGTTGGCCGCCGGACAAGGTCACGCCGCGCTCGCCCACCGGCGTGTCATAGCCTTGTGGCAGGCGTTGGATGTCGTCATGCACAGCGGCCATGCGGGCCACGTGTTCAACCTCGGCGCGCGTGGCCTGAGGCTTGGCCAGCGCGATGTTCTCGGCCACAGAGGCAGAGAACAGAAAGGGCTCTTGCGGCACCCAGCTGACGGCACGGCGCAAGGTGTCCAGCTTGTAGTCGGCCAGGGTCACGCCGCCCCATTGCAGGTTGCCAGCATCCGGTGCGAACTGGCGCAGCAGCAAACGCACCACCGTGGATTTGCCCGAGCCCGTGGGGCCAACCAGGCCCAGCGTCTGGCCGGGCTGGACCGACAGCGACACGCCCGACAAGGCTTGCGTGGGGTGTCCAGGGTAAGAGAACACCACGTCGTGGGCCTGCAAAGCACCTGGCTGGATCGCCAGCACCGGGCCGTGGTCCTGCACCGTGAGGGGTGCTTCCAAAACCGGCCGCAGGCGATCCCACGCGGCGCGGCCACGCTCAATCAAGGACAGAACCCAACCCGCGGCGAACATGGGCCAGATCATCTGCCCCAAGTAGAGACTGAAGCTGGTCAACTGGCCGATGGTCAACTCGCTGTGCCAGACCAGGTAGCCGCCCATGCCCAAGCTGAGCATCGTGGCCGCGCCCAGGGTGAGGCTGACGGCCGGCTCGTAAGCGGCTTCCCAGCGCTGAGCCTTCAGGCTGGATTGCGCGGCCTTGTCGGCCAGGGCCGTGAAGTCGGCGATGCTGCGCGCTTCAAGCCCCAATGCCCGCACGGTGCGCACGCCCGACAGGCTCTCATGCACCTGGTCGTTGAGGTGGCCAAAGTTGTCCAGCGATTGGCGCGACGCCGTGTGCACGTGGTTGGAGATCCACCAGAAGGCCCAGCCCATGATGGGAAACGGCAGCAGGGCCACCAGGGTCAGGCGCCAGTCCACGCCCAGCGCCATCACGCCGATCACCAGGAGCAAGGTCATGGTGCCGTCAAAGCCCGCCAGCACGGCTTCACCCGCGGCTTGCTCCACCGCGTCGATGTCGTTGGTGGCCAGGGCCATCAGGTCGCCCGTGCGGCGGTCCTGGTAAAAGCGCGGGCCTTGCAGGCTGAGGCGTTCGTACAGGCGGGTGCGCAGGTCCACGCCCAGCCGGTAGGCCGCCGCGTACAGCAACTGCCGCCAGGTGACGCGCATGAAGTAGATGGCCAAGCCGGCCAGCACCATCAGGCCCACTTCGCGGATCAAGCCATCGGTGTCCAACCGGCGCGCCACCAGGCCATCGACCAGGTGGCCCACCTGGCGCGGCAGCCACACGGTGAGCAAGGCGATGGCGACCAGCATCACGGCCGAGGGGCCGTAGGCGCGCCAATGGCGAAAGATGAACTTGGTGACGAGCGCGGACAGGGACATCGGTCAGCTTTGCCCCGACCGGCGCCGCTCCCGCAGCATGAACAGGTACAAGCCTTCAACCTTCTCCCGCGCCCACGGCGTCTTGCGCAAGAAGCGCAGGCTGGACGACACACTGGGGTCGGCCTGGAAGCAACGGATGTTGATGAGCCGACCCAACTCTGGCCAACCGTAGCCGGCCACCAATTCGTTGAGGATCGTTTCGAGCGTCAGCCCGTGCAACGGGTCCTGGCTGGGGGGATTTTTCATGGCGGCATCATGCCGCACTTATCATGTCCCCACCTCACCGAATGCCTTGAAAGAACGCCCATGAAGACACGCGCCGCCGTCGCCTGGAAAGCCGGACAGCCTCTGACCATTGAAACCGTTGACCTGGAAGGCCCGCGCGAGGGCGAGGTGCTGGTCGAGGTCAAGGCCACCGGCATCTGCCACACCGATTACTACACCCTGTCGGGCGCCGACCCGGAGGGGCTGTTCCCCGCCATCCTGGGCCACGAAGGCGCGGGCATCGTGGTTGATGTGGGCCCCGGCGTCAGCTCGCTGCGCAAGGACGACCACGTCATCCCGCTCTACACGCCCGAATGCCGCCAGTGCAAGTTCTGCCTGTCGCGCAAGACCAACCTGTGTCAGAAGATCCGCGCCACGCAGGGCAAAGGCCTGATGCCCGATGGCAGCTCGCGCTTCTCGCTGAATGGCGACCCGCTGCTGCACTACATGGGCACCTCCACCTTCAGCAACTTCATCGTGGTGCCCGAGATCGCGCTGGCCAAGATCCGGCCTGATGCGCCCTTCGACAAGGTCTGCTACATCGGCTGCGGCGTGACCACGGGCGTGGGCGCGGTGCTGTTCAGCGCGCAGGTCGAGGCGGGCGCCAACGTGGTCGTGTTCGGCCTGGGCGGCATCGGCCTGAACGTGATCCAGGCGGCCAAGATGGTGGGCGCCGACAAGATCATCGGCGTGGACCTGAACCCCAAGCGCGAAGCCATGGCCCGCCAGTTCGGCATGACGCATTTCATCAACCCCAAGGATGTGCCCAACGTGGTCGATGCCATCGTGCAGCTGACCGATGGCGGCGCCGACTACAGCTTCGAGTGCATCGGCAACACGACCACCATGCGCCAGGCGCTGGAGTGCACGCACAAGGGCTGGGGCCGCAGCCTCATCATCGGCGTGGCCGAGGCCGGTGCCGAGATCAGCACCCGCCCCTTCCAGCTGGTGACGGGCCGCAAATGGGAAGGCTCGGCCTTCGGCGGCGCGCGCGGCCGCACCGACGTGCCCAAGATCGTCGATTGGTACATGGACGGCAAGATCAACATCGATGACCTGATCACGCACAAGCTGTCGCTGGACCAGATCAATGAAGGCTTTGATTTGATGAAGAGCGGCGAGTCGATCCGCTCGGTGGTGATGTACTGATCATTGGCTGGCCATGACAACGACCATCGAGACGCTCAGCGAACACGCCTGCTTTGG
>Ga0073915_10000174_pt1 | contig 9760 bp, 10 predicted proteins | sample GWRWT2_30Apr14_FD_71480 | JGI IMG/M metagenome (GOLD analysis project Ga0073915, IMG submission 71480) | Sand microcosm microbial communities from a hyporheic zone in Columbia River, Washington, USA - GW-RW T2_30-Apr-14 | ecosystem: Engineered > Artificial ecosystem > Sand microcosm >... | reverse complement strand
AGTGCAGGCATCTTGAAGTCATTGAGATCAGTGAGTGGCGTTTTGACGAAACCGGGATTGATCAGATGTATCGCCACGCCCCTTGGCGCGAGGTCGAGATAGAGCGTTTCGGCGAAGTTGATCAACGCCGCCTTGGTCGCGCCGTACACCAGTCCGCTGGGCAGGCCGCCGTAGCCCGCGACGCTGGCGGTGATCGCCAGCCGCCCACTGCTGCGTTGCGTAAAATAGGGGGCAAGCAGGGCGCTCACATTCATCGCGCCGATCAGATTCACCTGCACCATTTTCTCAGCGGCTTCGGCATCGAGTTCCCAGGCGCGCACTGGCTGATGCGTGCCGGCGTTGATAATGGCCACGTCAATGCCGCCGAAGCGGGTGCATATGGTGTTGAACGCAGCCTGCAGGCTGGCGCGGTCGGTGACGTCGGCAGGCGCAACCAGCGCATGCATGTCGGCCAGCGCCGTCAGCGCGTCACGCGAACGACTGGTAAGCGCCACCCGCGCGCCGCGCGCCATCAGCAACTTTGCCGTCGCCTCGCCGATGCCTGAACTGGCACCGATCAGCCACACGCGCTGGTCGCGCCAGTCAGCGAGTTGGGGATTGAGGCTCATGCGCCCTTCCGAAAGCTGATCACGATTTCTCCGAGTTTGAAACCGAATTTGCGCATCACCGACTTGTTCAACATGGTCGTGTCATCCATCTGGTACATCCAGTCGTCGAACTGCACTGCGTAGGTTTTGCCGTCCACCGGCAGCAGCAGGGTGTATTTCCACTGCAGCGCGTTACCGTAGGCGGTGCCAATCGCCTCGCCTTTCACGTCGTCGGCGCGACCGATGTAGCGATGCGCGTCGAGCTTGCTGATGCGCCAGACGCGCTGGGTTTTTTCGCCGTCCGACCAGACGAAGTTTTCGGTCAGCACGCCTTCGTTGCCTTTCCATTCACCGGTCATTTTCACCGTGAAGCGGCGCTTCACCTCGCCCGAGCGGTCGGCGAAATAGCCCCAGCCGGTAAGCGGGCCGTTAAAATAATTAGCGAGGTCGAGCGTGGGTTTCTGGTCGCGATAGACCTCGGGTGAGACGCCCGCGCAGCCGGTCAGGCCAAGCACGGTACACAAAATGGCAAGCGATTTTTTCAGCATGGGACGACTCCAGAGTGGGTGATTTTGCGGACGCGCCAGAACCAGGCGAGTGCACCCAGTTTCATGGCGATGGGTAATAGGGCGTAGGTGGCGGACAACGCAAACAGCTGGTCGCCGCCGGGTTCATAGCCCCAAAAATCGAGCAGCGGCAGTGCAAGCCCGGCGGCGAGTGCCAGCGTGAGCTTGGCAAAAAAACTCATCAGCCCGTAATACGCGCCGGTCTGAGGGGCCGGGTCACTGTCGATCATGTCGGCGACCAGTGCCGGCGGCAACGCGAGGTCGGCCCCGAGCGCGAGACCAGATGCCGTGCACACCAGTGCATAGCCGACCAGATCGCCGGCGCCGAGCCAGAATGCGCCAGCAAAAGCAGCGATGGATAAAGCCATCGACACCAGCCAGGCGTCCAGCGTGCCGATGCGTTTGGCCAGCCGTACCCACAGCGGCAGGCCGAGCGCGCCGCTGAGAAAGTAAATCACCAGAAACAGACCGCTGTGGCTGGCGAGCTGCAGCACATCGTCGATAAAAAAAATCACCAACGTAGCGGGCAGCGCGGCGGCCACGCCGTTCAGCAAATAGCCGGGCACGAAGCGTGCAAAGTCCGGATTTGCCAACGGGCGAAACATGTGCCGCAACCCGGGCGAAAGTGCACTGCGCTGCATCGCTGGGGTGGCGACCAGAGTAAGCGCGGCAAAACCAATTAGCAAGCCGAAAAAAACCCAGCCCATGCGCGCGAGGCCCTCGGCCAACGTGGCCGCAAGCACTGTCGGCAGCGCGGCGGCAAGCATCACGCCTATGAGACCAAAGCCCTCGCGCGCGGCGAACAGCCGGGTGCGTTCGTGCGGCACGTTCGACAGCCGCGCGCCCCAGCTGGTGTGTACCACGGTGGCGAGGCTGTAGCCCACCGTGGTCAGGGTCAGCATGACGATCAACCAGGGCACCACCGGCAGGTTCGTGGGCAGGGTAAATACCCCGATCCAGCCCAGCCCGAGAAAAGGCAGTGAGAGGATCACCAGACTGCGCGGATAGGGAAAGCGGTCGAACAGTGCGCCGATCAGGGGATCGATGGCGGCGTCGAGAAAGCGCAGCGCAAGCAGGATCACGCCGAGCAGGGAAAGCGAGATAACGCTGCTGTAAAATGGTGCGAGGTGGACGTACAGCGGCAGTGCCGCGAACGCGAGCGGCAGACCCAGGCCGCCATAGGCCAGCAGGCGGGTTCGCGGCAACGGTGTCATGGCAACCTCAGCAGCCGGGCGCGCAGGTCGGGCGCCCGGGTGGCTGGGTCGAGCCAGATGCCGAAGAAAGCGTCGGCAAATGCCTCGTCGTCAATCTGGCCAAGTTTGCGGATGCCACTGTAAAACGTTGCGCCTTCGCCGGGCATGCGCACACCGGTGAGGTGGTCGCCGCTTGTGACATTGGGGAACAGCGCGCCCATCTGCTGTTCCCAGCGCGCCAGCGTGGCGGCAGGATAAGCCCGCTGGGCGCGCATTTCCTCGATCGAACGGCGCGCGATGGCGTCACCATCGAAGCTGCGCGCATAGATCAGCTCCAGCGCATAAGGCCGGGTGGCAGACCACACGCCGCCGGGTGACCACAAGGTGGCGTCATAAATATGCAGACCGAAGAAACGCATGGTGCCGCTGCCGACCGCCTCGAAGTTGGGTAGGTGCGGCAGCGGGCTGGCGTGCAGCGCCGACGCCGCCAGCAGGCAGGCTGTAGCCAATACCGCCCTAAGCTGCATGTTCAAGGCGAAATTGCGCGACATCGACTGAACCCACGCGGAAGCCGGCCTCGCTGTAAGCCAGATAGAAATGCCAGATACGCAGGAAGCGTTCGTCGTAACCCTGCGCACGCACGGCGTCGATCTGCTCATGGAAACTGTGGCGCCAGCGCTTGAGCGTTTCGGCGTAATCAAGGCCGAAGTTTTCCTGACGGGTTACCTTGAGCCCGGCGCGCGCGGCTTCGTCAATGAAACGGGAAGGCGAAGGCAGCATACCGCCGGGAAACACATATTGCTGGATGAAGTCGGAACCCGTGCGGTAGCGTTCGAATAGCGCGTCGTCGATGAGGATGGTTTGCACTACCGCGCGACCGCCCGGCTTGAGGCTGCGTTTTACGGTGTCGAAATAGGCCGGCCAGTAGGTTTCACCCACCGCTTCGAACATTTCGATCGACACGATGGCGTCGTATTGCTGCACTTCCTCCCGGTAATCCTGAAACTCGAATTGGCAGCTGTCGCCAAGCCAAGCGCGAGCGACCCGTGCACGAGCGTATTCAAGCTGCTGCTGCGACAGGGTGATGCCGCGTACCGAGTGGCCCGCCGTACGTGTCGCGTGTTCGGCGAAGCCGCCCCAGCCGCAACCAATTTCCAGTAGCGACTGGCCGTCCGGCAGATCGAGCAGGTCGAGCATGCGTTGATATTTGCGGGTCTGTGCCTGCTCCAGTGACAGCGATAATTCGCCGTCGAAACGCGCGCTGGAATAGGTCATTGTGGGGTCGAGCCACAGTGTATAAAAGTTGTTGCCAAGGTCATAGTGGCTGGCGATGTTTCGGCGCGAGCCCTGCAGCGTGTTGGCGTTCAACAGATGACGCAGACGGTTGTACAGGCGGCCCCACCAGCGGCCATAGATGGCGAGCTCGAGCGCGCTGCGGTTGGTGGCCAGCAAGGTCAGCACGCCGGTGAGATCGGCGGTGTGCCAGGTGCCAGCGATGTAGCCTTCGGCAAAGCCAATGTCACCCTTGCGCAGCACGTCGCGAAACGCGCTCCACTGAGTAAACTTAAGATAGGCGTCGGGCGTGCCGTGGCCGACCGTGAGCTGCAGGCCATTGGGCAATTCCAGATGCAGGCAGCCGTGTTCGATTTCCTGCAGCAGATGAATGACCTGACGGGCGTACCAGGGCGTGTTACTACGTTGCAGGGAGGTGTTGAGTGTGGCGCTATTCATTCAGTGACCTCTTTGAGTGGAGCCGGGGGTTTGCGGAAATATGGGACACGCTTGATAAAAAGGCGCAGCGCCTGCAAGTGGATGCGCGCGATCACGCCCCAAGTCATCAGCGGATAGCGGAAAAATGCGCGCAGACAGGCGCGCGGCGTCAAGGGTTCGAGCCGTCCCCACCAGACGGTACGGAGCGTTTCGCCGTTGCCGGTGGCATAGTCGATGCGCGCGTGAAACAGCTCGGCGTGCGGCTTAAACTGAAACGTGTAGTCGCCACGCACCGGAAAGAACGGCGAGACGTGGAACACCTTTTCGGCATGCAGCGTGGCAGCAGGGTCGTTAGTACGCAGCAAGTAAACGTGGCGCTCGCCGAAGGTGTTGTTGACCTCGGCCAGCACCGCAACCAGCTCGCCGTCGGCGCGGTGGCAATGCCACACGCTCACTGGCTTGAAGGCGTAGCCAAATACGCGCGGAAATGTGGTGAGCCAGATATCACCGTCGGCGGTCAGGCCGTGTTGCTTCAGCAGGCCACGCGCCCAGGCCAGGCTGTCGCCACCGTCACCGTGGTCACTTTCATGAAAGCTCAGCAGGTTGAAGCGGTTGCGCGAGAACCAGCGTGACTCGACATGCGCCAGATCGTGCACCGGCAGGCGCACAAAATACACCGGGTAATCGAAGCGATGCGTGACCGGCTGCTGCCGAACATGCATGACCCGGCCAAAGCCGATCTGCGCAGACGAGATGGAATCAAACCGCATGGGCAAGCCCCTTCCAGGGCGCGGCGGCATCAAGCTGGCGTGCGACCCGCAGCGCGGAGGCCAGGCCGTCCTCGTGGAATCCGTAGCCGAGCCAGGCGCCCGCTAACCAGATGCCCTCACGGCCATTGGCTGCCGCGATATGGCGCTGGATGCCGACAGCCCGGTGGCTGAACACAGGATGGCTGTAATGGAATTCGCCATGCACTTTTGCCGGATCGGGTTCCTGCAGCGGATTGAGCGAAACAATCACCGGCGTGTCGGTGGGCAGCGGTTGCAGGCGGTTGATCAGATAATGTACCGCGACGGGGCGATCGCTCAGCTTGCTGCGCCCTGACTGGTAGTTCCACGCCGCCCACAGGTTCTTGCGCCGCGGCAACATGCTGGCGTCGCTGTGCAGGACGGCGCGGTTCGGCTGATAGGCCATATGCTGCAACAGGTGGGATTGGGTCGGATAGTGGTGCGCCAGAATGCCGCGCGACTGGTCACTGTGGCAGGCCAATACCACCTGGTCGTACAGCCCCGATACGCTGCCGCTTACCAATTCGACCTTGTCGCCGTGCGGGCGCAGCGACTCCACCGGTTGGCCGAGATGAATATCGCCGATACCGGCTGCCAGCTTGTTTACATATTCGCGCCCGCCGCCCTTGACGGTGCGCCACTGTGGCCGGTTCGTTACCTGCAGCAGGCCATGGTTGTGGCAGAAGGTGACGAATGATGACAGAGGAAATTCCAGCATCTGTGAGGCTGGGCATGACCAGATTGCGGCCGCCATCGGTAGCAGATACCACTCGATGAAAGGCTTGCCGTAGCCACGCACCTTGAGGTAGTCGCCCAGCGCCATGCTGCAGGTGAGCGCTGGTTCGCGCACCGCTTCACGGTTAAAGCGCAGGATGTCGCGCAGCATGCGCCAGAAAGCTGGCCGCGCAAGATTGACGCGCTGGCCAAACACGGTGCCGAGCGAGGTTCCGGCCCACTCCAGATCGGGCTGGTCGAGCCGCACGCTGAACGACATTTCGCTGGCGACGGTTTCCACCCCCAGGGTGTCGAACAGCCGGGTGAGTTCGGGATAGGTGCGATGGTTGAATACTAGAAACCCGGTATCGACCGGGAAGGTCTGGCCGTCCAGCGTGACATCCACCGTGTGGGTATGACCGCCGAGACGGTTCTCCGCCTCGAACAGCGTGACTTGGTGGCGCTGGCTCAGCAGCCAGGCAGCTGACAGACCTGATATTCCCGATCCAACGACAGCGATACGCATATTATTGTCCCGTCTGGGCGAGCTTGGCCACGCCCGGTTTGGCCTTGAGCAGGGACTCGATGGCTTGCACCATGTCCTTAGATTGCGGATCGACATGGCTGGCGAACGACAGCACACGCGTCCCGCTGCGATCAATCAAGTATTTGTGGAAATTCCAGCGCGGCCGCTCGCCAGTGGCTTGGGCTAGCACCTCATGCAGCGGGTTGGCGTTGGCGGCGGTGACGCCGGTTTTGGCGAACAGCGGGAAATTGACCTGATAACCGACCACACAGAAACTCTTGATGGTGGCGTTGCTGCCCGGCTCCTGCCCACCAAAGTCGTTGGCCGGCAACCCCAGCACCACCAGACCCCGTGGCCCGTATTGGTCAGACAAGGCCTGCAAGCCCTTGTACTGGCCGGTATAACCGCACTGGCTGGCGGTGTTGACCACCAGCACCACCTTGCCGGCATAGGTGCACAGGCTGCGGGTTTTGCCATCAATATCCGTGAGACTGAAGTTGAGCAGCGCAGGGCAGGCGGGCGCAGCGTTCACGCCGGCTGTCAGCAGCAGCGTTGCGATAAAAAGGATGGACTTCATGTGCGGGTTACCTTGTGGGCAGGACAGATGGTTGAGCCGGAACGGGGGTCGAGCAGAGGCGAATGCGATGCAGCCAACGCGTGATAGAACCAGTACTCGGCCGGTACGTTTTCTGCAGAGGCGGTGCAAGTCGTTTGCGGCGATGGCGTGGTACTGGCAATTGGCGCAGATTCGCTTGTCGCCGACTCGCTGATCAGCAACACCGCAGCCAAACCGACTAATGAAACAAGTAATTGAGTGGGTAATTGCATTTTGTCTTGGCCAAACATTGGACATGTGCTTAAATTAGGCCAATAATTTGCATATGTCAATACTTTGTCCAAGACAAACATGAGCACTAAAGCCACACATGAGCACTAAAGCCACACCCTACATCCCGGGACTGTCAATTGCATCGGTTGAGCGTGAAACCGGTTTGTCGAAGGACACCTTACGCGTATGGGAGCGGCGCTATGGGTTTCCGACCCCGGAGCGGGATGCAAATGGCGAGCGCCTGTATGCGCCGACGCAGACGCAACGACTGACGCAAATCAAGCGTTTAATGGACCGCGGGCATCGACCGGGCAAGCTGCTGGCGCTGGATGATGCGGCCTTGGTCGCGCTCGACGAAGCCCGTCCCAGCGTATTGACCCATTCCAACGTGCCACAACTCGATGCCTGGATGCATCTGGTCAAAACCCACGACAGCGAAGCTCTGCAACGGCAGTTTTATCGTGAGATGACCAAGCGGGGTTTGGCAGGTTTTGTCCAGGACATCGTCGCGCCTCTGATTACTCGCGTGGGTGAAGCCTGGTCACGCAATGAACTCGGCATATTCGAGGAGCATCTATTCTCGCAGCATCTGGAAAAAATGTTCCGCACTGTGCTGGCCAATATGTCGCCGCAGCAGGGCAGCCCGCGTGTGCTGCTTACGACCTTGTCCGGCGAGGAGCACACATTGGGGCTGCTGATGGTGGAAGCCCTGATGGTGGTGGAAGACGTCTGCCCGGTGCTGCTGGGCCCGCAAACTCCCATTGATGAAATCGTGCGCGCCGCGCAACTCAAACAGGTCGATGCCGTGTGCCTGTCGTTCAGCAGCGCCTATTCGCCCACCCTTTCGGCACAGGGATTGCGTGATCTGCGGCAGAGGCTGCCAGCGGGCATTGAGCTGTGGGCAGGCGGCTACGGTGTCAAGGCAATCCGCAAACCCATCGATGGGGTCTGTCTGATGCCCGAGTTCCCGGATTTGTATGATTGCCTCGCAAAATGGCGAACCGAACACAGCCACGAACCCGTTTCAGCCAGCGTGATCAGCTTACCGGTAACGCCAAAATGACCGCGTTTCCTGTTTTGAGCGCACTGTTTGCTGTGTCGCTAGTGGCAGCCTGCACAACGCCTGCTCCGCCGCTCCCGACTGTTCAATCGGTTGACCTGGGTCGCTATTACGGCACCTGGTATGAGATTGCCCGATTGCCCAACCGTTTTCAGTCGGTGTGCTTATCGGACACGCAGGCCGTCTATCGTCCGGATGGCGACGTGGTATCCGTGGTGAACCAGTGCCGAACCGCTGATGGCACGTTCGAACAGGCCAAGGGACTTGCCAAGGTGGTTGAAGGCAGTCACGGTGCAAAGTTGCGAGTGAGTTTTTTTCGCCCTTTTTATGGCGACTACTGGATCCTGGAACTTGACCCGGATTATCGCTGGGTGCTGATTGGTGAACCGGGTCGTCGATATGCCTGGGTGCTGGCGCGGCAGCCGCAGCTCGAAGATGCCACATTGCAGCGTCTGTTGGCTCGGGCAAGCGCACTTGGGTTTGATCGGCAAGCATTTGTGAGAACGCCGCATACCCGCCCCCCGGAATAAGCAGCCAGACCAGAGAACCACTCTGATCGATTGCATGACGAAAAATATTTCATATCAACCTTGAGAAAGCATCCATGAAAACGCTGTTACTGATTGCCCACGGCAGCCGTCGCGCAGCATCCAACGACGAAGTTCGCCAACTGACCCTGCGGCTTAATGCCATCAACCCACCAGGATTCTCCGGAGTGGAAACCGCTTTTCTGGAATTGGCGCAACCCACCATTCCCGAAGGTTTGGCCGCCTGTGTAGCCAAAGGCGCTTCCGAGATTGTGGTGTTTCCCTATTTTCTGGCCGCCGGAACCCATGTGGTGAACGGTATCCCGGAAGCTATTCAGGCGTTTCAGGCTACTCATCCCCAGATCAAGGTCAGCCTGACCCCGCATCTGGGAGGTTCCGATTTGCTGCCACAAGCCATTTTGCAAGTGGCCAGCGCGCCCTGAATCGCGCTTCGCCTTCTGATATCGGGTTCGTTGCTGGCGTTAAACAACGCGGTTAAATTCCGTATTGAAATGCAAGCCCGTTCATAAAATGGGCTCAGCCCCGATTTTTTTGCTTCGGGGAAAACAGTTCCAGTAAGTACCAAAGAGTCAAAACCATCGAGTATTTGTTTACAGCTGGCCGCGGTCCGCTACTAAACAGAGACCGCCACAATCTGTCTGAGCTTCCGTTGTGGCTCGGGAGTACCCGTTCTCCAACCAAGAAGCAGACGTCTGGCGTGACTTAGTGGTATCCGACCGCTTAGAAGCCTAGAGCCGATACACTTTTCCGGCTGGGCCACCGACAGCTAAGGCCGAAAAGCACTCAGCCGATTCCGGGAGCTCAGCGGCAGCACCCCCCAGATTGCTGACCTTCATTGCTTCGAAATCCATCGCACATCGTCACAGTCCAGCGCGGTGCCGCGTAGCCTCTTAAAAACTACGCTCGCACACGACCACATATGCCTCAGTATTCGACTCGATTTCGTGGGGCAAATTAGGGGCAATTCAAGCGCCAAACCATGCCGATCTATGCCAATTCGACCTCCGCGAGGCGATGGTCACAATCGGTATAACCTGTTGCTTAAAAACAGAAAAGTCGATCTGTAGTTGAGCGCCAAGTCAGTGTCACAACACAATTGGGGTGTGGGTGAGCATCGTTTCGTCTGACATCTGAATTGCTCTAAACTTAAAAGGGCACATAATAGCACTCGGAGAAAAATTGAATAAACCCAAACAAAACAGGCGCACTTTGTTCGATTCTTTTGGGACAAATCTGGAG
>Ga0073915_10000173_pt1 | contig 9761 bp, 7 predicted proteins | sample GWRWT2_30Apr14_FD_71480 | JGI IMG/M metagenome (GOLD analysis project Ga0073915, IMG submission 71480) | Sand microcosm microbial communities from a hyporheic zone in Columbia River, Washington, USA - GW-RW T2_30-Apr-14 | ecosystem: Engineered > Artificial ecosystem > Sand microcosm >... | reverse complement strand
GTACCGGATCAACCCGCCGCGCAAGATCAACTGGTGGATCCGCGGCATGTACGAGTTGAACGCCAACGGCGGTTGATCACGCCGGTGCGTTGACAGGAGGAGCCGAGCCGCATCTGCGGCCCGGCTCTTTTTTTTGCCCGGCGACTAGGCTTTGGGAGCCGGCGCCGCGCCGGGCTCCCAGTACGCCCACAGCCACGCATAGGGCTCGTGGAAGATCCACCCGCGCTGCATGCCGGGAATGGTTTCCAGGTGCTGCGCGACGCGGCGCGCCGAGGGCGCGAAGAAGGTGACGAAACACGCCCGTCCGAGCTGCGACATGCGCGCGACCGTCTGCTCGATGTCGCTGAAGTAGTAGAGCACCTCGCAGGCCACGACGAGGTCGTAGCGCTCGCCCGGCGGCAGGGGCCAGGGCAAGGCCGACATGTCGCCGACGCCGAACCGGCTTTGTGGCAGGCGCTCGCGGGCGCGCGCCACGGCGCGTTCACTGATCTCCAGGCCATCGAGCTGCCGGCACAGGCGCGCCAGATGTTCACTCTGGTGCCCCTCGCCGCTGCCGAGTTCGAGCATCGAATCGACGCGGCCGGCCAGCGACTCGATGACCTGGTTGGTCTGGCGGAAACGTGACTGTTCGCGCTCGGTGGTCATGCCCCACGGGTCGGGCAAGGCATAGAGTTTTTCCAGGCCAGCGTGGTTGTCGTTGGAGCTGATGTTGCGCATCGCGTAGCGGCGCCACACCTTGGACACCAGATCGCGCGCCGGGGAACCTTCGGAAGCAATGCGGTCCAGCAGGGTTCGTTTCATACGGGAACTTGACTCGAAAACATCAGCAGGATTGTCGGCGAGGCGTGGCGCAGCCCTGCGATCGCGCGCCGAAGCGCCAGCACGAAAACGTTCAATAGTCGCCAGCGCCGGGCACCGTCGGGTTCGAGCGCCCACGCCTTTCGCACCAGGGCGGTGGCCTGCCGCAGCCGCCCCAGGAGCACCATCCCTCGGGCGTTGCGCGCATAGGCCCGCGCCAGCGCCCGGTCGAGGTCGACCTGCGGAAGCCGGCCGGCATTGGCAGCCACCGAGGACTCGATGACACGCACGTAGTCGTCGTAGGTGCGCGCCAGGCTCGACAACCCGTCGTGGCCGCGCATCGCACGCACCAGCGGCACTTCGAGGATGCCGATCTTCCATCTCGCGGCGATCCGCAAGTGGTACTCCAGGTCTTCCGCGGTGGGCAGGCTCTCGTCGAAACCGCCGACCGCCTCGTAGACCTCGCGATGCATCATGACCGAGGCCGGCACGAGCGCGGGCTCCAGCAGCACCCATTTCAGGATGTCCCCATCTTCAGGCAGCAGCTCGCGCCGCCGGAAGATCTCGAACTCGCGGTGATTGGCATCCATGCGAATCACGTCGCACAGCACGAGGCCGAAGTCGGGGTGCGCTTCGAGCCACTCGATCTGAAGCCGGGTCTTCTCGGGCAACCATTCGTCGTCGCTGTCGAGCAAGGCCAGATAGCGCCCGAGTGCGATCCGCAAACCGTGGTTGCGCGCCGACGAGACACCGCCGTTTTCCTGGCGCACATAGCGAATTCGGTCACCGAATTCGGTGGCGAGCGCCAGGCCGGTCCCGTCGGTCGAACCATCGTCAATGACAATGATTTCTTGGACCGGGCGCGTCTGCGCCAGAACGCTGCGCACGGCCCGCGTCACCAGCTCGCGCCGGTTGTACGTCGGTATGATGACCGAAACCTCGATGCCTGTTTCCATGCTTGCCGATCTGTTGAAGAAGCTGCTGTACGTGTCCGGATCGCTGGGGGCCTACCACCGGCTGCGCAATGCGCGCACGCTCACTGTAGTCATGTTTCACCGCATCTTGGACCCCCAGGATCCGCGGTGGGCGGCCAGCGATCCCGATTACACACTTCGTGCCGACCTGTTCGCGCAATGCCTCCGCTTTTTCGTCGAACACTACAACATCATCTCCGCCGACGATGTGTTGCGCGCTCGCCGCGGCGAAAAGAAGCTGCCGGCGCGTGCGCTGCTGATCACGTTCGACGACGGCTGGGCCGACAACGTCGACTTCGCGCTGCCGCAGTTGCAGAAGCTTGGCCTGCCGAGCCTGATGTTCGTGGTGTCCGACGCCGTGGATCGCAACGAGTCGTTCTTCCAGGAACGCATCCTCGGCGCCTGGCGGCGCGGAACGCTGACGCTGGAACAACTGAACGGCGCGCTGCGCCAGCTCGGCGCCGAGGTTCCGGCGCCGGTGCGCAACGACGCCGCGCAGTTGCGCCGATCCATCCAGGTGGTCGAGGCGCTGGCCCACGATCAGCGCGCCGGCTTGCTCGAGAACCTGTCGGCAGCCCTGGCCGATCCGCTGCGCCAGATGGTCACGACGCAGGAACTGCGCACCCTCAACGAAGCCGGCATGGCCATCGGGCTGCACGGCAAGACCCACATCCCGATGACACGCGCCGCCGACCTCGACGCCGAACTGGCCGGGGCCCGCCGCGAGATGTCGGCACGCATGCCGCACTGCACGCCGCCGCAGACGATGTCGTTCCCGCACGGTCGCTACGACGCGCCGATCGCTGCGCAGGCGCGCCAGGCAGGCTACGAGCTCGTCTTCACGAGCGTCCCGACCATCAACCCGGTGAGCGCATCGGTCGATTGGCTGCTCGGCCGCCTCGGGTTCGAAACCGACGCCGTGGCCGATGCGCAAGGGCGCTTCCGCCCCGAATGGCTGGCGCTCTACCTCTTCAGACGCCCGCATCGTGCCCCGACGTGACCCCTCATCCAAGGGGATCTCGTCGACGCTGCGCGAACCCTTGATTTCAAGCGGCGTTGTTTCGTGCGTTTGGTCGGCCTTGCTGTCACCGCGCTGCCCTAGCATCGGCGCTCCCTCTAGGAGTGCGACGTGAAAGAAAAGATCACGCTGCTGCGCAATGTGGCGTGGGTGGCGATGGCCGGCTACATCGAAGCGGCCGTGGGCCTGCTCGCCGGCGTGCTGATCGCCCGAACCCTCGGCCCGACCGACTACGGGCACTACGCCTTCGGCATCTGGCTGTGTGGCGTCCTGATCATGGCGGGCAACAACGGCCTGTCGAGTTCGTCGATCAAATTCATCGCCGAGGCCCGCGGCGCAGGCAACGAAGACATGGCGGCCGCGCTGGTGAGCCGCTTCACGCGCATGCAACTGGTGAGCTCGGGCCTGGTGCTGTCGGTATTTGCCGCCGCGATGGTGGTGCGCCCGATCTCCGACTGGAAGGATGCCCTGCCCCTGATGCTGGGCATTGCGCTGGTCGCGGCCTGGTCACGTGCCGGCTTCTGGATGTGGGGCGCGATCGGCAAAGGCCACGAACTCTTCGCCCCTGAAAACCTCTCGCTGGCCATCAACGCGTTGTTCAACCTGGTCTCGGTGGTGGTACTGGCCTGGGCCGGCGCCTCGGTGGCCCAGTTCTTCATGCTCTACGCGGCACTCGGGGTCCTTTCGAATCTGATGCTGCGTTTCATGCTGCGACGCCGCGGCATCCGCGCCGTGCCGGGCCCGATCCCCGACGAGCTGGAAAAGCGCCTGCGCCGCCACCTGATCCTCACCGGAATCATGATGTTGCTCGTGGTCGGCACCAACCGCGCGGTCGAGATGTCGTTGCTGAAGATCTATGCCGGGGCCGAAGCCGTCGGCTATTTCGCGATCGCCGGCGCGCTGACCAAGGGCGCGGTCGAGTTGCTCGCCGGTGGCATGGCCGCGGTGCTGCTACCGGCCATGGCGCGCCGGTTCGGCGAAGGCGGGCGGGCCGCCCTCGGCGGCATGCTGATCGAATCGACGCGCCTGTACTGGTTCGTCGGGCTGGCCATCGCGGGCCTCGGCTTGGTCGTCTCCGAAGGCCTGGTCCACCTGCTGTACGGTGCCCGCTATGAAGGGGCCATCCCCGCGCTCACATGGAACCTGGTGCTTGCGGGACTCATGGTGGTCAGCGGCGCGGCGGCCGCGGTTCTGACCGCCAGCGATCGCCAGAGCGACCGCATCCGCGTGGTCCTGACGGCGCTGGTGGTCAACGTCATCGCCGGCCTGGTGCTGATTCCACGCTACGGCCTGTACGGCGCGATCGGCAGTTTCGGGCTGACGCAGATCTGCGACACCTGCCTGGGATGGTTCTACGCGTTCCGCCGCGTCCAGGTTCGATTGCCGGCCGGGCCGATGGCGCGCCAGGCACTGGCGGCTTGTGTTGCAGCCGCGCTCGGTTACGCCGTGGCGCAGACGCTTCACCTGAAGCTCGCCTTCGTGGGCGGAGCCGCCGTCTTCCTGCTCACCTATCTGGCGCTCTGCGTCGTGCTGAAGACCCTGCGCACCTCTGAATTCGAGGTCATCGCACACCTGGTCGGCCGGCTCGGGCGGCCCGGCCGGGCAGCGTCCGCAGGGATCACCCGACTGCGCCGCTTCGCGATGGGGGATTGACCCGCGACAGCGGGTCACGCCATCGTCGCCGCGGCATCGACCACATCAAGAAGCGAGGACCGTGAATGGACTGGAAGATCAAAGGCTGCATTCAGGGCATTCTGTCGAGAGTGCCGTTCGGAACGGCCGTCAACGACGCGCTGCAGAAGGTGTCGGGGGGCCGTGTCGATGAAGGGGCCCACATCGACATCAAGTTTCGCAACGACTGGCTGGTCCTGATGGACATGCTCCGCGACCTGGACTTCACCGTGCGCGACAAGGAACTCATGGAAGTGGGCACGGGCTGGTTGCCGGTGCTGCCGCTGTGTTTCGCACTGGCGGGGGCACGCCGTGTCCACACCTTCGATCTGAACCGGCACATGCGTCACAGCGCCGTGCCCGCTGCGTTGAAACGACTGGAACTGCACCTCGGCGAGGTCGCACAGGCCTGCCAGCAGCCCGAGGCCGAAGTGCGCCAGCGCCACGCCTGGCTGTCGGCCGCGGCCGATGGCGCCCGGATCCTGGAGCGGGCCGGCATCGTCTATCACGCACCGGCCGATGCCACCGTCACCGGCCTGCCCGACAGCTCGGTGTCGCTGGTCTTCTCGAACAGCGTGCTCGAACATGTTCCGGCGGAAATTCTCGGCCCGATGATGCGCGAGTCGAACCGCATCATGACGCCCGACGGCCTGGTGCTCCACAGCGTCAACTGTGGCGACCACTACGCCTACTTCGACCGCGCGATCACGCCGATCCACTACCTGCGCTTCGACACGCAGCAGTGGCGGCGCTGGAACAACGACATGCTGTTCCAGAACCGCCTGCGCCCGAGCGACTTCACGGCGGCTGCCGAACGGGAGGGCCTTGTCCTGGTTCGACGGATCCAGACGGTTCGTGCCGACCTCCTTGCGGGCATCGCGCAGACGCCGATCGCGCCCGAATTCCGGCGCTATACCGACGAGGAGCTCTGCACGACCTCGGTGACCTTTGCGGCCCGCTGCCCCCGGTTCCAGGGTGACCTTTCGTTCAGGGCCGGCTCCTGACGGTGCGTGCCCCCGGGGCGAGCTCGGCGGGCCGAAGTGCCAGGCCGTGGAAGCCGGCGTTTCAGCACGGAAGACCGCCCGAAGGAGGGGTTCACAGCGCGACAGCCGGTGATACCATTTCTGCGCTGCACCGGTCCGTGGTGCGGACCACGGCGCCGAGCGGCCACTGCCCAGGCCCGCCATTCCCGCGCACGAGAATGCGCTGCGCCCACACCCAACTCGATGTCCATCCACTACTCGATTGAAGAAGCCGACTTGTCGATTGCGGCACCGGGCATTCAATCCTTGTGGGTCAAGAACCTGGTGGGCCACGACCCGCAGAGCGCGCAGACCAAGCTGCAGCATGGCTACCTGGAGAACCCGGCCGGGCGCGGCACGGTGATCCTGCTCAAGGCGGACGGGCAGGCAGAGCCGCAAGGGGCTCAGGGCCTGCACCCACGCCTGTTTCACCACGGAGAGCGCCCCGTTCGCGCGATCGGCCTGGCCGACTACGTGGTCAACGCGGAGCACCGCTCGCTCGGTCCGGCCCTGAAGCTGATGCGAAGCGGTGTTGAGATCGGCGCACAACGATTCGACCTGGTGTACGGGCTCCCCAATGCCAAGGCCGCCCCGGTCTGCGCCCGTGCCGGACTCAAACGCCTGGGCATGGTGCGGCGCTACGCCAAGCCGATGGCGAGCCGCGAGCACCTGGCTCGGCACCTGCCCCGTTGGCTGGTGCGTTGGTGTGCGCCGTTTGTCGACCTCGGGATGGCTTGTCGCGACGCCCTTCGCAACTTGCGCGTGCCGGCTCGCCTGGCCTGCTCTGCCGCGCACTGGGAGGACCCGGCGTTCGACGCGTTGTGGTCCCTTCGCCCCACCGGCACGCTGCTCTCCGAGCGCTCCGGCCGGATGCTGCAGTGGCGGTTCGGCGTCGAAGGCCGGGGCGCCTGGCAGGTCTGCCTGGCGCGCGACCACGCCGCAAGGGTGTGTGGTTATGTGGTGTGGCGAAACGTGCACGGCTTCATCGAGGTGGGCGACTTCTTCGCCCGCGAGCAGGACTCGCTGGTCAAGCCGCTGATGCTCGCGTTCGCGGGGTTCGTGCGACACACGAAGGCACAAAGCATCTCGGTCGAGTTCTTTGGCTCTTCCAGAGTCGCCGCGCAACTTCAGGAGGCCGGCCTGGTCGCACGGCCCGGGCAAGCACCCCTCTTTGCCGGAGCCGCCACTCCCGCAGCTTTTCTGTCTCCCGAGGCCTGGTACCTGACCGGCTTCGACAACGACGCGGACTGACTCACCATGTGCGGAATTGCTGGTCTCTACGCTTTCGCTGCCGGGCGGCCGCCGGCCAAAAACGAGCTGGCACGCATGATCGGCGCGCTGCACCACCGCGGCCCCGACGGCTCGTCGACCTTCGTCGACGGCCCGGCCGGCCTGGCCCACGCCCGCCTGTCGATCATCGACCTGGCCGGCGGCTGGCAACCGATCGCCAACGAAGACGAAACGGTGTGGGTCGTCTTCAACGGCGAGATCTTCAACTTCGTCGAGCTGCGCCGAGACCTCGAACGCCGTGGCCACCGCTTCCGCACCCAGTCCGACACCGAGGTCATCGTTCACCTCTACGAAGACCTGGGCGAAGCGTTCGTCGACGAGCTGAACGGCCAGTTCGCGATCGCGCTGTGGGATCAGAAACAACAACGCCTGGTGCTGGCGCGCGACCGCACCGGCATCCGCCCGTTGTTCTACACGCAGGTGGCCGGCCGGCTGGCCTTCGCGTCGGAGGTGAAGTCGCTGTTCGAGTTGCCGGAGGTGCCACGGCGCATCGATCCGGCGGGCCTGGCCTCGATCTTCAGCTACTGGTCGGTGCTGCCGCCGAACTCGGCATTCGAGGGCATCAGCAGCCTGCCGCCGGGGCACCGCATGGTCGTCACGCCGCAGGGCATGCACATCGAGCGCTACTGGGACTGGCAGTTCCCCAGCACGATGCCGCCCGCGCGAAGCGAGGCCGACTGCGCCGAGGAATTGCGCGAACTGCTGATCGACTCGGTGCGGCTGCAACTGCGCTCCGATGTTCCGGTCGGCGCCTACCTCAGCGGTGGCCTCGACTCGTCGATCATCACGACGATCATCAAGAACCACACCGACACGCCGTTGCGCAGCTTTTCGCTGACCTTCGAGAACGCCGAGTTCGACGAGAGCGTCTACCAGAACGCGCTGGCGCGTTTTCTCGGCACCGACCACTCGTCACTCGCCTGCCGCCGCGGTGACATCGGCGGTGCCTTTGCACGCGCGGTCTGGCACACCGAATCGCCGCTCGTGCGCACCGCGCCCGTGCCGATGATGCTGCTGGCCGACAGCGTGCGCGCCGCCGGCTACCGCGTGGTGCTGACCGGCGAAGGCGCCGACGAAGTCTTCGCCGGCTACGACCTGTTCAAGGAAGCCAAGATCCGGCGCTTCATGGCACGCCAGCCTGATTCGAAGTGGCGCGGGCGCATCCTCGAGCGTCTTTACCCTTACCTCGAAAATTCGCCCGGCGCGGGGCGCGCGTTCACCCAGCGCTTCTTCGCCGAAGGCCTCGACCAGATCGACGAGCCCTGGTTCGCGCACATGCCGCGCATGGCCAGTGCGCGCCGGGCGCTGCAATTCCTCAAGCCCGAGGTGCACGCCCGCGCTGCGTCCTGGAACCCGCAATCGGCGCTGCGCGCCACCTTGCCCGAGGGCATCGACGGCTGGCTGCCGCAGGGGCGTGACCAGTACGTCGAGGCGCACACGCTGATGTCGGGTTACCTGCTGTCGTCGCAGGGTGACCGCATGGCGATGGCCGCGTCGATCGAGGCGCGTTTCCCGTTCCTCGACCACCGCGTCATCGAGTTCGCCAACCGCCTGCCACCGCAGTACAAGCTGCGCGGGCTGAGCGAGAAATACATTCTGAAGAAAGCGATGGGGCCCGAGCTGCCACCGGTGATCACGCAGCGCACCAAGCAGCCCTACCGCTCGCCCGACAGCTCCAGCTTCTTCGACAACGGCAAGCCGCTGGACTACGTGGCCGAACTGCTCAGCACCCGCAGCCTCGACGATGCGGGCCTGTTCGACGCCAGCGCCGTCGCCAAGCTGATGGAAAAGTGCCGCGCCGGCAAGGCCACCGGGTTCGCCGACAACATGGCCTTCGTCGGCGTCGTGTCGACGATGCTGCTGCACGCGCAGTTCGTCGCACCGGCGTCTGGCCCGCAGCGCCTGGCGCTCGGCTGACCGATGCTGCTGCACCACGCCTTCGAAGCCACCTGCACGCGCGTGCCGGCCAGGACAGCTGTCGTGTGCGGTGACGAGCGGGTCAGCTATGCCGAGTTGTCGAAGCAGGCCGAGTCACTCGCCGCTTTGCTGCACGCGCATGGCGTGGTTCGTGGCGACCGGGTCGTACTGCTGCTCGAGAGCAGTGTCGAGTTCGCGGTGGCGGTGCATGCCGTGCTCAAGCTCGGCGCGGTGTTCGTGCCGGTCTCGCCGTTGACGAAGACCGACAAGCTCGCCTACATGCTGGGCGATACGCGCGCCCGCGCCTTGCTCACCGATGCCCGGCTCGAGCCGGCGTGGCGCGACGCGGTGGCGCGATCGCCGGCGCTCGTCGTCAACGTCGTGCGGGGTCTCGCCCAAGCGCAGGATGCGAATCAGCCCTGGCCGGTGGCGCCGGCAGCCTCCCCTGCGCCAGCGGCCTGCTGCATCGACCAGGATCTGGCCGCGATCATCTACACCTCGGGCACCACCGGCGAGCCCAAGGGCGTCATGCTCACGCACCGCAACATGCTCAGCGCCTGGGCCTCGGTGCAGGCGTATCTGGGGCTGCGCGACGACGACGTCATCGGCCTGGCGCTCTCGCCTTCGTTCAGCTACGGCCTCTACCATGTGCTGATGGGCCTGGGCATCGGCGCGACGCTGGTGCTCGAAGGCTCGGCCGCCTTCCCGGTGAGGCTGGTCGAACGGCTGGCGCAGGAGCGTGTCACCGTGTTCCCCGGCGTGCCGACGCTGTACTCGGCCATCCTGGCGCTGAGCAACCTGTCGAGCTTCGACCTGTCTTCTCTGCGCATCGTCACCAATGCCGCGGCCGCGCTGTCGGACCCGCATGTTCAGCAGATTCAGGCGCTGCTGCCGAACGCCCGGCTGTACTCGATGTACGGCATGACCGAGTGCAAACGCATCAGCTACCTGCCCCCCGAGCAACTGACGCAGCGCCCCTCCAGTGTCGGCCGCGGCCTCGTGAACCAGGAAGTCTGGCTCGTCGACGAAGCAGGCCAGCGGCTGGCAAACCCGGCCACCGGCGAGCTCGTG
>Ga0073915_10000170_pt1 | contig 9873 bp, 5 predicted proteins | sample GWRWT2_30Apr14_FD_71480 | JGI IMG/M metagenome (GOLD analysis project Ga0073915, IMG submission 71480) | Sand microcosm microbial communities from a hyporheic zone in Columbia River, Washington, USA - GW-RW T2_30-Apr-14 | ecosystem: Engineered > Artificial ecosystem > Sand microcosm >... | reverse complement strand
CCAGCGACTCGCGGCAGCCGTACAGGTTGTCGAACTTGGACTTGGTGACCGAGTCGTTCACGTTGATGGCGCGGAACAGCAAGGTGCCCTTGACGGACATTTCGTTCAGGCGGTGCACGCCGGTCGTGGTTTCTTCGGTCACGCCGATGATCTGGGCGGCCTTGCGGGTGTACCAGGTGTTGTCCACGGCCAGCTTGGCCTTGATGGCGGCAAACAAAATGCGCTCTTCTTCGCTGCCGGGCTTGTCCAGCACGCTCAGGTTCTTTTCAGCTTGCTTGCCCAGGTGCATCAGCATCGTGGCATCGCCGCCGTCGTCCAGGATCATGTTGGGGCCTTCGCCCTCCGTGCCCTTGCCGCCGAATTCAAAGATGCGGTGGGTGTAGTCCCAGTACTCTTCCAGCGACTCGCCCTTGTAGGCGAACACGGGGGTGCCGGCTTCCACCAGGGCAGCTGCGGCGTGGTCTTGCGTCGAGAAGATGTTGCACGAGGCCCAGCGCACTTCAGCGCCCAGGGCTTGCAAAGTCTCAACCAGCACGGCCGTTTGAATGGTCATGTGCAGCGAGCCGGTGATGCGCGCGCCTTTGAGGATCTGCTGGGCAGCGTATTCGGCGCGGATGGCCATCAGCGCCGGCATTTCGCATTCGGCGATCAGAATTTCCTTGCGGCCCCAGGCCGCTTGGGACATGTCGGCAACGACGCAGTCGACGCCCTTGTGGTCAGTGATCAGGGTTTTTTGTGGAGCGCTCATGGCGAATTTCCTTCAAGCAACATTGTTTTGAAGCCGCAGGACTGCCAGGGAGGAGGGGGAAAAAAGACAACTCACCCAGCGGGACTCTTGCGGGTGAGCGCGGTTGCAGGGGAGACACTTTCGAGCCTGGGGTCCGTGCCTTGATGAAAGACGAACCTTGCAACGCTCCTCGAAAGGATGGCCAGTATAAAACCGTTGGGCGCGGTGTGCCAAGAAAATATGCGGGGTGGCTTGGTGCCAGCTTGGGCGATCCAGCCCCGGCCGTTAACGCAGGTGCATCGCTGCCCACCCACTCGTTTCACCGGTCATCGGCGACAATCGCGCCTGCACTTTCGCCTTTGACGCCCATGTCCCTCCTCTCCGAAACCCGCCGCCGCCGCACCTTCGCCATCATTTCCCACCCCGACGCCGGCAAGACCACGTTGACGGAAAAGCTGCTGCTGTTCTCGGGCGCCATCCACATCGCCGGCAGCGTGAAGGCCCGCAAGGCTTCGCGCCACGCCACCTCCGACTGGATGGAAATCGAAAAGCAGCGCGGCATCTCGGTGGCCTCGTCGGTGATGCAGATGCTGTACCGCGACCACGTGGTGAACCTGCTCGACACCCCCGGCCACAAGGATTTCTCGGAAGACACCTACCGCGTGCTGACCGCGGTCGACTCGGCCCTGATGGTGATCGACGCCGCCAACGGCGTGGAAGCGCAAACCCGCCGCCTGATCGAGGTCTGCCGCCAGCGCGACACGCCCATCATCACCTTCGTCAACAAGATGGACCGTGAGGGCCGCGACCCCGTCACCCTGCTGGATGAGGTCGAGGCCGAGCTGGGCATGCCTTGCGTGCCCATGACCTGGCCCGTGGGCCAAGGCAAGCAGTTTGGCGGCATCGTCAACCTGCGCACCCAAAGCATGCGTTTGTTCGACGCGGGCGCTGACAAGCGCGGCGGCGAGGACGAAACCGTGCCCTTGAGCGAACGCGACAAGCTGCACGAGCGCTTCGGCCACGACTGGGAGTTGGCTGAACAGAACATCGAGCTGATGGCGGGCGCCGCCCCGGCGTTTGACCTGGAATTGTTCCTCGCCGCCAAGCAAACGCCGGTGTTCTTCGGCTCGGCCGTGAACAACTTCGGCGTGCAAGAAATCCTGGACGCGCTGGTGGACCTGGCCCCCTCGCCCCGCCTGCGCCTGTCCACCGAAAAAGACGGCTCGACCACCGAAATCCAGCCCGATGCACCCAACTTCTCTGGCGTGGTCTTCAAAGTGCAGGCCAACATGGACCCCTCGCACCGCGACCGCATCGCCTTCGTGCGCGTTTGTTCCGGCAAGTACGAGCCTGGCATGAAGCTCAAGGTGCAGCGCTCGGCCAAGGAGCTGCGCCCCACGAGCGTGGTGACCTTCCTGTCACAACGCCGCGAAGCGGTGGATGAAGCCTACGCGGGCGACATCATCGGCTTCACCACCCACGGCGGCGTGCAACTGGGCGACACCATCACCGATGGCGTGACCCTGCAGTACACCGGCTTGCCCTTCTTCGCGCCCGAGCTGTTTCAGACGGTGGAACTGGCCAATCCCATGAAAAGCAAGCAGTTGCAGGCAGGATTGATGCAATTGGGCGAAGAAGGTGCGATTCAGGTCTTCCGGCCCGATGTGGGCGGCTCGATGTTGCTGGGCGCCGTGGGGCAATTGCAGTTTGAAGTGGTGCAACACCGCCTGAAAGGCGAGTACAGCGTGGACATCCGCCTGATGCCCTGCCGTTTTGTGGGGGCGCGCTGGATCACTTCTGATTCAGCGGCCGACTTGAAGAAGTTCACCGACGAAAACGCCAGCAAATTGGCCCACGACGCGGCCAACACCCTGGCCTACATGATGACCTCGGCCTACGACCTGCGCCTGACGCAGGAACGGCACCCGAACATCCACTTCCACCCGCTGCGCGAGCACGCGGGGCTGAGCCTCTCGAACCAGTGACCAACGGCCCTCAACGGGCCGTTTTTTTCATGGTCTGGCATCTGAACCCCGAAAGATGTCCGAAAAACACATCAAGATTTGGGCAATTGCGGCCGATGAACCTCCCATTTCGGTTCATCAAGTTTTTCGGAAAATTGCACACTGGCCCCCTTCCCCTGGTCAGTGCAGACAGCAGTTCCGTCAGCTTGCCACCCTCACCTTGGAGCCCCCATGAAGACCTCTCTGCGCCTGACCCTGTCTCTGTCGAGCCTGCTGACCCTGTCCGCCCTCACGCCCGCCTGGGCCGAAGACGGCGTCACCGACACCGAACTCAAACTGGGCATGGTCAATGTCCAGACCGGCCCGGCCTCTGGCCTGGGCAAGGGCATGAAAGCCGGCGCCGAAGCCGTGTTCAAGGCGGTGAACGCCAAGGGCGGCGTGCATGGCCGCCAGATCAACCTGGTGTCGGCCGACGATGGCTACGAGCCCGACAAGGCCGTGGACGAAACCCTGAAGATGATCGAGCAGCAGAAGGTGTTCTCGCTGTTTGGCTACGTGGGCACGCCCACCGCCAACGCCGTCATCCCCATCGTCAAGGAAATGGACGTGCCGCTGGTGGGCCTGTTCACCGGCGCCATGAGCCTGCGTCAGCCGGTCACCAAGCAGATCTTCAATGTGCGCGCCAGCTACGACAACGAGGCCGAAACCTTGGTCGAGCATTTCATGAGCAAGGGCGCCAAGACGGTGGCCGTGTTCTACCAGGACGATGGCTTCGGCGCCGCCGTGCTGTCGGGCACCGACAAGGCCCTGAAAAAGCGCAGCATGACCATCCTGGCCAAGGGCACCTTCCAGCGCAACACCGTGGCCATCAAGACCGGCCTGACGGCGATGCTGGAGGCCAAGCCCGATGCCATCGTGATGGTCGGGCCCTACACGCCGCTGGCGGCCTTCATCAAGGAAGCGCGCGCCGCTGGCCTGAAGTCGCAGCTGGGCACGGTGTCCTTCGTGGGCACCGACAACCTGGTCGGCCAGGTGGGCAAGGACGGTGACGGCGTGGTGATCTCGCAGGTCGTGCCTTTCCCGGAAGACAACGACCTGGCCATCACCCGCGAATGCCGCGAGGCCCTGGGCAGCGAGAAGCTGGGCTTCGTCAACTTTGAAGGCTGCATCACCGCCAAGGTGATGGTGGCCGCGCTGGACAAGGCTGGCAAGGCCCCCACCCGCGCCGGTTTGATCGACGCGCTGCAAGGCATGAAGGGCGTGGACCTGGGCGGCTTGACGGTGGGCCTGTCGGCCGACAACCACCAGGCTTTCAACCAGGTCTTCCTGACCCAGATCCAGGGCGGCAAAATCACCAAACTGCGTTGAACGGCCCCGCCCTGCGCGCACCATGAAAATCTCGCACCGACTGATCGCCCTGGCCGCCTTTTCATCGGCGGGGCTGGTGTGCGTGGGGGGCGTCAGCTACTTCGCGGTCACCTCCATCCAGTCCGACCTGCGCGGGCTGACCATGCAGGCCACCCCGCTGCAGAACAAGACCTACGAAGTGCAGGAGCGCACCGAGCGCCTGCTGGGGTCGATGCTGAAGCTGTCGCTGGCACGGGACCGGGCCGAGGTGGACAAGGCCGCCAGCGTGATTCAGGAAAACATGCAGCGCGTGGACACGCTGCACGGCGAGATCCAGGCCCTGGACCCTCAAGCGCACAGCGATTTCTCGGAGTTCCGCAGCGCCCAGAGCGAGATCAACCAGGCGGTGCAAAAACGCTTGGCTGACGAAGTGGCCTACCGCGCCGAGACCGACAGTGCCCGCCTTGCCCTGAGCAAGGCGCAAGAAGCCATCGCGGTGACGCGCCACAACGTCAACGAGATCGGCATTGAAACCGGCAAGGCCGCCGACCGCGCACAAGACGCCGTGCGGCGCCTGTCCAGCAGCATGAAGCAGGCGCTGTCAGCCCAATCCCAGCTCAAAGAGATCGCCATCCTGGTCAACGAAGCCGATGCGGTCAGCAACCGCTTCAAGCTCTCGCCCCTGAAAGAAAAGCTCAAGTCCACGGTAGACAGCATCATGCGGCTGGAGCCCGAGGCTGGCTCCGACGACGTGCTCAAGGAAAGCAAGGCCATGGTCGCGTCGGTGCAAGATGGCTTCACGCAGGACGGCACCGGCCTGCTGGCCTTGCGCGCCGCCGTGCTGGCCGCCAAGCCCGAGGCCGATGCGGCCTACCAAAAGCAGCGCAAGGCCATCCTGGTCCCGCTGGAAGAACAATCGCGCAAGCTCAGCGCCCTGACCGATGCCCTGGAAGTGCAGGCCTTCAAGCAACGCCAGAACCTGGAGGCCGCGTTGCGCCTGCGCAATGAGCCGGGCGGTGTGGTGGTGGTCAGTGAAGACGTGTCACTGGACATCCGCGAGATGGTCGGCACCATCCGCCTGCTGATGCTGGCCAGCACCGACGGCGAAGCCACCGCCGCACAAGAGGGCATGGACGAACTGGGCAAGCAGTTGGCCAGCAACATGGGCCTGATGCGCCAAGGCCTGATCAAGATGGGGCGCCCGCAACTGACCCAACACGTGGACACGGCCTTGCAGGCCATGGCCAGCGTGATGCAATCTGTCGGCAAGGTGGCCCTGGCCAAGAAGAGCCTGATCGCCAGCGAAGCGCGCATGGCCGCCTCGCTGGCCCAACTCAAGACCGTGGCCGCCAAGCAGGCCAGCGTGGGCGAGGCCCAGGTCAAGTCCATCACCCAGCGCCAGAGCGACATCACCGCCGCCGTGGACCGCCGCGTCGAGTCCTCGCTGTTCTTCATCCTGGTCATCTCGGGCGTCATCATTGCTGGCCTGGTGGCCCTGAGCCTGCGCACCATCCGCATCGTCACCCTGCGCCTGAACCAGGCCGTGCGCGTGGCCGAAGCAGTCTCGCAAGGCCGCCTGGACCAGGTCCAAGTGGTGGCGGGCAATGACGAGACCACGCGGCTGCTGACGGCCTTGGGCTCGATGGTGCAAACGCTGACAGGCATCGTGCAGCAGATCCGCTCAGCCAGTGAATCCATCAACCGGGGCTCCAGCGAGATCACGCAGGGCAACAGCGACCTGAGCAGCCGCACGGTGACGCAGGCCAACAGCTTGCAGGCCACCGCCACGGCCGTGGAACAACTCAGCGGCACGGTCAAGCAGAACACCGAATCGGCGCGCCAGGCCACCTCACTGGCCCAGTCGGCCAGCGATGTGGCGGGGCGCGGCGGCGAAGTCGTGGGTCACGTGGTGAACACCATGAGCCAGATCCAGGAGTCGTCGCGGCAGATCGCCGAGATCACCGGTGTGATCGATGCCATCGCCTTCCAGACCAACATCCTGGCGCTGAACGCCGCCGTGGAAGCGGCGCGCGCAGGCCAGCATGGCCGCGGCTTTGCCGTGGTGGCGGGCGAGGTGCGCGCCCTGGCCAAGAAGAGCGCCGATGCCGCCAGCCGCATCAAGACCATCGTGGGCGCCAGCGTGGATTCGATCGACGCGGGCTCCAAGCTGGTTCAAAACGCGGGGCAAACCATGGGCGACATCGTCCAGCAAGTGCAGCAGGTGTCAAAGCTGATTGGCGCGATCGCACAGGCCAGCGAAGACCAATGGCAATCGGTTCAGCAGGTGGGCTCGGCCGTCAGCAGCCTGGACGAGATGACGCAGCGCAATGCCGCGCTGGCCCAGCAAAGCACGGCCGCCGCGCGCAGTTTGAGCGGTCAGGCCCAGGACCTGGCCACGGCGATTTCGGTGTTCAAGGACTGAAGCTTCGCGCCTTCGTCAAGACACCCAGAGCTCGTCCAGATCCTGGAACTTCCAGACCGCCGGCGATTCGCGCGACACGATCTGGTCCGAGCAACTGGGCAGGCCCAGGTTCAGCAGCTCGGGCACGATGCGCTGATTGGACTTGGTCGAGAAAAACACCTTGACCAAGGGCGCCAGCAGGGACTGCGCGCCCTGCTCCACCACCACGCCCAACCGTCCTGACTTCAACTTCACCAACGATCCGGTGGGGTAGATGCCAATGCTGCGGATGAAGGCCTGCAGGATGCGGTCGTCAAAGTGACCCTCCTTGCCCCACTGCGCCATGCGCAGGATGGACTCGGCCGGGTCCCAGCCTGATTTGTAGGGCCGGTTGGACGTGATGGCGTCGTAGACATCGCAGACCGCGCCCATCTTGGCGAACAGGCTGATCTCATCGCCCTTCAGGCCATGCGGGTAGCCCAGGCCGTTGATCTTTTCGTGGTGGTGCAGGCACACATCCATGGGGATCGGGCCCACGCCCTGGCCATCCATCAGCATGCGGTGGCCCGCTTCGGGGTGACTCTTCATGATGGCGAACTCGGCCTCGGTCAACTTGCCGGGTTTGTTCAGCACTTCGATGGGCATGGCGCTTTTGCCCAGGTCGTGAAGCAGCCCCGCCAGGCCCGCTTCGCGCGTGTCCTCGGCCGAAAGCTTGAGCTGCTGCGACAGCGCCACCATCAGGGCGCACACGGCCACCGAATGCATGTAGGTGTAATCGTCGCTGGTCTTCAGGCGCGCCAGGCTGACGATGGCGCCGGGGTTGCGCTGCACCGATTGGGTGATGTCGTCCACGATAGGCAGGCAATGCTCGGCATCGATGGCCTTGCCCATGCGCACATCCTGGAACATGGTCTTCATCGCGCCCTTGGCCTTGGCACAGATGCGGCCGGCGCGGGCCACTTCGTCCTGCAGGGAAACGCTGGGCACGACCGTGGTCGGCTCATCGGGCATCTCGGGCTCGTCCATGGCCTGGGTGGAGCCCGCCGTGAATTCCACGCCATCGATCACGTGGACATCGTCATCGTCCACATCACGGCCCTTGCGCACGTCGATCCAGACCTCCTGGATGGGGCTTTTTTTGAGCTGCGCGAGCTGATTCGCATCGGTCAGCATGACAGCCGATTTCCAGAATGGGTTGTCCAGCCACGAGCCCACCACCTCGTCGATGAACATGCCCAACCTCAACTGCCCAACCTGTATTTTTTTGCGCATGATGCTCGCCATCGTAAAGCGATTGACCCCTTGCAAAGCCGCAAAAAGAAAGGGCATCGTCGCCGATGCCCTGTTCCCTCAGTGCAGAACGCTCAGATCACAGGCCAGCAGCCGCCTTCAGGATGGCCGCCTTGTCCGTGCGTTCCCAGGTGAACTCAGACTCTTCGCGGCCGAAGTGACCATAGGCCGCAGTCTTGGTGTAGATCGGGCGCAGCAAATCCAGCATCAGGATGATGCCCTTGGGGCGCAGGTCGAAGTGCTCTTGCACCAGTTCGGACAGCTTCTCGTCGCTGATCACGCCCGTGCCTTCGGTGTAGACCGTCACGTTCATGGGGCGGGCCACGCCGATGGCGTAGGCCACCTGGATCTGGCACTGCTTGGCCAGGCCGGCGGCCACGATGTTCTTGGCCACGTAGCGGGCGGCGTAAGCGGCCGAGCGGTCCACCTTGGAAGGATCCTTGCCGCTGAAAGCGCCACCACCGTGGGGGCAGGCGCCGCCGTAGGTGTCCACGATGATCTTGCGGCCGGTCAGGCCACAGTCGCCTTGCGGGCCGCCGATGACGAAACGGCCCGTGGGGTTGATCAGGAACTTGGTGTCTTTCAACCATTCCTTGGGCAGCACCGGCTTGATCAGCTCTTCAATGATGGCTTCATTGAACGAGGCCTTCATCTTGTGTTGGGTCTCGGATTGATCCGGGTCGTGCTGGGTGGACAGCACCACGGTGTCGATGCTGTGGGGCTTGCCATCCACATAGCGCATGGTGACCTGGCTCTTGGCATCAGGGCGCAGGAAAGGCAGGCGACCATCCTTGCGCAGCTGGGCTTGGCGCTCGACCAGGCGGTGGGCGTAATAGATGGGCGCGGGCATCAGCTCGGGCGTTTCGTTGCAGGCGTAGCCGAACATCAGGCCCTGGTCGCCAGCGCCGATGTTCAGGTGGTCGTCAGAAGCGTGGTCCACGCCCTGGGCGATGTCGTTCGACTGCTTGTCGTACGCGACCAGCACGGCGCAACCCTTGTAGTCGATGCCGTAGTCGGTGTTGTCGTAGCCAATGCGCTTGATGGTGTCGCGGGCGACCTGGATGTAGTCAACGTGCGCGTTGGTGGTGATCTCACCGGCCAACACGACCAAGCCTGTGTTGCACAGCGTTTCAGCGGCCACGCGCGAGCGGGGGTCTTGCTCAAAGATGGCGTCGAGGATGGCGTCTGAGATCTGGTCGGCGACCTTGTCGGGGTGGCCTTCAGAGACGGATTCGGATGTGAAGAGGAAGTCGTTCGCCACGGTGTGTGCTCCAAAAAGATAAGTTCAAGACTGGCTGCGTCGCCGGGCTTGATGAATCTTTCGAACAAGCGGCGAACGCTTTAGCGGCATTTGTGAATCGCCCCGCAAGTTGTTCCTTTAACTCGGCGATGGGGGCAGTGTAATGGATCACCGTCAGGCTTTTCCCTGGATATAACCCCGAAACCGGGCTGAAATCGGCCGTTGCGGGGGACCCAAAACTCGCCACGGGTACGCTGATTGCTGCGGGGGCCCAATGGATTTGAACCTGTCGCCCTGGCCTCTCACCCTCTTGTCCGCCACCGTGGCCATGGCCTTGGCCTGGCTGATCTACTTCAGCGGCGCGGCCATCGTCAAACGTGGCACCGCGCATTCCAAACCCGCCTCGGCCGTCGCGCAGGCGGCGCGCAAGCCCGCCAGCATCGTGCTGCCGCTGCTGGCCTTGCAGTTCGTGCTGCGCGGCGCGCCCGATGACATCGCCCACATCGCCCTGGTTCGGCAAGCCACTACCATCGTGCTGATCGCCTCGCTCACCTGGCTGTTGATGCGCATGGCGCGCGGCTTCGGCCAAGCCATCGTGATGGCCCACCAGACCGATGCCAGCGACAACCTGATGGCGCGCCGCATCCAGACGCAAACGCAGGTGGTGACGCGCCTGGCGGTCTCAAGCATCGGGCTGATCGGCTTCAGCCTGGCCCTGATGACCATCCCGGATGTGCGCCAGATCGGCATGAGCCTGCTGGCCTCGGCCGGGGTGATCGGCATCGCGGCGGGCCTGGCGGCGCGGCCGGTGCTGGGCAACCTGATGGCCGGTTTGCAGATCGCGTTCAGCCAGCCCATCCGCCTGGATGACGTGGTCATCGTGGAAGGTGAATGGGGCCGCATT
>Ga0073915_10000169_pt1 | contig 9882 bp, 7 predicted proteins | sample GWRWT2_30Apr14_FD_71480 | JGI IMG/M metagenome (GOLD analysis project Ga0073915, IMG submission 71480) | Sand microcosm microbial communities from a hyporheic zone in Columbia River, Washington, USA - GW-RW T2_30-Apr-14 | ecosystem: Engineered > Artificial ecosystem > Sand microcosm >... | reverse complement strand
AGCCTGTGCGTGGGCCTGTTGATCGACGACGCGATCGTGGTGCGCGAGAACATCGTGCGCCACGTGCAGATGGGCAAGAGCGCGCACGAGGCGGCGCTCGCCGGCACCAACGAGATCGGCCTCGCGGTGCTGGCCACCACGCTCTCGATCGTGGCCGTGTTCCTGCCGATCGGTTTCATGGGCGGCATCGTCGGCAAGTTCTTCCACGAGTTCGGCCTGACGATCGTGGCGGCGGTCTTGATCTCGATGTTCGTCAGCTTCACGCTCGACCCGATGCTCTCGAGCATCTGGCACGACCCGGCGGCGCACGGCGTGCACAAGGGGCCGCCGGTCACGCTTTACGACAAGACCATCGGCCGCGTGACCGGGCAGTTCGACCGTTTCACCGAATGGCTGTCGCGCGCCTACCAGGGCATCCTGGCGTGGTCGCTCGCGCACAAGCTGGCGACCGTGGCCCTGGCGCTCGCCACCTTCGTCGGCAGCTTCTTCGTCATTCCGCTGCTCGGCGCCGAATTCGTGCCGAAGGCCGACTTCTCGGAAACGCAGCTCAACTTCTACACGCCGGTCGGCTCGTCGCTCGAGCTGACCGAAGCGCGCGCGAAGCAGATCGACGCCGCACTGCGCGAGCTGCCCGAAGTGAAGTACACCGTCACCACGATCAACGCAGGACAGGCCGCCGGCAAGATCTACGGCGCGGTCTACGTGCGCCTGGTCGACCGCAAGGAGCGCAGCCGCAGCATCACGCAGATGATCCCGAGCTTGCGCGAACGTCTGGCGCGTATACCCGGCATCACCGTCACCAACATCGGCGTGACCGACCTCGGCGGTGGCAAGAGCCTGCAGTTCTCGGTGCAGGGTACCGACCTCGCGGAGCTGGAACGCCTGTCGCGCCTGATCGTGCCCAAGCTGCAGGCGATCCCCGGCCTCGTCGACCTCGACAGCACGCTCAAGCCCGACAAGCCGACCGTCGCGATCGCGGTGAAACGCGACGCCGCTTCCGACGCCGGCCTGAACGTCAACATGCTCGCCTCGAGCCTGCGCACGCTGGTGGCCGGCACGACGGTCGGCAACTGGCGCGCGCCCGACGGCGAGAACTACGATGTGAACGTGCGCGTGGCGCCGGAAAGCCGTGTCTCGATCGCCGACCTGCAGCGCATTCCGATCGTTGTTGCGGCCGCGGCCGACGGCTCGGCACGTTCGGTGCGCCTGTCGCAGGTGGCCGACGTGACGGCCTCGACCGGCCCGAACCAGATCAACCGCCGCGACCTGAACCGCGAGATCAACTTCGACGCCAACGCGCTCGGCCGCAGCTCGGGCGAGGTGTCGGCGGAGATCCGCAAGGCGCTCGACACCATCGCCTGGCCGCCGGGCTACCGCTACAGCTTCGGCGGCTCGACCAAGAACATGACCGAGTCGTTCCAGTACGCGATCGGTGCGCTGGCGCTGGCCATCGTCTTCATCTACATGATCCTGGCGAGCCAGTTCAAGAGCTTCCTGCAGCCGCTGGCGCTGATGAGCGCACTGCCGCTCACGCTGATCGGCGTGGTGCTGGCGTTGTTGATGTTCCGCTCGACGCTGAACATGTTCAGCATCATCGGCGTGGTGATGCTGATGGGGCTCGTCACGAAAAACGCGATCCTGCTGGTCGACTTCGCGATCCGATCCCGCGCCGGCGACAACGGCGAAGCGCCGATGGAACGCACCGACGCCTTGCTGCACGCCGCCAAGGTGCGGCTGCGCCCGATCCTGATGACGACGCTGGCGATGATCTTCGGCATGGTGCCGCTCGCCTTCGCGCTGTCCGAAGGCTCGGAGCAGCGCGCGCCGATGGGCCAGGCCGTGATCGGCGGCGTGATCACCTCGTCGCTGCTCACGCTCGTGGTGGTGCCGGTGATCTACTGTTATCTCGACGACCTGGCGGCCTGGGCGAAGCGGCGGTTTGCGTCGAAGGACGCATCGGCTCGTTTGCTCGCAGCCGCTGACGTGCTTGCCGCAACTGTCAACACAGTCACCCCAAAATAGAATCTCACGCGCCTCACTCCTACCTCGTGAACACCATGAACATCGAACAAGCCCGCTTCAACATGATCGAGCAGCAGATCCGCCCCTGGGACGTGCTGAACCAGGGCGTGCTGGAGCTGCTGGCCGTCGTCAAGCGCGAAGACTTCGTGCACGACGCCTACCGCGCGCTGGCCTTCGTCGACACCGAAGTGCCGCTGCCCGGTGGCCAGTGCATGCTGGCGCCGAAAGTCGAAGCACGGCTGCTGCAGGAGCTCGCCGTGCACAAGCACGAACGTGTGCTCGAAGTCGGCGCCGGTTCGGGGTTCATGGCCGCCCTGCTCGCGCACCGGGCCCAGCACGTCACCACGCTCGAGATCGACCCGGTGCTGGCCGACTTCGCCCGCGCCAACCTGCGCCGCGCCGGGGTGATGAACGTGACCGTCAACCACGCCGACGGCTCCAAAGGCCTGCCGGCCGACGCGCCCTTCGACGTGATCGTGCTCTCGGGTTCGGTGGCCGACGTACCGGCCACGCTGCTGGCCCAGCTCAAGGTCGGCGGGCGGCTCGTCGCCATCGTCGGCCAGGAGCCGGTGATGCGCGCGATGCTGGTCACGCGCACCGGTGAACAAGGCCTGGAGCACACGGTGCTGTTCGACACCGTCGCGCAGCGCCTGCAGGGTTTCGACGAACCCACCCGTTTCAAGTTCTGATGAAACAGCTCAGCGGCGCCGAGCTGCATGCCCACCAGACGGCACCCGGCGCCATCGCGCTGCTGCTGCTCGATGTGCGTGAAGACTGGGAAGTGCAGCTCGCACCCGTGACGGTGAGCGGGCTGCGCTGCGTGCACATTGCGATGAACGACATTGCGTCGCGCCTGGCCGAGCTCGACCCGGCGCAGCCTGTCGTCTGTATTTGTCATCACGGCGCCCGCAGCGCGCAGGTCGTCGCATTCCTGGAGCGCCAGGGCTTCGATGCCGTCTATAACCTCGCCGGCGGCAGCGACGCCTGGTCCTTGCAGGTCGACGCGAGCGTACCGCGCTACTGAGCCTCACCCCCAAAACAAGTGAAACAAGGACACGTCATGCCCGTTGCGAGCCTCCGCCTGCTGCCCCTTCGACGCGCCGCAGCGCGCTGGCGCTTGGCGCCGCTGGCCCTGGCCACGGCCTTGTGCCTGGCCTTCGCCCCCGGCGCACGCGCGCAGAGCCTGCAGGAGCTCTACGAAGCCGCCCGCGGTTACGACGCCAGCTACCAGTCCGCACGCGCGCTGCTCGACTCGGCCCGGTACCGCGTCGACCAGGCCAACGCGCTGCGCCTGCCCACGGTCGGCCTGGGCGTGAGCGGCTCGCGCTCCACCAGCGACACCCCGACATCGCGCACCTTGACCAACAGCACCACCACCGCCACGAGTGCCACGCTGAGCGGCCGCCAGACCTTGTTCAACCGTGCCAACGGCGTCACGATCTCGCAGGCGCAGAAGAGCCTGGAGGTGTCGGCAGCCGACTTCGAAGCCGCCGAGCAGGACCTGATCGTGCGTGTGGCCCAGGCCTACTTCGACGTGCTGGCCGCGCAGGACACGCTGGCCACCACGCGCACCAGCAAGGCCGCCATCTCCGAGCAGCTGGCCTCGGCCAAGCGCAACTTCGAGGTCGGCACCGCCACCATCACCGACACGCGCGAGGCGCAGGCCCGTTTCGACCTCGGCACGGCGCAGGAAGTCGTCGCCGCCAACGACCTGCAGACCAAACGCATCGCGCTCGACCAGCTCGTCGGCCGCAACAACGTCACGCCGAACCAGCTCGCCGTGCCGGTGGCGCTGCCGGCGACCGCGCCCGACAACGTCATCGACTGGGTCGGCCGCGCCGACGACGAACACCCGCTGGTGCGCAAGGCGCGGCTCGGCTTCGACGTGGCGCAGCTCGAAACCGAGAAGGCCAAGGCCGGCCACCTGCCCACTGTCGACCTGACCGCAAGCTACACACGCGGCAAGGCCTCGACCAGCGGTGACGCCCGCGTGACGACACTCACCGGCTCGTCGGTGGTGGGCTTCAACCAGTCGGGTGCGAACAATTCGACCGCCATCGCGCTGACGTTGAACGTGCCCTTGTTCGCCGGGTTCGCGACCCAGAACCGCGTGAAGGAAACCGTGGCGCTCGAAGACAAGGCGCGCAACGACCTCGAAGCGGCGCGCCGCGGCGTGGCCCAGGGTACCCGCCAGGCGTTTTTCGGGGTCGAGTCGGGCAAGGCGCAGGTGAAGGCGCTCGAAGCGGCCGAGTCGTCGAGCCAGCTCGCGCTCGAAGCCACACAACTCGGCTACCGCGTCGGCGTGCGTGTGAACCTCGACGTGCTGAACGCCCAGACCCAGCTCTTCACAACCCGGCGCGACCTGGCCAAGGCCCGCTACGACGTGCTGGTCGGCAGCCTGAAACTGCGCCAGGCGTCGGGCCGGTTGAAGCCGGAAGACGTGGCAGCGCTGAACCAGTTGCTGGCGAAGTAGGCCGGCAGGCCCTGTGCACACGGGCCGGGCCAGAAACGTTTCTTGACGCGAAACACACGCCGGCTTGACCGAATGCCGGCATGCTGTGGGTCGTCAGGAGCGTGCCATGGCCAACCCTTCTTCACTGCAAGCCGCGATCGCGGCCCACCGCTTCGGCCTGGGTGAGCCGTCGCTCGAAGCGATTGCACCCGACCCGCAGCAGTGGCTGCTCGCGCAGATCGGCCCGGCTGATGCGCCGCGTGGCGACGGCCTCCTGAGCACCGCGCAGGCGCTCGAACACGTGGCCGCCGAGCGCGAAAAACGCCAGCTCGCAAAGAACCCACCCGCCGGCATGACGGCCGAGCAGGTGCTCGCCGGCCACTACCGCGACGTGATCGTCGCCGACGCGCGCTCGCGCCTGCTCACCGCCGCCACCACCACCCGCCCGTTCGCCGAGCGGCTGCAGCTGTTCTGGGCCAACCACTTCACCGTGTCGCTCGCCAAGGGCGCCACCCGCGGGCTGGTCGGCGCGTTCGAGCGCGACGCGATCCGGCCGAACATCGCCGGTTCGTTCGAGACGCTGCTGGTCGCGTCGACCACCCACCCGGCGATGCTGCGTTACCTCGACAACGTGCAGTCGGCCGGCCCGCGGTCGCGCATCGTGGCACGGGCCGCGCGCCGCGCCGAACGTTCGGGCGAAGGCCCGCGCATCACCGGCCTGAACGAAAACCTGGCGCGCGAGGTGCTGGAACTGCACACGCTCGGCGCAGAAAGCGCGCGCGGCGCGAACGGCAGCTACACCCAGGCCGACGTGACCGCGTTCGCGCGCGTGTTGACCGGCTGGCGCGTCGGGCTGCAGAGCACCGACCCCGGTGATGCCTTCGATGCCAACTGGCACGAGCCCGGCGCCAAGACCGTGCTCGGCAAGGTCTACGCCGAAGGCCCCGACGCCCTGCGGCGCGTCTTGCACGACCTGGCATTTCACCCGGCCACGGCGAACTTCATCGCGACCAAAATCGCGCGCCACTTCGTTGCCGACATCCCGCCGCCCGCGCTGGTCGACCGGCTCGCCCAAACCTACCTGCGCAACGACACACGCCTCGCGCCGGTCTACCAGGAACTCGTGCGCAGCCCCGAAGCCTGGATGCCGCAGCCGATGAAGCTGAAGACACCCGAGGAGTTCGTGCTCTCGGCCACGCGCGTGCTGCGCTTCAACCCGCGCCTGTTCGAACGTGGCGACAACGCCATCGGCATCGGCGCACTCGGCCAGCGCATCCAGGCGGCGCCCTCACCGGCCGGCTGGAGCGACCGCGCCGAAGACTGGCTCGGGCCCGACGCGGTGTGGAAACGCATCGAGTGGTCGACCCGCACCGCCAACCGCGTCGGCGGCAGCGTCGATGCGCGCGCGCTCGCCGCCCAAAGCCTCGGCCCGCTGTTGAGTCTTGAAACGAAAACCCAGATCGAGCGTGCCGCCGACGGCCCGCAAGCGCTGGCCCTGCTGCTGATGGCGCCGGAATTCCAGCGGCGCTGACAAGGGAACGACACCATGCACAAACATCCTCACTTCAACCCGCAGCGGCGCCAGATGATGGGCGCCGCACTCGGTGCCGGCGCGCTGGGTGCGATGTCGTCGCTCAGCTTCGCGGCCGGTGGCAACGGCAGCGGCAAACGTTTCGTCTTCGTCGTGCTGCGCGGTGGTCTGGACGGCCTCTCGGCCGCGCCGGCGGTCGGCGACCCCGAGTTCGCTGCCGCGCGCGGCCCGCTCGCGCAGTTCGGCAGCGCACCGCTCACGCTCGACGCCACGTTCGCGCTGCACCCGAGCCTGGCGCAACTGCACACGCTGTACGCGGCCGGCGAACTCGCGGTCGTGCACGCCGTCGGCCTGCCCTACCGCGAACGCTCGCACTTCGACGCCCAGCAGGTGCTGGAAAGCGGTGGCGTGCGCCCCTACGAGTTGACGACCGGCTGGCTCGGTCGCGCGCTCGCACCGAGCGCCGCGAAGAGCCTGGCATTGAACACCGCCGTGCCGCTGGTGCTGCGCGGGCCGGGCGTGGTCGATACCTGGGCGCCGTCGGCCTTGCCCGATCCCTCTGCCGACCTGGTCGCGCGGCTCGAGCGGATGTACGGCAACGACGCGGCACTCGCCACGGCCCTGCAGCGCGCGAAGACGCTGCACTTCGACGGCGCGATGCCCGGCGACATGAACGCGATGGACACCAAGGCGATGAGCATTGCCGGGCGCGGCGGCAACTTCACGCTGCTGGCGCAACGCGCGGCCGAATTCCTGGCGCAGCCGAACGGCCCGCAAGCCGCCGTGCTCGAACTCGGCGGCTTCGACAGCCACGCCAACCAGGCCAACCCGAACGGCGCGCTGTCGAACACGCTGCGCCAGCTCGACGCCGGCCTCGCGGCCTTGCGCGAAGGGCTGCTCGCCAGCGGCACCTGGAGCCGCACCGTCGTGGTGGTGGCCACCGAGTTCGGCCGCGAGGTCGCCGTCAACGGCACGCTCGGCACCGACCACGGCACCGGTGGCGCAGCCTTCGTGCTCGGCGGTGCGGTCAAGGGCGGGCGCGTGATCGCCGACTGGCCGGGGCTGGCCAAACGCGAACGATTCGAAGGCCGCGACCTGCGCATCACGACCGACCTGCGCGCGGTGCTGCGCGGGGTGTTGGCCGACCACCTGCAGGTGGCAACCCGCAGCCTGAACACCGACGTGTTTCCCGGCAGTGAAACGGTCAAGCCCCTGGGGCTGTTGAAGGCCTGAATGTCTCTCGTCGCTCGGGTTCGAGCCGTGGCGCGGCATCGCGCTGTGTTCTTGGCCGCGTGCCTGCTCCCCATGGCAGCAGCGGCCGCCCCCGATGCCGCCACGTTGCGCAAGGTCGTCGATGCGGCGATCAAACCGGTCATGGCAAGACACAAGGTCCCCGGCATGGCCGTTGCCGTCACGGTCGATGGTCGAGCGCATGTCTTCAACTACGGCGTGGCGTCGCGCGAGACGAACAAACCTGTCGGCGAGGCGACGATTTTCGAGCTGGGCTCGGTCAGCAAGACATTCACCGCCACCCTGGCCTTGTATGCGCAGGCCCTCGGCAAACTGTCACTGGCCGATCATCCGGGCCGGTACATGGCCGAGCTGAAGGGCAGGCCCATCGACGAGGCGACCCTGCTCGAGCTCGGCACGTATACGGCGGGCGGACTGCCGCTGCAGTTTCCGGAGGCAGTTTCCGACGAAGCGCGCATGGTTGGTTATTTCCAGAGCTGGAGTCCCGACGCCAAACCCGGCACGCAACGCCAGTACTCCAACCCCAGCATCGGGCTTCTCGGGCACATCACCGGCCTGGCCTTGCAACGGGGTTTCGCCGATGTGCTCGAAGCCGAGCTGCTGCCCGGGCTGGGCCTGCCGCACACCCACGTTCGGGTTCCTGCGAGCGCGATGGCCGACTACGCCTGGGGCTACAACACGGCGAACAGGCCGGTGCGCGTGAACCCGGGCGTGTTCGATGCGCAAGCGTACGCAGTCAAGTCGACAGCGGCCGACATGATCCGCTTCGTGCAGCTCAATCTCGACCCCAGCGGCCTCGCGCCGCCGGTGCGAAGCGCGGTCGAGGCGACCCAACGCGGCCACTTCGAGGTCGGCGCCATGGTGCAAGGGCTCGGATGGGAGCAGTACAGGTACCCGACCTCGCTGCCGTTGCTGCTCAAGGGCAACTCGAACACCGTCATCTTCGACGCCAACACGGCCACACCCATCGCCGGCCCGCTGGCAGGCCCGCGCCTTTTCAACAAGACGGGCTCCACGGGGGGCTTCGGTGCCTACGTGGCGTTCGTGCCCGAGCAGCGAATCGGCATCGTGATGCTGGCAAACCGGAGCTACCCGATCGCCGATCGTGTGCGCGCTGCCTTCGCGATCCTCAGCGGGCTCGCAACGCCTGCGAAGTGAGCGACTGTTTTGACGGAGGCCGTGTCCATTTCAAAGCAGCGCCACGATCTGCGTCGCCATGCGCTGCGCGGCGCCGCGGTGCTGCCCCGCGAACGCCAGCGAACCCTTCACGCAGGCTTCGAGCCGCGTGCGCTGCTGCAGCAGGGCCAGCGCTTCCTGAACCGCCGCCGCCATGTCGGGCACGCGGATCGCCGCACCGGCGGCGATCGACAACTCGGCCGCCTCGGCAAAGTTGAAGGTGTGCGGCCCCATCACCACCGGGCAGCCGCAGGCCGCCGCTTCGATCAGGTTCTGCCCGCCGAGCGGCGCGAAGCTGCCACCGAGCAAGGCCACGCGCGCCACGCCGTAGTAGAGCGCCATCTCGCGCATCGAGTCGCCGAGCCAGACCTGCGCTTGCACGGCCTCGGCCGAAGGCGCATCACCCCAGCTGCTGCGCCGCGCAAGCGTGAAGCCGGCGCCGGTGACCAGCGCCGCGACCTCGTCGAAGCGCTGCGGGTGGCGCGGCACGATCAGCAGCAGCGGGCGCGGCTCGCTCTGCTGCTGCCAGGCCGCCAGCAACATCGCTTCTTCACCTTCGCGCGTGACGGCGGCCAGCACCACGTCGCGCGCCAGCCCGGCCTGCCAGACATGGCCGAGCGCCACCTGCGCCGGCTCGGGCGACATGTCGAACTTCAGGTTACCGCTGACCTGAACATTGGGCGCACCGGCATCACGCAGGCGCGCCGCGTCGGCTTCGGTCTGCGCCAGCACGAGCCGCAGGCTCTGCGCGGCCGGCCGCATCAACGCGGCCAGGCGCTGGCCCTGGCGGTGGCTCTTCACGCTCAGGCGGGCGTTCGCCAAGACCATCGGCAGCGATCGAGCCTGTGCAGCCAGCAGCAGGTTGGGCCAGACCTCGGTCTCCATCAGCACGCCGATGGCGGGGCTGAAGTGCGCCAGGAATCGCTCGGCGATGGCCGGAGTGTCGTAGGGCAACCAGGCTTGTGCGTCGCCTTCGCGCAGCGCCTCCACGCCCGCCTCACGGCCGGTCGCCGTGCCGTGCGTCAGCAGCAGGCGCATGCCCGGCCGCAGCACACGCAGCGCGTCGATCAACGCGGCTGCCGCACGGGTTTCGCCGAGCGAGACGGCGTGCACCCAGACCCAGCCCGCGCTCGGCGCGCCGTCGTACACACCGAGCCGCTCGTCGATGGCGTGCTGGTACAGCGGCTCGACGCGCCCGCGCCGCTGCAGGCGCAGCACGTACAGCGGTTGCAGCAGGCGCAGCAGCAGCGAATACGCGCCGCGCGCCACACGCTGCGCCAGCGAGCTCATTCGCGCGCCGCCTGGAACACCTGCGTCCACGCCGACCACACCGCTTCGAGCGACGGGATCGGCTGGCCTTCGACCGACACCTGATGCCGGTGCCCGTGCTCGGCCTGCGGGCCGGTGCGCCACGCGGTCGGGAAGTTGTAGAGCTGCACGTGCGGCAGGT
>Ga0073915_10000164_pt1 | contig 10001 bp, 9 predicted proteins | sample GWRWT2_30Apr14_FD_71480 | JGI IMG/M metagenome (GOLD analysis project Ga0073915, IMG submission 71480) | Sand microcosm microbial communities from a hyporheic zone in Columbia River, Washington, USA - GW-RW T2_30-Apr-14 | ecosystem: Engineered > Artificial ecosystem > Sand microcosm >... | reverse complement strand
AGCCGGCCCCACCCCCGCCTGGCGCAAATGCACCGGGAACAGGTCGAAGAACAGCCCCAGCGGCAGCCCCTCCGAGAAATACAGCAGGCCGACCCAAAACATCAGGCGGCGGGTGGTGGGGGGCTTGGCAACGGCGGCGGGAAAACTCATCCGGGGATTCTAGGGAGACCTGAATGCACAGAATGCACGGCTCACAACCCATATTTTCGGCTTTTGCCACTTCAGCCCGGGCCCCAAGATGCCGATAGCGTCATGGATCACCCATGAATTGCGCCTGTTAGGGGCGCATGCCCGGAGGCAGAAGTAATGAATTTTCGCACCAAAATCTGGATGTTGCCCCTCAGCGCGGGCGCCGTGTTCGTCGTCGGCGTGGCGCTGAGCTTTTTCGTGGGGGAGCAAACCTCCCGCGGACTCAAGCAACTGGAGGCCGTCGACAGCCCGCACAGCGAGTACGTGCTGGCCGTAGACCGCAGCACCGAACAGCTCCGGCTGACCTTGCAAACGGCCGCCGCCGAGGGCGATCCCGACCGCATCAAGGACACCGACCCCATGGTGGCCAGCGCCCAAACCGCCCTGGCGTCCATGCAAAAACTGGCAGGCAAGGACGCCGTGGCCAAGGAGTTGGGCGCCGCCTTCAACGCCTACCAAACCTCCGCCATTGGTGCCACACGGGCGCTGCTGACCAAGGCGCCTCCGGGTGACCTGGTCGCGCAAATGCAGTCGTCGCAAACCGTGTTGAGCAAGCTGCTGGACACCCGCAAGACGCAGGCCAAAGCCGCCATCCTGTCGGCCCAGACCGACGCCAAGAACGGGGTCAACACCAGCTTGTGGGTGTCGGTCATCACCGGCGCCATCGTGCTGGCGGTGCTGGGCACGGCCTCGGCGGCCATCGTGAAATCAGTCTGGCGCGACCTGGGTGACGAGCCCACCAAACTGCGCGACCTGGTCAGCCGCATCGCCGAAGGCGACCTGGACCTGGCCATTGAACCCAATCCTGGCGACAGCACCTCGCTGCGCGCCTCCGTCGTCAACATGACGACCCGCCTGCGCGACACCATCACCCTGATCCGCAACGCCACAGATTCGATCGCCACGGCTTCGCAAGAAATCGCCAGCGGCAACCTGGATTTGTCCAACCGGACCGAGAACACCGCCTCGAACCTGGAAAAAACCGCCAGCTCGATGGGCGAGTTGACCGGCACCGTGCGCCAAAGCGCCGACTCGGCCCGCCAGGCCAACCAGTTGGCCTCGGGCGCGGCCACCGCCGCCGCGCGCGGCGAGCAGATCGTCTCGCAAGTGGTGTCCAACATGTCGGAGATCAACGTGGCCAGCCGCAAGATCACCGAGATCATCACCGTGATCGACGGCATCGCCTTCCAGACCAACATCCTGGCTTTGAACGCGGCGGTGGAAGCGGCCCGTGCGGGCGAGCAAGGCCGTGGCTTCGCGGTGGTGGCGGGCGAAGTGCGCTCGCTGGCCCAACGCAGTGCGCAAGCCGCCAAGGAAATCAAGACCCTGATCAACGCCTCCTCCGAGAAGGTCGATTCAGGCTCCAAGCTGGTGCAAGACGCCGGCAACTCGATGACCGAGATCATGACCAGCGTGAACCGCGTGTCGGACATCATTGGCGAGATCAGCGCGGCCTCGACCGAGCAAAGCACCGGCATCGGCCAAGTCAACCAGTCCATCACCGAGCTGGACCAGATGACGCAGCAAAACGCCGCCCTGGTGGAAGAATCCGCCGCCGCCGCCGAAAGCCTGAAGGACCAAGCCGGTCGCCTGGCGCAAGCCGTGTCGGCCTTCAAACTGGGCAGCCACCACGCCGCCAAGCCCTCGGTGGTCGCCGCACCGGTGAATGCCCAGGTTGCAGCCAGCACGGTGATCGCCAAGGCACAGACCACGGCGCGGCACACGCCCGCCCCGGCCAAACCCTCCCCCGTGAAGGCCGCCTTGCCCAAACCGGCCGCGCCCATCAGCGCGCCGGTGGTCACCTCCAGCGCCAGCAAGTCCGCCCCGCCGCCCTCTGACAGCGACTGGGAAACCTTCTAAGCGCGCCTCACCGCACCTCGATCTCCTTCACGCCCCGCCACCGCTTAGCCGGTGGCGGGGCGTTGTCATCTAGGTGTTACCTCTGGTCATACCCCCCTAGCTTGCATATTGACGCGGGCCAAAACATCCCACCAGAATCACCGTTCAATTGCGGACAACGCGGCAAAGCGACAAATCTCCACAGCTTTTGCAAAGATGTCACAGCAGGGCCTCCAATTCGTAGACACTCATGCTCCTCAGCAGTGAATTCAATAGGTTGACGAGATGAGTGAATCGGGAGACTTCCACCCATCCAGCACCGGCGAACGAACCATCGTGGACGATTGGTTCGAGCCGCTGCCCGATCTGGCCACCCCTTGCGGCGAAGACCTGGAGTACGACAACAGCTTCCTTGAACTGGCCCAGGCTGCCCAAGGCAAACCCGAAACCCAGTTCGCCCCCGCCGAGCCACCCGACTGGCGCGCGGTGCACGACCTCAGCCAATCGCTCTTCGAGCGCACCCGCGACCTGCGCGTGGCCATGCACTGGGCCCGCGCGCACATCCAGATCAACGGTTTCCGCGCCGTGCCCGATGCGCTGCGCCTGCAACTCGGCCTGCTCGACCGCTTCTGGGACACCCTGCACCCCCGACCCGACCCCGACGACGGTGACGCCTATGCGCGCCTGAACGTACTGGCCCTGCTGGGCGAGGTCGAAGGCATGGTGGGCGATGTGCGCAGCGCGCTGGTCATCCAGAACCGCTCCATCGGCGAACTGCGTGTGCGCGACATCGAAGTGATGATGGGCAAGTACCCGCCACGCGACGGCGAAACGCCCATGACCCGCCACCAGGTCGAGCAGATGCTGGCCGCGGCCACCGCCCAGAACGCCGAGCTGCCCGGCCAGGTCACCGCCGCCCTGGCCCACCTCAAGGCCTTGAGCAGCCTGCTGAACGACCACGTTGGCATTGAGCGCGCACCCGATGTGCGCCCCTTGCACAACCTGATCAGCCTGGTGAAGCAGGTCATGCCCACCGCCGGTGCAGGCGATGAAGCCGGCACCGAAGCCGAAGCTGGCGCCGACGCTTCTTCATCCGGCGATGGCAACTCGGCACCCCTCGCCTCGGGCAAAGGCCTGACTGGGGGTGTGGACTCTCGCGCCGATGCGCTCCGGGCCATCGACATGGTCTGCGACTACCTGGAACGCACGGAGCCCACCAACCCGGCCCAGTTGTTGCTGCGCCGTGCCCGCCGCCTGATCAACAAGAACTTCCTGCAGCTGATGCGGGAATTGGCCCCCGACGCCCTCAATGAGGTGGCCCGCATCATGGGCGTCGATCCTGAAAGCATCCAATCCGAAGACGTCGAATGATGACGCGCTTCGGACGATATCAACCCTTCCCCACCCAGATTGACCGGAGGTGACCATGAGTAGCCAGAAATTCATTGCGCGCAACCGCGCACCGCGCGTCCAAATCGAATACGACGTGGAGCTTTACGGCGCCCAAAAGAAGGTGCAACTGCCCTTCGTGATGGGTGTGCTGGCCGACCTGTCGGGCAAGCCCGCCGACCCGTTGGCTCCTGTGGCCGACCGCAAGTTCCTGGAGATCGACGTCGACAACTTCGACTCGCGCATGAAGTCGATGAAGCCACGCGTGGCTTTCCAGGTGCCCAACAGCCTGACCGGCGAAGGCAACATCAGCGTCGATCTGACGTTTGACAACATGGACGACTTCTCGCCCGCCGCCGTCGCCAAAAAGGTCGACGCGCTGAGCAAGCTGTTGGACGCTCGTCAACAGCTGGCCAACCTGGTCACCTACATGGACGGCAAGACCGGCGCTGAAGAACTGATCGCCAAGGTCTTGGCCGATCCCGCCCTGCTGGCCACTTTGGGCAGCGCTGAAAAGCCCGCGGAGTAACTGGAGAACCTCATGGCAGAAACCCAACTGAACTCGGCCCTGGCCAGCGCCACGCTGGAAGGCAGTGACCTCGCGTCGCTGCTGCAAAAGGAATTCAAGCCCAAGACCGACGAGGCCAAGAGCGCCGTCGAGATGGCCATCCAGACCCTGGCTCAGCAAGCGCTGTCGCAGACCAAGCTGATCGGCAACGACGTCATCAAGTCCATCGAGGCCATGATCGCCGCGATCGACAAGAAGCTGTCGGACCAGATCAACCTGATCATGCACCACGAAGACTTCCAGAAGCTGGAAGGCGCCTGGCGCGGTCTGCACTACATGGTCAGCAACACCGAGACCGATGAGCAGCTCAAGATCCGGGTGATGAACATCTCCAAGGCCGATCTGGGCAAGACGCTCAAGCGCTTCAAGGGCACGGCCTGGGACCAAAGTCCCATCTTCAAGCGCGTCTATGAAGAAGAGTACGGCCAGTTCGGCGGCGAGCCCTTCGGCTGCATGGTCGGCGACTACCACTTCGACCACAGCCCCCCTGATGTGGAACTGCTGAGCGAGATGGCCAAGGTGTGCGCGGCTTCGCACATGCCCTTCATCTCTGGCGCTTCGCCCACCACCATGCAAATGGAATCGTGGCAAGAGCTGGCCAACCCGCGCGATCTGACCAAGATCTTCTCGACGCCCGAGTACGCCGCCTGGCGCTCGCTGCGCGAGTCGGACGATGCCAAGTACATCGGCCTGGCCATGCCCCGCTTCCTGTCGCGCCTGCCTTATGGCTCGCGCACCAACCCGGTCGAAGCCTTTGACTTCGAAGAAGACACCGGCGCGGCTGACCACAACAAGTACACCTGGGCCAATGCCGCTTACGCGATGGCGACCAACATCAACCGCTCTTTCAAGGAGTTCGGCTGGTGTTCGCGCATCCGTGGCATCGAATCGGGCGGCGCGGTGCAGAACCTGCCCTCGCACACCTTCCCGACCGACGACGGCGGCGTGGACATGAAGTGCCCCACCGAAATCGCCATCGCCGACCGCCGCGAAGCGGAACTGGCCAAGGCCGGCTTCATGCCCCTGGTGCACAAGAAGAACAGCGACTTCGCCGCCTTCATCGGCGCGCAATCGCTGCAAAAGCCCGCCGAGTACGACGACCCGGATGCTTCGGCCAACGCCAACCTGGCCGCCCGCCTGCCCTACCTGTTCGCCACCTGCCGCTTCGCGCACTACCTCAAGTGCATCGTGCGCGACAAGGTCGGTTCGTTCAAAGAGCGTGACGACATGCAGCGATGGTTGCAAGACTGGATCCTGCAGTACGTGGACGGAGATCCTGCGCACTCGTCCGAGTCGACCAAGGCCAGCAAGCCTTTGGCCGCCGCGGAAGTGGTCGTCGAAGAAGTCGAGGGCAACCCCGGCTACTACTCGTCCAAGTTCTTCCTGCGTCCTCACTATCAGCTCGAAGGGCTGACGGTTTCCCTGCGCCTGGTCTCGAAGCTGCCCTCCGCCAAGGCGGGCTGATCGGATCGAAGGCCATTTTCCAGACGTTCATTCATTCAACACCACTTGCAATTTAGGAGCACACCATGGCTGTAGACATGTTCATCAAGATCGGCGACGTCAAAGGCGAATCGCGCGACAAGACCCACGCGGGCCTCGTCGACGTCCTGGCCTGGAGCTGGGGCATGAGCAACTCCGGCTCGGCCCACACCGGCGGCGGCGCTGGTTCGGGCAAGGTCAACGTGCAGGATCTGTCCTTCACCAAGTACATCGACAAATCGTCGACCAACCTGATCCTGGCCTGCTGCAAAGGCACCCACTACCCCGAGGCGACCCTGATCGTGCGCAAGGCCGGCGACAAGCCCCTTGAGTACCTCAAGATCACGCTGACGGAAGTGCTGATCACCTCGGTGAGCACCGGCGGCAGCGGTGGTGAAGACCGCCTGACTGAAAACGTCACGCTGAACTTCGCCAAGTTCAAGGTGGCCTACCAGCCACAAGACAAGACCGGCGCCAAGGAAGGCGGCGAAGTCCTCGCGGTCTACAACATCGCCGAAAACGTCGACGCCTGATCCTCGATCAGACCGCCGATTTCTTGAAGGGCAAGGGGCCAGCCCCTTGCCCTTCAATGGTTTGAATCCATCGCACGCCATTGGCAGAGGTTCCTTATGTCCCTGGGTGACATGTTTTTCAAAGTCGATGGCAGCCGCTCCGGCGCGGTCAAAGGCGAAGCCAACGACACCGCCCACGCCGGCGAGATCGACATCCTGGACTGGTCATGGGGCATGCGTTCGCCCTCGGCCATGGGTGGCGGTGGCGCTGCTGGCAAGACCGCGCTGGATGCCCTGAACATCACCAAGCGCGTGGACAGCGCCTCGACGGCATTGATGTCCGTCATGCGCAACAACGAATTGATCAAGAAAGGCGTGCTCACCGTTCGCAAGTCCGGCAGCAAGCCTGTTGAATACTTCATCGTGACGATCGAGAACGCGCGCATCACGTCGTATGACGTGGCCACCGTGGATGGCGCCGCCCACCAGATGGTGGAGAAGCTCAGCATCAGCTTCCAGAAGATCTCGATCGATTACTACCCACAGGACGGCACGGGTTCGCGCAAAGGCGGATCCAATTTCTCGACCGACGTGGGTCCCAACACCTGACCGGGCTCGACATGAACGCACCTTCCACCGCACTCTCAGCCCCCGAAGACAGCCTGCGCGCGGGCGATCCGCAACAGGCGCTCAAGCAACTGCAAGACCTGATCCGTGGCAAGCCGGGCGACGCCAAGCTGCGCGTTTTCCTGTTCCAGTTGCTGTGCGTGCTGGGCCAGTGGGAGCGTGCGCTCAACCAGTTGAACGTGGCCACCGAGCTTGATGCCTCCACCCTGGCCATGGCGCAAACCTACCGCGAAGGCATCAAGTGCGAGTTGCTGCGCGCCGAGGTCTTCAAGGGCCTGAAGGTGCCGATGATCTTTGGCCAGCCCGAGCCCTGGCTGGCGCTGCTGATCGAAGCCCTGCTGCGCGAAGGCAAGGGCGAACACGCCGATGCCAAATCGCTGCGCGACCAGGCTTTCGAACAAGCCCCGGCCGTGAGTGGCACCGTGGGCGAGGGTGATGCCGCCCAAGCCTTCGAGTGGATCGCCGACGCCGACATGCGCTTGGGGCCAGTGATCGAGGCCGTCATCAATGGCAAGTACTACTGGGTGCCTTTCTCGCGCCTGAGCGCGCTCACGATCGACCCGCCCGAAGACCTGCGCGACGCCGTGTGGATGCCCGCGCACTTCGTGTTCGAGAACGGCGGCGAATCGGTGGGCCTGATCCCCACGCGCTATGCGGGCTCGGAGGCCAGCCTTGATGGGCTCATCGCCCTGTCGCGCAAGACCGACTGGGTCGAATCGACCCCCGGCTTTTACACCGGCCTGGGCCAGCGCCTGTTCACCACCAACGAGGGCGACACGCCCTTGATGGACCTGCGCAGCATCACCTTCAACGCGACGCCGTCCGACGCCACGGACACGGCCGACGCGGCCGAGTAAGCACGCCGCCATGGCCGAGCAGACGCCACAAGAACGCTTGCAGCCCGCGCTGCTGGACCGCTTGATGGACGACAACCCCGACGTCCAGGTGGAGTCGCGCGAGATGCGGGTCATGTCCCGCAACCGCATGCGCGACGCGGTGCTGCGCGACTTGGCCTGGTTGTTCAACTGCACGCAGATGTCGGGCGATTTCAACTGGCCCGCGCACCCGCACGTGCAACGCTCGGTGCTCAATTTTGGCCTGCCCACCTTGTCGGGCGAGACGGCCTCCACCCTAGACGTGGTCGATCTGGAAACGCAAGTGCGCCAGGCCCTGCTGGATTTCGAGCCGCGCATCATGGCCTCCACCCTGCAGGTCAGCGCCTTGATGGACGAGATGACGATGGACCACCACAACGTCATCAGCTTTCGCATCACCTGCAACCTGTGGGCGCAACCCGTGCCTTTCGAGCTGATGCTGCGCACCGAGGTGGACCTGGAATCTGGCCAGGTTGAAATCAAAGAACTGACAAGGTAAGAAGAGCCCCATGGACCCGCGACTGCTGCGCTACTACAACCAGGAACTGCAGCATCTGCGCGAGATGGGGGCCGAGTTCGCCCAGCAGTTCCCGAAGATCGCTGGCCGCCTGGGCATCGATGGCATCGAGGTCAACGACCCGTATGTGGAGCGCCTTCTTGAGGGTTTTGCCTTTTTGACCGCGCGTGTGCAGCTCAAGCTGGACGCCGAGTTCCCGCGCTTCACGCAGCGCCTGCTGGAAATCGTGCACCCGCACTTCCTGGCACCCACGCCGGCCATGCTGATCGCGCAACTGCAGCCCGACCTGGGTGACAGCAACCTGGCGCGCGGCGTGACCGTGCCGCGTGGCAGCCCGATGCGCGGCAGCCAGGTCGCCAAGGACGAAACCCCCTGCCAGTTCCGCACCGCGCACGACGTGACCCTGTGGCCGCTGGAGATCACCGGTGTCGAGTACTTCAGCTACGCGGCCGACCTGCCCTTGTCCACACTGTCGGTGGGCCGCAAGGTCAAGGGCGGCATGCGCCTGAAGCTGCGCACCACGGCGGGCGTCAACTTCAGCCAGTTGGCCTTGAACGACCTGCGCCTGCACTTCAGCGGCAGCGACGACATCGCCTACAAGCTGCACGAGCGCGTGCTGGGCAGCACCATTGGCGCGCTGGTCATGCCCGGCGGCAAGGGCAGCACGCAGCACACCTTCCTGCCCGCCACCACCGTGCAGCCCGTGGGCTTTGACGACGAGCACGCGCTGCTGCCCTTGAGCCTGCGCGGCTTCTCGGGCTACCGCCTGCTGCAAGAGTACTTCGCCTTTCCGCAGCGCTTTTTGTTCTTCGACCTGAAGGGCGTGGGCGACGCGCTACGCGCACAGGGCGGCACCGAGGCAGAGATCGTGCTGCTGTTCGACCGCGCCGATGCGTCGTTGGAGAGCGTGGTCGATGCCAGCAACCTGGCCTTGAACTGCACCCCGGCCATCAACCTGTTCGAGCGCCGCTGCGACCGCATCCACGTCACGCCCACGCAGAACGATTACCACGTGCTGGTGGACCGCACCCGGCCGATGGACTTCGAGATCTACGACCTGCTCGAGGTCAACGGCTATGGCGTGGGCATCGACAGCGAGCGGCGCTTCTTGCCCTTCTACGCGGCTTTCCACACCGAAGACCGCCAGCACAACGCCTACTACGCCATCCAGCGCGAACCGCGCTTGTTGTCGACCACGCAAAAGCGCAATGGCGCGCGCTCGTCTTACGTGGGCACCGAGCTGTACATCTCGTTGGTGGATCCGCGCGAAGCGCCCTACCCCGGCGACCTGCGCCAACTGGGCCTGAGCGCCCTGTGCACCAACCGCGACCTGCCCTTGCTGATGCCGGTGGGATTGGGCCAGAGCGACCTCACGCTGGACGACTCGGCACCGGTCAAGGCCATCCGCGTCATCAAGGGGCCGTCCAAGCCTTTGTCGGCTTTGCGTGAAGGTGGCATCGCCTGGAAGTTCGTCAACCAGTTGTCGCTCAACTACTTGTCGCTGCTGGACACCGACGCGCACCAGGGCGCCGCTGCCTTGCGCGAATTGCTCACCCTGTACGCCGACAACGGCGATGGCGGCATGCTCAAGCAGATCGAAGGCCTGCGCTCGGTCAGCACGCAAGCCATCGTGCGGCGCCTGCCGATGCCGGGGCCCATCACCTTCGGGCGCGGTCTGGCCATCAACCTGGAAGTGGACGAGATGGCCTTCCAGGGCCTGAGCGCCTTCCTGTTCGGCGCCGTGCTGGAGAACTTCTTCGCGCGACACGTGTCGATCAACGCCTTCACCGAAACCACGCTGCGCTCGCAGTCGCGCGGTGACATCAAACGCTGGGTGCCACGCGTTGGCACCCGGGCGATCATCTGATGACGACCGACGTGCGCCCCAGCGATCCGTTCGCGGCCCTGGCTGCGGAGCCGTACCGTTACGACTTCTTCCACGCCTTGCGCTGGATCGAAGCGGCGCACCCGGGCAAGCCACGGCTGGGCACGGCCCGCAAGCC
>Ga0073915_10000159_pt1 | contig 10194 bp, 9 predicted proteins | sample GWRWT2_30Apr14_FD_71480 | JGI IMG/M metagenome (GOLD analysis project Ga0073915, IMG submission 71480) | Sand microcosm microbial communities from a hyporheic zone in Columbia River, Washington, USA - GW-RW T2_30-Apr-14 | ecosystem: Engineered > Artificial ecosystem > Sand microcosm >... | reverse complement strand
CGCACCTTGGTCGGCCGCCATCGCCAATGTCTGCTGCTTCATCGTCGGACCTCACGCTGTTACTCTGACGCCAGAGATGCAATCGCCGAGCCAGGGGACTTGATCAGTCTTGCCCTAAGCATGTTCTGCCGAATTCCGATCGCAATGACTTTTGGTCAGATGCAGAAAGAGGCCTTCGACCGGCTTGTCGCGGTCGAAGCGCAGCAGCCCTTTCTTGACCTGCAACACCTCCGGGCCGTGGTCGGCGGCAAGCTGTCGCAGATAAGACTCCGAGTGCGCATACCGCAGTGTGGATTGAAGCTGAAAGTCAGCATCTTCAACTCCCGCCTCGACAGAAAAACCGAGTCGCCCACCGGGCATCAATGCGGCGCACACTGCTGAGAACACCACGCTCAGATCGCCGATATAGGTAAGCACATCGCAGCAAACGATCAGGTCGTGGCGTTGATCGGATCCGCGCAGATGCTGGGTCAACTCTGCCTCGAAGAGCTCGTCGTAGACGACTTGTGCACGATGCCACTTCCAGCATCTTCGACGAGAGGTCGATGCCAATCAGACGTTGTGCCAGTGGCCTTAGCAGAGGCCCCGCAAGGCCAGTGCCGCAACCCAGATCGAGTACCGATGCGTAGAGTCTGATCGGAATCATCTCCACCACTCCCACGTGGCCACGGTACTTCAGGCCCCGAACCAGGTCGACATCGAATCGCGCGGCATAGTCGTCGAACAGGGCGCGCACATAAGATGCCGGCGCTGTACTCGGCACCGCAATGTCCCCTGTCGCGCCGAGATAGAAGCGGTTGGCCTCAATGTTGTAGCCAGATGACACGGCCTTTTCGTAAGCGGCCCCCGCCTCGAGCAATCGGCCCATGCGGCGAAGCAGGTGCCCCCGCAAGCTCCAAGCCAATCCAGAAGCGGGCTCCAGTTCCGCCGCACGCTGGTACCCAAGGAGGGCTTCGTTTTCCAACCCCAGGTTCTCAAGAATCTGCGCGTTCAGCAGCTGTGTTCGAACGTCGTTCCGCAGATGGTCAGGGAGTGCCTGCAGCGCGACATGGGCATCTGCGAAGCGACCCAAACGATTGAGTGTCAGCGCGCGATCAAAGTGCAACGCAGTTGCCTCGACCTTCAATGAAAGCGCGCGATCAAAATCGGCAAGCGCGTCGACATCAAGCCCCACGAGACTATGCGCCGCACCGCGATGCCACCATGCGTCCGCGCAGTCCGGCTCCGCCGCGACCGCCGCATTCAGCGCCTGCAATGCTGCCGCGGGCAGCTTGAGTCCCAACCGAGCCACTCCGAGATTGACAAGCGTCGACACTCTGCCGGGAAGAAGCACGAGCGACGCTTCAAAGCATCGCGCTGCCGCGTCCAGTCGACCCTCGTCACAATGCGCAACGCCATCTAGAAAAAGACACCGGGCTTGATCAAAGTTGTCGGTCATTCTCTGGACTCATGCGACGCGCGCCGAGCCGCCAATGTGGGCTCGATTGAGCACTTGCGTCGCAGACCGGCCCATCACCTCTGGCCTCTGGATCGGGCCGGTCGCACAGCATCAAAACTCTCGGACAAGCTTTGTCAGATGTGGTTCTGCAGATACCACCACACCGGAGCGATCATTCTCATCGGCCTTGCTTCCACCGCTGACGAGCCGCTGCACTTCGATTGGAAGTTCGATGATCGGCTCAGCTGGTTTCGTTGCTGCCTTCGCCTTGTCTTGCATCTTTGTACTCCTTGGAGTTGGCTTCTTCGCCGCTGGATTGCGCCCGACTCAGTCTACCCGCACGGGCGCGACGCGCTGCAGCAGCTCGAACCCATCATCGCCAGTGCCCGCGCGCTGCAAGACTGGCGCCGCCTGAGCCAGTCGCTCAACGTGCGTGGCAACGCCCACAGCGGCCTGCGCGAATGGGCGCTGGCGGTGGCCGACTACCAGGAATGCATCGCCACCGCGTGGAAGAGCGTGGCCTCGTTCGACCTGGCCCACGGCCTGTGGAACCTGCCACGCGCGCTGGCCCACCTGCGCCAGCCCGAAGCGGCGGTGCGCATCGCCGGCTTCGCGTCGTGGCTGTGGCGCAGCCGCTTCGGCGAACTCACGCTGAGCGATGCGCGTTACCTGCGCTGCGTGCGCCGCCTGGCCACCTGCCAGATCGGCGCGACGCGCGTCGAGGCGCTGCGGCGGGAAGGCGAACAGCTGTCGCCGTCGCAGGCGGTGGCGATCGGCCTCGGCCGGCTGCCGACGGCCTGAAGATCACGCTCGACATCGAACTTTTTTTCACGCTGCGCTGCATTTAACGGTTCGGCGCCCGCGCCGCTAGCGTTCGCCTAACGCTCGCCTCCGATCCTTCGTTTCACCGGCCCCGATCGGGCCTTCACCGAAACGGAGGAAGCGCATGAAGAACCACGAAATCGACGCCCCGGTCAGCGTGCTGCGGCGCAAGCTGCTGCTGGGTTTGCCGAGCGGCCTCGCGCTGGCATCACCACTGGCGCTGGTCGGCTGCGGTGGCGGTGGCGGCGGCGACGCGCCCGCCGACACCGGCCCGATGGCGCAGGCCCCCGACACCAAGCGCGAAGCCCTGGCCGTGACGGTCACGCTGCCCTCGGGCGTGGCCTCGGGCGGCCTGGTCGTCGGCAGCGGCACCTCGCTCGCACGGGTGACCAGCGGCGGCACCAGCGGCGTGGTGCTGCTCGACGCCGGTGCGTCGATCGCCTACCTGCTGACCGACAACGGTGCTCTGCTCGGCATGGGGCTGGTCGGCAAAGACCGCCCGGTGATCAGCGCGCGCACCACCGCCGAAGCACTCGTCTACATCGGCTGCGCGCCGGCCCAGCTCGGCGAAGCCTGGCAGTTCGCGCTGCGCAAGGTGCTGGCCACGCATGCCGTGGTGCTGCCGGTGGTCGACGCGGTGGAAGCGGCAATGCGCCGCGGCAGCGTCGACCCGAGCGACACCGCGCTGCGTGACGCGGTGCTGAACGCGGTGGCGTCGATCCGTGGCCGCAGCGGCATGGCCACGGCCAGCGTGGCCAACGACGACCGGGTGAAGCGCCTCGCGCTGAGCTACGACAACGGCACGCACAGCGGCATGAAGGTCGTCGAGCAGCCCGGCTTCAACACCATCGCCCTGGAGAACTCTTTTCGTCGCCGTGCCGTCGCCACCGTCGAGCGTTTCGGCCACACCGCCGCCGACGGTTCGATCGTGCTCGAAACGCCGAGCAAGGTCGGCGAGTTCTCGGTCGACCCGACCGACGCGATGAACCTGTCGAACGCCGTCAACGCGGTGTTCGAGAAGACCCTCGAAGACCTGCTGGTCGCACTCAACCTGATCGGCGACTACGAACTCGGCAACCTGCCCTGGACACCGAAGACCTCGGAGACCTTCGAGCTGCCGCTGGTGCCCGAAGACGCGCGCGAAACCTACTACCGCGTCAACGTGGTCGGCCTCGGCGCGCAAGGCTCCTCGCGCGAGCTGACGGGCGAAGAACTCGCCACCTACGAGCGCCTGCTGATCACCACGCTGCTCAAGGACCTGATCCTGCCGGTGGCGAGCGCCTTCCTGCTGCCGATCGCCGGCGAGTTCGCGGCCAAGGCACTGAGCGGCAAGAACACCGCGCTGCTCGGCCTGGCGATGGGGCTCGAAGTGACGAAGGGCGCGTTCGCGATGGAGCTGTTCCCCACCACCGTGGCCGCCTTGCGCGCCGGCGACTGGGGCGAGGCGCTGCTCGCGGCCGGCACCGAGCTGCTGGGCACCGACGCGGGCAAGAAGCTCGTCTCCGACACGCTGTCGAACCTGATCAAGTGGTCGGCCGGCCCGGCGCTGGCGACGATCCGCGACGCGGCCGGCAACATCCTCGCGGTCGACCTGCTCAGCACCGAAGGCCAGCGCCTCACGCGCAACTTCGTCAGCGGGCTGGAGAAGGTGACCGGCTGGGTCGCCGTGGTCGAAGAGGCGATGCTGATCGCCGACGTGGGCGCGCAGGCGAAAGACATCACCGCCTCGCGCATGCTCGACGACTTCCGCGTCGACGGCTCGCCCTCGGTCATCGAGATCACCCCGGCGAGCGTGACGCTCGGCCTCGACGGCGGCTCGCAGCGCTTCCAGGTGAGCAGCGTCGACGGCAAGGCGCCGCAGGCCGACTGGCTGTACGAGTGGTCGTGCGCCAGCCAGCGCGGCTTCATCGTCGTCGGCACGCAGACCAGTTCCGAAGCGGCGCCCAAGCTGCTGGCCGCCCCCGACGCGTCGACGCTGTACACGGTGAAGGGCGGCAACACCGGCGGCGAGGTCGAAGACATCACCGTGCGGCTGTTCGACGCGCAGCGCAAGTACATGGGCCGCAAGACCGTGCAGGTGACGATCGACCGCGTGGTGCTGGGCACGCTCACGCCGGCCACCGTCGAGTTCGAGCGCGGCGCCAGCAACGCGCAGCAGGTGTTCACGCTTGCGCTCGACCCGGCGCCGCTCGATGCCACGCAGCTGAAGTACGAGTGGATCTGCCCGAGCCTGCAGGGCACATTGCAGTCGGGTGGCGTGACCACGGGCGTCGACACGCCGCGGGTCACCTCGGGCCAGCCCAACGCGACCTATCGCCTGGCGGCGGGCTCGACCGGTGGCGAGCGCGAGAACATCTCGGTCGAGGTGTTCCAGCGCGGGGTCGACTCGAGCAGCGGCACGGAGACCTGGAAGAAGATTTCCAGCGCCCAGGCCACCGCCACAGTGAAGGCGGAATTCAACCTGCGCATCAACCCGCCTGGGCCGACCGACGTGCCGACCGACACCGACTTCGGCTTGATCGTGGCGTTCAAGGAGAACCTGCCGAGCGGCAGCACCGTGGCCTGGACCTGGTCGCACGCGGGTGCCGGCTCGCTCGCCGAAGTGCCGGCCGACGCGAACCCGGCCGACAGCCAGGCCACGTTCAAGTCCGGTGCCAGCGAGGGTGCATCCACGGTCACCGTGAATGCCACGCTGTCGCTGCCGGCGGGCTACGGAAAGCCGGCCCGGACCATCGTCTGCCAGCCCGTCAGCACCACGCTCAACGTGAAGAAGGGCCTGAAGACGCTGACCCTGACCGGCGGCTGGACCATCGACACGACCTACGAGCCTTACGTCTGCGGGCGCTGCGGGCCGGGCGGGTCACCGACCAACGAAACGGGCTACTCGGTCGCCGCCTATGTCGTGATACCGAAGGTGGCCGGCGCCAAGAGCTACAGCGTGCTGCTGGAAAGCCCGACGCCCGACGTGCGTGGCGGTGTTCCGTTCCCGAGCACGCGCTCGTTCACGCCGACCGGGCTGGGCGGCGTCATCGACAAGGGTGGCGTGTACTGGTCCGGGCTGTCGGGCGGCTCCGGCACCGTCAGCCGCGAGACCGGTGAAGGGCCTGGCGGCCTCTACGCGTGGCTGAACGGCCGCTTCAGCGCGATGAAGGTGACGGTGACGGTCACGCTGTGACCGGCCGAAGCGTGCGCCGTTGCCGGCGCACGCTCACCCGATCTTCTTCACCACCGGCAACACAACGTCCCCTTTGACCAACACCCTCGCCCCTTGAAAGGACATGAAGATGAAAAAAACCATCGCCAGGAACGCCATCGGCTCGTTCGCCGCCTGCTCACTTCTTGCGCTGGCTTCGGCCGGCGCCAGCGCCCAGGAGGCCGCGATGCTGCGCGACCTCGACGCCCAGGGCCGCGTCACGCTCAGCAAGGACGAACTGACGCAGTTGCTGCCCGGCGCCAAGATGAGCCGCTTCACCGCGAAGGGCAACACCAACGCCTGGAAGAACGACAGCGACGGCACCTTCGTCATCTCGTCCGACAACCGCGACCGGGCCGCGAGCAACAGCACGGCGCTGGGCAAGTGGCACATCTCGGAAGACGGCCGCTACTGCGTGCTGATCGAGTGGCGGATGAACCCGACCGAGGAATGGTGCCGCTACGTGGTGAAGGCGGGGGCCGACTACTACGTGACTCGTAACGACAAGGCCGCCACCGAGAAGGTCTACAAGCTGTCGATCTCGAAGTAGGCGCTGCGACAGAAGGCTGCGCGGCGCCGAAACGCCGCGCGCTTCGGCGTCACTCGATCGCCTTCACCATGTCTTCCACGACCTTCTTCGCGTCGCCGAACACCATCATGGTCTTGTCCATGTAGAAGAGTTCGTTGTCGAGGCCGGCGTAGCCCGCCGCCATCGAGCGCTTGTTGACGATGATGGTCTTGGCCTTGTAGGCCTCGAGGATCGGCATGCCGTAGATGGCGCTGCCCTTGATGTGCGCGGCCGGGTTCACCACGTCGTTGGCGCCGAGGATGATCGCCACGTCGGCCTGGCCGAATTCGCCGTTGATGTCTTCCATCTCGTGCACCTGGTCGTAGGGCACTTCGGCCTCGGCCAGCAGCACGTTCATGTGGCCCGGCATGCGGCCCGCCACCGGGTGGATCGCGTACTTGACGGTGATGCCTTTCTCGGTGAGCTTGGCCGCGAGTTCCTTCACCGCGTGCTGCGCGCGCGCCACGGCCAGGCCGTAGCCCGGCACGATGACGACGGTCTCGGCGTTGCCGAGCACGAAGGCGGCGTCGTCGGCGCTGCCGCTCTTGACCGGGCGCTGCTCCTTGGCGCCGCCGGCCGCGGCCGTGGTGTCACCCCCGAAGCCACCGCCGATCACGTTGAAGAACGAGCGGTTCATCGCCTTGCACATGATGTACGAGAGGATCGCGCCAGAAGAACCGACCAGCGAACCGGCGATGATCAGCATCGCGTTGTTGAGCGAGAAGCCGATGCCGGCCGCGGCCCAGCCGGAGTAGCTGTTGAGCATCGACACCACGACCGGCATGTCGGCGCCGCCGATCGGGATGATCAGCAGCACGCCGAGCAGGAAGCCGAGCGCCACGATGATGCCGAAGTCCATCCAGCTCTCGGAGTGCCAGAAACCGAAGCAGAAGAACGCCGCGGCCAGGCCGAGCACGAGGTTCAGCTTGTGCTGGCCGGTGAACACGACCGGCGCGCCCTGGAACAGGCGGAACTTGTACTTGCCGCTGAGCTTGCCGAAAGCGATGACCGAGCCGCTGAAAGTCACCGCGCCGATGAAGGCGCCGAGCGCGAGCTCGATGCGGTTGCCGCCGGGAATCGGCGAACCTTTGGCGACGATGCCGAAGGCGTGCGGCTCGACCACCGCCGCGGCCGCGATGAACACCGCCGCCAGGCCGATCATGCTGTGCATGAAGGCCACGAGCTCGGGCATCTTCGTCATCTCGACGCGCTTGGCCATCACCGAGCCGGCACCGCCACCGACCGCCAGCGCCACCAGCACGTAGGCCATGCCGCTGACCGAACCGGCCGAGAGCTTGAGGATCAGCGCCGCCGTGGTGAACACGGCGATGGTCATGCCGACCATGCCGAACAGGTTGCCGCGGATCGAGGTGGTGGGGTGGCTCAGGCCCTTCAGCGCCTGGATGAAACAGACGCTGGCGATCAGGTAGAGCAGCGTGACGAGGTTCAGGCTCACTTGGCTTGCTCCTTCGTCGCGACGACCTTCTTTTCCTTCTTCTTGAACATCTCGAGCATGCGCCGGGTCACGAGGAAGCCGCCGAACACGTTGACGGCAGCGAGCGCCACGGCCAGCACGCCGAGCGTCTTGCCGAGCGGCGTTTCGGTGAGTGCCGCAGCGAGCATGGCGCCGACGATGACGATCGCCGAGATCGCGTTGGTGACCGCCATCAACGGCGTGTGCAGCGCGGGCGTCACGGTCCAGACCACGTGGTAGCCGACGTAGATCGCCAGCACGAAGATGATCAGGTTGGTCAGGGTGGGGGAGACGAGTTCCATGGCTTATTTCCTCTTCACTTCACCAGCTTGGGTCATCAGGCACGCGGCCACGATGTCGTCGTCCATCGGCACGTTGAACGTGCCTTCCTTCGTCAGCACGAGCTTCAGGAAGTCGAGCACGTTGCGCGCGTAGAGCGCGCTCGAATCGGCCGCCACCAGCCCGGCCAGGTTGGTCTCGCCGACGATCGTGACGCCGTGCTTGACGACGGTCTTGTCGGCTTCGGACAGCGGGCAATTGCCGCCCACGCCGTTCGCGCCCTTGCCCGCCGCGATGTCGACGATCACCGAGCCCGGCTTCATCGACTTGACCATGTCTTCGGTCACGAGCACCGGCGCAGCGCGGCCGGGGATCAATGCCGTCGAGATCACGATGTCGGCCGCGGCCACACGCTTGGCCACTTCGATCTTCTGCCGGTCGAGCCAGCTCTGCGGCATCGGCTTGGCGTAGCCGCCCACCCCTTCGGCAGCTTCTTTCTCTTCGGGCGTGTCGTAGGAAACTTCGATGAACTTGGCGCCGAGCGACTCGACCTGTTCTTTCACCGAGGGGCGCACGTCGCTCGCTTCGATCACCGCGCCCAGGCGCTTGGCGGTGGCGATGGCCTGCAGGCCGGCCACGCCGACACCGAGGATCACGACACGCGCGGCCTTCACCGTGCCGGCCGCCGTCATCAGCATCGGGAAGAAGCGCTGGTACCTGTCGGCCGCGATCATCACGGCCTTGTAGCCGGCGATGTTGGCTTGCGACGACAACACGTCCATGCTCTGGGCGCGCGTGGTGCGCGGCGCCGCTTCGAGCGCGAAGCTCGTGACGCCGGCCCCGGCCAGGCGGTGCAGGCCATCGCTGTCGAAGGGGTTCAGCATACCGACCAGGTTGGCGCCGGTCTTCATCAGCGAGAGTTCGCTGTGCAGCGGCGCGCGCACCTTCAGCACCAGGTCGCAGCCGAGCGCGCCGGCGGCGTCGGTGATCTCGGCGCCGGCGGCCTCATAGGCCGCGTCGGTCACGCTGGCGGCCACGCCGGCCCCCGATTGCACGCGGATCGTGTGTCCCTGCGCCTTCAGCTTCCTGGCCGTTTCGGGCGTGACGGACACGCGCGTTTCACCGGCCGCTGTCTCGAGCGGTACCCCTATCAGCATGGATGCCTCCTCAGGCGCTTTTATGTTGGAACTTCGGAACAGGGCCGATTTTGCCGTACGTTGGGGCCCCGCCACCAATGACCGCGGTCAAGCGCGCCGCAACGCGGCTGAAACCGCAGACCGCGCGCTACCATCGAGCGCATGGCCGACCGCTGGAAACCGAGCGTGACCGTCGCCGCGATCATCGAGCGTCGCGATGGCGACACGAGCCGCTTCCTGCTCGTCGAAGAGCACACGCCGGAAGGCCTGAAGATCAACAACCCGGCCGGCCACCTCGACCCCGAAGAGTCGCCGCAGCAGGGCGTGGTGCGCGAGGTGCTGGAAGAAACCGCCTGCGTGTTCACGCCCGACCGGCTGGTCGGCGTGTACCTGTCGCGCTTCCAGCGCCCGGCGCGTGGCGAGGACGTGACCTTCGTGCGCTTCGCCTTCGGCGGCAGCGTCGGCGAACCCGACCCGAATCGAATGCTCGACGACGGCATCGTGCGCACGCTGTGGATGACCTTGCCTGAGCTGCGCGAGAGCCGCGCGCGCCACCGCAGCCCGCACGTGCTGGGCTGCATCGAAGACTACGTGGCCGGCCGGCGTTACCCGCTGGAGACGATCACGACCGACGCGACGGTCTACGTGCCGGAGATCAAGCGCTGACCGCTTCGCTGTCGCGCCGAAAGCTCACGAGCTCCTCGATCGTCAGCATCGGGTAACCATGCCGGCGCGAGAACGCAATGAGCTCGTCGCCTTTCATCATGCTGCCGTCTTCGTTCATCAGCTCGCACAGCACGGCCGCCGGTTGCAGCCCGGCCAGGCGCGCCAGTTCGACCGCGCCTTCGGTGTGGCCGCGCCGTTCCAGCACACCACCCGGCGCGGCGCGCAAGGGGAACACATGGCCGGGGCTGACGAGATCATCGGCCGTGGCGCCGACCGCGATCGCGGTGCGGATCGTCGTCACGCGGTCGGCCGCGCTGACGCCGGTGGTGACGCCTTCGCGCGCTTCGATCGACACGGTGAACGCCGTGCCGTAGCGGCTGCCGTTGTTCGTGACCATGGGCGGCAGTGCCAGGCGCTGCAGGTGCTCGTCGGTCATGCACAGGCAGACGATGCCCGAGCACTCGCGGATCAGTGTGGCCATCATCGGCACGGTGAGGCGGTCGGCCGCGACGATGAGGTCGCCCTCGTTCTCGCGGTCGTCGTCGTCGAGCAGCACCACGGCGCGGCCGTGGCGAATGGCGTCCAGCGCGATCCTCAGTCGAGGCGGCATGGGGCGGG
>Ga0073915_10000158_pt1 | contig 10251 bp, 8 predicted proteins | sample GWRWT2_30Apr14_FD_71480 | JGI IMG/M metagenome (GOLD analysis project Ga0073915, IMG submission 71480) | Sand microcosm microbial communities from a hyporheic zone in Columbia River, Washington, USA - GW-RW T2_30-Apr-14 | ecosystem: Engineered > Artificial ecosystem > Sand microcosm >... | reverse complement strand
CGCTTCGAAAATGCGCCCCATGTTCGAACAATTTCCGGCGAAACCGACGAAATTCAGCTCGCCGCAAACCATCGCCACTGTTCGTCGAAAACAGTGACTTGTTCAGTGTTGCCTTAGGCCGCCGTAGTTGCTTAAGGGCTTGGTTCCTATCCAGACGGTGATCGAGCAACGTCACAAATTCAATCAGACCCACGCCAAGCGCATCGGTCCAACGCTTTAATTCCACAACATCGAGGCGGCGCACGCCGCGCTCGCATTTGCTGACGAACGTTTGATCCTCTCCGATCAGCGCTGCCAGTTCCTTCTGACTCACGCCGGCTCGGTCGCGAGCCGCTCGCAACTCTTCAATGAAGAGTGAGTAGGCGGCGGAATGGAGCGGCTTGGACATCGGCAACCTGTGTTGATGGCCGAGCTTCCAAGCGAACTTAGACTATGCGAAAATCGCTTTTATCTAGTCGGACGTCTTGAGCGTCTACCCGACGACCGATGCGATACCGGGATCGACTTACGTTTGGTGTGGAGCAAGTGATGGACGATGACCTCATAGAAGGCATAGCCGCATGGCGGTCGATTCCGCTGTGTCGTCGGTATTGCCTAGTGCGCTTCGAAACCCTTGGTGTGCAAACGGCGAAGGACGGCGTCGCGTCTTCCGGCACAGTTCTATGGGCATTCGGTGTGCTCTCCGACAGCGAATATGAAGTGCTTGGCGCTTGGCCCGTACAAGAGCCAGCCACAACAGTGTGGGCGGAAGTGTTCGACGACCTCCAATTGCGGGGCGTGGAGTGCATCGGGTCTGTCGTCAACAGTGAGCCCACAATGGATGCAGCGGCCCTACGGAGGGTGTACCCGAGCGCTGTATCTCTCGGAGCTGCGCCCGCAGCCAGACTTGTGAGTGGCACACGCCCTGCGATATCCCGGAGGTCCGGCGCCGCCGGTCCGCAATGCTGCCCTCCCGTGAGAATGTCGTGGCGCCAACAAGTCGTTCTGGCGAGCGAAGGCGCCGCGCAGCGACTGCAGTCCCGCGTGGCATTTGCAATCGCCCGGCACGTGCCCTTCAGCAACTTGGACGCAGCCCGTTCATTCGTCATTGGCGATTTGAGGCGTGCCGAGCGAAAGCTCTGTCCGTTTCGCAAGGTCGTCAGAGTGCCAACGGACTCTAGGTCGCGGCATCACCCCCCAGCGTCGGTGGTCTGAGCTGGCGAGCCGAGAAAACCTGAGCTTCCATTGGTCATGGCCATCAACTGGCAAGCCGCGTTTTCCCGCGTCAGGGCTGCTCTGATGCGCCGCGGACGATCGGCGCACGATGCGGACGACTTGGTACAGGAAGCCTGGGTTCGGCTGGCCTGCTACGAACGCGAACAAGTCGTTGCCAAGCCCGAGGCATTCCTCATGCGCGCCGCCCTCAACCTGTCGATCGACGCGTACCGTACGCGCGTCAACCATGGAGAAGAAGTGGTGCTCGACGAGGTGGTCCTCATCGACACGACTCCAACCGCAGAAGCCGTGGTGCTCGCTCGAGAGCGCGTCGCGCGCTTGAGCGTCTGCCTGGGTCGGCTGAACGAGAAGACCCGAGACATATTCCTGTCTCACCGTGTCGACGGCATGAGCTACCGGGAGATTGCTCAGCGCCATCAGTTGAGCATCAGCACGGTGGAGAAACACGTCGCCAAGGCCACGCTGCAGGTCACGAGCTGGATGGAAGGCTGGTAGTCGTGCATCGACTCCACGCGCCTGGTGGGCCGGGCGAGTCCCGGGATGCGCAGCACGTTGTCACACCTGAGATTGCTGCCGAGGCCGCCGTGTGGGTGACGCGCCTGCATGGTCCGGAGCGTTCGAGTCGGATGGAGCGTGAATGCCTCGCGTGGCAGGCTCGATCTGCGGCACACGGCGTGGCCTTTGAGCGGTGCACCGACACCTGGCAAGACGTTGCTCGCGTCACGCTCAGTGACTATGCCGCCGCGGCGGCGAGGCACCCTGAGGGGGAGCATCGATCCTGGCCATCGATGCGACTCCGCTGGCCGCTCGGGGTTGCTCTCGCCGGTTGGATCGTTGGAGTCCTGACGCTCCTGCAGCCGTGGCGCGAGATCGATACCTACGCCACCGGAGTGGGCGAGCAGCGAACTGTCATCCTGAAGGACGGCACGCGCCTCTCGCTCAACACGTCAACCCGCTTGCGTGTAGAGCTGGCCTCGGCGCAGCGCACGGTGAGCGTCGAAGAAGGCGAGGCGCTGTTCGAAGTTGCCAAGGATGCCCATCGACCGTTTGTCGTGCGGGTGAACTCCAGCGAGGTGGTGGCACTCGGCACAGTCTTTTCCGTGCGATTCACTCCCGCCACCGAGATCAGCGGCGACGCGCTCGCCGTCACGCTCGTCGAGGGTAGGGTAAGCGTTCGCACTGCACACGCCCACACAGACGAGTTGCCCACGCCTCCCGTTCCGTTGGCACCCGGGGATCGGTTGCGGCGCAGTGAGTCGAGCGCAAGAACGGCTAACCCCGCTCGGAGTGTGGGGACGCAGCTGGACAGGCCGCACATCGATCAGCTGATGGCGTGGAGGCGCAACGAGGCAGTCTTCGACGATGTGCCACTGTCTGAGGCGGTGGCCGAGATGAACCGATACAGCCAGAAGCCCATCACCTTGGCCGGCAAAGTGTCATCGAAGGCACTGCGCATCAGCGGTCTGTTCCGGACGGGGGACAGCGTCGCCTTTGCGCAAGCGGTGGCTACGCTGCACGGGCTGGTCGTGCATGATCGCAAGGATCACTTGGAGCTTGCCCCGGGGTAGAGAACTCGGGAGAGTTTGAGGTAGAGCGCCCCTCATGGGGACGGCCTCCTTAGAAACCGTGGACTCGTTCGCCGATCCTTGATTTGAGCCCAGGCTGGTCCAGGGTGAAGCTGCTCAAGCACTCATTGCCGAGACATCGATCCGGCCTTTGCGGCAAGCGGCCTCGCTTTCACACGCGAAAACGGCAACGTCGGATTTAGGCAATGAAATCAACGCCTTACTATTACACCTTGTAATTCGATGCTGACCAAAAGCTGCCCGGAACAGGACCTCGCCGCTAATCACACCCGAATCCGGAAATTCCGAAAAATACCAATAAAATCAACACCTTACTATCACATGGCGACGAAACACTGGGTCACCGCGGCACTTCACTGCCTAGACGAGAGCCTCAATCCGCTCCCGCATGAGGTGAACGAGCTCGACTGGAAAGCCCGGCTTTCTGACAACAAGGACCGCCTGGCAGAGCACTTGATGGCATTCGGCAACCATCCGGACGGGGGCACCTTGGTTTTCGGCATCGACGACGACGGAGCACCCGTCGGTGTCGACGCATACGCCGTTTCCCAGATCACCAACACGCTCGCCAACCTGGGCCGTGACGCGATAGAACCGCCCTTGGTCATTGATCACGCCGCTGTGGAATATCGCGGCCACACCATCTTGCTGGTTCGTGTGCCGGAGCAGGCGGTCAGGCCCGCGCATCGGCGTGGCAAGTCCATCGAGGAGACCTGGATTCGCTCCGGCGGAACGACCCGGAAGGCTTCGCGCCAGGACGTGGGCAGCATGATGCTGAACAGTTCAACCCCTCGCTGGGAAGAACTTCGCGCCTCGCCATTGATCGACCTCGACGAGGTGGGCCAACTGCTGGACCTGGAAGCCATCGCCAGTCTCCTTCAGCGCCCCTTGCCTGTGGTCGCCGACGATCTGAGCGCGTGGCTCGTGGCCGAAGGCATCACCGTGCGGGACGACCGCGGGCACTACATCACCAACTTCGGCGCCGTTGCGGCAGCCCGCAAGCTGGATGACTTCCCGTCTCTGGTGCGCAAGAGAATTCGCGTGATCCGGTACCGCGGAACGAACAAGGTCGACACCATCGATGAGCTGCCGGGTCAACGCGGCTACGCGGTTGGTTTCGAGGGGCTCATCGGTCATCTCAAGCGCGTGCTTCCGCATTCCGAAGTCATTCAACAATCGCTCCGTACCGAGGTGAGCGTCTACCCGGAGATCGCGCTGCGCGAACTGATCGCCAACGCACTGATCCATCAGGACTTCAGCGTGACGGGTGCCGGCCCGATGGTGGAAATCTACGATGACCGCATTGAGGTGACGAACCCGGGAACCTTATTGCCAGGGAAGAAACCCGACAGGTTGATCGGGGCCACGCCGGAATCCCGGAATGAGAAGCTGGCGTCATCATTCCGGCGCTTTCGCATCTGCGAGGAGCGCGGCACCGGGTTCCAGAAAATCGTGCGCGCCATCGAGCTGTTTGGGTTGCCGCCGCTCGCGTTGTCCCCCCAGGAGAACGCTTTCCGCATCACCATCGGCGCGCCACGAAAGTTCACCGACATGTCGGCGCCTGAACGCATCGAAGCCTGCTATCAGCACGCTGCGTTGCAGTACCTGTCTAGTCGGACACTGACCAACACGACGCTGCGTGAACGCTTCAAGTTGCACGACAAGCACCGAAACCAGGTGACCAACCTGATCAGTGATGCCGTCGGTGCCGGGCGCGTCAAACGCAAGGACGCGGGCAGCGGCAAGAAGTTTGCCGAGTACGTCCCGTACTGGGCATGAGAGTTCGGCTAACCTGATTGGCACGCGCCATTCCAATTGGCGTCGCCCTGCAGCGATCCACCCAACAGCGCCAGCCCGGGGAGCACCAGAACATGAAGAGCGCACTCTTTGTCGACTTCGACAATGTGTTCTCGCAGCTGCGACAGTTGCAGCCCGATGCCGCCGAGCGGTTCGCTCGCCATCCTTCCGAGTGGATCGGCTGGCTCACCAACTCCCTGGCACTGCCGGAACCGCATGAAGCCGGCGAGCGTCGCCGCTTGCTGGTGCGCCGGTGCTACCTGAATCCCAACTGGTATCAGAACTACCGCCACGCGTTCCTGCGCGCCGGGTTCGAGATCGTCGATTGCCCACCGGTGACGAGTCAGGGGAAGACCAGCACGGATATCCACATGGTGCTGGACATCGTCGATCTGCTGCAGCACGAAACACGCTGCGACGAGTTCATCGTCTTCTCGGCGGACGCGGACTTCACGCCGGTCTTGCGCAAGCTCCGCCGCTATGACCGACGCACCACGGTGCTGGCGATCGGCTTTCCGTCGGCTGCGTATCAGGCTTCGGCCGATCTCATGATCGACGAGCGCCTCTTTCTTCGAGAGGCGCTTGGTCAGGGGCCGGCCAACGCTGAAGTCTCGTCTGGTCACAACGGGCAGTCGGTTGATCCTGGCGGCGCTCGTGTCACCGAGAGCAAGTCGGTGGTGACCGAAGCGAAGTCGACGGGTTCCGCCGCAGCATCGCCCAAAGCTGAGTTGACCGCGAAGGTGAGCCCTCGGCTGGCCACGCCCGAAGAACTGTCGGAGATTGCGGGCCGTCTGTGGACTCTCGTCGACGAGTCTCCCCTGCCGGTCAGCGCGGCTCAGCTGGCATCACGACTGCGGCAGGAGCACCCGGAGATCCTGGAGAACTGGAATGGTCTGGGCACGTTCAAGGCGTTCTTCCGGTCGCTCAGGCTTTCGCGCTTGCTCTGGGTGAGTGGTTCCGGTGGTCGGGTGCTGGATCCGAGCCGGCACGAGCTGGAAGGAGTCTTGCCGGAGCAGGAGCCGGAATCGCCGTGGGCGGGTGCCGAAGAAATCTTCCCCGTGGTCCGAGAAGTCTGCGCGTTGACCGGCGCTCCGATGCTGGCGCCCAAGGATTTGAGGTCCCTGATCGGGGCGCTGGTCCAGGTTCTGGAAGCACAGGAGTTCAAGTTGGCCACGACCGTGCAGTCGGTCTGTCGTCAGTGCGTCGAGTCCGAGGGACTGAGAGTGCGGCCTCGCGATGTCAACTTCCTGGTGCGTGGCATGCAGATGAACGGCCATGTGTTCGGCCAGGGCACCGACGATGAAGCGACCCTGACCACCCGACTGTTCAACCAGATCCTCTTCCTGTGTGAGCGCGAGCAGAAGGTGCTCGATCAGACCGAGATCGGCCACATTCACACTTGGATCGGGAGCACAGCGGCGGCATAGCGGCAGCAGGCGAAAGAACTTACCCATGCCGACATTTACTCGCCGCCGTTTGCAGGCCATGCTTCATGACCTGGCCCAGTGCGTTGAAGTGTCAAAGCTCAACGACTTGAGAGCGCGACTTGAGAACAAGCGAGTGGATCAGGTACTTCCTGCAGAACTGGAGCTGGGTGTCGTCTGGGCACTGTCGAAAATGGGCGACGTCGAAGTCGAACCGGACTGGTATGGGGCCAGAAGACCAGACGCCTACACGGAACGACTGTTCGAAGGGTACGCGTGCGCCGTTGAGATCACGGCCATATCCGATGCGCGCCTGGCACAGGAAGACGACATGAGGCGCGTCGCGACCCGACTGTGTGAGGTTGCAAACAAGATCCGCAAGGGACAAGGCAAACACCTGCACTTCCACTTTGGCGAGGAGAGTGGGCATACGTCGACCGGCTATCTCCGCTGGCGCAACATCGACCGGGACTTCGTGCCAACAGAAGCGACTACGGAGCTGATTCGAACTTGGCTGCAACAGGGAGGTGAAAAGCCGCCTCTCCAAGTGATCCAAGGCAAAACAAGCATCGCCATAGCCTGGAGCGTCACGCCCCAGCATCCGCACAGCAACTTCTTCTCCTCGATGCCGGCGGAGGCGTACTCGTTGGAGAACAATCCTCTGCACGAGGCGCTCGAAGAAAAATCCAAGCAACTGGCCAGTCCCAACTTCGAAGGGCTGCGGTGCGTGGTTGTCGCGGATGCTGGCTCCCGGATGCTTCGCCACCTGAATGAGAGCATGCGGTCACCGGGGACGGTGACCGGGAATCAGGTCATAGTGCACTTTCTGGGTAAGGCAGACTCCGCAGTGGACGTTGTGCTCGCCTTGTCGCCGTATCGAGCCCCGTCACTATTTGGTCTTCAACTCAAGCCGCTTTCTTGGCGCTCCTCGCTTTGGGTTCGTTCAGGGCTGCACGTGGACCCGTGCGGCGTTGGCACGCTCGTGGCTCTGCTTCCGCCTCCTCGCTTCGAGGGCTACCAAGCGAGATCCCTGCAGCAGCAAGCAGCCTTCCGTCAGGACGCACTCGGTTGGTACCTAGGAAAAACGATTGAATCGGGAACGACTGGAATGACGATCAAGATCTCCGCTCGCGCCTTTCTGGACCTTCTGGCAGGTCGCATCACACTCGAGCAGTTTCACCACTTCTCGGGGTTGGAAAACGGATCTACAAAGCGGAACATCTTCGCCCACAGGCTCGATCAGGGAGACACCCTGTCCAGCGTGAAGATTGAACATGGAGGGTTGGATGAGGACGACGACTGGCTGGTCATAGACCTGCAACAGGATCCGTCCGCCGGCCCCCTGAAACTTTCAGACGCCCCGTCAACTTCCCACTAGCGCCGCCTGTAATGCCGGCGTATGTCGCCAGATACCACTCCAACGTGTTTGGTCCTGCCGACCAGCCGATAGTCAGTTGGAGTTTCCGCCGGGACAGGGAACTCGAGAGAGTTTGAGGAGTACGGCGCCGGGCGCCGAAGTGGCGATTTGAGGGGATGCGGGCTCGTTGGCGGATCCTTGGATTGAGCCCCAGCCACCAGTTGAATCAAGGACTTGGTGCGAAAGCGCCCGGTCCTTTGTTCATTCTGCGCAGGGGCAGCGGCTGTGAAGCGACCCGTCAGCCGTACCTCAGATTCCCGCCGCGCTGCCGATAACCTTGGCATGCGCCCCCTCTCCAACCCCCGACGCATGGCCGAGCAGATGCTGATGGTCGACGACCTCCTGGGCGGTTTCGCCAGCGGTGCGATCTCGATGCACCCGGCCGGATACCAGGCGCTGGCCGGCTGGGTTCGTGAGTCGTTCAGTTCGTCTGACTCCGGCACCCTTCGGAGCCTGCGCGATGTCGCTCCTGCGGAGCTGCAGTGCATTGTCGAAAACGTGCTGCATGAACGCCAGGTGGTCTCATGGGCCGCCGACGACATCGTGGGCTTGAGCTCGCTGGCCGAGTGCCTGAACCTGCTGAATCGCCTCCGGCGCGCCAACCCGGTCTAGCGCAATCGATCGACCGGTGTTCCCGGACGCGGCGCTATGCCACCGGGTTGCCAAGATTCCCGGTCAAGCCCCGCTGCAGCTTGTGCACGCGCAAGGCCATGTGCAGCTCCAGCGCCCGCCCTCCGCTGCGCCAATCGCCCAGCAGGCTGTCTATCGACTCCAGCCGCTGCCGCAGCGTGTTGATGTGAATGCCCAGGCTGTCGGCGGTGAGCTTGGCGTTGTACGCACTCTCCAGGTAAGCCAGCAGCGTCACCGCCAGTTCCGATTTGCGTTTGGCATCGTGCGCGAGCACGGGGCCGGCGGTGTGCTCGATGAAGGCGGCCACTTCACCGGCTTGCCGCTGCTCGAACAGCAGGCCGTACATCGCCAGTGACGACTCGGCCACGATCTCGCCCTGGCGCCCCAGGATGCGCAGGATGTCCAGGCCGCGCTTCAAGGCGCCGAAGCCGCGGGGCAATTCGTCGACGCGTTGGAGCACGCCCGACGACACGCCGATCATCTTCAGCTTCGGATCATTGGGCAGGTGGGTGTCGACCATCTGACGGACCTGCGCGAAGCTGGCGTCGGCCATGATGGCGACGATCAGGCCGTCGCACTCTTCCATGAGCACGCCGACGGGCATGCCCTGGCTGCGCAGGCGCCTGAGCGCGTACTCGATGTGGCGGCCTTCGACGGCCAGCGCGAGCATGCGCATTGGCGCCAGCAGGTCGATGCCGTGCGGCTCCAGCCGCGACTGCAAGGCCGAAGCGCTCTCCTGCTGCCAACTGAGCAGGGCACGAAGGGAGGCAGCCGCTTCGGTGTTGGAGGCCAGCTCGCTGCGCTCCTGCGAGAGCAGCACCACGCCGGCCACCAGCGCGCCGCGTTCGAAGGTGCGCACCTGCGTGTCGCTCAGTTCCGCGGGCGAGAAGATCGTCATGGCCCCGATGAGCCGGTCGGCCCCCATCAGCGCGGCCACGCGGATGAAGCCGCGGCCGTCGTGCCAGGCCAGCCGCGAGCGGCCCGACATCCGGCTTTCCGACAGCGCGCGGTGCAGCAGGTCTTCGACCTGCGTGTCGGCGAACAAGGCCTCGAGCGCGCCCTGCTGCGGCGTGGCGCCGGCCGGTGGCATGAGGTGCACCAGGCGCTCGGCTTCGTCGAGCAAGGCCACGTGGCCGCCGAGCATGCTCGCCACCATGGCCAGGATGTCGGCGACCGAACAGCCGCGCGCCACGAGCTTGGTCATCTGCTCGTGGGCGTTCGCGGCGGCTTCTATTTCCTGCGCCTGCCTGTGGAGTTGCTCGTTGGCTTCGCTCGCCTGCTGCAGCGCCACCTGCGCTTCCTGGAACAGGCGCGCGTTCTCGATCGCCACCGAGGCCTGGGCCGCCAGCGTGGCCAGCATCGAGACCTCCCAGGGCGCGTAGGTCCTGAGATGCCGGTCGCAGATGCACAGCACGCCGATGCACTGGTTGCCCACCATCAAGGGCGCGCCCAGCAGCGACTTCACACCTTCGTCGTTGATGGCCAGGTCGATCTGCTGGTCATGCGCGAAGCCCTGGTCGACCAGGTAGCTGGTGGAGTGATACGGCATCTTGTTGCGGAACACATGGCCGCAGATGCCGTGGTCGAGCGGCACCCGCACGTTCTTGAAACGCTCGGAGATCACGCCGTCGGTGGCGCGGATGTAGAAGTCGTTGCGAACCCGGTCGTAGTTCGTCAGGTAGCCGATGTCGGAAGCGAAGATCTGGCGCGCGCGCTGCACGATGGCCTGCAGCACCAGCTCGACATCGCGAATCGCGGTGAGGTCGTGCGCCGTCTCCAGCACCACGAGCAGGCCACGTTCGCGCCGCTGCTGCGCGGCCTGCTGCTCGCGCACCGCCACGGCCGCGCGGATGTTGCCGATCAGCAGCGAGCTCTGTTCGGCGTCGCGCACATGGGCCTCCACGCGCGCCAGCATGCCGGTGAATTCGCCCTGGCTGGCATTGCGCTCCAGCATCGCGAGCAGCTCCGACTGGATCGCGCTGGCATCAAGATGGAGCGGGCTCGAAGGGGCGTGGTTCTCTTCGCTGTGGGCTTCTGTGCGGGCTTCGGCTGCTTGCATGTTCGTTTCTTCCTTGGCCTTGGTTGAAGCCGTCAAAAAGTGCTGCTCTTCCTACGGGGAAACCCTTTAATCCGATGGGCCTCGAACGCGGCGCAGTGTAAAAGCGCCATGAGGTCGAGCGCA
>Ga0073915_10000157_pt1 | contig 10278 bp, 15 predicted proteins | sample GWRWT2_30Apr14_FD_71480 | JGI IMG/M metagenome (GOLD analysis project Ga0073915, IMG submission 71480) | Sand microcosm microbial communities from a hyporheic zone in Columbia River, Washington, USA - GW-RW T2_30-Apr-14 | ecosystem: Engineered > Artificial ecosystem > Sand microcosm >... | reverse complement strand
TCGCGCAGTACACGCGGAATAATCAGTACAACGGCTACGCGGTTCGCCAACATCACTTCAGCCAGAAGCCGACCTGCGTGATGAAGGTTGACTTGCCATGCCGCCTGTTCCGCAACGGCAAGGGGATTAAATTCTTTGGTGCGGTACACGAGCATCCAGAGACTGCGCTGAATGAAGGCGTTGGCCATGCTTCGTTATTGCCGCACGCGGAGATCATCCATTACGGGTACACGGATGAGCCAACGCGCCGGAAGCGTTTCGCACGGAACATCTCATTGCTGGAGCGTGACAGGAAAGAAACGCCGGATCGCATGCTGGGCAAGTTCTTGATGCTGCGCGACCTCGCTCAGATGTGTCAGTACGACATTGAAGACCGACGCATGGACATGGACACGTTTACCGCACGCGCACGCGAGGGCATGGTGCTGTTTGATGAGTTGCTTGAGGCAGGAAACACCCGCCTCATCTTGGACTCGTTGCAGTTCTACTCGCTGCTGGTGGAAGTGCATGGCGGCGGGTTTGACTTCGGCGTATCAATCGACGCTTCAAAGTTGAATGGCGGGGTACACATGGAACGACAGGTGCCGGTGGTGGGTAAGTTCCTCACGATGGCGCACGTTGAGAAGGTCATGGCGCTGATGCTGAAGGACAAGACGCAGGGCTACGATTCGAGGTATTTTTAATGGAACCGCTCGGATATTTTCTCGCGATGGGTGTCGCCGCTTTTGTTTTAGTAGTTGGCATCGTACTATATTTACTAAACGAGGAATGATATGGGCGCAATCATCACATGGATCAACGCAACGGCACGATACGCTGAGCTTGATAAGCTGCCCAACGGCACGCTTGGCGCGGTGCAGGACGAGCTTATCGCACTGGCTGAGGCGCAAGTGCATTCCCGCTTGGCGTCGCGGTACAGCACGCCATTCAGCTCTAGCAATCTGACCGCTCGCGACCTGGCGATTGACACTCTCTTCGTGCAGAACGTGATGGCGCGCGAGCCGAAGAAAGCGGAGATTGTCAGCAAGTCGCTTGACGATCGGTACAAAAGTTTGCTGTCTGGCGAAGCGACAATGGTCGTCTCCAGCGGCACAGCTTTGACGATGGTTGGTGAGACCGCGTGGTCGAGTACGGAGGACTACCATCCTGTGTTCGGAATGGGTGACATCGCAGCCATGGCCGTCAGCTCAAGTCAGCTGATTGATGAAGACGCTGATCGTGGTGGTTCAGGGGTGGCAATATGAGCGTAAGCTTTCATCTCAACAAGGCGCAGCTAGAGGCACTCAAGGCGAAGCTAAAGGCCGCGCGTGAAGGCTTGCAGAATGACGGCGTGGCTATGCGTCAAGTCGCCGTGTTCCTCGACCAATGGGTGCAGCGGAACTTCCAGTCTTCCGGCGAAAAGGTTGGTGGGTGGGAGCCGTTCAAATACGGCGGTCGGATTCGCAGCAAGAAAGGCGCGAAGGCGCAGAGCGTCGAATCCCATCGCTACATTGACGCGAGCGCGAAGTTGCTGATGGACACAGGCGCGTTGCGCTTGTCGTTCCTGCCATTCATCCGCAAAGGCATCGCGGGGATAGGTTCAGACCTGCCCTACTCAAAGGCGCATGAGGACGGCATGAAGTCCAGGAACCTGCCGCAGCGTCGCATGCTGCCGAAAACAAAAGAGGTCGAGTTTGACGTGCGTGAGATCATCCAGAACTTCATCACCGTGCAGGTAAGGAAGACGCAATGATCGACCTCAGCGTACAGACGAAGGCGTTGGAAGCGTTGCTCAAGGCAGACAGCACGTTGAGCTCATGCACAATTGAGCGCAGCACCCGTATCAACTTCAATCCTGGCAACTGCCCGTGGATTGGCGTGTATCCTGCCAATGTTTCAAGCGCACCAAAAACGCTGGGCGGTGGCAGTGCCAGATGGAGCACCACTGGCGCTATTCAGATGGTCATACAGACAATGACCTACGACGAGAGCGGCACGGCTGCTGGTGATGAGTTGGAAACATTGATCAATACTGCGCTGGGCGTGATCAACACTGACTTGACGCTGGGCGTGAGTGGCACACGGGTCGTGGGTGTGGCGCGTGAGTACCGGTATGTGGTATTCGATGATGATGAGAGCGGCTCGTTGTTCATGCCGCAGGTCGTAATTAAACTTGAACTAGAGGTGAGGTCAGCATGAAATATATTTGGAATAACGACAGCGGGGTAATCCCCAATGTTGGAGTCTTTAACAAGGGCGACGAAGTACCGGCGGACGTCGCTGAGTTCTTGAAAAATGCTGGGTACGCATTGCTTGAGGTGGCCGACAAAGTCAAATCAACTGCGAAATCTGAAACTGAAGGAGGCACACTATGAGCTATGGAATGGATGCAAAACTTGGCCTGAGTTTTCAGACCAGTTATGGAACGGCCTTTACATCGTCAATGCACTGGCTTGAGCCGGTCGGCGAATCAATCGGCCTTAAGAAAGCGCAGCTCGTGCTGAAAGGTATGCGCGGGATTTACGACGAGGGCGCATATCAAGAGGGCGCGAATACGGTTGAGGGTGATGTCAATATCGAAGCGAAAGCGATTCCGCTTGGCGTGCTGCTGTCTGCCACCAACGGTCTGACCACCGTCACCAGCTCCGGCGTCTACACGCATACGTTCAAGCCGCGCACTGCGGACTGGGACGGCTACAGCGCAGAGCGCCCATTCACGTATCACAAGGGCATGGGCGACACGGGTTCCGCGCAGTTGTACGCGGATATGAACGGTTCTGGGCTTGAGCTTTCAATTGCGAACGGTGAATTGTTGACTGCGAAGATGACGATGGTTGGTGGTACGTACAGTCAGATCGCCGCCATCGCAGCAAGCTACCCAACCGGAAACGCGCTTGACTGGTCTATCTCGTCGGTCAGCATTGCAGGCACGGCACGCGACAACATCAAGGCGCTGACTATCAATCAGTCAAATGCTCTGGAGCCAAAGCTGACGCTGAAGAATAGCAAGTATCCGTCTCGCGTAAAGCGCACCGGCAACCGCAATGTCTCGGTAGCTGGCACATTGCTATTTGACAACCAGACCGACTTGCAGAAATTCATCTCGCAGACTGAACAGCGCCTGCTGGTGACGATGAAGAGCGCAACGGAGATTCAGTCTGGGTATTATGAATCGTTCACGGTCGACATCCCATCCATGCGCTTCACCGAATTCCCACAAGCGGTTGGGGGTGCGGGCGAGCTGGAGATCGGGTTCAAGGCGATGGGTGTTTACAACGTCGGCTCGGCCTGCGCGGTCACATACACGCTGGTCAATTCGAAAGCGGGGTACTAATCGTGGGTAATTGGTCAACGAATGGTGTCGTGCTTGAGCCGATTGAGTTTGACGGGGACAGCATCACGTTCACCGTCAAGCGCCTGCTGGTTGAGGACATGCTCGTGCTGTCGAAATATTTCAGCAAGGAAACGGGCGCGCTGAGTTTCGGCAGCCCGTTGGAGGTGTGTCAGACAGCGCAGGAGATTTTCCCGAAGTACATTCAGGACGTGCGTGGTTTGCTGAAGGCCGACAACGTGGCGATGACGCCCGAAGAATTTCTGGGGGCGTCGAAGGACTTCTACTTCGTGCCACTGGTTGGGCAGTTGTTCACCGCGCTGATCACCGCTAGTACTGTGAAGGCGGTGGAAGCAAAAAACTCCGAGCCGCCTTCGGTCGCATTGTCCGTGGTGTAAGCCGAACGGAGGCGGTGGTTGTTGGCGGGCTTGAGGCGGGCGAGTGGGTGCAGATGTACGCACATACGCACACGCGCACGGAGCGCATCGAATGGCCGGACGGCGGGTGTTACTTGAGGCAGGAGCAGCTGCTGATTGATGTGTGGGAACTGTTGACGAGCGAGATTAGGGAGGCGAGTAAATGAGTAATGTGATTGAGTTTTCAGTACGCGCCGTCGACGACTTCACCGCTGTCATGAACAAGGCAGGTGGCGCGTTCAGCAAGCTGGGAAGCGCGTTCACCGCATTGCAGGCCGCGGTGGTTCCCTACGCACTGATACGGTTCTCGGAGTCCCTGATTAACGCGGTAGATGAGGCAGAGCGCGCATCCATCAAGCTGAACGCCATTCTGAAAGGCACTGGGCACGCCGCCGGAACCACCCGCGACGAAATCGAGAAGATGGTAATTGCGCTCGAGTCGACAACGCGCTTTGATGACGAGGGGCTCAGGAACGCCGCCGCTGAAATACTGAAGTTCGGCTATATGACCAAAGAGTCATTTGCCGGTGCGCTGGACGTGGCAACAAAGTTCGCATTCTTCACAGGCAGCGAGATTCCCGCCGCCGCCGCTACCATCGCGCGCGCCATGACGCACCCCGAAGCCGCTTCACGATTGTTGATGCAAGCCGGTGCGAAGCTGACAGAGGTTGAAAAACATCAGATAAAGACTATGCAGGAGCTCGGCGACGCTGCCGGTGCGCAAGCCCTCGTGCTCAAAAAGCTGCAAGGTGTTTATGGCGATATGGATAGCGGGCTGTCTGGCGTCGGTGGGAAGTCGATCAAGCTGAAGGAGCATTGGGATGACCTTCTGGAAACGCTCGGCAAAAGCCCCATTATCAACAAGACGATTGCTGCATCCATTGACAAGCTGAACGACACGGTCAGAGCATTGGATGCGTCAGTGACAACGGGCAGTTTCCTGCCATGGATGCGCAACATTCTGAAGACGGCAGAAGATATGCCAGGAGCCGCTGGAAAGCTGGCGTCACTGCTGGCCGCATTCGCAACGCCGTCAGCGCCCGCGAAGAATGTCGTAACAGGAATGATAAAATACGCACCTGGACAATCTCCGCTTGAGTTGGCGCAACAAGAAGCCGCAGCTCAGATCGTGCGCGACGCAAATACTGTCAAGCAAATAGCAGCAACAGAGGCTGCGCGGAAGGCCGCTGCGGACGCTGGACTTGCCATAGCGAAGTCAGTTGCTGATCTTGAAAAGCAAGCGGCGACTTACGGCATGACCGCGTCGCAGATTAAAATGTATGAGCTTGCCACGCAGGGCGCTACCAATGCACAGCTCGCAGCCGCCGCCATCTCTGCGCAATCGCTCGACGCGCAGGAAGCCAAAGCCGAAGCAGACAAAGTTGCGAAGGACGCAGCGGACGTCCTTGCTGAGTCAAACAGGAGCATTGTCGAAGGCATGGAGACTGCCGCCGCGACCTATGGCATGACCGCTGATCAAGTGAACATCTACACGCTCGCCATGCAAGGTGCGAGTGAGGCACAGATCCAAACGGCTGTGGACATAGCGAACAACAATATCGCCATGCAGGATCAGGCCATGACCTTTGAAGGGCTGGTGGAAGCGCAGATGGAGAGGGCGGGCACGCTTGCCGAGCAGACTTCGCAAATCATGCTGGGCGCATTCAATCAATTGTCCGCCGGAGTTGGAAGCGCTGTGGCACAAACGATTGTTGATGGCGAGAGTTTGTCGAAGGGCTTGGAAAACGTAGCGAAGTCCGTTGCGAAGACGATCATCGCGACGTTGGTGCAGATCGGCGTGCAGCGGTTGATCCTTGCGATTATGGATAACGGTGCAACCGCAACAACCAACGCAATCAAGCTTGGTGCGGGCGTGAGTGAGGTGTTTGTCAACAGCTTCGCGTCTGCCGCTGCGATACCGATGATAGGCTGGGCGATGGCTCCGGGTGTTGCCATGGCGAATACTGCTGCTGCTGTGGCTGGCATACCCGTGGCAAAGGCATCTGGTATGGCGGCGGGCGCAGCACACGGCGGGCTTGATTATGTACCGGCCGAATCAACCTACCTGCTCGACAAGGGCGAACGTGTTCTGTCGCCGCGTCAGAATCAGGACTTGACCGGATTCTTGCAAGGCGGCGGCTCCGGCGGCGGCATGGTTATTCAAAACTTGGAGATCCACGTCATGGAGAACGCAACCAATGTCGACGCATTCGCGCGCATGGATCGCGGCGAGCTGCGCGAGAAGTTGGGGCGGCCTGTTGTCGATGCGCTGAATGAAATGTGGAAGATGGGCACGCGCCCTGACTTTGCGAGGAACTCTTCAATATGAGCTACGTTCTCACAGACGGAACAAGCGTTGTCAGCATGAACCCTGAATGGGACTTCAAGCTGACTGACAAGAAGATAGAGACAGTGCATCGCACGCGCTCGGGGGCGGGGTACCGGTATATCTGGGGCAGCTTCAAAGGCGTTAAGTTCAAGGTTGAATTCGTCAACTCCTCCGATATGTGCATCGTCAACTCATGGTGGGGTGCGTCCACTGCCCTGCGCTTGTTCGATCACTCCAGCGTTGTCGTGGTGAGTGGGTATTTGTCCGGCAATGCGCCGCCAATATCTGGTTACGTGAAGCCATACGACAATCAGTTTGACGGCGTGATTGAATTGGAGTCCTATTAAATGTATAGCGTTTCCTCAGCGTTCACATCGCAAGCGGCTTTGAAGCTCGCGCCGTGGAAGCGCAAGTTCACGATTGGGAGCAGTGACTACTCAGCATTCGTGCTGGGGTGGCCGACCATAGAGCGCGACTGGGATGATTGCGCTCCGGCATCGGTTACGATAAATGCCACGAACGCGGGGCGCACGTTTAACTTCTTCCTGAATGACGGTGCAACGCTGCACACAAGTTGTTCGTTGCAACTTGGCTTTGACTATGTCGGAGCGGCAATGTTTGACAGCGCGTTCTTTGATAGCTCGTTCTTCGACATGGCGACAGGAACATCATCCACCGAGTATATCACCCTGCTGACCGGCACGGTTGACGCTGCAAGATTCAAGGACGAAAAGTGCGCGATCACCTTGGTTGACAAATTCAAACAGCTGGCCGATCGTGTTATCGGGGATTCAACTACGCCAACCAACTACACATCATCCAACTACCTTGTGCACAATCTTGCGTGGTACGTCTGCACGTCTCACGCTGGCCTTTCCGCGCTGACCAGCACGAACAATCCTGACATTGACTACGCCAGCTTCAGTAGCTGGACGTCTGTATTTTCCGCAGACAACGTGCGGATGAATGCGCAGTTCACGGGACAGAAAGCGTCGGAGATTCTCAAGAAAATCGCACTACTCACACAGTCCGCCATTTGGATTGAGAACAACAAGATAAAGTTCATGCGTTTCTCGCTGACCGATTCTGCACAGACAACGCTGGACAGCACGACGACGATTGACGGCACGCAGGTGATGGACGAACGTATGCTCGTGAACAAGGTGTATGTTGGCGCTGGGTATAACGTCACGTCAAAGTCCTATGGCATCACAGTGAGCAACATTGATTCCGCGAGCGTAGTGCGCTATGGCTTGAAGGAGCGGCAAATCAACGAGGATCGGGTGTGGTATGTGGATTCTGTGTCCGCGCTGAACCTCGCGCAGCGCACGGTGAATACCGGACGTGACCTGCTGCCACAACTCACCACCGTCTCGCCGCTGCAAGCGATCCACGTGACGATAGGCGACACTATTGCGCTGTCGGACGAACACCTACAACTGTCAGACAATTACCGCGTGATGGGTGAGCGGATCAACATGGACAAGGGCACGAAGGAATTCACCTTCGACCAAACACAATATTCATCGGCATTCAGGCTAGATTATTCAGCACTGGATTCGTCGGACACATTAGGATAGGAATTGACATGGCGATTGAACCACGAAAGATATGCTGCGACGTCTGCACAGAAACCGCCACAGAGCCGGAAGTCAATGCTGGTTGGCTGGGCTGGGGGCATCTCGCTGGAATAAACTTCAACGGCGCTGACAATCCAACGCTCTGCCCTAACTGCCTCGCACGCGTGGCGGAGTTTCTGGATTATAAAAAGGAGTCCGTATAATGACATGGACATCACTTACTTTCGCGTACGGATCGACGCTTACCAGCTCGAAGATGACGCAGTTGTATGACAACCTCACTGCGATGGCAGAACAGGCGTCAGGCGCGCCGAACGTCTACACTGGAATACTGATGGCTGAGGTTGCCACCACATCTGGCACGACCGCCGACTTCACGATTCCATCTTGGGCGAAGAAGATGCGCGTAATGTTAAAAGGAGTTTCTTTCACGTCAACATCGCCCACTGTACTAATCAGGCTAGGTGATGCGGGCGGCATTGAAACAACGGGATACGTCACACGCACGACAGATATATCCGGTACGGAATCTGTCGTCGCTTTCGTTGCGGATGATGCTGACGTTGGGATGTTGCTGTGCGATTCCGTCGCAGATAGTGGTCAATCGCATATTGGGATCATAGAGTTGACGCTTCAAAAAGCATCCACGTACACATGGTTCTACAATAGTTACGTGGTGGTGGGGACAAGCATTTCGAATTATTTGACGACAACTGGCTGCGGGTATAAGTCAACTTCCGCGCAGATGACTACATTGCGCGTATGTGTCGAGGGGTCGCATATTTTCGACGCTGGCGCGATCAGCGTGATGTATGAATAGGGGTTTACATGACAACATTCACAATACCCGCGCAGTCACGTATTTTCACAATACCTGCGCAATCACGTATTTTCACAGCATAGAAGGAGGCAGCCATGTCGTCGTTCAATATAAATAAAGATCCGACCGCCACGCTCGACTACGGCTTCAACTGGGGCGCTTGGATGAGCAGCGGCGACGTGGTATCTTCATCGGTATGGTCAGCGGGCGGGCTGTCAACGACTTCCAGTTCAATCAGCTCGCACACGACGACATGCTTCGTCACCAGTGGTGGCACGGTGGACTCGACGTACAAGGTGACGAACAGAGTCGTCACGGCGCAAGGGCGCACAGAAGAACGCAGCTTCCGCTTGCGGATCATCGAACTTTAAGGGGTTGGCATGGGCATATCACATACAACGCAGATCACCGGCACGGACGACGCTGGTAAGCAGATCAGCAAGAACAAATGGAATGAGGATCACGCGATTTCGCTGACCAAGGCGGAACTGAGCGCGGCGGTCTCAGACGGCGATCCGATGTACTTGGACAGCACTGATACGGTGCCCGGAGTCAAAACCATGTCTGCCATCGTGTTGCCAACCAACGGCTACATGAAGTTGACCGTCCCAACCACGGACGGGCATTGTACAGGTCCACGATGCGGCGACTTCAACTGCGGGTATTCGTCCTCGGCTGTCGGCGACTTGGTCTACTTGGATTCTTCCGCGACTTGGCAGAAGTGTGACGCGAACACGCTGGCGCTCTACAATGGGTTGCTAGGCATTGCGCTTGAAGTGAAGGCCGCTGCCGCCGCAATGCTGGTGGCATTGCCTGGATCATTTGTCTACGCGACCGGCTTTCCCGCGCTGACGATCGGCTCGCCGGTGTATATGAGTGAAACAGCTGGGGTGATAACGCACACGCAGCCCACCACAACGGACGCAGCGGTGCGCGTCATCGGATGGGCGGTGCATGCGGACAAGATATTCTTCAATCCATCGCCTGACTACGTCACGAGGGTGTAGACCATGTCTGTTAAAACGATTGATGCAATCGCCACTGCCTCCGTGAAAACGGTGGATGCAATCGCGGTTGCATCGGTGAAAACATTCAATGGCATAGCAATGCCTGCTACGGGTGCGCACGTTATAATCGCACACACAACGTCGCCGTACGTCTCTGCTTACCCATGGAGTGCAGCGGGGTTCGGCGTGAAGTATTCAGATCCTGCAACGCTCCCAACTGGAGACGGCAAGGGCGTCACGTTCTCAGCGAATGGTGCATACGTTGCGGTGGCTCACACAACAACGCCGTATGTGTCTGCGTACCCATGGAGTGCAGGCTTCGGCACCAAATACTCAGATCCTGCAACGCTCCCAACTGGAGACGGCAAGGGCGTCGCATTTTCCGCTGACAGCGCGTACGTCGCGGTGGCGCACGCGACATCCCCGTATGTTTCGGTGTACCCGTGGAGCGCAGGCTTCGGAACGAAGTATGCAGATCCTGCAACCTTGCCAACAGGTGAATGTCGTGATGTCGCATTTTCGCCCAGTGGTGCGGACATCGCCGTCGCCCACTTAACAACACCTTTTGTGTCAGCATATCCGTGGAGTGCTGGGTTCGGCACGAAGCGTTCAGACCCTGCAACGTTACCCGCTGGCAATGGTGAAGGGGTCTTGTTTTCGCCCAGTGGTGCGGACATCGCCATTGGGCACGCAACGACGCCGCGCATTGCTGCGTATCCATGGTCAGCAGGGTTTGGTACCAAATATAGCGATCCGGCCTCGCTGCCTGCTGGCGCTGGTGGTGTCGCATTTTCGCCCAGTGGTGCGGACATCGCC
>Ga0073915_10000154_pt1 | contig 10407 bp, 10 predicted proteins | sample GWRWT2_30Apr14_FD_71480 | JGI IMG/M metagenome (GOLD analysis project Ga0073915, IMG submission 71480) | Sand microcosm microbial communities from a hyporheic zone in Columbia River, Washington, USA - GW-RW T2_30-Apr-14 | ecosystem: Engineered > Artificial ecosystem > Sand microcosm >... | reverse complement strand
CGGCATCGCCATCCTCGCCCTCGGCGGCCGCAGCCGCTGCTGCGGCGTTCTTCTTCATGACGAAGACTGCGGCGCCACCACCAAGCACCACCAGCAGCAACACGGCCGCAACGATGATGATGATGAGCTTTTTAGGCCCCTTCTTGGGGGCGTCGCCTTCGGCAGGTACCGCAGCGGAAGCAGCTGACATTCGCAAATCTCCTGAAATTCAAGCCCTTCGACCCTGAAAAAGCCGAGAAGGACATGATGGGATTATTGGAAGTCAGGGCCAAAACTGAAGAACCGATAAGCGATGTGAAATCCGCGCGATTCTGGACAGGGCAGGCCCAGGCCTATGCATACAGGTCAAGGCCACCTCGTCGCCCTGCCTGGGCGGCCGCTGCGGCCATGCGACCTTCGTGTGGTTCACCACCGGACGAATCCAGACCCGGGGACCCACCACCCCAGGCCGGGGTGCCACCAGGCTGACCCGAGGCCTGGTTGAACTGTTGCTGGGGCGATTGATCGGACACGCCCGATCCACCCAAGCTAAAACCAGCGTCGTCCAGCGAGGCGGACAACATCGGCAGGCTGGCCTCAATGGCACGTCTAGTTTCAAGGTTGGCCGCCGCGAAATCAACCTGCGCCGACTGCCCATCCAGTGAAATCTTCACGCTGATGGGGCCCATCTCGGCAGGATTGAGGTGCAGCTCAGCCGACATGGTGCCGTCTTCGCCCACGGCGTTCACCCACATGCCCACACGGTCGGCCAGGGCTTGGGGAAATTCGGGGCTGTTCACAGCCGGGGCCAGGGTGGCGCTGGTCTGGGCCGTGGCGCTGGCTTCGGCGGTCTTGCCCGCCAGGCCGCGCATCATTTCGGTGGACAAGGTGCTGACAAAGTCTGCGCCCTTGGCCGCCGAGTCGGCAGCGCCATCCACCACGGACATGCGGCCTTCGGCGGCTTGCAGGGTCGACACGTCAATGGCGCCTTGGTCGTTGGCGGCGTTCATCGCTGCCAGGGCATCGTGGCCGGTGGTGGCGACAGGCATGGCGCCATCCTTGGCTTGCAGTTGCGCTTCGTTGGCATCCGCACCGGCTTTCTGGGCGTCGCCGCTCAGCGCTGCCGCTTTGGCCGCACCATGCGTCAAGCTGGCCAGCCAGGCGAGCATCGACGAAGGATCGCTGGAGGTGGCGCTTTCGGCCGGTTGCTGGTCCTTGGCCGCGACTTCGCTCGCTGTGGCGGCCACTTTGCCTTCGTCCACAGACGCCTGGTCCTGGCCCGCCGCGTTGCTGCGGTCGGCCTTGTCAGCACCCTCGTTCACCTTGCCTTTGCTGGCATCAACCTTGGCCGATTTGTTGGCATCGCTGGAGGCCGTCTTGGGCTTTTCAGCCTTGGGCGCGTGCGCCGTCTCGGAATGGGTCACCGGGGCCTGGCGCTTGGCCTGCGCGGCATTGGCCTGCGCACGTGCCAGGGCATTGCGGGCCTCCACCGAGGTGGACGAGGCGCCCTGCCCCGCGCTGGCCTTGGCGGGCGCGGCGGCATTGGCCGACAACTGCGCTGCCGTGGCCGCCGGTTGAGGCGTGGCGGCGGCGGCACGTGCCATCCACCGCGAAAAATCAGACTGCATGGCCGCCTGATCAGCGCCGCCCGCCGGGGTGGACGATGACGACAACTTCGCCGCCCAATCGGTCGCCGCGCTGTTGGTGGTGCCGGATTTGCCAGAGTTGTTGGTGTTGAGGGGACCGTTCATGTCACAACCTTTCAAAATCATTCATCAATTCAGTAAGACGTCGGCACGAAGCTGGTGGCCGAGCCCATGGACGAAGACAGTGGTGAGCCACCCCGGCCCGCACGCGCGGCCTGTTCGTCGGTGGCCTTCTGGTCACGGCGCTGTTCGCGCTGGGCCGATTCAAGCTGGCGCCGGTCGATCAGTTGCCCCACGGCGGCGACCTTGCGCTCGCGTTCAATCAGTTGCAGGCGGCATTGCTCCATGAACAACGCCGCTTGATCAACCCGCTTGTCCTGCTCGGTCACCGCATCGCCCAGGCGCGCGGTGAAGTCCTGGTAGCAACGCATGATTTCCATCCCGCCAGATTTGGAGAACTGGGAGCTCCAGCGCTGCTGGTATTCCTTGCGCCAATCCGCCAGGGACTGGGCCTGCTGGCGCGCGGCTTCGTGGGCTCGGCGCGCGTTTTCCATTTGCGAGACGGCATCGTCCCGGGCCCTCTCGGCCGAATCCAGCAAGATCAACAGGGGTTGGATGGTGCTCATGTCAGTCGCTCACGATGTGACGCAGTTGCTCGATGCTGTCATCCAGGCGCGCGGGCAAATGCATGTCTTGTTGGAGCATGGCCACCATGGCCGGATGCAGTTTCACGGCCTGGTCCAGGTCGCGGTCGTGTCCGGGCACGTAGGCGCCCAGTTGGATCAGGTCCTTGGCCTTGCTGTACTTGGACCACAGCTGCCTGAAGCGGCGCGATGAGTCGATGTGCTCGCTGCTGGCCACGTTGTTCATCACGCGCGAGGCCGATTTTTCGATGTCGATGGCCGGGAAGTGGCCAGCCTCTGCCAAGTCGCGTGAGAGCACGATGTGGCCGTCCAGGATGGCGCGGGCCGCGTCGGCAATGGGGTCTTGCTGGTCGTCGCCCTCGGACAGCACGGTGTAGAAGGCCGTGATCGAACCGTGGCCGTTCAGGCCATTGCCGCTGCGCTCCACCAGTTGGGGCAGCTTGGCAAAGCACGAAGGCGGATAGCCCTTCGTGGCAGGCGGCTCGCCAATGGCAAGGGCGATTTCGCGCTGAGCCATGGCATAGCGGGTGAGCGAATCCATCAACAACAACACGTGGAGACCCTGGTCGCGAAAGTGTTCAGCCACCGCAGTAGCGTAGTTCGCGCCCTGCATGCGCGTCAATGGGGGTGCATCCGCAGGAGCGGCGACCACCACCGAGCGCGCCAGGCCGTCTTCGCCCAGGATGTCTTCGATGAATTCCTTGACTTCACGGCCCCGCTCACCGATCAGGCCCACCACGATGACGTCGGCCTGGGTGTAACGGGCCATCATGCCCAGCAGCACCGATTTACCAACGCCGGAACCGGCGAACAGGCCGATTCGCTGACCACGCCCTACGGTGAGCATGGTGTTGATGGCGCGCACGCCGGTGTCCAGCGGCAGGCGCACGGGGTCGCGCTCCATGGCGTTCATGGGGCGGCGCACCAAAGGTTCGCTGCGCACGTGGTTCAAGGGGCCGTGGCGGTCCAGGGGTTCGCCATGGGCATTGACCACGCGGCCCAGCAGGCCGCTGCCGATGGGCAGGTGGCGCGTGCGGTCTTCGCTGCGGCGCCAGGGGTGGTTGGGGCGGCCCAGCAAAGGCGGGTTGATCGGGATGGCGCGCGGCACCACGCGGGCACCGCTGGACAAACCGTGCGCTTCGGCCGTGGGCATCAGGTAGGCGCGGTCACCGGCAAAGCCCACCACTTCGGCCAACACGGGCTGGGTTTCCAGGCGGGTTTCAGAATGGATTTCACACACGGCGCCCACCGGCAGGCGCAGGCCAGCGGCTTCCAGCACCAGGCCGGCCACGCGGACCAGCTTGCCTTGGTTTTCCAGGGGCACGGGCGTGCTGGCGCAAGCGTCCAGGTCGCCCAGGAAGCGGTTCCAGCGGTCCATGGCCACGCCTTGGCCGGCGGCGCGAATGGGCATGTTCATGCGGCATCTCCGGTAGAAGGCAGTTCATCGTCCATGTCGGTGCTGTCACCGTTGTCCACTGGCGTGTAAGGCACCTCGTGCCCGCCATGCCATTCGGTTTGGCTGCCCATCGCGGCGGCAGCACGGAACCAGCGCGCTTCCACGCTGGCATCCACCACAGCGATGTCGGACTCGACCACGCAACCACCTCGCGTCACGGCAGCATCGGGCAGCAGGCGGGCGCCACGGGCTTGCAACACGTCGGTCAAAGACCCTTGGGCCAGCGCGTGGTCATCGGGGTTCAGCCGCACCACGATCTGCTTGGCGGACGACAGCAACACGCTCAGGGCTTCTTCAGCCACCGTCAGCACGGCTTCCGGGCGTTGGTCCAGCTCGCTGCGCACCACCTGGCGGGCCAGCTCCAGCGCCACGCCAGCAATCCGGCCGGCCAGCTGCTGCTCCAGCGACTCCAGGCGATGGTGGAAGTCAGACGCCAGCGCGCCAATCTGGTCGTTCATGTAGGCGGCCAACTGCGCCGCCTGGGTCTGCTTGTAGCTTTCCAGCGCGATCAGGCCATTGCGGTAGCCGTCCTGGTAGCCCGACTTGTGGGCCTTGTCGACCAGCTCTTCCACATTGGGCGAAGGCTCTGGCGGTGCAGGCGGCGGTGGTGGCGGGGGCGCCTCTTCGCCAGGCATGCCGCCCACCAGGGGTTGGCGCTTGATGCTGGTGACGTTGGCCTTGGGTGCTGGCTTGGGCGCGGGCCGGGCGGTGGCTGCGGCAGGTTTGGCGCTGGCGGTCGGCTTGACGGTCAAGGGCACGCTGGCAGCGGCACGCTCCGAAAAGGTCTGTTTGCGCACACCTGACTCGCCGGCCGCGTCAGCGTTGTCGGCCGAGGGCTTCTCGAAAGTCTGGGGGTTCCAGGCGGCAAACGAGCCCAGCTCTTCACGGGGGATGAAGCGCGTGTACGAGCTCGGCACATTGCTGCCATTGCCATTGCCGCCGTTGTTGTTGCCATTGTTGTTATTGCCACCACCTGGCGGCACTGGCTTAGACGTACTCATCGTCGCCTCCGCTGGCCAGCGCTATCTGGCCTTCGTCGGCCAGGCGCCGCACGATCTTGAGCATTTCCTTCTGCTCGCTTTCAACCTCGGACAGCTTGACCGGGCCACGCGATTCCAGGTCTTCGCGCAGCGTTTCGGCCGCACGGCTGGACATGTTCTTGAACACCTTCTCGCGGATCTCGGGCGTGGCCCCCTTGAGCGCGATGATGAGCGACTCGGTCTGCACTTCCTTGAGCAGGGCCTGGAAGCCCTTGTCGTCCAGCTTGCCCAGGTCGTCGAAGGTGAACATGTTGTCCATGATCTTCTGGGCCAGATCCGCGTCGCTTTCGCGGATGTAATCCAGCACCGAGGTCTCCAGGCTGGAGCCCATCAAGTTGATGATTTCTGCCGCCGGCTTCACGCCGCCCAGTGACGACTTGCGGATCTGGGTGCCGCCCGCCAGCACGCGCGACAGCACTTCGTTCAAGTCCTTCAGGGCTTGCGGCTGGATGCCATCCAGCGTGGCAATGCGCACCATCACTTCATTGCGGTGGCGATCCGAGAACGACTTCAGCACCGATGAACACTGATCGGGATCCAAGTGGACCAGGATAGCGGCCACGATTTGAGGGTGTTCGTTGCGCAGCAGTTCGGCCACCGAACCAGCGTCCATCCACTTCAGGCTTTCGATGCCCGTCACATCGCTGCCCTGGATGATCCGGTCGATCAGCAGATTGGCTTTCTCTTCGCCCAAGGCCTTGCGCAGCACGGCCTTGATGTATTCGTCGGTGTCGGGCACCAGCACGCCCAGATCGGTCGAATCGTCGGCAAAGCGCGTCAGCACTTTTTCGACACGGTCGCGCGGCACCGACTTCAGTTTGGCGATCGTTTCACCCAGCCCCTGCACTTCCTTGGGCTCCAGGTGTTTAAAGACCTCGGCCGCCTCTTCCTCGCCCAGTGACATGAGCAAGATCGCAGCGTCTTCGAGTCCTTTGTCATCCATGTTCATTCGTCCTTGGCTAACCAGCCATCCAATCGCGCATCACACCGGCCATGGCCGCAGGGTTCTCGCGCGCCAATTGCCGCGCCGCTTCCAGGCGCGCATCACCCGTGGGTGCGCCCAGGGCCGGCAGCAACTGGCCGTTCGGGCCCATCACCATGCCGGGCGGAATCGTTTGCAGACCGGGCAATTCCTGCAGGTCATCGACCACCGCGCTCAATTTGGGTTGTTTGTCTTCTTCAGACACGACAGGCTGGGCCGCCTTGATGGCTGGGCGGATCGCGCCGAACACCACGATCAGCGCCGCCAGCGTCAAGGCGCCCGGCACGGCCAGGGTGCGCAGCAGGTCCACCGTCTCGGGGCTCTTCCAGAACGGTGTGTTGTTAGGCTCGTCTTTCACCACCTGGAACGGCGTGTTGATCAGCTTGACCGAGTCACCCCGTTGCTCGTTGAAGCCAATGGTTTCGCGCACCAGCGACGTCAGCTTGTCCAGCTCTTCCGGGCTGATGGGCTGCACCGTGGTCTTGCCCTTGGCATCGGTCACCGAGCGGCTGTTCAGGACCACGGCGGCGTTCAAGCGCTTGATCGTGCCGGTGGCGTTGCGCGTGACACGAACGGTCTTGTCCACTTCGTAATTGGTGACGGCCTCGCGGCGGCTGGTACCGGTGGTGCCACCGGCGCCTTGGCCTGCTTGCAAAGCTTGTGCGGTGCCATTCACTGGCGCCGTGGCGGGCGTGGGCGGCTGGTTGCTGGCCGCGCCCGGCACACCGGAAGGCGTGGCTGCGCCACCACCCGCTTGCTCGGTGCTTTGCTGGCTGCGCACCGAAGCGGGCGCCTGGCCTTGATTGGGTTTGTATTCTTCAGCGGTGGACTCCACTTGCGAGAAATCCACATCGGCCGTCACCTGGGCGCGCAGGTTGTTCTGCCCCAGCACCGGCTCCAGGATGTCCTTGATGCGCTGGGTGTAGTTGGCTTCGATCTGATGCACGTACTGCAATTGCTGCGCATCCAGGCCCGCTTGATCCACGCCGTCGTTCGGCCCTGACAGCAAGCCGCCCGACTGGTCCAGCACGCTCACGGCCTTGGTCGGCATCTCCGGCACACTGGAAGACACCAGGTGCACGATGCCGGCCACTTGGCCCCGGTCCAGCGTGCGGCCGGCGTACAAAGTCAGCACCACGGAGGCCGAAGGCTTTTGCTGTTCGCGGAAAAAGCCGTTTTGATTGGGCAGCGCCAAATGCACGCGGGCACTCTGCACGCCATTCAGGGTCTGGATCGAGCGGGTCAGCTCACCTTCCAGGCCCCGTTGAAAATTCAAGCGCTCCTGAAACTGGGTCACGCCGAATTTCTGGGTTTCCATCAACTCAAAACCCACCACCGAGCCCTTGGGCAAGCCGGCCGAGGCCAGCTTCAGGCGCACATCGTGCACCTTGTCGGCCGGCACCAGGATGGCACCGCCGCCATCGGCGTACTTGTAGGGAATGTTCATCTGCTGCAACGAGGCCACGATCGCGCCACCGTCCTTGTCGGACAAATTGGCGTACAGCACCCGGAAGTCGCCCTGCTTGCCCCACATCACCATGGCAATGAAGATGGCGACGATGGCCGCCAGGCCACCCCCCAGCATCAACTTGCGCTGCATGGGCAAAGCCCCCACGCGCTGAACAAAGTTGAGCGGCGGCTTGGGTTCGATCACCTGGTTGGGCGATGCGATGACAGCTTGAGTTGGTGCGACTGTGACTTCCATGTGTGGTCGAAGCGTTGGGTCGCGCATCGAAACCATACGATGCCGCAAACCCGCCGGAACACGTCCATTATTCGAAGGAAGAGCAGGCAAAAGTGCCGGGAACAGCGGCAGATTTACCGGGCACTTCCCAACTTCGGATCAAGCGTGAGTGCCTAGTATTGGCAACGTGGTGAACTGCATCACGCCTTGTCTGAGATAACGGCACCATGGACCTGAAACTTAAGCCTTTTGATTTCGCACAGGCCGCTGCCAAAGCGGGCATGTCCGACATCGCCGAGCGCGTTCAGGCCAAAACCCGGCTGGACGCCCTGGGCGGCACCGGCAACGTTGAGAAATCCAGCTTCCAGGCCGCTTTTTCCAGCGCCCTGGGCTCGGTCAGCCAGGCTCAGAACCAGGCCAGCGCCATGCAGCGCGAAGTGCAATTTGACAACCCCACCGTCAGCCTGGAGCAAACCATGATCTCCATGCAGAAGGCCCAGTTGGGCTTCCAGTCGGCGGTTCAGGTGCGCAACAAGCTGGTTCAGGCGTACACGGATATCATGAACATGCAGGTCTGACGGACCCGCCCCTGTTCAATCCACCGCGCCCGGCCGGGCGCCCTCCTCATGCGCAACGATTCCCGCCTGCCCTTGCAGCAACTGCTGCTGTGCGGCGCCTTGGTCGTCACCCTGTCCATGGGCATCCGCCATGGCTTTGGCCTGTGGCTGCAGCCGATCATCATGGAGCGGGGCTGGAGCCGCGAGTCGTTCTCGCTGGCCATGGCCGTGCAAAACCTGGTGTGGGGTGCCGCTGGCCCCATCGTGGGTTGGTGGGCCGACCGACGTGGCGCCTTCTGGGTGCTTTGGGCGGGCGCCCTGCTGTATGGCTGCGGGCTGGTCGGCATGGCCATGGCCGACACCCCGACCCTGTTCATGCTCAGCACCGGCGTGCTGGTGGGCCTGGGCCAGGCCTGCTCCACTTACGCCGTGGTCTATGGCGTGCTGGGGCGGCATGTCGATCCGGCGAAACGCTCGTGGGCCATGGGCATCACGGCGGCGGCCGGCTCTTTCGGACAATTCCTGATGGTGCCGGTGTCCAGCCTGTTGATCAGCCACCTGGGCTGGCAACAAGCCCTGTGGGTGCTGGGCAGCTTCGCGCTGCTCCTGATTCCATTGGCCTGGGGCCTGCGCGACGACCCCCAAGCCTTGCGCGCCGAGGCCACCGCCCGCAACATCCTGAATCCCGAGCTGAAGCAAACCGCCGGACAAGCCCTGCGCGAGGCCCTCACGCACCCCAGCTACCTGCTACTGACCGGCGGCTATTTCGTGTGCGGCTTCCAGCTGGCCTTCATTGGCGTGCATTTGCCCAGTTACCTCAAAGACCACCAACTGGACCCGACCGTGGCCACCACCGCGCTTGCCCTGATCGGCCTGTTCAACGTGGTCGGCACTTATGTGGCGGGTGCCTTGGGGCAAAAATACCGCAAGACCTGGATCCTCTCAAGCATCTACACCCTGCGCTCCGTGGTGATGATCGCCTTCATCCTGACCCCGCTCACCCCGCTCAGCGTGGGTCTGTTCGCCGCAGCCATGGGCGCTTTGTGGCTGTCCACCGTGCCGCCCACCAATGCCGTGGTGGCACAGATGCTGGGCGTGCAGCATTTGTCCATGCTGGGTGCGCTGGTGTTCTTCTCACACCAGATCGGCTCTTTCATGGGCGTGTGGCTGGGTGGGCGCCTGTACGATCTCACGGGCAGCTACGATGTCGTTTGGTGGCTGGCCGTGGGCCTGGGTTTGCTGGCTGCCGCGTTGAACCTGCCAGTCAAGGAAAACGAAGCCCCCACAGGCCGCGCCCTGATCAGGGCCTGATCCCCGATTCGCGATGACCATGCCCTCCTTCATGCCATCAAAGCGGCCATGGCGCTGGCTGGCCTATCTGGGCGCGGCCGCCTTGCTGGCACTGGTCTTCCTCATGTATTTCCGAAGCCACCTGGTCTTTGACCTGGCCTCGCGTATTTGGAGTTGCTTTTGAGACAAGTTGTGCTCATCACTGGGGCCTCTGATGGCATTGGCGCCGAACTGGCCCGGCAAATGGCCCGACAACACGGCGCCGATCTGGCCCTGGTGCTGGCGGCCCGCAGCGCCGACAAACTGGAACAAGTGGCCGAGCAATGCCGCCAAGCTGGCGCCCAGGTGCTGGTGCGCCCCACCGATGTCGGCCAGGAAGACGCCTGCCGAGGCCTGATCGCCGACACGGTGGCCCGTTTTGGCCGCATCGACACCCTGGTCAACAATGCCGGCATGTCGGCGCACGCCCTGCTGGAAGACGTGGCCGACATGGCCTGGTACGAACAACTCATGCGCGTCAACCTGTGGGGCAGCGCCTGGTGCACCCACGCCGCCCTGCCCCACCTGAAGGCCAGCCGGGGCCGCATCGTGGTCGTCTCCAGCCTGGCGGGCCTGGTCGGTGTGCCGGGGCGCACCGCCTACAGCGCCACCAAATTCGCCATGACCGGCTTCTTCGAGGCCTTGCGCGTTGAAATGCTGCCGCACGGGGTGTCGGTCACCCTCACCTACCCGGGCGTGGTCGCCACTGAAATCCGCTACCGGGGCTTCAATGCCGAAGGCCAAGTCGCCGGCCAAAGCGGCCTGGACGAACGCGGCGCCATGTCCATCGAAGAATGCGCCCGCCTGATCCGCGTCGGCGCTGAAAAACGCCAGCGTGAAGTCGTCATGTCAGCCAAAGGCAAGCTGGCGCGTTGGTTGAAGCTGATCGCGCCGGGGCTGGTCGACAAACTGGCCCTGGCCGCGCTCAAACAAGATGTTCGCCCGCATTAGGCGGTGTTGTTCAACAGCGCCGCCACAGGGCCCCGGGCATACCCCGCACTCCCCTTTACACAGGACCCCGTCGTGCTGGGTAAAATCCCGCGATTGAAGGAATCAGCATGAAATCCATTTTTGGCAGTATCGTCGCCCT
>Ga0073915_10000142_pt1 | contig 10642 bp, 10 predicted proteins | sample GWRWT2_30Apr14_FD_71480 | JGI IMG/M metagenome (GOLD analysis project Ga0073915, IMG submission 71480) | Sand microcosm microbial communities from a hyporheic zone in Columbia River, Washington, USA - GW-RW T2_30-Apr-14 | ecosystem: Engineered > Artificial ecosystem > Sand microcosm >... | reverse complement strand
ACGGCAAGATCATCCGTCCTTCCGCCAACTACACCGGCCCCGAGGATCAGAAGTTCGTGCCGATCCAGGATCGCAAGTAAGCATTGAGCAGTAACAGGTGGCGCACAGAGCGCCACCTTGCATTCGGGCCCAGCACGTTGCAACCTGAGCGGCCCGCCCCCACCTGATTTGCCCCCGCCATGAACACCCAATACCGCAAGAACCTGCCCGGCACCCAGCTGGATTACTTCGATGCCCAAGCCGCCGTCGAAGCGATCAAGCCAGGTTCTTGGGCCACCCTGCCCTACACCTCGCGCGTGCACGCCGAGAATCTGGTGCGCAAGGCCGACCCGGCCATCCTGACGCAATCGCTGACGCAGCTGATCGAGCGCAAGCGCGACCACGACTTCCCCTGGTTCCCGGCGCGCGTGGCCTGCCACGACATCCTGGGCCAGACAGCTTTGGTAGATTTGGCGGGCTTGCGCGATGCCATCGCCAAAGAAGGTGGTGACCCGGCCAAGGTGAACCCCGTGGTGCCCGTGCAGTTGATCGTGGACCACTCGCTGGCCGTGGAGTGCGGCGGTTTTGATCCGGACGCCTTCCAGAAGAACCGCGACATCGAAGAGCGCCGCAACGAAGACCGCTTCCACTTCATCAACTGGACCAAGCTGGCCTTCGACAACGTCGATGTGATCCCCGCGGGCAACGGGATCATGCACCAGATCAATCTGGAGAAGATGTCCCCCGTCATCCACAACGACAAGGGCCTGGCCTACCCCGACACCTGCGTCGGCACCGACTCGCACACCCCGCACGTGGACGCGCTGGGAGTGATCGCCATCGGCGTGGGCGGCCTCGAAGCCGAGAACGTGATGCTGGGCCGCGCTTCGTGGATGCGCCTGCCCGAGATCGTCGGCGTGGAGCTGACTGGCAAGCGCCAGCCCGGCATCACCGCGACCGACGTGGTGCTGGCCATGACCGAGTTTTTGCGCCAATCCAAGGTCGTGGGCGCCTATCTGGAGTTCTACGGTGCAGGCGTGCCCAGCCTCACTTTGGGTGACCGCGCCACCATCTCGAACATGGCCCCCGAATACGGCGCCACCGCCGCCATGTTCAGCATCGACGAGCAGACGATTGAATACCTGCGCCTCACCGGCCGCACCGAGAGCCAAATCAAGCTGGTCGAGACCTACGCCAAGGTTGGTGGCTTGTGGTCCGACACCTTGAAAGAAGCTGTTTACGAACGCACCCTGAGCTTCGATTTGTCGAGCGTGGTGCGCAACATGGCCGGCCCCTCGAACCCGCATGCACGCGTGGCCACGACCGACATGGCGGCCAAAGGCATCAACGGCCCCTGGAGCATGCCGGCCGAAGGTGAAGGCACGATGCCCGACGGCGCCGTGATCATCGCCGCCATCACCAGCTGCACCAACACCTCCAACCCGCGCAACGTGATCGCGGCCGCCCTGCTGGCGCGCAACGCCAACAAGCTCGGCCTCACGCGCAAGCCCTGGGTCAAGTCCTCACTGGCCCCTGGCTCCAAGACGGTCGAGCTGTACCTCAACGAAGCCGGCCTGATGGGCGACCTGGAAAAGCTGGGCTTCGGCATCGTCGCCTTTGCCTGCACCACCTGCAACGGCATGTCAGGCGCGCTCGATCCGGTCATCCAGAAGGAAATCGTTGACCGCGACCTGTACGCCACCGCCGTGCTCTCGGGCAACCGCAACTTCGACGGCCGCATCCACCCCTATGCCAAGCAGGCCTTCCTGGCCTCGCCGCCATTGGTGGTGGCTTATGCCATCGCGGGCACCATCCGCTTCGACATCGAGCGCGATGTGCTGGGCGTGGTCAACGGCCAGGAAATCCGCCTGAAGGACATCTGGCCCTCGGACGAAGAGATCGACGCGATCGTCAAGTCATCCGTCAAGCCCGAGATGTTCCGCAAGGTCTACGAGCCAATGTTCGCCATCTCAGCTGATGCTGGCGAGAAGGTCAGCCCGCTGTACGACTGGCGCCCACAAAGCACCTACATCCGCCGCCCACCCTATTGGGACACCGAAGGCGTGGGCGCCCTGGCCGCCAACCCGCGCACGCTCAAGGGCATGCGCCCGCTGGCCATACTGCCCGACAACATCACCACCGACCACCTGTCGCCGTCCAACGCGATCATGATGAACAGCGCGGCCGGTGAATACCTGCACAAAATGGGCGTGCCGGAAGAGGACTTCAACTCTTACGCCACCCACCGCGGCGACCACCTCACCGCCATGCGCGCCACCTTCGCCAACCCCACCTTGAAGAACGAGATGGTGCGCAAGGAAGACGGCAGCGTGAAAGCAGGCTCGCTGGCCCGCATTGAGCCCGAAGGCCAAGTGGTGCGCATGTGGGAAGCCATGGAAACCTACCTGGACCGCAAGCAGCCGCTGATCATCGTGGCCGGTGCCGACTACGGCCAAGGCTCGTCGCGCGATTGGGCCGCCAAAGGCGTGCGCCTGGCCGGTGTGGAAGCCATCGCCGCCGAAGGCTTCGAGCGCATCCACCGCACCAACCTGATCGGCATGGGCGTGATGCCTTTGGAGTTCAAGCCGGGCACCAACCGCCTGACCTTAAACCTCGATGGCACCGAGACCTATGACGTGGAAGGCCAACTCACCCCGCGCGCCGACCTGACCCTGGTCATCAACCGCAAGAATGGCGAAGTCGTGAAGGTGCCCATGACCTGTCGCCTGGACACCGGCGAAGAGGTCTCGGTCTACGAGGCAGGCGGCGTGCTGCAACGCTTTGCCCAGGATTTCCTGGCCTCCACCAAGGCGGCCTGAACGTTGCCCACCCTTGCTGAAGCGTCAATTTTGATGTCAAATAGCATCAAAATTGACGCAAGGACGCCATGAGAACCACCGTCACCATCGACGACGAGCTGTACGAAAAAGCCTTGGAAGTGGCCGACCCAGCCATGGACAAGGCCGACCTCTTTCGCGAGGCCATCAAAACCTTCGTGCGTGTGCAAGCCGCCAAACGCCTGGCCGCGCTGGGCGATGCCAGCCCCAAGATGGCAGACATCCCTCGCCAGCGAGGCCCTTTGGCAACATGATTGGCGCTGTGAGCGGTGTCCTTGTCGATACCTCGGTCTGGGTGGCGCACTTTCGCCAACGCAACGCGGCGCTTGTGACCTTGCTGGCGGCCGACCAAGCCCTGATGCACCCCATGGTCCTGGGTGAAATGGCCTGTGGCACACCCCCAGAACGAGCACGAACCTTGTCCGACCTGAGCCTGCTGCAAGCCACCCAGCAAGCCAGCTTGCGCGAGGTCATGGCCTTTGTGGACCGCGAACAGTTGTACGGCCTGGGCTGCGGCCTGGTGGACATGAACCTGCTCGCCTCGACCCTTTTGACCCCTGGAGCCACGCTCTGGACACTCGACAAGCGCCTGGCCGAACTGGCCGCCCGATTCAAGGTGGCGCACAGCCCACCGCTGCATTGAAAGAAGAATGATGAGCCACGCCCCCCAAATCAAAATCCCCGCCACCTACCTCCGTGGCGGCACCAGCAAAGGCGTGTTCTTCCGCCTGCAAGACCTGCCCGCCGCTTGCCAAACACCCGGCGCAGCCCGCGATCAGCTCTTCATGCGCGTCATCGGCAGCCCCGACCCTTACGCCGCCCACATCGACGGCATGGGCGGGGCCACCTCCTCCACGTCCAAGTGCGTGATCCTGTCCAAGTCCAGCGTGCCCGACCACGATGTTGACTACCTTTACGGCCAAGTGTCCATCGACAAGCCTTTCGTGGACTGGAGCGGCAACTGCGGCAACCTGTCGACCGCCGCGGGCGCCTTCGCCATCCATGCGGGCCTGGTCGATGCCGCGCGCCTCCCGCAGAACGGTGTGGCCGTGGTGCGCATCTGGCAAGCCAACATCAAGAAAACCATCATTGCGCACGTGCCCGTCACCAACGGCCAGGTGCAGGAAACCGGCGACTTCGAGCTTGATGGCGTGACCTTCCCGGCCGCCGAGATCGTGCTCGAGTTCATCGACCCCTCCGATGACGGCGACGAAGGCGGCTCGATGTTCCCCACCGGCAACCTGGTCGATGACCTGGAGGTGCCGGGCGTGGGCACCTTCAAGGCCACCATGATCACCGCGGGCATCCCCACCGTGTTCGTCAATGCCCACGACATCGGCTACACCGGCACCGAACTGCGCGAACAGATCAACACCGACCCCGAGGCGCTCAAGCGCTTCGAAGCCATCCGCGTGGCCGGCGCCCTGCGCATGGGGCTGATCAAGACGCCCGAGGAAGCACTCCAGCGCCAGCACACGCCCAAGGTCGCCTTCGTGGCGCCGTCCGTTGACCACGTGTCCTCGTCCGGCAAAACCGTGAAGGCTGCCGACATCGACCTGCTGGTGCGCGCCCTGTCCATGGGCAAGTTGCACCACGCCATGATGGGCACGGCCGCCGTCGCCATCGGAACCGCCGCCGCCATCCCCGGCACGCTGGTGAACCTGGCCGCTGGCGGCGGCGCCCGCAGCGCAGTTCGCTTCGGCCACCCTTCGGGCACCCTGCGCGTGGGCGCCGAAGCCACCCAGGTCAACGGCGAATGGACCGTGAAAAAAGCCATCATGAGCCGCAGCGCCCGGGTGCTGATGGAAGGTTGGGTCCGCGTGCCTGGCGACGTTTTCTAACGATTGGCCAGCCGGATTGGTGGCAAGATCGGCCTCCAATCCGCCCCCATTGACCAAACGCCCGTGATCGGAACCCCCTTCAAATGAGTCTCCCAAACAAGCGCACCCGCCGCATCCGCACCGCCGCCATCACCGTCGGCATCCTGCTGGGCATGACGGCGGGCGCCTTCAGCTCACAAGCGCAAGCCGCCACGGATACCGCCCCCCAGCCCACAGCCAAAGTCAAGGCCAAAGCCAAGGCCAAACCCGCCAAAAAGGGCCCCGTGGCCGAGAAATTCGTGCCCTTGCCCGAAGCATCGCCCGAGCAACTGGAAGCCGCCAAGCGCGTGCTGATCGGCCGCTACGAGTGCGAATTCGGCAAAAAACTGCTGATCGACGCCAACGACACCAACCGTGGTTACTTCAACCTCCGCCAGGACAAGCAGACCTGGGTGGTCAAGCCCGTCGTGTCCAGCACCGGTGCGGTTCGCCTGGAAGACAGCAAGGACACCGTCCTGCTGATCCAGATTCTGACCAAATCCATGCTGCTCAACGTCAAGACCGGCCGCCGCCTGGTGGACGGCTGCGTGCATGAAGTGCAACGCGCCGCCGAAGAAGAATTGCGCAAGAACCCGCCCAAATCGGTGTTCGACACACCAACCCCTGCTCCAGCGGCTGACGCTAGCGCACCGAAGTAAGTCAGCCTCATTCACAAGAATCGCACCGAATTGACGCACGTTCATCGATGAATCCATCGATTTGCGTGTGGTCGGAGGGTGACACCAAGCCCATTCCTGGGCGAAAATAGCGGTCTGCGCGGAAATTGCTTATGCCTTGTCCAGGTGCGAGCTTCGCCGCGCGCATTCCGCTTTTCCTGACGTCCACGTCACGAGCATCCAAGATCCCAAGAAGGTCACACCATGTTGCAAGCCTACCGCCAACACATTGCCGAGCGCGCCGCGCTGGGCATTCCTCCCCTGCCTCTGACCGCCCAGCAAACTGGCGAAGTCATCGAGTTGCTGAAGAACCCGCCCGCTGGCGAAGAAGCCACCCTGGTGGACCTGATCGTGCACCGCGTCCCCGCTGGTGTGGACGCCGCCGCCAAGGTCAAGGCCTCCTACCTGGCCGCCGTGGCCCACGGCACTGAAAAATCGGTCCTGATCACCCGCGAAAAAGCCACTGAACTGCTGGGCACCATGCTCGGCGGCTACAACATCCACCCCCTGGTCGAGTTGCTGGACGACGCCCTGGTGGGCGGCATCGCCGCCGAAGCGCTCAAAAAGACGCTGTTGATGTTCGACGCCTTCCACGACGTGAAGGAAAAAGCAGACAAAGGCAATGCCCACGCCAAGGCCGTGCTGCAAAGCTGGGCCGATGCCGAATGGTTCACCTCGCGGCCCGAAGTGCCCCAAAGCATCACCGTCAGCATCCTGAAGGTGACCGGCGAGACCAACACCGACGACCTCTCCCCAGCCCCTGACGCCTGGAGCCGCCCCGACATCCCGCTGCACGCTTTGGCCATGCTGAAGAACAAGCGCGATGGCATCACGCCTGAAGAAGACGGCAAGCGCGGCCCCATCAAATTCATCGAAGACCTGCGCGCCAGGGGCAACCTGGTCGCCTACGTCGGCGACGTGGTCGGCACCGGCTCTTCGCGTAAATCGGCCACCAACAGCGTGCTGTGGTTCACCGGCGAAGACATTCCCTTCGTCCCCAACAAGCGCTTCGGTGGCGTCTGCCTGGGCAGCAAGATCGCCCCCATCTTCTACAACACGATGGAAGACGCTGGCGCCCTGCCGATCGAACTCGACGTGTCCAAGATGAACATGGGCGATGTGGTCGAGCTGCTGCCCTACGCCGGCAAGGCCCTGAAGAACGGCGAAGTCATCGCCGAGTTCAAGGTCAAGTCCGACGTGCTGTTCGATGAAGTGCGCGCTGGTGGCCGCATCCCCCTGATCATCGGCCGTGGCCTGACCGCCAAGGCGCGCGATGCCCTGGGCCTGGAACCCTCCACCCTGTTCCGCCTGCCGCTGAACCCCGAAGACACCAAAAAGGGCTACTCGCTGGCCCAGAAGATGGTCGGCAAGGCCTGCAACCTGCCCGTCATTGATGGCCAGCAAGTCGGCGTGCGCCCTGGCACCTACTGCGAACCCAAGATGACCTCGGTTGGCTCGCAAGACACCACCGGCCCCATGACCCGCGACGAGCTGAAAGACCTGGCCTGCCTGGGCTTCAGCGCCGACCTGGTGATGCAATCGTTCTGCCACACGGCCGCTTACCCCAAGCCCGTGGACGTGAAGATGCACCACGAGTTGCCCGACTTCATCAGCACCCGCGGCGGCGTGTCCCTGCGCCCTGGTGACGGCGTGATCCACAGCTGGCTGAACCGCCTGCTGACACCCGACACCGTCGGCACCGGTGGCGACTCGCACACCCGTTTCCCCATCGGCATCAGCTTCCCCGCCGGTTCCGGCTTGGTGGCTTTCGCCGCCGCCACGGGCGTGATGCCTTTGGACATGCCCGAATCCGTCTTGGTGCGCTTCAAGGGCACCAAGATGCAGCCCGGCATCACCCTGCGTGACCTGGTCAACGCCATCCCCCTTTACGCCATCAAGGCTGGCCTGCTGACCGTGGCCAAGCAAGGCAAGAAGAACATCTTCTCAGGCCGCATCCTCGAGATCGAAGGCCTGCCAGACCTGAAGGTCGAGCAAGCGTTTGAGCTGTCTGATGCGTCCGCTGAGCGTTCAGCCGCTGGCTGCACCGTGCACCTGAACAAGGAGCCGATCGCCGAGTACCTCAACAGCAACATCACGCTGATGAAGAACATGATCGCCAACGGCTATGAAGATGCCCGCACGCTGCAACGCCGCATCGCCGCGCAGGAAGCCTGGCTGGCCGATCCCCAGTTGATGAAGGGTGACGCCGACGCTGAATACGCCGCCGTGATCGAAATCGACCTGGCCGACATCCACGAGCCTATCCTGGCCTGCCCGAACGACCCCGATGACGTGAAGACGCTGTCGGATGTGGCTGGCGCCGTGATCGACGAAGTGTTCATTGGCTCTTGCATGACCAACATCGGTCACTTCCGCGCAGCCTCCAAGCTGCTGGAAGGCAAGCGCGACATCCCCGTCAAGCTGTGGGTCGCCCCGCCCACCAAGATGGACGCCCAGCAACTGACCGAAGAAGGCCACTACGGCGTTCTGGGCAGCGCTGGCGCCCGCATGGAAATGCCCGGCTGCTCGCTGTGCATGGGCAACCAGGCCCAGGTCAAGGAAGGCGCCACCGTGTTCTCGACCAGCACGCGCAACTTCCCCAACCGTTTGGGCAAGAACTCGAACGTGTATTTGGGCTCGGCCGAACTGGCCGCCATCTGCTCACGCCTGGGCCGCATCCCGACCAAGGCCGAGTACATGGAAGGCGTGGGCGTGCTGGATGCTTCCAGTGCTCAGATCTACAAGTACCTGAACTTCGACCAGATCACGGAATACGCCGACAAGGCCAAGACCGTGGCTGCGGCCTGAGTTTGAGCAAACAAGGCTTTTAGCTTAGCAAGCCTTGTTCAAAGAAGAAGCCCGCCCGGGCCACCTGGGTGGGCTTCTTTCATTTGAGCAGTGCATCCAGGGGGCTCAGCACCCCTGCCCCACCGACCTTGATCACGTGCGTGTAGATCATGGTCGTGCTGACGTCGCTGTGGCCCAGCAACTCTTGCACGGTGCGGATGTCGTACTTGGCCTGCAAAAGATGTGTGGCGAAAGAGTGGCGCAGCGTGTGCGGTGTGGCAGGTTTGTCGATGCCCGCCAGGTTCACCGCTTTTTTGAAAGCGCGCTGAAAGGATTGATCCTGAACATGGTGCCTGCGGCGCAAGCCGGTGCGCGGGTCAATGGAGAGTTGCGCCATTGGAAAGACCCACTGCCAACCCCAGGTCAACCCGGCCTTGGGGTTCTTGCGGTCCAGCGCTCCGGGCAAGAAAACACCCTCCACGCCGGTCTGCCGGTCGTCCTGCCAAAAAAACTTGGCATGGCTCAGCTGCTTGGACAGCGCCTGTACCAACTTGGCGGGCAACATCACCGCTCGGTCCTTGCCGCCTTTGCCTTCGCGGACAATGATGGTCTGGTGCTGAAAATCTACATCTTTGACGCGCAAACGCAGCCCCTCCATCAAACGCATGCCCGTGCCATAAAGCAACTGGCCGATCACGCGGTATTGCTCATCCAACGCCTCCAGCACGCGCGCAACCTCCTCTGGCGACATGACCACCGGCAAGCGCCGAACACTCCTGGGCCGACCGATGTCTTTCAGCCAGGGGAAGTCCAACCCCAATACCTGCTGGTATAAAAAAATCAAAGCCGACAGCGCCTGCTTGTGGGTGGACGCGGCCACTCGCCGCTCGTTGGCCAACCACGACAGGTAAGCCTCGATCTGCTCCAAACGCAAATCGCGAGGGTGGCGCTTGTCGTGGAAATGGATGAAGCCCCGAATCCAATGCAGGTAGGCCTCTTCCGTGCGGATGCTGTAGTGGAGATACCGCAAGCGCTCGCGGACCTGGTCAAGCAGCCTGTTCGATTGCAAGGGAGGCAGCGCGGCTTTGATGGCATCTTCTGGATGCGTCATTTGAGAAATAGCTGTTTATACATACAGTATTTTGCATACCCTGATCATGACTGCCCATCCCCCTCGCGGGGGATCGCGTGGCCCAGGTGCTCACGGCGACACTAGGTGCGAGGCCTCCCATCAGGCGTTGCCAAATCAATTTTATTGTGCATACAATCAAGTGCCACTCATAACCTATGACCAAGCCAAGAACCAGCGCAACATCGAAGAGCGTGGGCTTTCTTTCGATCAGGTGGCCGACTTCGAATTCGAGTCCGCATTGGTCCAAGTCGATGCACGCTTCGACTACAGCGAAACACGCTATCTGGCCCTTGGCTTTCTTCATGGGCGTTTGCACGTCTTGTGCTTCGCCGAGACGTCCGATGGCATCCGCGTCATCAGCTTTCGCAAAGCCAACTCTCGTGAGGTAAGCCGTCATGCCAAAGTCCAAACCCCTGATTGATCACGACGGCGAAGTCCGGGAACTCTCCCTGGCTGACGTCAAGCAAATGCGGGCGGCTTCCGACGCCTTGCCCGCGGCACTCCAGGCCAAGCTGCGCATCCGAGGACCGCAGAAAGCGCCCATCAAAGAACGCATCACCATCCGGCTATCGCCCGATGTGGTCCAACCTTTCCGAGAAACAGGGGTCGGGTGGCAATCCCGGCTGGATGCTGCGCTGAAAGACTGGCTGAAGTCACACAAACCAGCCAAGCTCACGCGGTGAGGACGGCCAATCAATCAATGAAAAACGAAATAACAAACTTCAGGGTTGCCAAGAAAATCTCACCTGTACAGCCGGGCGCTGTCAAGCTTGCTCGCCGCTATGGCGAGCAACTGGTGTGCGTTCGTCACCGCATTGACCCGACGGGCACCACTCGCGTCACCACGGTTGAACTGGTCGTTGATCAAGCACCCATCAACGCCAAGCCTGATCAAATCGTAGGGGTACGCATCGGCTACCGAGAGGGACAGTTGCAGTCTTTGGTCAGAGCGGCTGGCGCCACCTGGGACAAGCAGGCAGGTGTCTGGCGCATGCCGCTGAAGGTCGCTCGCCGCCTTCAGCTCCGAGAACGCATCACCGAAAAGTAGCTACATGTGGATTTCATATCTATCCACAAATAGCCACATGCAGCCACTTATGTCCATCCGTGGCAACATGTCACTGATGTCTACATTGCGTTAGGCCTCTCGGCGGGCATGACCAAACAGCGTAGGAAGCCAACACAACAACAGCAGGCTAAACAAATAGCTTGATCTTATTTTTTTAGAGTGCTATTGTTGGGCCTCTTCAAAGGGGCTCTATCTATGATCAAAAGGCACGCAGATCAGCTATGGGCGCGTCTCGACCAGCTCTATGCAAATGGCACTACTTTCATTAGCCATGGCGAGCTTTACCACTGGTACAACATCCA
>Ga0073915_10000141_pt1 | contig 10687 bp, 9 predicted proteins | sample GWRWT2_30Apr14_FD_71480 | JGI IMG/M metagenome (GOLD analysis project Ga0073915, IMG submission 71480) | Sand microcosm microbial communities from a hyporheic zone in Columbia River, Washington, USA - GW-RW T2_30-Apr-14 | ecosystem: Engineered > Artificial ecosystem > Sand microcosm >... | reverse complement strand
ACACCACGACCTTGCTGATCTTGGCCGGCTGCGTGACGGGGTCATGCGTCCAGATGGTGTAGTTCAGGCCGACCGGCGTGTCGGCCGCAGCGATCATCAGCAGGGGCGGGCTCACGCCCATCAAGGTGAAGGTGTTCTGGCACACCGACTTCAGCGTGGCTTGCGCCGTGCTGGTGTAGAACATGTTCTTGATGCTCGTCACCCCATCCTTGAACCAGTTGCCGCTGACCTTGTAGACCGACAGGATCGACCCGTTGCGGGCCCACACGTAGTTGGATTCGGGGTCGGTGGTGGTGGGGTTGGCCTTGTAGAAGCACTTCATCTGGGTCGTGGTGTTCACGCCCAGGGCCATAGCCTGGCCAGCGGCCAGCAGGGCCAGTGCGCCCAGCACCGGGCGCAGTGTTGATGTGTTCATGGAGTGGTCCTTGGTTGAATGGGGTTGGTGGCGCCATTGTTGAAGGCCACCCCAAAATCAACCACCCCGCGTTCAAGGCTGCCCTGACGGGGTATGTGAACTAACCCGAGCGGGTAGCTTCGTGCACGGCGAACAGCAGTTGCTCGCGGTCCACCGGCTTGTGCATCACGCGAATGCCCTGTTCGGCGGCCCGGGCCTGGATCTGCGGATCAAGGTCGCCGGTCACCAGGATGGCGGGGAACTCGTCGCCCAGTTCATGGCGCAGCTCGGCGATCGCATCGAAGCCGTTGTACGAATGGCCCAGGCGGTAATCGCAGATGACGGCGCAAGGCCAAAGCTCCTGCTCGGCGGCTTGCCGCACCAACGCCATGGCGCTCTCGCCACCCAGGGCTCGGCAGCCGCTGTGGTTGAGGACCGTCACCACGGCATCCAGCACATTGGCCTGGTCTTCGATGACAAGCACGCAGTCGTGGTCGCCCAAAGCCATGGCGGCATCGGCTGGCACAGCGGTGGTGGCCATGGGCAGGGATGGCTGGGCTTGCCCTGGCTCAAATGCGATGTCAAAGCAGGAGCCCCGGCCCAGCCTGGAATGCAGCGCCACGCGGGTGCCTGTCAAGGCCACGAGCCTGCGCACCACGCCCAGGCCCAAGCCCAAGCCATCCTGGGCGCGCCGGGCAGTGTTCTGCACCTGGAAGTAATCATTGAACACCTTGGGCCGATCAGCCCGCGAGATGCCCATGCCGGTGTCCCACACCTGGCAGTGAACGAGGCCACCCCGGCGGCGCGCCCGCAAACGCACCTCGCCGTGCCGGGTGTAGCGCACCGCGTTCTCCAGCAGGTTGCGCAGCATGCGCTGGGCCAGCACGGCGTCGGTCCAGAGCCAGTCGTCGGTGGGGTGCACCGACCAGCGCAGGCCCTTCTCGCTGCAGGCCAGGGCAAACTCTTGGTCCAGCGAGGTGAACAGGTCGCGCACCGACACGTGCTGCGGCTGACAGGCCACCTTCTGCGCCTCAATGCGGGCCACGTCGAACATGCGCTCGAACAGGTGCCGCATGGAGGTCAGCGCACCGCCCAGCTTGTCGGCCACCTCGATCTGGTAAAGCGATGTGAGCTGCTTGCGCAGGTGGTCGCTCAGCAGTTGCAGGCTGTACAGGGGTTGGCGCAGGTCGTGGCTGGCGGCGGCGAAGAACTCGCTCTTCTCGCGGTTGGCCTGGTCGGCCTGGGCCTTGGCCCGCGTGACCTCGTCGACCTCGCGGGCCAGCTCCTCGACCAGCACGGCGTTGCGCTGGCGCGTGCGCGCCGCCTCGAACAAGCGACGCGAGATGGCACGACCCGCCAACCAGCCATTGATGCAGGCGGCCACCAGCAGCACGGCGATGTAGTGGTCGGCCGAGCTGCCGTGCCACATCAAGGCCACCAGCAAGCTGAGCACGACGGGCGCGGTGCCCACCATGGCCAAGCCAAAATCTTCGATCGCGTAGAACGTCAGGCCGTAGGTGAACACCACCACGGTGATCAGCAAGGGCAGTTGCCACTCGGGCGTCAAGCCGCCATACAGCAGGGCGCACAGCACGCCGCCAGACACGCCGTGCACGGCGCGCCATCCCAGCAGCAGGATGCGCCAGCGTTGGTAGTTGCCAGCGTGCAGTTGAACCCGCCTGAAACGAAAGGCCAGCAGGGTCACCGCCGCGCACACCAGGATCATGCAAGCCCAAGGCAGCAGCCACTGCACCATGGGCAGGTTCGACTTGGTGATGAGCAAGCCCATCAGCAGCAGGCCCACGATCTGCATGGGCAAGGCCTTGGGGTGGTTGCGCCAGCCGTTGCCCACGATGTCGATCCAGATCGCAGCCTCTTGCTCGGGCAAGCCCCGCAGCGACAGGCACAGCAACCTGCCGTCGTGGCGCGAAGGCTTAAGCGGCATGCGGGTTCGCGCAGGCCAGGATCAAATGCACCCGGCTGCTGACCTTGTGGGCCCGCAACAAGGCACTGACGTGCAACTTGACCGTCTCCGAGCTGATGCCCAGTTCGTTGGAGATGACCTGGTTGGAAAAGCCCTTGAGCAACAGGCGCAGCACTTCGCTTTGGCGCGGCGTCAAGCGCACCGACGATGGGCTGGCGGCGGCGGGCGGCGCCACCACCGACAAACGGCCGGTGACCTGCCAGAGCAACTCACGCGGAAAGTAGATGCCACCGCTGGCCATGGCCGAGATGCCTTGCACGAACTGGTCGAGATCACCATGCTTGGGCACGAAGGCGGCGGCGCCTTGCTGCAGGCATTGCATGGCCAGGTCGTCGTCGTCGGTGCCCGAGACCACACCCACCACCACGCTGGGCGCCACGGCCTTGATCCTTTGCAGCGTCTCCAGACCACGGCTGTCCGGCAGGTGCAGATCCAGCAGCACCGTGTCGATGGATGGCCCATGCTCGCCTTGCAAGGTCTGGATGGCCTGCTGCAGGTTGCCCGCCTCGAACAGGCGCGCGGTGGGGCGGGTGTCGCTGAAGACCCGCACAATGCCTTCGCGGATCAAAGCGTGGTCATCCACGATCAGATAGGCGTCGCCGCGAGCAGCGGGGGGCTGCGTGCTCATGATGTCCCAATTTCCATGGGCTCAAGTGTACGGGCGCAGGGCGGTCGGCCAGCGGCTTGCTGGCATGATGCCCTGCAAATCCACCCCCTCATTTGAGTAGAACTGGAACAGGGACCTCCATGAACAATCGCTTCGGCCTGCTGGCCATCGTCTCCGCCCTCGCCCTGTCGGGCTGCACCCGCATCGAAACCGGCGAGGTCGGCTTGCGCATCAACTTCGACAAGACCACCGACCCGGTGGAGCGCCTGCCGGGCTCGTTCAACCAGACCCTGGTCGGCCGCATCCTCACCTTCAAGATCCAGGACGTGGCCGTGGGCGTGGACAACATGACGCCGCTGGCCTCGGACAACTCCACGGTCAAGGACTTCGACATGACGGTGGTCTACAACGTCAACCCCTCGGCCGTGTCCGAGCTGTGGACCACCAAGAACCGCACTTTTCACGGCATGGCGGAGCACAACGACGACATCCTGCTGATGCAGAACTACGTGGCACTGAGCGCCCGCAATGCCGCCTACAAGGTGGCCCGCGCCTACGAGTCGCTCAAGATGTCGGACAACCGCCCGCTGATCGAACAGCAGATCCGCGAGAACATCATCAAGACGCTGACCGAAGAAAAGCTGGCCGACAAGATCACGGTCTCGCAGGTGCAGGTGCGCGCGATCACGCCGGCCGATGTCATCGTCAACAGCGCCAACGAACTGGTCCGTGCGCAGAACGAACTCAAGACCAAGGAAGTGGAAGTGCAGACGGCCAAGAAGGAGGCCGAGCGCATCGCGGCCCTGAACGCCAACGCCGGCGCCATCGGCTACATGAACGCGATGGCCAACCTGAAGATCGCCGAAGGCGTGGCCTCCGGCAAGGTTCACACCATCGTGGTGCCCTACGACTTCAAGGGCATCGTCAACGCCAAGTAGTTGACCGTCGTCAATACCCCAGCGAGGCCAGGATGGGGTTGATCAAGCTGCCCCAGAAGCCGGGGAAGGCCTCTTGCTTGACCTGTGCCACCTCCACCACGCGCAAGGGCGTGCCGGTGCCATCGAGCAGGTTGTCGATGAAGCTGCTCACGTTCTTCAGGTTCGACTCCTTGATCGCCGTGCCCCCGAAGGTGAGCGTCGTCAGGCAGTGCGAGTTGATGATGTCGCGGGCGTAGGGCACGTAGTAGCCCACGTTCTGGTGCGGCTGGATGGCACCGATCCAGTGGCCGATGTCCTGCCGCCATTTGACGTTCAGCAACTGGGCCTTGGCATCCCCCGTGGCGGCGGCGATCTCGGGATTGAACTTGGTGTACGAGAAATCCGAGTACACGCCATCTTGCTGGAACAACGCATAGCCCAGGCGGTCCTGCGGGAAGATCTTGGCCAGGCCCGTGGTCATCGAGCCCAGGTTGTTGGCATCGCCCGCGTCCGGGTACTGCGTCAGCAGCTTGGTGACCAAACCATTGGGGCCGTCCAGGCCCCAGGCCACGCGGATCTTGTTCTGCAAAGGCAATGAGGGGTACTGCGCGGCGGTGCCGGCACGGGGCGCCGGGTAAAGCGGGCCCGAGTCGGCCAGCAAGGCGGACTTTTTCGGATTCAGCGCGTTGCGGATCACGCCGTAGTTGGCGGTGGCCCCCGCCCCGCCGGCTGAGAATCCGGCCACCAGCAACTGGTCAGGGCGCGGCAGATTGGCTTTGAGCCACGCGGCCACACCCTCGCTGTTGATCGAGCCCCGGTGCGCATAGGCCAGGGGCTTGGTCGGATCCGCATCGGCGTACACCGCCGTGGCATTGCCGGTGTGCACGTCCCCGGTGCAGTAAGGCACGAACACGATGTTCCAGCCTTGCGTGCGCACCGTTTGCAGCGGGTTCACGCGAGCCGTGAAGGGCGTGGACAACTGGTGCGTCAACTCCGCCATGTAGTTGCTGGGCACGCCATTGGGGTTGGAGGCCGACAGCAGGTCACCGCCCAGGCAGGACTTCTGGTCCCAGCACGCGCCGCCGCCCTCGTAGATCACCACGGTGCGGTTGGTGAGCGGGGTGCGGTTCACGAAGAAACGGTAGGGCGTCCCATTGCCACACGCCGCGCCCGAGGCCACTGGCAGCTCGACGGTCTGCCAGGAAAAATAGCTGACCGCGTGGGCGGCAAAGGCCGTGCCGGCCAAAGCCAGGGTGGTCAGGCTCCGCGCCACTGACTGCTTGCTGATCATGGGTGTGCTCCGTTGTGACAAGTTCACGGATTGGATCAGGAACGAGCCCGAATCCGTCTGCGGGTTTCTGCGCAATGGCGGCGATCCGCCCCTCAACGCTTGCGCTTGGACGCCTTGGCCAGTGGCTTGAGCGGCAGCCCCATGGCCGCGCGGGCCAAGGCATCGGCTTCCACATTGCGGTGCCTGGGTATCCACCGCAAGCTGGCTTGCTCAAACGACGCCAGCAGCGCCCGGGCCTCGTCAAACAGGGCGGCCAGCCGCGTGATGGGCTTGCTGCGCGCATCGGTGAGCTGTTCCACCAGCACGCTGTTGTCGCTGTAGGCACAGAGCTTGGTCACCCCGCGCAACTTCAACGCCTCCAGCGCCGCCATCAAGGCCCGCAATTCCGCCTCGTTGTTGCAACCAATCGCGTGGGTGGCCTGAGAAAAGGTGTGGCTCAGGCCATGAGGGTCGGTCATCACCACGCCCAGGCCCATGCGGCCGGGGTTGGGCACTGCGCTGCCGTCGCAGTGAACGGTCCACAAGTCAAGGGCGGGCAAAGCAAGGTCGGTCATGCCGGCACGCTATCAGAAAAGGGGATCACCGATAGGATGTCGCCATGAACCCCGCCCCTGCTTCGCGCCTGATCCGTTTCAACAAGCCCTATGGCGTCCTCAGCCAGTTCACCGACGAGGGACGCTGGCGCGGCCTGAAGGACTTCATCGACTTGCCCGGCGTGTACGTGGCCGGGCGGCTGGATGCCGACAGCGAAGGGCTGCTGCTGCTCACCGACGATGGCCAGCTGCAGGCGCGCATCGCCGACCCGCGCTTCAAGATGGAGAAAACCTATTGGGTGCAGGTTGAAGGGGTACCCGACGAAGCCGCCCTGGCGGCCCTTCGGCAAGGCGTGACACTGAAAGACGGCCTCACCCTGCCTGCAAGAGCCCGCTTGCTGGACGAGCCCCCGGCCATCTGGGACCGAGCCCCCCCCATCCGCGTGCGCCAGGCCATCCCCACGGCATGGGTGGAACTGGTGATCAGAGAAGGGCGCAACCGCCAGGTGCGGCGCATGACGGCCGCCGTGGGCTTCCCCACCCTGCGGTTGATCCGCGCAGCCATCGGCCCCTACGCGCTGGAGGGGCTGATGCCGGGGACCTGGCTGGACGCCGCCCCCATCGCTTGATTGGCAAGGGCCACGGGTATCCTCTTCGTTCAAACAGAAATCAAGGAGAGTCCCCCATGCCCGAGCTTGCTGCTTCCCTGGAGAACCTGGCCGACCTGAACATCGCCGACGTCGCCCGCATTCATCACCGCTGGCAACCCGCCGCCCGCCTCGTCGAACAAGGCGGCCTGCTCTGCCACCAAGGCACGGTGCCCATCCCCGCGCCTTTCCAGAACTGCGTGATGCGCACGGACACCGCCCTGCCAGCAAGCGAAGCCATGGACCGCGCGGAGACCTTCTTTGGTGGCGCCAGCAACCCCTATGCCGTTCACACCTTCAGCCGCCGGGATGCGGACCTGGAGCAGGTCTTGTCGCAACGAGGCTTCATCCGCCAGACCGACATGCCCGCCATGCTGGCCGACCAGCCTGTGACCGCGCCCACCATCGACGCATCCTGGCGCCTGGCGCTGGCCAATTCGGAAGACGACATCGCCGCGTTCATCCATGTCAGCGCGCAAGCCTATGCATCATTGGGATTGCCCAGCTTCCTGACACCGTCCTTCTTCGTCAATCAAGGGGCGTTGCTGGATCCGCAGGTGTCCATCGTGATCGCACGCGGGCAAGACGGCGCGCCCACAGCCGCCGCCATGGCCTTGCACACCGGCGAGATGGCTGGGCTGTACTGGGTGGGCACGCTGCCCGAAGCGCGAGGCGCCCGTCTGGCCGCAGCCTGCACCGCCATGGCCACCAACCTGGCCTTCGAACGCGGCGCGCGTGCCGTGACCTTGCAGGCCTCGCACATGGGCGAAGCCATCTACCGGCGGCTGGGCTACCGCGAATACGGCCGCACCGCCCGGTGGAGTCGCTGATGCAGTCAAGCCCCTCGGCCGCCGAAGACCCGCGCGCCAGGCCGCTGCGGCGCATGCAGGCCTTCGCGCTGGGCTTGCTGCTGCTGGCCATCGCCGGCCTGGTGCTCAGCCAGTGGATGGGCGGCCAAGGCGCCTGGGCGTGGGCCAAGGCCTTTTGCGAAGCCGCGGCCGTGGGCGCCCTGGCCGACTGGTTCGCGGTGGTCGCCCTGTTCAGGCGACCTCTGGGCCTGCCCATCCCCCACACAGCCATCATCCCGGCCAGCAAAGGCCGCATCGCCGACAGCCTGGCCGTGTTCGTGCGCGACCATTTCCTCGACCCCAAAACCCTGCTGTCCAAGCTGTCGGTGTTCGACCCGGCCGCCCGCCTGGGCCAGTGGATCAGCCAGCCAGACAACGCCCGACAGCTCAGCGGCTCGGCCCGCGCCATCGCGCTGGAAGCGCTCGACTTGCTGGACGAAACCGCCGTGCGGCAAGCGATCCACCAGTTCGTGGTGGCCAAGGTGCACACCTGGAACGCGGCCTCCTTGGGTGGTGATGTGCTGGGCCTGCTCACCAAAGATGGCCGGCACCATGAGCTGCTGGACGCCGCCTTGCTGAACCTGGGCAACTACCTCGACAACCCGGACACTCGGCAAAAGTTGTCAGGCCTGATGGTCAAGCACGCCCGCAGCGAATGGCCCAAGATCATCAAGGCCGTCAACCTCATCAAATCCGTCGACGACCTGGGCGACAACCTGGCAGATCGGCTGGCGGTGGCGATCATCAGCGAGATGCGGGAGGTGATGTCCGATCCGCAGCACCCGGTTCGCCTTCATTACGAAGACTGGTTGCAAGGCTTCATCGAACGACTCCGAAGCGACCCTTCGCTGATCGACCGCGTCAACGAGATCAAGATGAAGATCATCGACCACCCGGCCGTGCACGATTACGTCAACGGGCTGTGGGCCGAGATCCACGCCGCGCTCAAGCGGGACCTGGCCAAGGAGACGTCATCCATGGGACGCTACCTTGAGCGGGGCTTGCTGCGCATGGGCCAGAAGCTGGCCAATGACCAGGACTTGCGCGAAGCCATCAACACGCATGTGCTATCCGCCGCCGACAAACTGGCGGGCACCTTGCGCACCACCTTGACCGCGCACATCGCCACCACCGTCAAGGGCTGGGATGAACGCCAACTGGTGGACCAGATCGAGCTGAGCGTGGGCCGCGATCTGCAGTTCATCCGCATCAATGGCACCATCGTGGGCGGCCTGGTGGGACTGGCCCTGCACGCACTGATGCTGCTCATGCCGCCTTTGACCTGAAGGAAAACATGCTGGACCAACTTTCCACCCACGCCCGTCAGGCCGCGCCAGCAGGCGTCGATCATTGGGCCGTGCGGGGCGTGAGCGAACGCAGCCAGCGCCTGCTGGTCAGGCAGGACATTGCTCAATCGCCCGCCGTTCTGCGCGACGACGGCGCGATGGTGACCGTGATCGCGGGCGGTGGGCTGGGCTATGCCGCCACCAGCGACACCTCGGTGGCCGGCCTGAAGGCCGCCTTTGCCCGAGCCAAAGAATTGGCCCAAGCCACCGCCGGCCACACCGTGTTCGACACCAACCAGCTCCGCATGCCCCAGCCGCAAGGCCGCTACGACAGCGTGGTGGCCAAGGACAGTGCGCACATGAGCCTGCCCGACAAGATCGACCTGCTGCGCGCCGTCAGCAGTGCCACGCGGGTGGACGAGCGCATCGTCGATTGGCAAGCGAGCTTGTGGACGGTGCAGGTTGACCAGCTTCACCTCACCAGCGATGGTGCCCAGGCCGAACAGCATTGGCAGATGCTGACCCCGTCCATCCAGGCCACGGCGCAAGTCAAGGGCGTGACGCAAACCCGCTCGTCGGCCGGGCAGTACAACGGCTTTTGCCAGCAAGGCGGCATGGAAGTGATCGACCGATCAGGCTTTTGCACCGACGGCCCCCGCGTGGCGCAGCAAGCCATCGAGCTGACCATGGCCCCCACCTGCCCCAGTGGCCTCATGGACCTGGTCCTCATGCCCGACCAGATGATGCTGCAGATCCATGAATCCATCGGCCACCCGCTGGAGCTCGACCGCATCCTGGGCGACGAGCGCAACTTCGCGGGCACCAGCTTCGTCACGCTCGAAATGTTCGGCCACTACCGTTATGGCAGTGAGCTGCTCAACGTGTCGCACGATCCGCACCAGGCCCACGAGTTCGCCGGCTTCGCCTTCGACGACGATGGCACCCGCGCGCAAGGCCAGCGCATCATCGAGCGCGGCATCCTGAAGCAGCCGCTGGGTGGGGCCATCTCGCAATCGCGCGCACGTGCCTTGGGCTTTGACCTGGGCGGCCTGGCCACCACGCGAGCTTCGTCATGGAACCGCGCGCCCATTGACCGCATGAGCAATCTCAACGTTGAGCCCGGCGATGCCAGCCTGGCCCAGATCATCGCCTCGGTCGACCACGGCGTGCTGATGCACACCAACTGCTCCTGGAGCATCGACGACTCTCGCAACAAGTTCCAGTTTGGTTGCGAATACGGGCAAATGATCCGCCACGGCCAGCTGGCCGAGGTGGTCCGCAACCCCAACTACCGGGGCGTGTCGGCCACCTTCTGGCGGTCGCTGGCCATGGTGGGCGATGCCAGCACCTTCCAGGTCATGGGCACGCCGTTCTGCGGCAAGGGCGAGCCATCTCAGATCATCCGCGTGGGCCACGCCGCCCCCGTGTGCAAGTTCACCGACGTGTCGGTGTTTGGCGGCGCCTGAAGATGACCATGCCCATGAACCTGACCGACCGCCACTACCTCAACGCGCTGTCCGATGCCGTGCTCGAAGCCACACCAGCCAGCCTGCACTGCAGCCTGCACATCACCGCGGAAGACAGCACCTTCATCCGCTTCAACCACGCGCAGGTTCGCCAAGCCACGCAAGTCAGCCAAGCCCATGCCACCTTGACCTTGACGCAAGGCACGCGCTGCGCCGAAAGCACCTTGAGCCTGACGGGCGATCTGCAAGGCGACACCGCCCTGTTGCTGGCCGAGCAATCCGAGCTGAACCGCGACCTGCCCTTCCTGCCGGAAGACCCCCACCTGTTGCGGCCCAACGTGGTCGCCAACACCGCCCGCGATGACCCAGGCACCCTGCCCACCGCCAGCGACGTGATCGACGCTGTGGCCACGCACGCCCAAAGCCTGGACCTGGTGGGCTTCCTCGCCAGCGGCCCCGTGGTGCGCGCTTATGCCGACAGCCGAGGGCAACGCAACTGGCACCGCGTGGACACCTTCAGCTTCGACTGGTGCCTCTACCACTCCACCGACAAAGCCGCCAAAGCACTGCACGCCGGCCAGCACTGGTCCCGCGATGCGTGGGCGAGCCAGCTCCAGCAAAGTGCCGCCCAGTTGCAACTGCTCGGCCTGCCGCCCCACACCCTGAAGCCCGGCCGCTACCGCGCCTACTTCGCGCCCTCGGCCGTGTCCGACC
>Ga0073915_10000139_pt1 | contig 10722 bp, 9 predicted proteins | sample GWRWT2_30Apr14_FD_71480 | JGI IMG/M metagenome (GOLD analysis project Ga0073915, IMG submission 71480) | Sand microcosm microbial communities from a hyporheic zone in Columbia River, Washington, USA - GW-RW T2_30-Apr-14 | ecosystem: Engineered > Artificial ecosystem > Sand microcosm >... | reverse complement strand
GCCCAGGGCGACGCGCAAGGCGCCATGTGGGTGTTGCGCGATGCGGCCACCGTGGTGCCCTCCTCCCGGCGTCAACGCCTGCTGGGCGAAAGCGCCTACCGCAATGGCGACCTGGACACCGCCAAGGAATGCATGCAAAAGGTGGCCAAAGCCACCAAGGGCTCGGTGATCGCCCAACCCCAGGACACCTTGCTGCTGGCGCAAGCCATGGTCGACATGGGCGAATCAGCCGAAGCCATGAAGGTGCTCGCCGACGCCAACACCCTGTACCGCAACCTGCCGGAGTTTGGCAGCGTGGCCTTGGCCATTCAGGTGCAAGCGCAAGTCAAAGCCGGCACACCAGACGAAGCTGAAAAAACACTCAAACGCGCCCGCGAAACCCTGCGCAAAGGCAAGGCCGACTTCGCCACCATCGCCCTGGCCAAGGCCGAGCTGATGGCCGGGCATGAGGAAGAAGGCCTGGCCTTGCTGGCCACCGCCGTCAGCTCGGACCACGAGAACCCCAAAACCAAGCAGATGATCGGCAACGCCCTGCGCAACACGGGCCACGAAGACAAGATCGACCGCATCATCAACACCGCCTCGGCTGCCATGCAGACCCGCGTGCAGGACGCGCGCAAGCTGCTGCGCGACAGCAAGATCGACGAAGCCGTGGCCGCCATTGAAACCGCCGTGCGCGACTACCCGGAAAACACCGGGGTGCTATTGCAGGCCGCTCAGATCAACTGCATGGCCTTGCGGCTGAAGAAGGAGCACAACCACAGCATGGTCGAACGTGTGCGCCTGTACCTGAGCCGCCTGGAACAGCTCTTGCCCGCCAACGACCGCGTGACCATGATGAAGCGCTACTTCCGAGAGACCCTGGCCAGCATGGAAACCGCCTCGGCCCCTCACTGAGCCTGAAGACGCCGCCATGGAAACCGCCTCCTTTGCCCTCATCGCGCACGATTTGAAGAATGCACTGGGCACCCTTGAAAGCGAGCTGGAAGCCCTGATCGACCAGCCGGACCCCGGCCTGGCCCAGAGCGCCTACGTGCACTGCACCGAGTTGCGCAGGCAGTTCGTGCAGTTCCTGACCGTGTATGGCGCGGGCGATGGCCTGAAGGTGCACAGCGAGGACGAATCGCCGATCGACATGCTGAAGTCGCTGCTGCACACGGCCGCGCTCAAGCGCCTGATCACGCCAGGCACGGCCAAGGTGACCTTGAAAGATGACGGCAGCGGCATGCCTTCTTTCTGGTACCTGGACCGGCGCCTGGTCTACATGGCGCTGGAAGCCGCGCTTCACAACGCCGTTCGCTTCAGCCGACACCAAGTGGTCATGGGCGCTCGAGAGCAGGATGGCTACCTCGTGCTGAGCATTGACGACGACGGCCCCGGCCTGGGTGCCATCGACCCCTCCGACCAATCCACCGGGCTGGGCACGGCCTTGTGCGAGGCCGTGGCCAAGGCCCACCGTTGCGACGGCCGCGAAGGCCGGGTGACGCTGATCAACCGCCCGGAAGGCGGCGCCAGTTTCGAGCTCTGGCTACCCTGAACCCTCAGAGGTTAAGGCTGCTCAACCTTCGTCCTTGACGCAATCCACGTAGTAGCAAATCTCGCCGGCCTCGTTGGCCTGAGCCACCAGCCCGTGCACGTCGGTGGTGAAGCCTGGGAACATGCGGTTGAAATCACGGGCGAAGCGCAGGTAGTCCACGATCTTCTTGTTGAAGCGCTCACCGGGGATCAGCAAGGGAATGCCGGGCGGGTAAGGCGTCAGCAAGGCGGTCGTGACGCGGCCTTCCAGTTGCTCGATCTCCACCCGCTCGGTCTTGCGGTGGGCGATGTAGGCGTAAGCCTCGCTGGGCTTCATCGCGGGCTGCAGATCCGACAAGTACATCTCGGTCGTCAGGCGCGCGATGTCGCTCTTGGCGTACATCTGGTGGATGCGCTGGCACAGGTCGCTCAGGCCCACGCGTTCATACATCGGCCACTTGGCGCAAAACTCGGGCAGCACACGCCACATCGGCTGGTTCTTGTCGTAGTCGTCCTTGAACTGCTGCAAGGCGGTCAGCAGCGTGTTCCAGCGGCCCTTGGTGATACCGATGGTGAACATGATGAAGAACGAGTACAGGCCGGTCTTCTCGACCACCACGCCGTGCTCGGCCAGGTACTTGGTGACGATGCTGGCGGGGATGCCCGTTTCGGCGAACTTGCCCGACACATCCAGACCCGGGTTGATGATGGTCGACTTGATCGGGTCGAGCATGTTGAACCCATCGGCCAGGTCGCCAAAGCCGTGCCACTTGGCATTGCCCTTGAGCACCCAGTCGTCGGGCGAGCCCACGTCGTCCTTGGTGAGCTTGTCCGGCCCCCAGACCTTGAACCACCAGTCCTTGCCGAACTCCTTGTCCACCTTGCGCATGGCGCGGCGGAAGTCCACCGCCTCGCGGATGCTTTCCTCGACCAGCGCGGTACCGCCCGGAGGCTCCATCATGGCCGCGGCCACATCGCAACTGGCGATGATGGCGTACTGCGGGCTGGTGGAGGTGTGCATCAGGTAGGCCTCGTTGAACAGGTGCGTGTCCAGCTTGGTGTTCTGCGCATCCTGCACCAGCACTTGCGAGGCCTGGCTGATGCCGGCCAGCAACTTGTGGGTGGATTGCGTGGCATAGACCACCGCCTGCTTGGGGCGCACGCGGTCCTTGCCCATGGCGTGGAACTCGCCATAGAAGCTGTGGAAGGCGGCGTGCGGCAACCAGGCTTCGTCGAAGTGGATGTTGTCGATCCAGCCGTCAAGCATGCCCTTGATGGTCTCGGTGTTGTAGAGCACGCCGTCATACGTGCTCTGCGTGATCGTCAAAATGCGCGGCTTGACCTTCTTGGGGTCCACGCCCTTGAGCAGCGGGTGGGCCTTGATCTTTTTCTCGATCGAGGCCTTGGTGAACTCGCTTTGCGGGATCGGGCCGATCAAGCCGAAGTGGTTGCGCGTGGGCGTCAGGAACACGGGAATCGAGCCCGTCATGATGATCGCGTGCAGGATGGACTTGTGGCAGTTGCGGTCCACCAGCACCACATCACCCGGGGCCACCGTGTGGTGCCACACCATCTTGTTGGACGTGGACGTGCCGTTGGTGACGAAGAAGCAGTGGTCGGCGTTGAAGATGCGCGCCGCGTTGCGCTCGGACGCGGCCACTGGGCCGGTGTGGTCCAACAACTGGCCCAACTCTTCCACCGCGTTGCACACGTCGGCGCGCAGCATGTTCTCGCCATAGAACTGGTGGAACATCTGGCCCACCGGGCTTTTCAAAAACGCCACGCCACCCGAGTGGCCGGGGCAATGCCAGGAGTAAGAGCCATCTTGCGCATAGTCCATCAGCGCCTTGAAGAAAGGCGGCGCCAGCGAGTCGAGGTAGCTCTTGGCCTCACGGATGACGTGACGCGCCAGGAACTCGGGCGTCTCCTCGAACATGTGGATGAAGCCGTGCAGCTCGCGCAGAATGTCGTTGGGGATGTGCTGCGAAGTGCGCGTCTCGCCATACAGGTAGATGGGGATGTCCGCATTCTTGAAGCGGATCTCGCTGACGAAAGCGCGCAAGGCCTTGAGGGCCGAATCGACCTCTCCCTTGGAGCCCGCGCCGAACTCTTCGTCGTCGATCGACAGGATGAAGGCGCTGGCCCGGCTTTGCTGCTGCGCGAACTGCGACAGGTCGCCGTAGTTGGTCACGCCCAGCACCTCGAAACCCTCTTTCACGATGGCGTCGGCCAGGGCGCGGATGCCCAGGCCCGAGGTGTTTTCTGAGCGGAAATCTTCGTCGATGATGACGATGGGAAAACGGAAACGCAGCATGGCCAAAACCCCTGTGGGCAAAGTCGGGCAGAAGCCCGGAAAACGCGAAAGCGCGAAGTGTAGGACTTCTGCGAGCACTGTGGATGACAGTCGCATGAAAACTGACACAGGCGCCGTACACTGCGCCCATGAGTGACACAACCCTTTGGTGGATTGCGGCCGGCGTGATCGTCGGGCTGGAATTGTTGACTGGCACGTTTTACCTGCTGATGCTCGCTCTGGGCGCGGCGGCGGCGGCGATCAGCGCCCAGATGGGTCATCCCCAATCCACCCAGATGCTGATCGCCGCTGTGGTGGGCGGTGTGGCCGCACTGGGCTGGCACCTCAAACGGCAGCGCGGTAAGGACCACGCCCAAAGCGAGGGCCGTGCCAACCCTGACCTGCACCTTGACCTGGGCCAGACCGTGGAGGTGGCGCAGTGGTCGGCTGACGGGCGCACGCGTGTCCACTACCGCGGTGCCGACTGGGATGCCCGCTACCTGGGCACACCACCAGCCCAAAGCGGCCCCCACCGCATCCAGGCGGTTGAAGGCAACACCCTGGTCCTCGCCAAAATCTGACAACCCTGAAAGCCTGCGCACATGGAATTCGCCCTCGTCATCCTGGTCCTGGCCGTGATCTTCGTCGCCAAGTCGGTCAAGGTCGTTCCCCAGCAAAACGCCTGGGTGCTGGAGCGCCTGGGCAAGTACCACGCCACCCTCACGCCCGGCCTGAACGTGGTCCTGCCCTTCGTTGACGTGGTGGGCTACAAGCATTCGCTGAAAGAAATCGCGCTGGACGTGCCCAGCCAGGTTTGCATCACCAAAGACAACACGCAACTGCAGGTGGACGGCATCCTTTACTTCCAGGTGACCGACCCGATGCGGGCCAGCTATGGCGCCTCCAACTATGTGATGGCCATCACCCAGCTGGCACAAACCACGCTGCGCTCGGTCATTGGCCGCATGGAGCTGGACAAGACTTTTGAAGAACGCGCCGTGATCAACACCGGCGTCGTCAATGCGCTGGATGAAGCCGCCTTGAACTGGGGCGTGAAGGTTCTGCGCTACGAAATCAAGGACCTGACCCCGCCGGTTGAGATTCTGCGCAGCATGCAGGCGCAGATCACGGCCGAACGTGAAAAGCGGGCCTTGATCGCCGCCTCCGAGGGGCGCCGCCAGGAGCAGATCAACATCGCCACCGGCGAGCGCGAAGCCTTCATCGCCCGGTCAGAGGGCGCAAAACAGGCCGAGATCAACAAGGCCCAAGGTGAGGCCGCCGCCATCACCGCCGTGGCCGATGCCACCGCCGACGCCATCCGCAAGATCGCCGCTGCCATTCAGCAACCCGGTGGTCAGGATGCCGTGAACCTCAAGGTGGCCGAGAAAGCCGTCGAGGCGTATGCCCAATTGGCCCAGAAGAACAACACGATGATTGTTCCGGGCAACATGAGCGAGGTCTCGGCCCTGATCGGCACGGCGATGACCCTGATGAAGCGCACACCGTCCTGACCATGGCCATTGACCTCGCCAGTGCTCGCAATGTTCTGGGCGGCCCTTTAAGGGGTTGCTCTTACGCGCCAGTGACCGGTTTTTTCCGGGATGGTTGCTGTCGAACGCGCCGGGATGATGTGGGCCTGCACGTGGTTTGCGTCAAGGTGACGGCCGAGTTTCTGGCCTTCTCGGCCAGCCAGGGCAATGACCTGAGCACAGCCATCCCCGAGGCGCGTTTCCCGGGTTTGAAGCCGGGGGATCGTTGGTGCCTGTGCGCCAGCCGATGGCTGGAAGCCTGGCAAGCCGGCATCGCGCCGCCGGTGGTGCTGGAGTCCACGCATGAACAGGCTCTTGAGGTGATCCCGCTGGAAGCCCTCACCGCCCACGCCCTGGCTTCGACACGGCCGCTGGACGACTAGCCTCAGCCTCGGTTGACCTGCTCCAAGGGGTCCAGCTCGCCCAGGTCGGTTACCACCGCCAGTCCGGTTTTGCTGGACACCCGCACCTGGTTGCGCCCCATGCGCTTGGCTTGGTACAGCGCTTCATCCGCCCAGCGAATCAGCGTCTCGGAATTGCCCCCGACGGCCTGCGCCACCCCCGCTGAAATGGTCACCTTGGGCATCAGCACGCCATCGTGGTGCACTTCAAGGTTTTCAATGGCCTGGCGGATTTGCTCCATGCGCAACACGGCGTCGCCCTGCTCGCAACCGGGCAGCACCAGCGCCATTTCCTCGCCGCCATAGCGGCAGGCGATGTCATAGCCCCGGATGCATTCCAGCAGGACGCCGGCGACAGCTTTCAAGACCACGTCACCAGCGTCGTGGCCACGGCTGTCGTTGAACTGTTTGAAGTGATCGATGTCGATCATGGCCAATGACACCACGCCATGGTCGCGGCGCACGCGCTGCAACTCGTTGCCCAGGCATTCGTCCATGAAGCGGCGGTTGTGCAGGCCGGTCAAGGAGTCGGTCATGGCCTGGTCGTGCAGGGAGTTGCGCAACATCAGGTTGCTCAAGGCCAGCTTCAGCGTTTCGGCAAACCGCACGGCCCGGGCCTGCACATCGGCCATGCGCTCATCGGCCACCCTGAACTGCTGGCTGAACAAATGCAAGGTGCCCACCGTTTCGCCATGGGCCACCATGGGCACGCACAGGTAAGGGTGGAGGTCTTCGCGGGGAATGCTCTTCAGGTGCACGCAGCACACACCATGGTCATGGCCGCTGAACGCGTGAGGCTTGCCGCGCCGCATGCCCCAACAGTCGCGGGCCAGGAAGTGCTGCTCCGCCTGCGAAGGCGTGCGCCCCCAGGAGGCACCGATCTGCAACTGGTGGCCGCCGGGCTGGGTGGCCGCCAACCAGCCCGACCATCCCGGAAACAAGCGCTCGCAAGCCTGCCGGATGATGCTGAAGGCTTCGTCCAGGTTGTCAGCGGCGTGCAGCATGTCGCTGGCCTCTTGCACCACCACACCTTCGTCCTGCGCGGCGCGCAACTCCTGCACCATCTCGTGCAGACGCTGGCGTTGCACGGCGGCTTCCAGCTCGGCCTGCTTGCGCGCATCGATGTCGATGAAGTAGCCACGCCGCTCCGAATGTGAGCGGTCAATGGTGCTGTTGTACAAATGCCAGCGGTAACTGCCATCGGCCATGCGCAGCCGGGCCTCGAACTCCACCTGCAACTCATCCGCGCTGTTCATGGCCTGCACGAAGCGGTCCTTCAGCAGGCGCGAATCGTCAGGGTGGACGATGGACATGGTGTTGGACAGACTGGTCAAGGCCGCCGGCTCGTAACCCCACAGCTTGCGCACATTGGTGGACACATAAACGAATTTGGAAGTGCCATGGGCGTATTGCGCGCGGATCATCACCACGGGGCCCGTGGAAAACATCTCACGCTCTTCGTGCAAGGCCAGGCGCATCAGCCAGCTTTGATGAACGTCGATCAAGCTGCCGTGCACCTTGGTGGGTTGCCCTTGGTCATCGCTTGCGACGATGCGCGCCTTGCACAAGACCCAGCGCCAGTCATCGCCTGAGACCTTGAAACGAAAGCGCAACTCGTAGCGCGGCGACACCCCATCGAGGTAGTCCTTCAATTGCGAACAAGCCTGCTCGACCTCATCAGGGTGGATCAGCTCACGCCATTGCTGTTGGCTGAACAGGCGTGACTCGACACCCGCTTCGGACGAGGTCTGCGGCAGGCGGCCATCCACCCTCACCTGCCCGGACTGGACGTCCACCTCGAAGAAGCTCACATCGGCGGTCTCGAAAATGAACTGCCGTTTGGCCTCGCTCTGCGCCAGCAAGGCTTGCACGCCCAGGGTGATGTCGCCCACATGCTGGCGTTGACGCCGGACGCCACGCCAGGCCAGGCCGTGACCAATCGCCCCCCCCAAAACCAGCAGAAGCAAGGCCCACCACGCCGAAACGAATGATTCAGATCCCAACAAGCCCACTCTCCCAATGTTGGCCCCAGTATCAACGTCTTCGGCGGCTTCCTAGCGCAAACCCTTATCGCAAACTGTGGAATTTCTCACGCCGCCGAGAAATAGTGCTTGATCCCGGCGAGGATCATTTCGACCGCGATGGCGCACAACACCAGGCCCATGAGTTTTTCGATGGCGGTGACGACCGACTCACCCAGCCAGCGGTGCAAGGGCTGGCTGGCCAGCAGCACCACCGCGCACACGCCCACGGCCGCCGCCAGGGCCGCGATCCATTCAACGAGTTGCGCAGGTTGGCGGGAAGCCAGCAGCAGCACCGTGGCCATGGCCGAGGGGCCGGCCAGCAGGGGCACGGCGATGGGGAACAGGAAAGGCTCGCGGCCTGACTCGCTGGAAGGGGCCGCGTCTTCGTCGAACAGGCGTCGCCCCGAGGCAAAGATGATGCGGATGGACAACAACAGCAAGATCACGCCGCCAGCGACTTCCAGCGAGCGCTCGGACAGGCGCATCAACTCCAGGAAGGTGCGCCCACCCAACATGAAGGCGAGCAACACGCCAAAGGCCATGCAGGCCTCGCGCAAAGCCACCCACACACGCCGCTGAGGCGCCACGCCCCGCATCACCGAGATGAAGATGGGCAAGGTACCGAATGGATCCAGCACCAGGAGCAGCAGGATGAAGGCCGACGTGATCGTGTGGCTCATGCTGCTGGCCGGTCAAAGATAGGCCGCGACCGGTGGCGAAATCTTCTGGGCGATCTTCTTGACCAGGATCGGGCCCCACAAGCCAGCGATCAACAAGACCACGAAGTGCCCGACGAAGTACCCATCACGCCATGGGATGACGCTGAGGGTGACCGCTTTGGCCACGCCAATGCACAAGGTGTTGAACAGGTAGATGCTGAAGGTGTAGATGCCCGCGGTCATGAAGAACGAACTGCTGGGCCCTTTCACTTGATTGGCCAGCGCGAGGACAAAAGGCACGGACAAGGTGCCCACCAACCACTTGGGCAGGGGCTCTTGCCAAACGCCGTAAACCAAGGCGGCCAGCAACGGTATCGCCCAAAGCGCCAGCCTGGGATGGATGACGCTGGCGGCCTTGCGCCAATGTTGGCCCAGCAGGATCCCCGCCGAGAAAAATGGCAGGTACATCACGATGTTCGCGATGTTGAAGGTGGAAGGCCAGGCAAAGGGGTACACAACGATGCCCAAGGCCATCATGGCCCAAGGTGCGACACGGGGCGCCTGCTGTAGCAACCAGGGAAAGACCAGGAAATACGCCGACAGCACGTAGATGAACCAGAGGAAGGACGCTGCTGAGGCCATCGGCCGCAAGAACAGGTCCAGCAGGCCACTCACCACCCCGGTCGGGATGTTGTCGACATGGATGAAGCGGCTGGCCACCAGCTTGCCGCAGATGATGACCAGGCCCAGGAGGGCGTAGGGAATCACCAACTTCTGGAGCCTTTTGCGAACGTAGCCCAATACTGCGAAATTGTTGGGCAGCACTTTCCAGGACAAGCCCAGTGAGATGCCCGACAGCACCATGAACAAGGGCATGTGGAAGGAGTAGATCGCCAGGCGCAGCAGGTTGTACCAATCGGCCCCCGGCACATCTTCGCGCGCCGCGACGTGGCCGACCACGACCAGAACGATGGCGATGCCTTTGGCAATGTCCAGGCTGTTCACCCGTTCTGTCATGTGGTCTCCTGCTGGTTCAGATTGAGGGCGTGCATTGCATTTTCGGCACTTGGTGGCGCCAGCTTGACGACTCAGTCGTCGGCATTCGGGTCCAGGCCAGGAAACAACACCGAGGTGTAGCCAAAGCGGGAAAAGTCGCGGATGCGCATGGGGTAAAGCTTGCCGATCAGGTGATCGCATTCGTGCTGAACCACCCGCGCATGGAAGCCTTCAGCCTCGCGGTCGATGGGCTGGCCATGCTGGTCAAACCCTGAGTAGCGGATGCGTGCCCAACGGGGCACCACGCCGCGCAGGCCGGGCACCGAGAGGCAACCTTCCCAACCGTCTTCTTCATCGGCCGACAAAGGCGTGATGACTGGGTTGATGAGCACGGTTTGCGGTACGGGTGGCGCATCGGGGTAGCGCTCGGAGCGGGTCATGCCGAAGATGGCCACAGCCAGGTCGACGCCGATCTGGGGGGCGGCCAGGCCAGCGCCTTGGGCGGCCGCCATGGTGTCGAACATGTCGGCGATCAGAGCGTGCAACTCGAGGGTGTCGAAGTGTTCGACTGGCTGGGCCACGCGCAAAAGGCGCGGGTCGCCCATCTTGAGGATCTCACGCACAGCCATCTTGGAGGCTCCCGGGGTCGATGTTCAACAAGGCCAGAAGGCCGTCCTGGTCGAGAATGGTCAGGCCCAACTCCTGGGCCTTGTCCAGCTTGCTGCCGGCCTCGGCGCCGGCCACGACGTAGGTGGTTTTCTTGGAGACCGAACCAGCCACCTTGCCGCCCTGGGCTTCGATCAGGGCCTTGGCCTCTTCACGGCCCAGAGTCGGTAACGTGCCGGTGAGTACGAAGGTTTTTCCGAACATGGGCAAACTGGCGGCGTCAGCCTCCGCCGATGGCTCGTGCTCGGGCCAGGTGACGCCTGCGGCGCGCAACTGCTCCACCACTTCACAATTGTGGGCTTGATCAAAGAAGGTGCGGATACTGCGAGCCACGATGGGCCCCACGTCCTTCACGGCCAGCAACTGTTCCACGCTGGCGTGCATGACCCCACCGCCCGCCTCGTCGTCCTTGTGCCCCATCTTGCCAAAGTGCTTGGCCAGATCTTTGGCCGTAGCCTCGCCCACATGGCGGATGCCCAAGCCGAACAAAAAGCGCGGCAAGGTGGTGTGCTTGCTTTTTTCAAGCGCCGAGACAATGTTCTGCGCGCTCTTGTCGGCCATGCGGTCCAGGGCCGCCAGCTTGGCCACGCCCATCCTGTACAGCTCGGGCAAGGTACGCACCAGGCCGTCATCCACCAG
>Ga0073915_10000135_pt1 | contig 10902 bp, 9 predicted proteins | sample GWRWT2_30Apr14_FD_71480 | JGI IMG/M metagenome (GOLD analysis project Ga0073915, IMG submission 71480) | Sand microcosm microbial communities from a hyporheic zone in Columbia River, Washington, USA - GW-RW T2_30-Apr-14 | ecosystem: Engineered > Artificial ecosystem > Sand microcosm >... | reverse complement strand
GCCACCTACCCCGAAGGCATCGCCAAGCTCAGCGCTCAGTTTTTACGCAACCCGCAAGAAGTGAAGCTGACCCAGCAGCACGACGACAGCAAGATCCGCCAGCGCTGGTACGAGATCACCGAGACCGAGCGCCTGCACACGGTAGCGCTGCTGCTGCTGCACTACCGCCCCGTCAGCACCCTGGCCTTTTGCAACACCAAACAGCAATGCCGCGACTTGGTCGATGTACTCAAAGCCCAAGGCATCGAGGCCCTGGCCCTGCACGGCGACCTGGAGCAGCGTGACCGCGACCAGGTGCTGATCCAGTTCGCCAACCGCAGTTGCTCGGTGCTGGTGGCCACCGACGTGGCCGCGCGCGGCCTGGACATCGCCCAGTTGGAGGCCGTGATCAACGTCGACATCACGCCTGACACCGAGATCCACGTGCACCGCATTGGCCGCACCGGCCGCGCTGATCAAAACGGCTGGGCCCTCAACCTGGCCACGATGAACGAGATGGGCCGCGTTGGCAACATCGAAGTCGCGCAGGGCAAACAGTCTGAATGGCACCCGGTCAGCGAATTGACGCCCGCCAGCACCGAACCCCTGCTGCCCCCCATGATCACCCTGCAGATCCTGGGCGGCCGCAAGGAAAAGATCCGCCCGGGCGACGTGCTGGGCGCCTTGACCGGCGAGGCGGGCTTCAGCGGCGCGCAGATCGGCAAGATCAACGTGACCGATTTCCACACCTACGTGGCGGTGGAGCGAAGCATTGCGCGGCAAGCGGTCAGCCAACTGTCGGCCGGCAAGGTCAAGGGCAAAAAGGTCAAGGTTCGTTTCCTGAACGAGCTCTAAAAACCCCAGAATCGGGGTCACCCTACTCAAAAAGTGGCCTTGTGCGAGGGCCAAAAGTGGACAATAGAGGGTTGCCCTCCTGTCAGTGCCCCCCGCCATGTCCGCCACCGCCTCGCCGATCACCATCCCCAAAGCTGAAAAGACCCTGAACGGCTACCGTCCGTACTGGGCCAAACGCTTTGGCACGGCCAAGTATTTGCCCATGAGCCGGGACGAGATGACCGCGCTGGGCTGGGACAGCTGCGACATCATCATCGTCACGGGCGATGCCTACGTGGACCACCCCAGCTTCGGCATGGCCGTGATCGGCCGCATGCTGGAGGCGCAAGGCTTTCGCGTGGGCATCATCGCGCAGCCCGACTGGCAAAGCGCCGACCCCTTCAAGGTGCTGGGCAAGCCCAACCTGTTCTATGGCGTGACCGCCGGGAACATGGATTCGATGATCAACCGCTACACCGCCGACCGCAAGATCCGCAGCGACGACGTGTACACCCCCGGCGGCCAAGGCGGCAGCCGCCCCGACCGCGCCTCGCTGGTCTACGCACAGCGCTGCAAGGAGGCCTACAACGACGTGCCCATCATCATGGGCGGCATCGAAGGCTCGCTGCGCCGCATCGCGCATTACGACTACTGGCAAGACAAGGTCCGCCGCTCCATCCTGGCCGACGCCAAGGCCGACCTGCTGCTCTACGGCAATGCCGAGCGCGCCATCGTCGAGATCGCGCACCGCCTGGCCGCTCGCGAGCCCATCGAGCAGATCACCGACGTGCGCGGCACCGCTTTCATGCGCCGCACCAACGACCCCACCGCCGCCGGCTGGTTCGAGCTCGACTCGTCGCAAGTCGACATGCCGGGCCGCGTGGACGAGCACATCAACCCTTACCAGACCACGTCGGAGCAGGCCGAGGCCCAGGGCACCACCTGCGCCAAGGAAGACGCCGCCAAGGCCGACGGCCCGCCCTCGCCCGCCCCGGCCCTGGTTGATGGCAAAGTCGAGGCCAACAACGGCATGGCCGCCGCCATGGGCAGCGGCGTCAAGCCCATCGCCTTTGTGCGCAACCCCTTGAGCGTGGTCAAGCCCACCGGCAAGATCAACATGCCGCCGCGCGATCGCACCGTGATCCGGCTGCCGTCTTACGAACAAGTCAAGAGCGACCAGGTGCTCTACGCCCACGCCAACCGCGTGCTGCACCTGGAGACCAACCCCGGCAACGCGCGCGCCCTGGTTCAAGCCCACGGCCACCGCGACGTGTGGATCAACCCGCCCCCCATCCCGCTGACCACGGCCGAGATGGACTTCACGTTTGACCTGCAATACGCGCGGTCGCCCCACCCCGCGTATGCCGACGAAAACGGCAGCCACGACGGCGCCACCAAAATCCCCTCGTGGGAGATGATCCGCTTCAGCGTCAACATCATGCGCGGCTGCTTTGGCGGCTGCACCTTCTGCTCCATCACCGAGCACGAAGGCCGCATCATCCAAAGCCGCAGTGAAGACTCGGTCATCAAGGAGATCGAAGCCATCCGCGACAGCGTGAAAGGCTTCACCGGCGTCATCTCCGACCTGGGCGGCCCCACGGCCAACATGTACCGCATCGGCTGCAAGTCGCCCGAGATCGAGGCGGCCTGCCGCAAGCCTTCGTGCGTGTACCCGGATGTGTGCTCCAACCTGAACACCGACCACGGCCCGCTCATCAAGATGTACCGCCGCGCGCGGGCCTTGAAGGGCGTCAAGAAGATCCTGATCAGCTCGGGCCTGCGCTACGACCTGGCCATCAAGTCGCCCGAGTACATCAAGGAGCTGGTCACCCACCACGTGGGCGGCTACCTCAAGATCGCGCCCGAGCACACCGAGCAAGGCCCGCTCACCAAGATGATGAAGCCGGGCATCGGCAGCTACGACCGCTTCAAGCAGCTGTTCGAAAAATTCAGCGAAGAGGCCGGCAAGAAGCAGTACCTCATCCCCTACTTCATCGCTGCCCACCCGGGCACCAGCGATGAGGACATGATGAACCTGGCCATCTGGCTCAAGCGCAACGGCTTCAAGGCCGACCAGGTTCAAACCTTCTACCCCTCGCCCATGGCCACAGCCACCGCGATGTACCACACGGGCCGCAATCCCCTGCGCAAGATCACGCGCGACAGCGAGACCGTGGACATCGTGCGCGGCGACCGCCGCCGCCGCTTGCACAAGGCCTTTTTGCGCTACCACGATGCCAACAACTGGCCGCTGCTGCGCGAGGCTTTGAAGACCATGGGCCGCGCCGACCTGATCGGCAATGGCAAGCACCACCTGATCCCGACCTACCAGCCGGTGCTGGACGGCAGCTACCAGACCGCGCGCCGCAAGAACTCCACACCCACTGGCGCGATCAAGACCTCGCCGGTGACCAAGGGCCGCATCCTGACGCAGCACACGGGCCTGCCCCCTCGCGAAACCGGTGCCAGTGCATCGCCGACCCGGTCGGTGAAAAGCGTGGGTGGCGGCATGGCGCACAAGGCCATTGGGCGCAAAAAACCTCGCTGAAGGCTAAGACTTCAGCAAAGCCAGAAACTCATCCGAGTCAAACCCGTTTTTCATCGGTTTGCCCTTGACCATCAGGAAGGGCACGCCCACGCCGCCCAGCTCCTGCAGCTTGCGTTCGCAGTCCATGCTGGTTTGCGCATCGCATTCGGTGAAGGCAAAGCCGTTTTGCGTCAGCCAGCCCTTGGCTTGCGCGCAATAGGGGCAGGTGGTGGTGGTGTAGATGATCACATCGCCCGACTTGACCGAGGCCGCCAAGGCCTGCACATCGCCTGACGAAGACTGCTCGGCGTCATGGCCTTGCAAGCGGTGCTTGGCCGACACCTGCCACCCCATCCACGCGCCATAAGCCAGCACCGCCGCCGCCACCCATTTGCCCCACGCAAACTGGCTTTGCTGTTTGGCCACGAACACATCGGTGCGCACCAGCTGGGGCCTCAAGCCCTCGGAGGCCTTGGCATAGGCCACGCCGCAAGCGGGGCATTGCCAATCGGGGGCCAGAGCTCCGGGCTGGCGAACATGGTGGCACTTGGGGCAGCTTTGCGTCATGTCATGCGTGGGTGGTTGGGCCAAGCCACACTCTGCCTGAAATCACCCACCCCGCGTCACCAGAATGCGCATTGTTGCAGTGCACAATGCGCATTCATCAGCAGAAGGGACCGGACCATGCGCTACGTCGTGTTCAACCAAAAGGGTGGTGTCGGCAAATCCACCATCACCTGCAACCTGGCCGCCATCAGCGCGAGCCAAGGACTGCGCACGCTCGTGGTCGACCTGGACCCGCAAGGCAACTCCACGCACTACCTGATGGGCGATTCGATCGAGGAGGGCACCGCCAACCTGGCCGAGTTCTTCGACCAGACGCTGAAGTTCAGCGCGCGCCCCAAGAACACCGCCGACTTCGTGGTGGCCACCCAGTGGGACAACCTGGACCTGATGCCCTCAAGCCCCGAGCTGGAAGAGCTGCAAAGCAAGCTGGAATCGCGCCACAAGATCTACAAGCTGCGCGATGCCCTGGCCGAGCTGGACGAAGCCTACGACCGCGTCTACATCGACACCCCGCCCGCCTTGAACTTCTACACGCGCTCGGCATTGATTGCCGCGCAAGGCTGCCTGATCCCGTTTGACTGCGACGATTTCTCGCGCCGGGCGCTGTACGCCTTGCTGGAGAACGTGCAAGAGATCCAGGCCGACCACAACAGCGACCTGAAAGTCGATGGCATCGTGGTCAACCAGTTCCAGCCGCGCGCCAACCTGCCGCAAAAGCTGGTGCAAGAGTTGATCGACGAAGGCCTGCCCGTGCTGCAGCCCTACCTGAGCGCCTCGGTGCGCATCCGCGAGTCGCACCAGCAGGCCACGCCCATGATCCACCTGGACCCACGCCACAAGCTGACCCAGGATTTCGTGGCCTTGCACGACAGTTTGCGCGCCAGCTGATTGACACCCCCTTTAACGCGGGGCGGTAAATACACCAATCGAATTTGGACAACATCGACGGTATGTTTGGAAAAATGAAACACACCGTCCACACCAAATTCTCGCGCCTTCTGCAGGTTTCACTGGGCGTCAGCGCGCTGGCCCTGTCGCTGGCAGCCGGTGCTCAGTCCTATGTGCACGGCCCGGATCCCACCACGGCCGCGCTGGAAACCACCGGCCCCTACGCTGTGTCCAACACCAAGATCGCTGCGCCCAGCGGCTACGGTGGCGGCACGGTGTACTACCCCACCACCAAGACCGAAGGCGCCTTCGCCGTGGTGTCGGTCACCCCCGGTTTCACTGAGAAGCAATCGGCCATCAATTGGCTGGGCCCCCTGTTGGCCTCGCATGGCTTCGTCGTGGTCACCATCGACACCAAAACAACGCTGGACGCGCCCTCCGGCCGTGCCAAGCAAATGATCGCGGCGCTCAAGCAAGTTTCGGGGCTCAGCGCCAACAGCACCAGCCCGTTTGCAGGCCGCGTTGATGGCACCCGCCAAGCCGTGATGGGCCACTCCATGGGCGGTGGCGGCTCGCTCGACGCCGCGCGTGACAACCCTGGCTTGAAAGCCTCGATCCCAATGGCCCCCTGGGAAACCATCAAAAATTACTCGACGACGACCGTCCCGACCCTGATCGTGTCCTGCCAGACCGACACCATCGCCGGGGTCAGCAGCCACGCCAACAGGTTCTATGACAGCTTCACGCCCACGCTGGACAAGGCCTTGCTGGAGATGAAGGGTGTCGGCCACTCCTGCACCAACAGCACCACCAGCGCCGTGTTGAAGGCGGTGATTGGCAAGTACAGCATCTCGTGGCTCAAGCGCTTCGCCGACAACGACAGCCGCTACAGCGATTTCCTGTGCGGTGCGCCCCACCAGGCTGACCTGGCCGGCTCGCTGATCTCCACCTACAAGGAAAACTGCCCTTACTGAGCAGACTACTGAGCAGGTGTTTGAAGTCGCAGCCTGCGGGCGGCTTCTTCGTCCTTGGCGTCGTCGATCTCGCGCAGCACGCTGTCCAGGTCGACGGCCTTTTCGCTTCTGGCGAACTGGCCGGTGAGCTGCACCTCCGGGTGCAGGGCCGCGGCTTCGTACAGAGCCCAGATTTCGCGGCCGTAATCCGTGGTCAGGAGCTCGGGCGCGTATTGCCCGAAATACTGGCGCAAGTTCGCCACATCGCGCTCCAGCATGGCGGGGGCGTGGTTGTTGCCGGCGGCGTCCACCGCCTGGGGCAGGTCGATGATGACCGGGCCATCGGCACCCACCAGGATGTTGAACTCCGACAAATCACCGTGAACCACGCCAGCGCACAGCATGCGCACCACCTCCATGATCAGGGTCTGGTGGTACTGGCGGGCCAGTTCGGGCTCGAAGGACAGGTCGTTGAGGCGCGGCGCGGCGTCGCCATCGGCCCCCGTCACCAATTCCATCAGCAAAACGCCTTCGTGGAAGTTGTAGGGCTTGGGCACACGCACACCGGCGCCGGCCAGCCGGTACAAGGCGTCGACTTCGGCGTTCTGCCACGCGGCCTCTTGCGCCTGACGGCCATAGCGCGTACCTTTGGCCATGGCGCGCGCTTGGCGGCTGTTCTTGGTCTTGCGGTTCTCGGTGTAATCCACCGCCTGGCGAAAACTGCGCTTGTTGGCCTCTTTGTAGACCTTGGCACAGCGGATCTCGTCACCGCAGCGCACCACGAAGACCATGGCCTCCTTGCCACTCATCAGCTGGCGCACCACCCCATCGATCAAGCCATCTTCAATCAGGGGTTCCAGTCTTTTGGGGATTTTCATGGTGCGCATTGTGCGCCGCCCGGATGCGACGACAATCCTGGTCCAGAACTTATCCGTCCAACAACACCCCATCCGTCATGTCCCGATATCAGGTTCGCTCCGCCATTCCCCGCGATGCCATGGCCATTGCCGACATCTACGCCGCCGCTGTGCAGGCTTCCTACAAGGACCTGGTGCCTGACGAACTGCTGAGCACGCTGTTCGCCACCAAGCGCCAGGGCTACTGGCGCGAGGCCATCGAAATGGGCGAACCGCAGATCCAGGTGGCCACCGAGGGCGACCAAGTGGTGGGCTTCGTCGGTTATGACCGCTCACGCGACCCCAAGACGCCTTCCACCATGGGCGAGATCTGGCAGATCTACGTCACCCCTGACCTGTGGTCCACCGGCGCCGGTCTGGCCCTGTGGGACGCCGCCCGCGACGGCCTGGAAGACGAAGGCTGCACTCACGTGTCGCTGTGGCTGCCCTTGCGCAACGAACGCGCCCTGACCTTCCACGAGGTGGCAGGCTTCAAGCGCGAACTGACCACGGCCAAGACGGTGGATGTGGGTGGCGTGAAGATCGAGACGATCCGCCTGACGCGGGCCATCGGCTGAGCCGGATCAGGCCCCGGCTGGAGATCAACCGATCTCCAACATCTCCATGACCTCGTCTTCCCAGACGGCGAGCTCATCGGCCGAGATCTGAAGCCATTCCAGCGCGTTGGTCCCGTGAACCACCCACTCCTTTTCGGGCTGCAAACCTTCCTGCAGCCGCAAAAGGTGATCGGCCAGCAAACCGGCGGCCACCAGGGTGTGCACCTCGGGCTCGGTGAAGCGATCACCCAGCGTGGCCAGGTCGTGGTGCTGCCGGATGGCCGCCATCAAGGTGGGCGACAAACGCCACACCCGCGCCACCAAAGCGCCCACCACGGCATGGTCGGTGCGGTGATTGGCGTTTTCAGTGGCCACGTACGAGCGATCGACGCGGGCCTGGGCTTCCACCATGGTGCCCACGTAGCCCTTCACGCTTTGCATCATCACCGGCAGGCCCACATGGCAAAACAGGCCGTAGGTGTAGGCCAGGTCGGGTGACATGCCAGGCAGGCGCTTGGCGATGAAGGCCATGGCCAGGGCGCGCTTGGTGGCGCGCTCCCAAAATCCTTGCAGGTGCGCGCTGGTGATGCGGATGGCGTTTTGCGCCAGAAAGCCGGTCAGGATCGCGGCTGTGTCGGTCAAGCCCAGTCGATTCATGGCCTGGCCGATGCTTTGCACCGGTTGACCACTGGCGTACAGCGGCCCATTGGCCGAGCGCAGCAGCGTGGCCGACATGGCCACATCGCTGGAGGCAATTCGGGCCACTTCATTCAGATCAGGCTCGCCCGCCGCCATCGCTTTTTGCAAACGCGTCAGCAATTCCGGACAAGGCGGAATGACGATGTGCTGCAGTGGCCCTTTCACCCTGGCTTGATCCAGCTCTTGCTGGATGGCCAAGGTGCGCGTCGGCGCCAGATCGGTGGTGGTCATGGAAAGGCCTGGAAGTGGTGCACAGCCTTGGTATCGGCGTTTTATCCTGGAAATGAAGAGGGGGAAAACCGGTGTTACACAAAGCAGCCCTGCTGCGATGATCATGGCGGCATGATCTGCCCCAGCCAGGAAAAAGGAGCCCCGCTGTGAAAAACCAAAACTTGTGGCGGTACTGGGCACTGTCGTGCTTGATGGCGCTGGCCAATGCGGTCCACGCCGAGCCGCCTCGCGAGCTGGATGGCGTCACCATTGACGATACCGCCCAAGTGGCAGGCGCCAAGCTGGTGCTCAACGGTGCATCGATTCAAAAGCGTGGCTTTTTCAAAACCAACACCTGCGCTTTGTACCTGACCGAAAAGCGCCACACGCTGGACGAGGTCGTGAAGCTGGCGGGGCCCAAGCGTGTCCACCTGGTCATGCTCCGCGACGTGAAGGGCTTCCTCATCGCCCGGCAGTTCTTGAATGACTTCGCGGCCAGCGCCTCCGAGGCCGAAGCCCAGGCCTTGACCACCGAGGTCGAGTCCATCGCCGCCGGCTACGCCAAGATCGACATGCTGCACAAGGGTGATGTGGTGCTGATCGATTGGATCCCCGGAGAGGGCATTGCTGCTTCGCTCAATGGCCAATCCATGGGGCCGGCCCACGACAACGAATTGCTGTGGGACGTGTCCCTGCGCCCGGTGATGGGTCGCTTGGCGCCCCGCGAGTTGCGCGAGCAGCTGCTGGGCATCAACTGAGGCGGGCCGTCAAGCGCATGGTCAGGCCCACCGGCGTCATGGTGAAGGACATCAGCTCTTGCGCCTCGCCGCCTTGCGGCGTGTCCACGCCGACGATGTCGAACTGGCTCAGCAAGGTGACCATGGCCACCTTCATCTCGACCATGGCCAGGTAACGGCCCGGGCACACGCGGGGGCCGCTGCCAAAGGGCGTCGAGATTTTTTTTGCCGTGCCTTCGGCCAACCAACGCTCGGGCATGAACGCCGCGCCGTTCTGGAAGTGTTGATCGTTCAGCGCATCGTGCCGCGAGATGCACCACACCAACGCGTCTTTGGGCACCAGCACATCGCCCACCACGGTGTCGCGCAAGGCTTGCTGCACCCGGAAGGGCGCAACCGGTTTGAGGCGCATAGTTTCCTGGATGCAAGCGTCCAGATAGGGCAGGTCGCCCACATGGTCCATGTGGAAGGCCGACAGATCCGTACCGACCACTCGGCGCACCTCGTCTTGCGCCCTTTGCAAGGCGGCCGGGTGGCGGTGCAGCAGGTGGATCAACCAGGCCAGGGTGTTGGCGGTGGTGTCTTCGCCCGCCAGCAGCATGGTGAACACATTGCCCGCCACGACCTGGTCATTCACACCGCTGTCGGGTTGGTCGGCGGCCACGATCAGCGCCTCGATCAGGTTGGTGGGCTGCTCCCGTCGGGCGGGCTCCTGGCGCATGCGCTCACGCGCCTGGTCGATGAAGCCGCTGATGGCCTCCCGCACCGTTTTCAAGCTGCGGTCCAGGTCGTGGTCCGACGGCAGCTTGACGTAACGCCAATACGGCAACAGGGCGTTGAGCCGCTTGAACAAGGCCGGGAAGATCTTGTCCAGGTGCCGCTGGATGATGTCCTCATCCGACTCCAGCGTGTTCATGTCCACGCCAAACGCCAGGCCGGAGATGGCGTCCACGGTGAAGCGCATCAAATCGCCTTGCAGGTCAATCGCCTGTCCCTGCCGCGCGGCTTTCTGCCAGCGCCCGTTCAGGCGCTGAGCCACCTTCATCAGGGCTGGAAAATAGGCACGCACATGGGTGGGTGAAAACGCCGCCATCACCATGCGCCGCTGGTGATGCCAATCCTGACCCTCGGCGCTGAACAGGCCTTGCGCGCCGCCCAACTCCTTCACCACGCGCTCCAGGCTGGCCGGGCGCCTGAAGCCATCAGGGCGGTCTTTCATCACGGCATTGATGGCCTCGTGGTCGGTCAACACCAGCACCGGCGTGGGCCCCAGGCGCACCAGAAAGGTCGGACCGTACTCGCGTGCCCACTGCTCAAAATCCAGGTGGATGCGCGGGCGCTTGAGCTGCAGGGCATTGCCCACGATGGGCAAGGGGCGTGGACCGGGCAGTTGGTCCAGGCGGCGCAGGGGCGGATGGCTCAGCAAGGTGCTCAAAAGGGTGACTCCATCGCGGTGGGTCCTCAGTCTCGCACGCAAGACACACCCGGCCAAGCTCCGTACACTACGCCCCGGCTCCTCCCTCCCTGAATTTGTCATGACCATCCTGCTCGCGCCCATGGAAGGCCTCCTGGATTTCCCGCTGCGCGACATCCTGACCCGCGTCGGCGGCATCGACCGCTGCGTGTCCGAGTTCATCCGCATCACCGACCAGTTGCTGCCCGACCGCGTCTTCACCCGCATCGTGCCGGAACTGCTCAATGGGGGGCGCACCCACGCCGGGGTGCCGGTGCGCGCGCAATTGCTGGGCTCCGACCCCAGTTGCATGGCCGAGAACGCCGCCAGGCTGGCCACCCTGGGCCCGGCCGGTATCGACCTGAACTTCGGTTGCCCCGCCAAAGTGGTCAACCGCCACGGCGGCGGCGCGGCCTTGCTGGTCGACCCGGAGTTGTTGCACGCCATCGTGTCCGCTGTGCGCCGCGCCGTGCCGGCCGACATGCCCGTGTCGGCCAAGATGCGCCTGGGCTACCTCGACGATTCCATGGCGGTGGAATGCGCGCAGGCCCTGGCCAGTGGCGGCGCCGAAGAACTGGTGGTGCATGCCCGCACCCGCGCCG
>Ga0073915_10000134_pt1 | contig 10928 bp, 12 predicted proteins | sample GWRWT2_30Apr14_FD_71480 | JGI IMG/M metagenome (GOLD analysis project Ga0073915, IMG submission 71480) | Sand microcosm microbial communities from a hyporheic zone in Columbia River, Washington, USA - GW-RW T2_30-Apr-14 | ecosystem: Engineered > Artificial ecosystem > Sand microcosm >... | reverse complement strand
TGGGCCATCAAGCGCGGCCAGGGCCATGCCAGCGGCGCGTCCACTTTGGTGTTCGCGGGCCACACCGATGTGGTGCCCACCGGCCCGCTGGACCAATGGACCAGCCCACCCTTCGTGCCCACCCACCGCGACGGCATGCTGTATGGCCGTGGCGCGGCCGACATGAAGACCTCGCTGGCCGCCATGCTGGTGGCCACCGAAGAATTCGTCGCCAGCCGTGCGCAACACCAAGGCAGCATCGCTTTCCTGCTGACCAGCGACGAAGAAGGCCCCTCGGTCGATGGCACCGTGAAGGTCTGCGAATGGCTGACCCAGCGCGGCGAACGCGTGGACTGCTGCATCGTGGGTGAGCCCACCTCGGTCAAGTCTGTGGGTGACATGATCAAGAACGGCCGGCGCGGCTCGCTGTCGGGCAAGTTGCGCGTCAAAGGCGTGCAAGGCCACATCGCCTACCCGCACCTGGCCCAAAACCCCATCCACCTGGCCGCCCCCGCCTTGGCCGAGCTGGCCAGCATCACCTGGGACCTGGGCAACGACCACTTCCCGCCCACCAGTTGGCAGATGTCCAACATCCACGCGGGCACTGGCGCCAACAACGTCATCCCCGGCGAATTGGTGGTGGACTTCAACTTCCGTTTCTCGACCGAATCCACGCCCGACGGCTTGAAAGCGCAGCTGCAATCGGTGCTGACCAAGCACGGCTTGAGCTTCGAGATCGACTGGACCTTGGGAGGCCGCCCTTTCCTGACGCGACCGGGCAGCCTGATCGAAGCCATTGCAGGCGCCATCAAGGACGTCACCGGGATCACCACCGAGCTGTCCACCACCGGCGGCACGTCCGACGGGCGCTTCATCGCGCAGATCTGCCCGCAAGTGGTCGAGTTTGGCCCCGTCAACGCCAGCATCCACAAGATCGACGAACATGTGGCCGTGGCTGACATCGAGCCCTTGAAAAACATCTACCGCCAAACACTGGAAAGACTGCTCTCGTGACCACCGTCATTGAACTGATCGAAGCCGCCAGCGCCCGCCTCACCCAGGCGGGTGTTTCATTTGGGCACGGCACCCTCAATGCCTTTGACGAAGCAGCGTGGCTGGTGCTGTGGAAACTGGGCTTGCCCATTGATGACCTGGATGGCGTGGCCGAGCAAGCCGTTGATGACGCCGATCAAGCCGAGGTCAACGACCTCATCACCCAGCGCATCGAGACCCGTAAACCGGCCGCCTACCTCACCAACGAGGCCTGGCTGCAAGGCGTGCCGTTCTACGTGGACGAGCGCACCATCGTGCCCCGGTCGTTCATCGCAGAACTGATTGCCGACGGCAGCATCGACCATTGGCTGAGCGAGCGCACCCACCGTGTGCTGGACCTGTGCACTGGCAACGGCAGCCTGGCCGTGATCGCGGCGATGGCCTACCCGGACGTGACCGTGGATGGCGTGGACATCAGCGCCGACGCGCTGGCCGTGGCGCGCATCAATGTGGACAAGCATGACCTGGCCGACCGCATCACCTTGATCCAAAGCGATGGGCTGGCGCAGGCCCGGGGGCCATACGACTTGATCCTGTGCAACCCGCCGTATGTGAATGCGCAATCCATGCGCGCCCTGCCCGCCGAGTACCTGGCCGAGCCAGATTTGGCACTGGCATCAGGTGATGACGGCATGGATTTCACGCGGGCCTTGCTGGCGACCTTGGCGGCCAATCCTGGGCGGTATCTGTCGGCAGAGGCCGTGCTGGTTTTGGAGATTGGCAACGAGCGCGAAAACTTCGAGCGGGCGTTTCCTGATCTGGAAGTGGTCTGGCTGGAGACCAGTGGGGGCAGCTCGTCGGTTTGTGTGATTTTTCCATTTGCGCAAGGGTGAAATTTAGCGTGCAAGTAGATTGATAAATGGATCACATCTGATTAGCATGACTTTCATAACACTCGACGGAAAAGTCTATCCACCTGTTGGCCGATGCATTTATTGCGGTGCCACCGAGGATCTCGAGAAGGAACACATTCTCCCGTTTGGGCTAAGTGGAACAGCAATTCTGCCAAAGTCGAGCTGCCGTAAATGCGCAGCCACAACTGGGGCTTTTGAGCAGGAGCTTCTCCGCGGATCCTTTTGGCCTGTACGTATCTTTCGCGACCTCAAGTCGCGAACCAAGCACAAAGACGCTCCAGATTCATTCCCTGTCACCTTTGTTCGGAATGGCAGAAAAGAAGTCCACCACCTCAAGGTGGACGAACTGCCAATCCTGGTGCACTTCCCGATACTGACTCCTCCCAGCTATCTATCGCCGGGAAGCGCAACCTCAGGCGTTACAATGTCTGGCATGGTAACGGTGCATTTTGGAACGAATCCGGTGCACGCAGCCAGCTCACACCGGGCGACCGAATTCCAAATCTCCGATGATCTCAAGCCCAATGCTTTCGCAAGAGTAATAGCAAAGATCGGCTACGCATTTGCCTATGCAGAGGGTGCCATAAGTGAGCTGGAAGGTGAGCCGTTTGTCCTTCCAGCCATTCGCGGCGAAATAGACGAGATCGGCCGTTGGGTCGGAACTTTGACGGCCCCACCGCAAAGTCACGCCGAACTCCTTCATCGAGTAGAAGTGCACCGAGACCGAGAGCGCAACCTCCTTTTCGCTGAAGTGCAATTGTTCTCAGACTCCGAAACCCCGAGCTATGGAGTCATCCTCGGCAAGCTCAAACCAAACAATAGCTGACAGGCGTCGAAAAAATTCCGTTCAGCCGCAATGTCTGCAGTACTGATCAGAAGAACAAAGAGGTACGCAAAAAACTGGCCTGTCGCAATTTCAGTCAATCACATCAACATGCAACACGAACACGCAAAGCCTCTTGCGCCACCGCATTGATGCTTTTCCCTTCTGCTTGTGCCGCAATGGCAAGTTGCTCATGCAATTCTGGCGAAATTCGCAAATTGAATTTGCCGGAGAACTGGCGCCGAGGCTCAATTCCTTTTTCCTTGCAAACTTCAAGGAAAACCTCAAGTGATTTCTTGAACTCAGCCCGCAACTCTTTTGGGTTCTTCCCATAAAAATCTGCGCCGCCGTTCAATCCCAGAATCTCACCACGAAACAGATCCAGTTCCTCATCAAACTCGATCTTTGCGCGGTACTCACCAACGGTCATGATATTCATGGTTCAACTCCGTGCTGCTCAAGCCACCTGCGAACACTCGCCACCGCGCCTTTGTCGGTGTTTGGCGAGGGATGCGGCCTGTGAAAGACACGAACCTCTCCAAACAAGACCACGGCAATGCGACTACCTTCGCGCTCACTGATCTCGGCCCCCAACTCCACGAACATCGCTTCAATGTCCCGCCATTGAACATTGGCGCTGGCCGGGCGCGCGAACACCAGTTCAAGAGTGCGTTGGTGCTTTCGCTTCATGCTAAAAATGGTACCATAAAACGGTACCTTGCAATAACTCTTCAATCCAAGCAGAGGCCCCCATGATGCCCAGCCATGAATCAGACCCATGCATCAAAGCGCCAGACGCCTACAAGCATCACTTCCGATTTCACCTGCCCTTTGCCCACCTGTTCTCGGTGTTTGGTGACGACTGGTTTTCTCTGAAAGCCGAGGCATTCGCCCGGTTTTTTGGCACGCCTGTTTTCCTGGTGACACAAACCGTCATCGTCGTGGTCTGGATTGCCATCAATGCCATGGGCACGACCAAGTTCGATGTTTACCCATTCATCCTGCTGAACCTGGCGTTCAGCCTTCAAGCCGCCTATGCCGCCCCACTCATCCTGCTGGCTCAAACCCGCCAGGCGGACCGAGACAGGGTACATGCGGAAGCCGATGCCATGCACCGCGAGGCATTGGCCCATGCCAGCGAGCAACGCGAGTTGTTTGCAAGCGCGCAGAATGACCAATTGATCGAGCTCATGCAGCAAAACACCCAGCTGACCGAAATCACCAAGCAGCTGAGCGAACGCATCGAACAGTTGACTGTCGAGATCCACCTCAAATTCATGGCCAAACCAATTGATCCGGGGACACCACTTGCCTGACCACACACCGCCGCAGCAACGCACCAAAGCACTGACGATCGCCTCGGTGCTGCTCATCGCCCTGCTTGCGCTGTCGGGCCTTCGGCCTCACGACTACGCGACCTGGGCGCTGGAGGTCGCGCCCGTGGTCATCGCCTTGCCCATCCTGTGGGCCAGTTACAAGCGCTTCCCGCTGACCACGCTGCTGTACGTTGGCATCTTCGCGCATGCATTGGTGCTCATGCTCGGAGGGGCCTACACCTACGCACGCGTGCCGCTGGGCTTTCAAATTCAAGACTGGCTTGAACTGCAACGCAACCCCTACGACAAGATCGGGCACTTCTTTCAAGGGCTGGTGCCGGCCTTGGTCGCGCGTGAAATCCTGATCCGTGGTCGGCATGTGAACGGACCAAAGATGCTGGCGTTCATCGTGGTCTGCATCGTGCTCGCCATCAGCGCTACCTATGAGTTCGTCGAGTGGGGCGTGGCGCTGATCGCTGGCCAGGGGGCGGAGGAGTTCCTCGGCACCCAAGGCGATCCCTGGGACACGCAATCGGACATGTTCTTTGCGCTGATCGGCGCCATCACGGCCCTGGTGCTTTTCTCGCGCCTGCAAGACCGCCAGATCCAGCGGCTGACGAACAACAACGATGCTGGCTGAGGCTTCGCATTCCACCTGGGCCATCCGGGGTCAGTTCTTCGCGGCGGGCGCCTTGTTCGCCACCTGGGGTGTGCAGGTGCCGATGGTCAAGGCGCACTATGGTTTGAGTGAGCAAACCCTGGCCTTGGCCATGCTGGCCGCTGGCGTTGGCTCGATCACGGGCCTGACCCAGGCCGGGCGCATCGTGGGCCGCCTGGGGCCTAGAACCGTGGTCTGCGTCACGGGCTTGACGGCTGCGCTGTCCATCACGTTGCTCCTGGCCACCCATCACTACGCCGCCTTGTTGGCCTTGATGTTCGCCTTCGGCCTCACCGCCAGCCTGTTCGACGTGGCCGTCAACGTGGCCGCCAGCGAGATTGAGCGCCAGGCCAACCGGCCCCTGATGAGCGGCTTTCACGGCCTGTTCAGCTTGGGCGGCATGGCGGGCGCGGGGTTGGGCAGCGCCATGCAAGGCCTGGGCGTGAACGCGCCCTTGCACCTGTTGACCGCGGGTGTGGCCTGCGGCCTGCTGACCGTGTGGGGCTGCCTGCACATGCACGCTGGCCGCGACGCCCAATCCGATGGCGGCATGGTGCTGCCGCGCGGCGTGCTGGGCCTGATTGGCGCGCTGGCCGCCCTGGGTTTGCTGTGTGAGGGTGCCATCTACGATTGGAGCGTGCTGTACATGCACGAGTCCCTGCAGGCCAAACCTGCCACCGCTGCGCTGGCGTATGCCAGTTTTTCGGGCGCGATGGCGGCCACCCGTTTCGGTGGTGATTGGGTACGGGCCCGGCTGTCGTCCGTGAAGCTGGTGCAGATCTGCGGTGCGCTGGCGGCTTTGGGCATGGCGCTCACGCTAGCGACCGCTCACCCGATCGTGGCCCTGCTGGGCTTCGCGCTGATCGGCCTAGGGCTGGCCAATGTGGTGCCGGTGCTGTTCAGCGCGGCGGCGCGCGTGCCAGGTGTGGCGCCCGCCGATGGCATCGCCGCCGTCGCGGCCTTGGGTTACCTGGGCATGATGGTGGGCCCGCCCTTGATCGGCGTGGTGGCCGAGTGGCGAACTCTGTCGGACGGCATGGCCTTGGTGATGCTGTTCGCCGCCACCTTGAGCCTGGCCGCGCGGCGCGCCCTGAGGCATGATCGCTGAATGCCCTACGCCATCCTTGCCAGCTCCCTGGTGGTTTTCCACCTGGCTTTCGTGCTTTTCGTGATCTTTGGGGCAGGCTTGCTGTTCCGCTGGCCGGGCCTGGTCTGGCTGCACGTTCCGGCCTTGATATGGGGCATTTACGTCGAGTTCACCAGCAGCATCTGCCCGCTGACGCCCCTTGAAAACCGGCTGCGCCTCAAGGCAGGCCTGGAGGGCTATGACGGCGGCTTCATCGACCACTACATCCTGTCGGTGCTCTATCCCGATGGCCTGACGCCCACCGTGCAGCTGGTGCTCGGCATCCTGATGGTGGTGTTCAACCTGATCGTCTACGGGCTGTGGATCAGGTCGCGCCTTTGAGCCAGGGCATAGCCCCTGCCAATCAATCAGATTTGATCATTCAATCCGGACAATGGTGAAGCTGTCCTACCATTGTCAATGTTCTGTTCAACAACCACCAACCAATAGGAAACAAGCCATGAGCCTGATCAACACGCAAGTCCAACCCTTCAAGACCGAAGCCTTCGTGAACCGTGGTGGCAAGGGTGAATTCATCACCGTGTCTGACGAAACCCTGAAGGGCAAGTGGTCCGTCCTGATCTTCATGCCGGCCGCCTTCACCTTCAACTGCCCCACCGAGATCGAAGACGCCGCCAACAGCTACGAAGACTTCAAGAAGGCCGGTGCCGAGGTTTACATCGTCACCACCGACACGCACTTCTCGCACAAGGTGTGGCATGAAACCTCCGACGCGGTTGGCAAGGCCAAGTTCCCCCTGGTTGGCGACCCGACCCACAAGCTGACCCGCGCCTTTGGCGTGCACATCGAAGAAGAAGGCCTGGCGCTGCGCGGCACCTTCATCATCAACCCCGAGCTGGTGATCAAGACCGCTGAAATCCACAGCAACGAGATCGCCCGCGACGTGTCTGAAACCGTGCGCAAGCTCAAGGCTGCCCAGTTCACCGCCGCCAACCCCGGCCAGGTGTGCCCCGCCAAGTGGAAGGAAGGCGCCAAGACGCTGACGCCTTCGCTGGATCTGGTCGGCAAGATCTGATTGATTTGACTGTTTGAAAGATTGATTGACCGCCTCCCGCGGACTCACGAGGTCCGTGGGGGGCACCCCAGACAAATAAGGATGCACACCATGCTCGACGACACCCTCAAGGCCCAACTCGGCGCTTTCCTGGAGCGCGTTACCCAGCCATTCGAGATCGTGGCATCGCTGAACGATTCCGAGACGTCTCGCGAGACGCTCGAGTTGCTGCAGACCATCGTGGGGCTGCGCAGCGACAAGATCACCTTGAAGACCGACGGCCAGGATGCTCGTCGGCCCTCATTCACGTTGCGGCGTGATGGCACCGAAACGCAACTGCGCTTCGCGGGCCTGCCGCTTGGCCACGAGTTCACCTCGCTCGTGCTGGCCCTGCTGTGGACCGGCGGCCACCCACCCAAGGTCGAACAAGATGTGATCGACCAGATCAAGGGCCTGGATGGCGACTTCGATTTCGAGGTCTACATGTCCCTGACCTGCCACAACTGCCCTGATGTGGTCCAGGCTTTCAGCTTGATGGCCATCCTCAACCCGAAGGTGCGCACCACCGTCATCGAAGGCGGTGCCTTTCAGGACGAAGTGAACGCGCGAGAGATCATGGCCGTGCCCATGGTCTACCTGAACGGCCAGGTGTTCGGCTCGGGCCGCATGACGGTGGAAGAGATCGTTGGCAAGCTGGACACTGGTGCCGCCGTCAAAGACGCCGCCAAGATCAGCGCCAAGGCCCCTTATGACGTGCTCATCATCGGTGGTGGCCCCGCTGGCGCCGCAGCGGCCGTGTATGCCGCGCGCAAGGGCATCCGCACCGGCTTGGCCGCCGAACGCTTTGGCGGCCAGGTGAACGACACCCTGGCCATTGAGAACTACATCTCGGTGCTCGAGACCGACGGCCCCAAGTTCGCGATGGGCCTGGAAGCGCATGCCCGCACCTACGATGTCGACATCATGAACCTGCAGCGCGCCGAACAGATCATCCCGGCGGCGCAGCCTGGTGGCCTGATCGAGGTCAAGCTGGCCAATGGCGGCTCGCTCAAGGGCAAGACCGTGATCCTGTCCACCGGCGCGCGCTGGCGCAATGTGAACGTGCCCGGCGAGCAGGAGTACAAGAACAAGGGCGTGGCCTACTGCCCGCACTGCGACGGCCCGCTGTTCAAGGGCAAGCGCACGGCCGTGATCGGCGGTGGTAACTCCGGCATCGAAGCCGCCATTGACCTGGCTGGCATCGTGGCCCACGTCACCGTGATCGAGTTTGCCGACCAGCTCAAGGCCGATGCGGTGCTGGTGCGCAAGCTCAACAGCCTGCCCAACGTGACGGTGCACACCAATGCCCAAACCACCGAGATCACCGGGGCTGAAGGCAAGGTCAATGGCCTGCGCTACAAAGACCGCGCCACAGGCGAAGAACACCTCGTGCCGTTGGAAGGCGTGTTCGTGCAGATCGGCCTGGTGCCCAACACCGAGTGGCTCAAGGGCACGCTGGAGTTGTCACGCCATGGCGAGATCGTGGTCGATGCGCGCGGCGCAACATCTGTCCCCGGCGTGTTCGCGGCGGGCGATGCCACCACGGTGCCGTTCAAGCAGATCGTGATCGCAGCAGGTGATGGGGCCAAGGCGGCGTTGGCGGCGTTTGACCATTTGATCCGCGCAGCGGGCTGATGCGCTGAACTCACGGGCAAGTGCGGTCGAAGCGATTCAACCGCCTTTTCTCATTTGACCAACACACTGAACCCAGACAATCAGGGCGGGCACCCATCTGTGGGATGCAAATTCGAAGCCAACGCATTAGAGTCACTGAGCTCATTCTTGAGCAACACAGGGAGATCAAAAAATGCGTTCGTACATCGGCCTACTAGGCTCACTCTTTTCCGCCTGCGCCATGGCAAGTCCTTCCGCCTACCTCTTCGGCGGCAGTCAGCCAGATGGCTTTGCCGGTCAAGTCCTTGAAATCAAGCTGATTGACGGATCGTCCATCATCGCCTCAACCAGCGAGTCGCCGATAGGCACGGAAGCCAACGCCGAGAATCTTGGATGGTGGAGCGACACGCTGGGCCACTTTGCCGGCAATTACAACTACTTGGCGGGGTACAACGGTGTTCTCGGCAACAACGTCCGCAATTTCTTTTCTTTCGATCTCTCGGGCGTGACTGGTGAGGTGGCGTCAGCCACCTTGAAGCTCACGTCCTATTCGGCCAGCTTCCCTTTCAGCCAGATGAAATACGACATTTTCGACGTGTCCACTTCTGCAGAACAGTTACTGAGTGAATCCAGCGTCCCCAACGCCTATATTTTCGATGATCTGGGATCGGGCAAGTCGTATGGAACGCTGTTGGTCAATCAGGATCCCGGCTACAGCGCAGAGTTCTCGATTCAACTGACTTCGCATGCCGTCGCAGACATCAACGCCCGCCAAGGACAATATTTTTCCATTGGCGGCTCGGTCACTTCCGTTCCGGAACCTGAATCCGCGCTGATGGTCATGGCAGGCCTGCTCGCCATCGGCATCTCATGCAGAAAGCCTCGTCGTTGACCACAAGGCGTTAATTTGCAGAACGCCTCAACCCCGGGGCGTTTTCAAAGAACTCCGCAGCCCACTCCACAAAGGCCTGCACCTTGGTGGACAAATGCCGCTTGGAGGCATACACCACGTAAACCGGCACCGGGTCGCTCGCCCAGTCCGCCAGCACGGCTTGCAACAAGCCCTGCTGGCAATACCGCTGGTAAGAAAAACTGGGCACCCGCCCAATGCCCACACCAGCCAGACAGGCATCTTCATACACGTTGGAGTCATTGACCGCCAAAGGTCCGTCCAAGGTCAACTCCAGGCGCTCGCCGTCCTTGGTGAAGTCCCAAGGCACCGCCCTGCCCGACCCATGCAAAAAATAGTTGATCAAGGCATGCTTCGGCAAGTCATGCGGATGGTTGGGCGCGCCATGTTGGGCCAGGTAGGTGGGTGACGCGCACGTCACGAACCACATCGACCCAATGCGCCGCGCAATCAAGGAGGGATCGGTGATCTCACCAGCCCGGATCACGCAGTCAATGCCTTCGCTCACCATGTTGACCGGCCGATCACTGCAGCCCATCTCCAACCTGATCTTGGGATGCCGGGCCAGAAAATCGGGCAGGCCTGAGGCCAACAAATAGCTGGCCATGCCGGTGAACACGTCCACCCGCAAGCGCCCATTCGGATCACCCTGGCGTGACGACACCGAATCGTCCGCTTCACGAAGGTCATCGAGGATGCGCAAGCAGCGTTCGTAGTAGGCCGCGCCATCCGCCGTCACGGTGACCTTGCGTGTGGTGCGGTGCAACAAGCGCACGCCCAACTGGCTTTCCAGATCCTGGATCAAGGTGGACACGGTGGCTTTAGGCGCCTGCATGACCTCGGCAGCGCGCGTAAACCCGCCCGTGTCCACCACTCTGACAAAGGCCTCCATGGCCTTCAGCTTGTCCATTGTTCAAAATCCTGAACAGTTAATTCGTTAATTGCCAGTTTATTAGAAACAAGCAAACAAATACAGTCACCATTCATTCCACCCTCCTCCGCGCTCCGCCCATGTCTCATCAAGCTGTCAACGCCGCACCAGACGCCATCTTTGAATGGCCGGGCAGCAGCGGTCCGCTGCATTTGCGCCTGTACCGGGGGGCGCCCGAAAAGGCCAGTGATGCGCTGTTGGTGTTCTTTCACCCCGGCGGTTTTGTCGTGTCCGACATTGAATCGACCGACTCGTGCTTTCGCGTGCTGGCCGACAGTTGCAAGGTCAACATGCTGGCGCCGTGCTACGCCCTGGCCTCTGACCGGCCCTTCCCCGCCGCCGTGGAAGACGCGCACGCCGTGCTCACGCTGACCCACCAACACCGCCGCAAGCTGTTCTGGAAAGGCACGCAGCTGTTCGTCGGGGGGGTCGAAGCCGGTGGCAACCTGGCCGCCGTGTCCGCCCTGGTTTGCCGTGATCGGCAAGGCCCCAAGCTGGCAGGCCAGGTGCTGGTCATGCCCATGCTGGATGCCAGCATGTGCTGCGACTCCATGCGCCACGCCGCCGACCAGCCCGACACGGCCGAGGTGGCGCAGGCCCTGGAGCGCAG
>Ga0073915_10000132_pt1 | contig 11021 bp, 6 predicted proteins | sample GWRWT2_30Apr14_FD_71480 | JGI IMG/M metagenome (GOLD analysis project Ga0073915, IMG submission 71480) | Sand microcosm microbial communities from a hyporheic zone in Columbia River, Washington, USA - GW-RW T2_30-Apr-14 | ecosystem: Engineered > Artificial ecosystem > Sand microcosm >... | reverse complement strand
AGCCACGGTGCGCTTGGCGCCTTTGGCCACCGGCGCCAGCAGCTTTTCGTACAGGCGCCACATCGCGTCCATCTGGCCTCGCCGCGAGGCTTGGTGCTCGATCAGGTCGCGGTTGTGCGCGCCCATCTGGGCCAGGCGTTCGGGGTGGTCATAGGCAGCCAGCAAGGCTTGCGCCACGGCATCCACATCGCGCACCGGCACGATCCAGCCGCCCCGCTCGGTGACCCATTGGCGGTTGGCCGGCAGATCAGTCGCGATGATGGGCAGGCCACAGGCCATGGACTCCAGCACCGACACCGAGGTGGCATCGCTGGTGGGCACCGAGACCGACACGCGGCAACGCTGGATGGCCTGCACCATGGCCTGGTCGCCCACGCGGCCATGGAAACGCACTTGCTGCAGCAGGCGCAAGGCGGCCACGCGTTCTTGCAAGCCCGCTTCCATCGGGCCGCCGCCCAGCAGGTGCAGCAATGCATGCGAGTGCGGGCGCAAGGTCAAGAAGCGCGCGAAGGCCTCGATGACCAGGTCGATGTTGTAGTTGCACTCCCACGATCGCAGGCTGACCACTTCGAAGTCGGACGCGGGCGTGGCCGGCGTGAACTTGTCGGTGTCGGCGCCCCACAAGATCTGGTGCACGGGCGCGGCCGGGTGGTAACGGGCGATCTCTTCGACCATGTCCATGGAGTCGGCCGTGATCAGGTCGGCGCGGCGCAGCGACCAGCCCACCACCCAACGCATCAAACGGCTTTGCTTGGGCGTGACCAGGATGTCCGATCCCCAGGCCGTGAGCACCTTCGGGCAGCTCAGGCCGCACGCTGCCGCCCACATGCCGTAGGACGTGACGTAGTGGCCATGAGCCAGATCTGGCTTGAAGGTCTTGCCCAGCTCGCGCACCACGCGGCGCACTTCGGGCAAGGCCTGGAACCACGAGGCCTTGTCGGACCCAGGGCGGATGACAATGACCTGGCGCGCACCGGGCACCTCACCTGGCTGGCGCGTGATGACCACGGCTTCCGCGCCCCGCTCCACCGCGGACGCGACCCAACGGCGTGTGTGCACGCTGGACGCGTCGGCAAAAAACAGGATGCGCAAAGGTGTTTGTCGGTTGGTGCTCATGGGCGGTCTCCGCCCAGGGCGCGGCGCAGGTTGTCCTGGCCCGCCCAGTGAGCGTAGATCGGTTGCAGCTCAGGGTGCCTTTGCAGCAGCGCACCATCCAGCTTGCGGCTGTCGCCAATCACCTCGGCGGGCCGCCCGGGCGCGCCGGCGCCCACGATGGCAAAGTCTGGCACCTCACCCGACACGAAGCAGTAGGCCTGAACGATCACGCCCTTGCCGATGCGCGCCCCCGGCGCGATCACGCTGTGCGGGCCGATGAAACTGTACGCCCCGATGCGCGTGGGCCGGCGCACATAGCCGGCCGGATTGGGGTTGTTCACATAGCGCCGCCCCATGATCCGCACCGATTTGTGGCTGGAATGGCTGAGGATGGACACGTAGTTGGTGACCTGGCAGCCTTCTTCGATCACCAGGCCGTTGGAGCCGTCAATGCGGTTGAAGTGGCCGATGAAGACGTGGTCGCCCAGCACCAGGCCCTTGGTGTCTTCCACGGCGGAATGGGTGCTGACGCGGGTGTGGGGGCAATACACGCCATTGGCATTGCGCCAGCCGTAAACGATGCGCGGGCCGGTGAAGGCCGAAAGCCACCGCGCGGTGAAGCGCTTGAGGTGCTGGAACAAAGGCATCATGGAAAAAAGGCGGGCGGGCGGACGCGGTGGGCGGTAGAACCCCGTATTGTCGCCGCTTCTCGTCTGGCAGGAGACCCTTGAGTGCGGGGCTCCAGTCCGCCCAGGCGGTTTAAAGCCGCGTCAGTGACGGCGTCCAGAGCGCTTTGACCGGCAACCCCGCTTGCCGCAAGAACACCGCGTACGCCACGATGATCGCCACGACGTAGCCGACGCTGGATGAAATGCCCGCCCCCAGGGCGCCAAAACCTGGCACCAGACACCAACCCAGCCCAAAACTCACTGCCAGCGACAGCCCGGCGATGGCGCCCGACAAATGCGGACGCCCCAGGTGGTTCGTGTAAAACGCCGACAAGCTGGACGCCGCCGCGTAGGCCGCCACCCCGGGCAGCAAGGCCGCCAAAGGCGCCACGGACTCCGCGTAGGCTGGCCCCATCACCTCGGGCAAGGCCCATGTGGCCAGCACCAACAAAATCGGCGCGGCCAACACCGTGGCCAGCACATTGATGCGCACCGCCTGTACCGTCATGCTGGCCGCGATGCGCACATCCGGATTGCCGATGCGCGAGTACGCCGACACCGTGATCGACTGCGACAACAACCACAGCAACTCGGCCACGGTCACCGCCACCGAATACGTGCCCACAGCCCCCAGGCCATGAAAGCGCTCCACCAGGAACAAGGACGCCCGGTAGTTCAACAGGCTGATCACATTGGTGACCCCGATGGTGGCCACGAAGCGCCAGTCGTCCCACCAGACCGCCGAAGGCACGTCGGTGGTGATGGCTTCATCGCGCCGATCGGCATCGTTCAAAGCGTAGATGGCCGTCAACACCGCCACCAGCGATTTGCCGCTGACCCAGGCCATCAGCACCACCAGCACGGTGGACGTGTGCCGCTCGGCGCCCTGGCTGAACCACCAAGCCACGGCCAGCCCGCTCAGCACCGAAGCCGGCGCTGCCACCTGCGCCGCATTCAAAGGCCACATGCGGCCTTGCCCCAACCACAAGCCCGTGGCCGTGGGCACCAACAGCAAGAACGGCGCGGCCAGGGCCAGCAGCCACAACTGGGCATAGGGCATCTTGTCGGCCCACCATGACACGGCCAGCAGCACGCTTGACGCCAGCAAACCCAAGCCCAGCGCCGCCCGCAGCACGCTGCGCAACATGAGCCGCGCGTGCACTGGCTGACCAGCCTGTTGACGCGACATCTGCCGGGCCAACCACAGGCCCAAACCCGAGAACAGCGTCAACAACCCCGATTCAACCGCCACGAACAAGGCAAACGCCCCCTGCACCCGGGGCCCCTGCCGGGCCACCAGCACGGTGATGCCCAAGCCCAAACCCACGATCAGCAACTTGGCCACCAGGTTGCCCAACGCCGCCCGAGGCACGCTGGCCCAGGCATTTTTCAAAGCCCTCAAAAACTGAATCGACATGGGTGGCATTGTCGCCCACCCCACCGACCGGCCAGGGTTTCATACAATCGCCCATTCACCCAAGCCCAGACCCATGACCACGCCCAACGCCCCCACCACCCCTGATGCCGCCCACGCCCAAGCCACCGAGGCCCCCGTGGACACCAACAAGCTGGTGGCCGAACGCCGCGAAAAACTCGCCGCCATCCGGGCCCAGGGCATCGCCTTCCCCAACGATTTCAAGCCCACGCACCATGCCGCGCCCCTGCACGAGCAGCACGGCGCCACCGAAGGCCCCGAGCTGGAAGCCCAGGCCATCACCGTCAAGCTGGCCGGCCGCCTGATGCTCAAGCGCGTCATGGGCAAGGCCTGTTTCGGCACCTTGCAGGATGGCAGTGGCCGCCTGCAGGCCTACATCACGCTCGATGCCGTGGGCGCTGACACCCTGAACGCCTTCAAGCACTGGGACCTGGGCGACATCCTGGGTGTGGAAGGCACGCTGTTCAAGACCAAGACCGGCGAGCTGTCGGTCAAGGCCAGCAGCATCCGCCTGCTGACCAAATCCCTGCGCCCCCTGCCGGACAAGTTCCACGGCATGACCGACCAGGAGATGAAGTACCGCCAGCGCTACGTTGATCTGATCATGGACGAGGCCTCGCGCACGCGCTTCAAGGCCCGCAGCAACGCCATCGCCGCCATCCGGCAGTTCATGGTCGACCACCACTTCCTGGAAGTCGAGACGCCCATGCTGCACCCCATTCCCGGTGGTGCCAACGCCAAGCCCTTCACCACCCACCACAACGCGCTCGACCAGGAAATGTTCCTGCGCATCGCCCCTGAGCTGTACCTCAAGCGCCTGGTGGTGGGCGGTTTCGAGCGCGTGTTCGAGATCAACCGCAACTTCCGCAATGAGGGCGTGTCGGTTCGGCACAACCCCGAGTTCACGATGATGGAGTTCTACGCGGCCTACTGGGATCACCGCGACCTGATGGACTTCACCGAGCAGGTGCTGCGCCACGCCGCACGCGCCGCCGCCGGGACCACGCAGCTGAGCTACGGCGGCCACCCGGTCGATCTGGAAGCGCCGTTTGCCCGCCTGAGCGTGCGCGACTCGCTGGTGGCCCACGCCGGTTTGAGCGCGGCCGAGGCCGATGACGAGCAGGTGCTGCGCGCCAAGCTCAAAGCCCACGGCGAAGAAGCCCCCGCCCACCGCAGCCTGGCCGAGTTGCAGTTCGCCATGTTCGAAGCCTTCGTTGAAGAAAAGCTCTGGCAGCCCACGTTCATCATCGACTACCCGGTTGAGGTTTCGCCCCTGGCTAGGGCCTCGGACACCAACCCATCCATCACCGAACGCTTCGAGCTGTTCATCACCGGCCGCGAGTTCGGCAACGGCTTCAGCGAGTTGAACGACCCCGAAGAGCAGGCCGCCCGCTTCGCCGCGCAAGCCAGCGCCAAGGACGCCGGCGACGAAGAAGCCATGTACTTTGACGCCGACTACATCCGCGCACTGGAACACGGCCTGCCGCCCACCGGCGGTTGCGGCATCGGCATCGATCGCCTGATCATGCTGCTGACCGACGCGGCCAACATCCGCGACATCATCCTGTTCCCGGCCCTTCGCCGCGAGGCCTGACGCACAGGACGGCGTGATCCCCGCACGCGCCATCCCCTTCCCGTGGCGCTTGCCGGCGCCACTGTTGAACGGTGCCAGCGTGGGCGTGGGGCTGGCGCTCATCACCGCCGTGGTTGCCAGCATTGGTGGCATGCCCGCCGCTGTGGCGGCCTCATCGGGTGCGGCGGCGGCCAGCGTGGCCGACACCGTGTCCACCCCGCGCGCCAAGACATCGCAGATGGTGCCCGCCGTGCTCGGCAGCGTGCTGGTGGCCGCCCTGGTGGCCCTGACACACACGAACCTGCTCGCCCTGACCCTGTGCGTGCTGGCCGTCAGTTTCACGTCGGTGATGTGGAACGCGTGGGGCAAGCGCGGCGGCCCGCAAACCTTCGCCATGGTGCTGTCGCTGGTCTTCCAGATGGCCGCCTACACCAGCCACCCCTTGGCCGCGAGCGCCACCTGGCAACACGTGGGCTGGGTCACCACTGGCACCCTCAGCCTGGCCGTGTGGTCTCACCTCACGGCCATGGTGTTGGCCGGCCGCTACCGCACACTCGCCCTGGTGGACAGCCTGCGCGCCCTTTCGCAATTGATGCGAACGCAAGCCGCGTGGACCACAAGCCTGGGCGCACAGGCGCAGGCGACCCAGCCCGGCCCCTCATTGCTCCCCATGGTGCGCCAACAAGCCGCCATCGCCGACGTGTTCCAAAGCGCGCGCGACCTGCTCTACAGCCAGGCCGCCAAGGCCCCCGAAGGCAGCCGCACCCTGCGCCTTACCTCGGCCCTGTTCCACATCGTCAACCTGCGCGACGTGGTGCTGGCCTGCCAGCTGGACCTGGACAGCCTGCCCTTGGATGCCCACGCGCAACGCAGCCTGCAAACCCTGGCCCAAACGCTCGTTCACCAAGCCGATCACCTGGACGCCATCGCCCTGGCCTTGCGCAACAACACCCGCTTGCCAGAGCCCGTGCCGCCGCCTGCCACGCCCTGGCCCGAGCACGATGCCCGACTGATATCGCTGGGTCGGTGCGCCCGGCACATGGTCCAGATTGGCGAGGACATCGCGAACAGCCTCGTCAAGACCAGCCAGCCCTTGCCCATGAACCCCGCCATGCTGCTGACCCTGGTTTCGCCCAACGACTGGACACTGGCGCCTTTGCGTGCCCAGCTGAACTGGCAATCACCCGTGCTGCGGCACGCCTTGCGCGCCACCCTCGCCATGGGTTGTGCGTATGCGCTAGCGCACTGGCTGCCTTGGGCCAGCCACCCCCACTGGTTGCTGATGACCGTGGCCGTCGTCATGCGCGGCAACCTGGAGCAGACCCTGGCCCGCCGCGATGCCCGCATCCTGGGCACCCTGGTGGGCTGCGTGCTGGCCTCGGCGCTGCTGTGGCTGAACCCTGGCGCCGCCTGGTTGTTCGCCGTGCTGGCCCTGTCGCTCAGCCTGGCCCATGGCTATGTGCAGCGCGACTACCGCATCACGGCCGCCGCTGGCGCCCTGCTGGCCCTGTTGCAAGCCCACCTGTTCACCCCCAGCCACCATCCCGCGGTGTTCGTCGCGGGTGAACGCCTGGCCGACACCCTGATCGGCGCGGGCCTGGCCTGGGCATTCAGCTATGTGCTCCCATCGTGGGAACAAGGCCGCCTGCCCGCCTTGGTACGCCGCCTGCTGGCCGCCCAGGCCAGGTATGCCCACCACGTACTGCGCTGGCACCAGACGCACGCTCAATCCACCCAACGCAGCCACGCCCGGCGCGAGGTCTACGACGTTCTGTGGCTGCTGGCCCAGGCCCTGGAACGCATGAAGAAAGAACCCCAGCGGGTTCGCTCAGGGGACATCGAGTTGGAAACCGTGCTGATCCGCAGCCACCGCCTCATCAGCCACCTTGCCGGCATTAAGGGGCTGTTGACCATGCGCCAGAGCGAGTTGGACCCAGCGTTGATTCAGCCAGCCCTGCAGCATACCGAACAGGCCCTGGTATCCCTGTTGACGCAGACAGCAGAAGCGGATGCCACCGAATCGCCGCCATCGTCCGACACCAACGCGGACATCATCCTCGCATTGCCTGCCGCCAATGCGGCACCCGGCCCATGGCTGCTCCACCGGCTGGCACAGACAGTGGATGAAGCCCAGGCCCTGGCGCACGCCGCGCAAGCCGTCGCGCAACAACCCAGGCACTGAAGCAGGTCAGAGCCCGGCTTTCAGGGCGCAGTCAGTTTCACCATTGCCCCCTCATTGCGGGGGGCCAACACGCGCGAAAACCCTTGATATTCGCGGTTAAACGCAGGGCCAACTCTAGAGATAATTATCCACATTCAATGATTGGCAACATGCCGCAGGGAGCCCCATGAAATTCACCCGAAAAACCGTCGCCGCGATCGTAGCAACCAGCCTGTGCCTGGGCTTTGTGTCATCCGCCACGGCACAGCGCTACTCGGTTCTGGACCTGGGTTATGTCACTGGCACCTCCTTGAACTCCCTGGGGCAGGTCGCCGGATACCGGTACACAGACTATTCAACGATCGAGGCTTTCTACACAGGCGCCAACGGCACGGACCTCACCTCCCTCGGCGCGCCTCAAGGCAGCAGCAGTTCCTGGGCCTACGGCATCAACGACCAGGGACAGGTGGTGGGCCAGTACACGACCAGCACGGGCGATGCCCACGGCTTCGTCACCAGCGCTGGTGGTCAGGGAGCGAGTGATGTCAGCTACGGTAGCGCTGGTTCCGTCAGCCTGGTGGCCATCAACGCCAACGGGCAGTACGCAGGCTGGGCCGATCAGGCGGCCATCACTTCGGGGCCCAACGGCACGGGACTGCAGGCCGTGAACCTGCCGGGCAGCCTCGCCAGCGTGGTCACCGCCATCAACGGCAGCGGACAGGTGCTGGGCATCGCCTTTACCAACGAAAGTGGCTACACCTTCCTCACCGGGCCCAATGGCCAGGGCATCAGCCAAGTGGGGCCGACTGTCGGCACGGGCCTGGCCCTCAACAACCAGGGCGACGTGGTGGGCCAAGTGTTCACGGACGAGGGCGACGCACGCGGTTTCCTCACCCTGGCCAATGGCGCCACCACCATCATGGGCACCCTGGGCGGCAATTTCAGCCGGGGCACGGGCATCAACGACCAGGGTGTGATCGTCGGCACCTCTCTTCAAATCGATGCCTACGACAGCACCCAAACCACAGCCTTCGTCATTCCAGGACAAGGCCAGGACATGGTCAGTCTGGCCAGCCTGGCCAACGTAGCAGCTGACTACGATGGCACCTTCGCCGAAGCCATCGCCGTGAACAATTCGGGGCAGATCCTGGTCACGGGTTATGGCAGAAGCTTCCTGCTCACGCCCACCGCCATCCCCGAGGCACAAACCAGCGCCATGATGCTGCTGGGCCTGGGCGCCATCGCCTGGGTCGGCGTGCGCCAACAGCGCCGTCGCCAAGCCCAGGCCTAAAAGGGATAGCATCATGCCCAACTTGACTTCCAATGGTCGGCATGATGCAAAGCCTTTCGACGCCCGCAGACAACACCCCTGAAATCCGCCAGGGCGTCTGCAACCTGTGTGAGGCCATCTGCGGCCTGACCTTCCAGGTCCAGGGCGAGCGCATCATCTCCATCAAAGGCAACGACGCCGATCCGTTTTCGCGCGGCCACATCTGCCCCAAGGCCGTGGCCTTGAAAGACGTGCACGAAGACCCCGACCGCCTGCGCCGCCCGGTGCGCCGCGTGGGCACCGAGTGGGTCGAGATCTCGTGGGACCAGGCCTTTGACCTGGTGGCGCGCAACCTGGTCCAGGTGCGCCAGCAGCATGGCGCCAACGCCGTGGGCATTTACCAGGGCAACCCCACCGTGCACAACTGGGGCAACATCACGCACAGCCCGATGTTTTTGGGGCAGCTCAAAACGCGCAACCGTTTCTCGGCCACCTCGGTCGACCAGCTGCCGCACCACCTCACGTCTTACTGGTTATACGGGCACCAATTCCTGCTGCCCATCCCCGACATCGACCGCACGCAGTACATGATCATGCTGGGCGGCAACCCGCTGGCCTCCAACGGCAGCATCATGACGGTGCCCGATGTGCGCAAACGCCTGAAGGCCCTGCAAGCGCGCGGTGGCAAGCTGGTGGTGATCGACCCGCGCCGCACCGAGACTGCCGCCATCGCCGACGAACACCTCGCCATCAAACCCAGTGGGGACGCCGCCTTCCTGCTGGCCATGGTCCATGTGCTGCTGAATGAATCGCTGACCAAGCCAGGCCACTTGCAAGATTTGATCAAGGGCCTGGATGACTTGAAGCACGCCGTGGCCGCCTTCACGCCCGAAGCCACGGCCGCCTCGTCGGGCATCGACGCCGACACCACACGGCGCTTGACGCGCGAGCTGGCCCAGGCCCAATCCGGCGTCTGCTATGGCCGCATGGGCGTGTCCACCCAAGTCAACGGCGTGGTCTGCCAATGGGCCATCCAGGTCATCAACATCCTGACCGGCAACCTCGACAAAGAGGGCGGCACCCTGGTCACCCACCCGGCCATCGACCTGGTCAAGACCGGCCTGATCGGCCCGGGCCACGTGGGCGCCTGGCACAGCCGCGTGCGCAAGGCGCCCGAGTTTGGTGGCGAGCTGCCCGTGTCGGTGCTGGCCGAAGAAATCCTCACCACAGGCCCAGGCCAGATCCGCGCCATGGTCACCTCCTGCGGCAACCCCGTGCTGTCCACCCCCAACGGCCAGCAGCTGGACAAGGCCCTGTCGCAGCTCGATTTCATGGTCTCCATCGATTTCTACATCAACGAAACCACGCGCCACGCCGATGTCATCCTGCCACCCACCTGCTTCGTCGAGCACGACCACTACGACCTGATCTTCATGCACTTCGCCGTGCGCAACGTGGCCCGCTACAGCCCGGCCATCCTGCCCAAACCCGAAGGCGCCCTGCACGATTGGGAGATCTACGCCCGTCTGGCCCAGCGCTATGCCCAGCACGCCTGGGCCCTGGAGCGCGGCGGCACGGTGCAGCGCCTGAAGGGCATGCTGACGCGCTCGGTCATGAGCCAGTTGCGGCCCGACCAGTTGCTGGCCCTGGGACTGCGCAAAAGCGCCTACCCCGTGCGCATGAAGCAGTTGCGCGCAGCGCCGCAAGGCATCGACCTGGGCCCCTTGCGCCCCGGCCTGGCGCAAGGCCTCCTCAAAAAGGGCCGCAGCATTGCCCTGTTGCCCAAGGCGATCGCGGACGAGTTGCCCCAACTGGCCAACCGGATGCGCAGCGACCGGGCCGACCCGAACGCCCTGACCCTGATCGGTCGGCGCGATGTGCGCAGCAACAACTCCTGGATGCACAACAGCGAACGCCTGGTGTCCGGCAAAGCCCGCTGCGTGCTGTGGATGCACACCGACGACGCCGCCCAACGCGGCTTGAGCGAAGGCCAGACCGTGCAGATCACCTCGCGCGTGGGCCAGATTGCGGCGCCCGTCTTCATCACCCCGGACATCCGCCCCGGCGTGGTCAGCCTGCCGCACGGCTGGGGCCATGGCCGCCAGGGCGTCAAGCTGAGCGTGGCCTCGCAGCACGCCGGCGTCAGCCTGAATGACCTGACCGACGACCAGTTGACCGACCGGATCAGCGGCAACGCGGCGCTCAACAGCCTGCGCGTGCAGGTGAAGGCGGCCTGATGGACCTGGGCCACACCACCCCCGCCGATGCCATCGCCGCCACCGCCGCCCGCTTGGTGGTGGAAGAAGGCCTGGACTACGGCCCCGCCAAACGCCGCGCCGCCAAGCAACTGGGCCTGAGCAACCGCGGCGACCTGCCCGACAACGACCTGATGGAGGCGGCGGTTTTTGAATACCTGGCCGTGTTCTGCGCCGACACCCAGCCGCAAGAGTTGGCCGCCCTGCGCCGCCTGGCCGCCGTGTGGATGGAGCGTCTGCAGGAGTTCCGCCCCCACCTCAGCGGCGCCATCTGGCGCGGCACCGCCACCCGCCTGAACGATGTCCACCTGCAACTGTATTGCGACGACTCCAAATCCGCCGAGATCGCCTTGCTCAACAAGGGCATGGACTACGATGTCGGCAGCGTGCCCGGCCCCCGGGGCGACCTGGTCGATTGCCTGAGCCTGACCGTGGACTGCCCTGAACTGGGCGAGCCCATCGGCCTGCACCTGACCATCCTGGATTACGACGACCTGCGCGGCGCCCTCAAAAGCGACGCCAAGGGCAAGACCGAGCGGGGCGACCTGAACGCCCTACGTGCCC
>Ga0073915_10000129_pt1 | contig 11082 bp, 9 predicted proteins | sample GWRWT2_30Apr14_FD_71480 | JGI IMG/M metagenome (GOLD analysis project Ga0073915, IMG submission 71480) | Sand microcosm microbial communities from a hyporheic zone in Columbia River, Washington, USA - GW-RW T2_30-Apr-14 | ecosystem: Engineered > Artificial ecosystem > Sand microcosm >... | reverse complement strand
GTTGACCTGGTCACCACGTCGGCCAGCGGCCTGGATCCCCACATCAGCGTCGCCGCTGCGCAGTACCAAGCCGCCCGCGTGGCTCGCGTGCGCGGACTTTCAACCGAGGCCGTTCATGCCGCGATCACTCGGCACAGTGAAGGTCGATGGTTGGGGCTCTTGGGTGAAGCCCGCGTGAACGTGCTCAAGCTCAACCTGGACATTGATCAGATGACGGCTCGTTGAGTGGTGTGAACACTGGCGCCTGGAAAAAGATGCATCATCATCAGCCCATGACCGATACCCGCCCCGATCCTGACCAGTTGCTGGCGCGCCTGAAGCAGGAACAAGCACAAGCTCAAAGAGGCAAGCTGAAGATTTTCTTCGGTGCCTCCGCAGGCGTCGGCAAGACCTACGCCATGCTGTCGGCCGCGCGCAGTTTGAAGCAGCAAGGCATGGGTGTGCTCATCGGCGTGATCGAGACCCACGGCCGAGCGGAGACCGAGGCATTGGTGGAGGGGCTGGATCGGCTTCCCCTCAGGGAGGTTCTTCACAAAGGCCGAACACTCAAAGAGTTTGACCTCGACGGTGCGCTGAAGCACAAGCCCCAACTCATTCTTGTCGATGAACTGGCGCACTCCAACGCGCCTGGCTCGCGCCACCCCAAGCGTTGGCAGGATGTGGAAGAGCTGTTGGACGCGGGCATCGACGTCTGGTCGACCATGAACGTGCAGCACCTGGAAAGCCTCAATGACGTCATCACCGGCATCACCGGCGTGCGCGTGTGGGAGACCGTGCCCGACCGCGTCTTTGACGAAACGGACGAAGTCGTCATCGTTGACCTGCCGCCCGACGAGTTGCTCAAGCGCTTGAAGGAAGGCAAGGTCTACTTGCCGCAACAGGCGGAGCGCGCGGTGCGCAATTTCTTTCGCAAAGGCAACCTCATCGCCCTGCGGGAGCTGGCGCTACGGCGCACCGCCGACCGGGTCGATGATGAAATGCTGCAATACCGCAGCACCTTGTCGGCCAAGCCGGTCTGGCAAACGCGCGAGTCTTTGCTGGTGTGCATCGGCCCAGGCGAGCGCTCCGAGAAACTGGTGCGGGGCGCCGCCCGCATGGCCGCTCAGCTGGACGTGCCCTGGCACTGCATCTACGTTGAAACCCCCAAGCTACAGCGACTTCCAGACGCGGCCAGGCACAGGATCATGCGGGTGCTGAAGCTTGCTCAGGATGCCGGCGCGACGACCGCCACCTTGGCAGGCAACGCCATGGCCAGAACGATTGTCAAGTACGCGCATGAGCACAACCTGTCCAGGGTCGTATTAGGTCGCAGCACCGGCCGGAAGAAGTCCCATTGGCGCCCCATCCTGGCGGATGCCGTCGGGGCACTGGGAAACGATCTTGACGTGATTCAGATCGCGCTGCCAGCCAGCGAGCGAGATGACCGCAGGCCCGCTCCGATGCATGGAACCGGCGAAAACACCGCCATGCTCTCAAAGGAGTGGCGCGCTTACCTGTGGAGCGCGGCGACATGCGTGTTCGTTGCCTGCTTGATGGCGCCGCTGCACTCAGTGCTGGACATCGCCAACATCGTCATGCTGTTCCTGCTGGCCGTCGTCTTTGTGGCCGTCAGGTTCGGACGGGGCCCAGCCGTGATGGCCGCCTTCCTGAGCGTGGGCGCTTTCGACTTCTTCCATGTGGCGCCACGGTTTGCTTTCAGCGTCAGCGACGCCCAATATTTGCTGACCTTTGCGGTGATGCTGGTCGTGGCTTTGGTGATTGGTCAATTGACCGCCGGGTTGAAGTTTCAGGCACGGGTGGCCACCTTGCGTGAAGAGCGGGTCAGTGCCTTGTACAAGATGTCTCGGGACCTGTCGGGCGCATTGATGACCGAGCAGATCGCCGAGATTGCCGCCCGGTTTCTGCGCTCTGAATTCGAAGCCAAATCGGCCATCATGGTGAGCGACCTGCAAAGCCGCGTCATGCCCGCGTTGCCGCAGCCCGACCTGCCCGTGGGCATTGACCCGGGCATCGCGCAATGGGCTTTCGACCATGCCGAGACGGCAGGCCATGGCACCGACACGCTGCCGGGATCGCCGTTGCTCTACGTGCCGCTCAAGGCACCGATGCGCGTTCGCGGCATCCTGGTGCTTGAGCCCAAGAACCCCGAGCGGCTCATCGGCCCTGAGCAGCGCCGCTTGCTCGACACCTGCGCTTCGCTGCTCGCGATCTCGTTGGAGCGCGTGCACTACGTCGATGTGGCTCAGAGCACCACCGTTCAGATGGAGTCTGAACGCCTGCGCCACTCGCTGTTGGCCGCCATTTCACACGATCTGCGCACCCCTCTTGCGGCACTGGTGGGCATGGCGGACACCTTGGCCTTGAGCCGCAAACCGGATGATCCGCAAGGCGAAATGTTGGTCTCCATTCGCGAGTCGGCGTTGAGGATGAACGCCCAGGTCAACAACCTGCTCGACATGGCCCGCCTTCAATCCGGCCAAGTGCACTTGAACCTCCAATGGCAAGCGCTGGAAGAGCTGGTGGGCAGCGCTTTGCGTGCCATGACGGGCACTTTGGAGCCAGGGCGAGTCCGGGTGGCATTGCCGGAGGATTTGCCCTTGCTGCGCCTTGATGCGGTATTGTTTGAGCGGGTGCTGTGCAACCTGCTGGAGAACGCCGTGAAGTACACCCCCGTGGGCAGCCCCATCGAGATTGGCGCATCTGCATCAAGCGACAGGGTGCGGCTGACCGTCTCTGACCGAGGCCCTGGCTTGCCCAAAGGCCGGGAAGCCGCCATCTTCGAGATGTTCGAGCGTGGCAGCAAGGAAGGCGCCACACCAGGCGTGGGTTTGGGCCTGGCCATTTGCCGCGCCATCGTCGAAGCCCACAGCGGCACCATCCACGGCGAAACCAGACCCCAAGGTGGCGCTCAGTTCACCATCGAGTTGCCACGCGGCACGCCGCCTTCCATCGACGACATTGAAGACGTCGCAGAAACCTGAAAGGGGCATGGTCATGAGTGTGTCGGCCCCAAGGGTGTTGTTGATCGAGGACGAGGACAAGATCCGCCGATTTGTTCGCCTTGCACTGGAGCGCGACGGGTTCGAAGTCCATGAGGCGGCCAACCTCGAACGCGGGCTGATCGAAGCCGGCACGCGCAGACCAGACCTGGTGGTGCTTGACCTGGGGCTGCCCGATGGCGACGGCCTGGACCTGATCTGCGACCTGCGCGCCTGGTCGGATGTGCCCGTGCTGGTGCTGTCAGCCCGCACCACTGAACAGGACAAGGTGGGCGCACTGGACGCTGGCGCCGACGACTACCTGGTCAAACCCTTCAGTGCCGTCGAACTGGTGGCCCGGGTGCGTGCCCACCTGCGGCGCCGCGCCAGTGGCATGACCGATGGCAGCACCGTCATCGAGTTCTCAGATGTCAAGATTGACCTGGCACGCCGAACCGTCGAGCGCGGTGGTCAGGCCTTGCACCTGACGCCGAACGAGTACCGCTTGTTGACGCACCTCACCGGGCACCCTCACTGCGTGCTCACGCACCGACAAATTCTGACCGCCGTGTGGGGTTCGAGCCATGCCGAGGACACCCACTACCTTCGCGTCTACATGGTCCAGCTGCGCAAAAAGATCGAAGCTGATTCATCACGTCCGCGACATCTGATCACCGAGACGGGCGTGGGGTATCGGTTCGTACCCTAGATTTCGTGTCGGAATTGTCGAATTGGCAACCTGGGGCTGACACACGCTCAGGGCAAGGGGATTTCATCCGAATAGAGGCGAACACATCAAGAATTCAGGACGCACATCGGACAACCAAGCATGAGCGAGAGCAGCCTTCTGTCACCATCGCAAGGGCCACTTCGCAGCGCCAGGCCGCAGGCTCGCCTGCCTGGTGCCAGGCTCGGCGCGCTGCTGGTCACCAATGACCCGCACCAGCGCATTCGCATCCTGCGCTCGATGCTGTCGGCCTTGGCATTTTTCATTTGTGTCGGTCTGATTTTCTATGCCATCCGGCTGGGCATCATGGACCCGCATGAAGGGCGGACACTGGCCGCTTGCATCCTGGTGTCCAACATCGGCTTCTACATCGTGCTGCGCAGTGGCCTGAACCTGCGTTTCGCGGAGCCCTCATTGACGCTGCCCCAGATCCTGGCGGCCCTGACCTGGATCGCGGGCGCCTATGGCACCACCAATGCAGCGCATGGCGGCACCTTGATGCTTGTCGCCCTGGTGCTGGTGTTCGGCGTGTTCAACATGGACTCGCGGCGCGCGCTGGTTTCCGGCTTGTATGCGGTGTTTGCGCTGGGGTTGGTCATGGCTTACAAGGCTTGGCACGATCCCGGCCTCTATCCAGCCAAGATCGAATGGGTCTACTTCGCTTTTGTGGCCACCATCGTGCCCATGATCACCATGCTGGCCGCCCAGCTGAGCAGCATGCGCACGCGTTTGAAAGCGCAGAAAGCGGAGCTCAGCGAAGCCCTGAACCGCATCCAGGAAATGGCCATCCGTGACGAGCTCACCGGCTTGTTCAACCGCCGTCACATGCTCGACGTCCTGACGGAGCATGCCGCACTCAACAAACGGGACATGATCAATTTTTCGGTGGCCATCCTGGACCTCGATTTTTTCAAGCGCGTCAATGACACGCATGGTCATGGCGTGGGCGATGAAGTGCTGCGCAGTTTTGCCACCACGGCTCGCGCCGTGCTGCGCGAAACCGATGTGATCGCCCGGTGGGGAGGTGAGGAATTCCTGGTGCTCATGCCTGAGTTGCCACCCAGAAATCCCGAGCAAGGCTTGGAGCGGCTGCGTGATGCGCTGGCGAACCTGCCGGTCAGTGCATCAGTGCCAGAACTGCGGGTGACGTTCTCTGCTGGCATCACGGCCTATCGCCCGGACGAATCCCGCGTGGAAAACATCGAACGGGCCGACAAGGCGCTGTACGCGGCCAAGGCCGCAGGGCGCAACCGCGTCATGATCTTCTGACCAGGCTCAACAAGGCCATCCGAATGATGGCCCGCCGGCTCAGGCGTTGATCACACCGGCCTTCGCCGCCTGTTCATCGGCGTGGTAGCTCGAGCGCACCATCGCGCCCACGGCCGCGTGGCTGAAACCCATCTTCTGCGCCTCTTGCTCAAACATCTTGAAAGTGTCCGGGTGCACATAGCGGCGCACCGGCAAATGGTGGCCGCTGGGCGCCAGGTACTGGCCGATGGTGATCATGTCGATGTCGTGCGCGCGCATGTCGCGCATCACCTGCAGGATCTCTTCGTCGGTCTCGCCCAGGCCGACCATGATGCCGCTTTTGGTGGGCACGTCGGGGTGCAGGGCCTTGAACTTCTTGAGCAGATTCAGGCTGAACTGGTAGTCGGAACCTGGGCGCGCTTCCTTGTAGAGGCGAGGCGCGGTTTCCAGGTTGTGGTTCATCACGTCGGGTGGTGCCGCCTTGAGGATCTCCAGGGCGCGGTCGTCACGGCCACGGAAATCGGGCACGAGAATCTCAATCTGCGTGGCCGGGCTGAGTTCGCGCACCTGGCGGATGCATTCCACGAAATGGGCCGCGCCGCCATCGCGCAGGTCATCGCGGTCCACGCTGGTGATGACCACGTACTTGAGCTTGAGCGCCGCGATGGTCTTGGCCAGGTTGGCGGGCTCGTCCGCGTCCAGCGGGTCGGGGCGGCCGTGTCCCACATCGCAAAACGGGCAGCGGCGCGTGCACTTGTCGCCCATGATCATGAAGGTGGCCGTGCCCTTGCCGAAGCACTCGCCGATGTTGGGGCAAGAGGCCTCTTCGCACACCGTGTGCAGCTTGTGCTCGCGCAGGATCTGCTTGATCTCGTAGAAGCGCGTGCTGGGCGAGCCGGCGCGCACGCGGATCCAGTCGGGTTTTTTCAGCACCTCGCCGATGGGCACCACCTTGATGGGGATGCGGGCCATTTTGGCCTCGGCTTTTTGCTTGATGGTGGGATCGTAGGGCGTGGATTCGGTGGCCATGCCGCCACTTTAGCCGATCAGGGCGAAAGCCAGGTGCCCAGCTTGCCGCCCAGCAAGGCCGCGGCCTCCTCCCAGGACACCTTCACCCCCAGCGAAGCCAGGTCCACCGTCTTCAAGCCGGTGTAGCCACAAGGGTTGATTCGGCTGTAGGGCGACAGGTCCATGGCCACGTTCAACGCCACCCCGTGGTAGGTGCAATGGCGGCTGACCTTGATGCCCAGCGCGGCCACCTTGCCCAGGCCCTTGAAGGGATCGCGCGGGTCGGCGGGCGCAGTCAGGGCCGCGTGGCCGGCGGGGTCGTCCAGCCGCACATAGATGCCCGGTGCGCCCGTCACGCGGTGGCCCGTCACGCCCAGCACCTCCAGCGTCTTGATGAGCGCCTGCTCCAGGCGGAACACGTATTCCTTGACGTAGATGCCCTGGCGCTTCAGATCCACCAGCGGGTAGCCCACCACCTGGCCAGGGCCGTGGTACGTGACCTGGCCACCCCGATTGGTCTGCACCACGGGGATGTGGTCAGGGCCGAGCGGGTTGAACAGCACGTGGTCGGCCTTGCCGGCCAGGCCTTGCGTGAACACGGGGGGGTGCTCGCAGACCCAGAGTTCATCGGGGGTCTCGGGCGTGCGGGCTTCGGTGAAGGCCTGCATGGCCTGGGCCGTGGGGGCGTAGTCCACGCGGCCCAGCAGCTTGGTCAACATCAGCCCAGCCCCACTCGCTGGAACAAGGCGCCCGGCAAGCGCGCCACCTGGCCCATCATTTCCAGCTCCAGCAAACGCGCGCCCAGGTCGGCCGGGCCCAGGCCAGTGCGAGCGGACAAGGCGTCCTGGCCCACCGGGTCGTAACCCATGGCACTGAGGACCGGGTCTTCATCGCCAGAAAGGTCATCCATCAGGTCACCACCGCCCTGGCCAGCGGGCGCGGCGACTCGCCAGTTCATTTCTTCCAGCACGTCTTGCGCGGTTTCCACCAGCTTGGCGCCTTGCTTGATCAAGGCGTGGCAGCCCTTGGCTTGCGGCGAATGGATGGAGCCCGGAATGGCCAGCACCTCGCGGCCCATCTCCATGGCCAGGCGCGCGGTGATCAGCGAGCCCGACTGCACCGCTGCCTCGACCACCAAGGTGCCGCGCGACAGGCCCGCCACGATGCGGTTGCGCTTGGGAAAGTTGGCGGCCAAAGGCGGCGTGCCCAAAGCGAACTCGCTGATGATCAAGCCGTCTTGCGCAATGCGGTGCGCCAGGTCCCGGTGGGTTTTGGGGTAGACGCGGTCCAGGCCGGTGCCCACCACCGCCACGGTGCTGCCCAGGCGGCCACCCGCCAAAGCCCCTTCGTGCGCTGCCCCGTCCACCCCCAAGGCCAGGCCCGACACCACGGTGATGCCCGCCTGGCTCAAGGCCTGGGCAAAAGCAAACGCGTTTTCCTTGCCTTGCGCGGTGGGGTTGCGGCTGCCCACGATGGCCACACAGGGGGTCTGCAGCAACTCAACACGGCCTTGCGCGAACAGGAGCAAAGGCGGATCGGCGGTTTCCAACAGCGCAGCGGGATACCGCTGATCGCCCAGGGTGATCAGCGCACGGTTTTGCCCGGGTGAGGCAGCGTCCAACCACGCCACGGTGGCGTCCAGCTGATCGGACCAGTCGGCCGGCACCTTCAGCAATTCGGTGGCTTCGCGCCCCGGCACCACGCCCAACAAGGTGTCCTTGGTCGCGGCGAACACCGCCTGGGGCGAGCCCAGCGCCGCCAACAAGCGCCGGGCGGAGGTCGGGCCCACGCGTGGTGTCAGCAAAAGCCGCAGCCACGCGCCGATTTCGTCGCGTTCCATCGTCAACTCACGGGATCGTCAATCAGGGCTGGGTGAACTTGTCCCCAGGCTTGACCGGGTCCTTCACGCTCAGGATCAGGGCGTAGGACATGCGGTCAAAGGTGCGGAACACGAAGAGCAGGCCATGGCGCTCGTCAGGCAGCTTGATCGTGGGCTTGTCGGGCAAAGTCATGTCGCGGATGGTATTGCCCTCGCGCCACAAGGCCAGCACATGGCCACGCTCCATGCCGTCGCGGGTGCCCTTGTTCAGGGACACGATCTGGCTCTGGCCAGCCGTCAGGCTCTCACCATAGATGGACACGATCTGGCCATTCAGGTCTTGAGTGGGGGCGTGCGGGGCCAGGTTGTCGAATTCGCGCGGGGGCACCGGGGCCAGGCGATCGCCAATCATGCCTTCCTGGCGCAGGATGCTGGTGGTGAAGGTGGAGGGGATGACCATGGGCTGGCCATCGGCGCCCATGCCTTCCACGCCTTCGCGGACCAGGTTCATGGTGCCCACGTAGGCGGCCTCGTAGCCCAGCACTTCCTTGGTGGTGGGATCACGCAGGGGCTTGGGTTCGCGGAAGATGCGGAACTCGCGGCGGCCGCCCAGGTCACCACGGACATAGGCGGTTTCACCACGCGACAACATCACGCGGCCTTCCTGTGTGGCGACCACGCGCGGCGCGCTCAGCAATTCCTGGCTGGTGTCAAAGATGACGGCCTCGTTGAAGAAAGGCTCGATCAGGTGCAAGGGCACGGCCGTGATCGCGTCTTCCAGCGAGCCTTCACGCACGCGCGGCGACAGGCGGGCATCGCCACCCGTGCCCACGGGTTGACCCAAGCGCAGGCGCGCCCGGCCATTGGACTTGTCCAGGTACAGCACTTGCCCCGGGAAGATCAAATGCGGGTTGCGGATCTGCTGCAGGTTCATGCCCCACAGCTCAGGCCAACGCCAAGGGCTTTTCAGGAAGATCTTGGAGATGTCCCACAGCGTGTCGCCACGCTTGACGACGTACGAATCAGGCGCGTTGGGCGACAGCTCGGACAGCGGAATCCCGGCTTGCGACACCTGCTTGGCCGTGGCCTTTTGCTGATTGGTGATGGGGAAGTTGGGGCCATCGGCTGCTTGTGCGGTCGTGGCCAAAATACCCAGGGATACCGCAGCCGACAAGGCCATGGCATGAGCAAGGGGCAGCAATCGCTGGGTCATGAAAACTCTCTCCAATCCACCCGCCGATGAGATCCCTGACAATAAGGATTCCCAATAACCGGCAAAATCTGGTCAATGATCGTTTGATTCTGCCCGGAAATGACGAGCCGTCGCAACGAAAATTGTCCTCACTTGCCCGCTGAATCTGCCCGGGTGCCTTGGGGTTCGTTGCGCCGCTTCCACATCCGAGCGGGAACACCCTGCCCTTGTCCGACCCGGTCCTTGACCGGCCGTTTGCCCCGCCGAGAAGTACCATGGCCCTGCTGCCCATCCTTTGCTACCCCGACGCCCGCCTGCACAAGGTGGCACGCCCGATCGCCTCGGTCGACGACCGTGTCCGCCAACTGGTCGACGACATGCTGGAAACCATGTACGACGCCAAGGGGGTCGGCTTGGCCGCCACGCAGGTGGACGTGCACGAGCGCCTGGTCGTCATCGACACCAGCGAAGAGCGCGACGACCCGCGCGTGCTGATCAACCCCGAGATCATCCGGGCCAGCGACGAGATGATCATCTGGGAAGAAGGCTGCTTGTCGGTGCCCGCCATTTACGACAAAGTGGAACGCCATGCCCGGGTGCGGGTGCGCGCCCTGAACCGCGATGGCCAAACCTATGAGTTTGACGCCGACGAGTTGCTGGCCGTGTGCGTTCAGCATGAGTTGGACCACCTGATGGGCAAGGTGTTTGTGGAGTATTTGTCGCCCCTCAAGCGCAACCGCATCAAGACCAAGATGCAAAAGCGCGGCAAAGACGGCGACACCTCGGACTGATCGCCATCCCATGAAAATCGTTTTCGCAGGCACGCCCGAATTCGCCCGGGAAGCGCTGGCCGCCCTGCACGCCGCGGGTTTCGAGATCCCCTTGGTGCTGACCCAGCCTGACCGCCCGGCGGGCCGGGGCATGAAATTGCAGGCTTCGCCGGTCAAGCAATTTGCGCTGGACCATGGCATCGCCGTGGCGCAGCCTCCCAGCCTGAAGTTGGACGGCAAACACGCCGAAGCTGCCCACGCCGCGCAAGCCACCCTGCAAGCGGTTGAGGCCGACCTGATGGTGGTGGCCGCTTATGGCCTGATCCTACCAAAGTGGGCACTCACTTTACCCCGCCTGGGCTGCCTGAACATCCATGGTTCGCTGTTGCCCCGTTGGCGCGGCGCGGCGCCCATCCACCGGGCCATCGAGGCCGGCGATGCCGAGACCGGCATCACCATCATGCAGATGGACGAAGGCCTGGACACCGGCGACATGCTGCTGATGGAGCGCGAAGCGATTCGGCCCGATGACACCACGGCCACCCTGCACGACCGCCTGGCGCGCCTGGGCGGTCGGATGATCGTGGGGGCCCTGGAACTGGCCGCCTGCGGTGGCCTGAATCCGGTGAAGCAACCCGAAGCCGGCGTGACCTACGCCCACAAGATTGACAAGGCCGAAGCCGCCATCGACTGGGCGCAGCCCGCCGGCCAGATCGCCCGCCGCGTGCGCGGGTTTGACCCGTTCCCGGGCACCACGTTTCAGCTGGCAGGCGAGACCATCAAGCTGTGGGCGGCTTCGGTGCTGCCCGCCAGCGGCCCGCCCGGCCAGGTCCTGCACGCCAACGCCGACAGCCTGGTGGTGGCCTGCGGCGAACAATCACTGGCCCTGCACACCCTGCAGCGCCCCGGCGGCAAACGGATCACCGCCCGGGACTTCCTGCACAGCCAGGGTGGCGACTTACCCGCGCGACTGGGCTGAAGAGCGCAGTCGGGCCCTGGCACCAAACACCGCCAGACCGGCCACCAGCAAGGCCAGTGTTTCGGGCTCGGGCACAGCGGAACCGATCAGGGTCAGCTCGGCCGTGGCGGAGTTGCCCAGGGTGTCAAAAGCGGTGGCCTTGAACACATTGTTGCCCTCGAACAGCGTGACCGCAGGCAGCACGAAGTTGCCCAGGCCGTCGATCGCGACGTTGTCCAGCAAGGTGCCGTCGTTCAGGAGGATGTCCACCGAATCGATGCCGACCAGGTTGCCGGCAGTGCCGCTGAACAGCCCGATCAGGGCGGTGAGGTCACTGCCGTTGGTGTAGGTGCCGTGGCCCGCCGTGGCAATGGCCTGCATG
>Ga0073915_10000127_pt1 | contig 11084 bp, 9 predicted proteins | sample GWRWT2_30Apr14_FD_71480 | JGI IMG/M metagenome (GOLD analysis project Ga0073915, IMG submission 71480) | Sand microcosm microbial communities from a hyporheic zone in Columbia River, Washington, USA - GW-RW T2_30-Apr-14 | ecosystem: Engineered > Artificial ecosystem > Sand microcosm >... | reverse complement strand
CGCAACCAGTCCACAGGGCGCAGCACGCCGCGTGCACCACCCACGGGTGTGCCGCTTGCGTCGGGCTCAATCACGCCCTGGCGGATGCCCAGCGGCGCGAACAAGCGCTGCTGGTAGTAGTCGTACAGCGCCTGGTGGCTGCCGCCCAGCACCTGCTTCATGGCATAGGTGGCCACAGTGGCAAAGCCCGTTGAGTAGTTGAAGACGGTGCCTGGGGTGGCCGTCAGGGGCCGGTCGGCGGCCCACGCGCCTTGGTTAGGCTGCGAGAACAGCATCTCGGTGGCATCGCTGGCGCCGTCATAGCCTTCGCTCCAGGCCATGCCCGGGGCCATGTTGAGCAACTGCTTCCAGGTGATGGCTGCCTTGGCGCTGCCAGCCCACTGTGTCAGGCCCACGGGGGCATCCAGGTTCAGTCGGCCATCGGTGGCCATCACGCCGGCCATCAGACCTGTGAGTGACTTGGTCATGGACCAGCCCAGTTGGGGCTGATCACGCCGGTAGTCGCGGGCATAGCGTTCGTACACCAGGTGGCCATCGCGCGCCACCAGGAAGGCCAGCGCGTTCTGCTTCTGGTTGAGCTTGGTGGTGGTCTCGGTGAAGATGCGGTCGCCATGGGTGGCCAGCAAGGCAGCCTGCGCTGGGGTGAGCAGCGCCGCTTCGGTGGCGCCTTCGCCGGCAGGCCATGACTGCACCGAGGGCAGTGGCAGGGCCACCGGTTTGAAAGCTTGGGCGCGCACGCCCGCTTCGGTGGCGCCCGGGGGCACGAGCGTGCAGCCCAGGCCCTTGCGGTAAACGGCGGTGCGTTTGTTGGTGATGAAGGGGATGAAGCTGCTCACGTCCACCTTGCTGCCCGGGACGTATTGGATGGCCCACACAATCGGCAAGGGTTGCACCTTGGGGGCGGTGTAGGACCAGCGAACGCGCAGGTAGTCGTCACCGCTTTGCTGGGTGCGTGTGCACAACTCCCATGAGGCATAGCCGGTACCAGCAGGGATGTCGGCGATGAGATCGGCCCTTGCGGCTTGGGTGCTCAGCAAACTCAGGCAGGCCAGCGATGCTGCCCTCCAGGTGGTGTGGCGGATCATGGGGTGGTCTCCTGTCGGGGTTGTTGAATCAGTTGGGCGTAGTGTTTGATGGCCTGGGTGGTGCCGACCTTGTCGCCGGTGGTCAGCAGGTCGAGCAGCAGGCCGCGCACGATGGCCAGTTCAAGCCGGGCGCGGGTGCGGGCCTGGGCCTTGCTCAGACCGTGCTGGGTTTGCAGGGACTGGGCCACGCGGCCGATCCAGCCGTCCACCGCATGCGCCAGAAAATCGCCGAAGCGTTGCCGGTCGCGCAGGGCCTTGACGTAGATCTCGAGCATCAGCTGGAACACGGGCAGGTAGCTGGGCGAGGTGAAGTGCTGCCAGACCTCTTCGATGGGCGGAACCGTGAAGACCTGGCCTTGGGCCATGCCAGCCTGCCGGTGTTGATCCGTGTTGCGCAGGTGCTCGACCACGGCCTCCCAGAAGCCATCCACATCGCCAAAGTAGTAGCTGAGCATGCGGTGGCTGGTGCCCAGGCTGGTGGCCATGCTGCGCAGTGATTGGTCGCTGTAGCCATGGGCCAAGACATGCGCGATCGCCTGATCCAGCAAGGTGGTGGCTTGATCGGAGGTGGCGCGTGGGTGGGGACGGACGTTCGGCATGGATGCAATGTACCAAGTGGTACACAGCTGCGCCGCCGTACTTTCCCCAATGTCTGTCAGGCTTGGGCGAATGGATTGGCGGGTAGCTCGATGTGTGGAAGCGGGCGGCGCGCGATGTCTTGCGCTTCTGAGGTGCTCAAGCCCAGCACGGTCAGCAAGATGGCTGCGATGCGTTCGGACAAGGTGGCTTCATCGCCAAAGATATCTGGCGTGGCTTCGGCGCCCTTGCTGCCTGGGTCTGACACCGCCGCCAAGGCACCCAGGATGGTGCTGCCCACCGCGATGTAGACAGAAGGCAGGTCTGCCACGGTGAAACGACCTGAGGACACGCCTTTGCCGATGTCTTGCAGCAGGTACTTGCCCAGGCCGGTGGTCATGCTGTCGCGGCTGAAGCTGGTTTGAAAAACAAACCGGCCCCACAGTGGGTCAGCGCGCCCGCGCAGCACGGTGTAGCGGGCAGATGCGGCGATTTTTTCAGCCGGATCGCTCAGTTGCTCACCCAGTTTGTCCAGAGCCACCGCGAAGTGCCCGATGACCTCTTCAATGAGGGCCGCGTGGATCACGTCCTTTGAAGCGAAGTGGTTGTAGAACGAGCCAAACCCGACATCCGCCTGCTCGGTGATCTCGTTGATCGTGACCCCGGCCACCCCTCGATCGGCCATCAAGTGCAAGGCTGCACCCAGCAAACGGGCCCGTGTGTCGCGCTTGCGCCTGGCGCCGCGGGGTGCTTTCTCGGTGGCTGGCATGGGGACATCTGCGGCTTTCATGAGCATGAGCCTACCACCCAGCCTGAGCGAACTCGTGCTGCAACTGGCCATCGGGTATACCCCATGATGCACGTTTATGATCAATAAATCATAATTGATGAACTAATCAGTTTTGAAGAGGTGCCCATGAGTTTTCCCGCCCACCCCGTCCGCAGGCTGACCGCCGAAGAGCTTGAACGCTATGAAGAAGACGGCGTCCTCATGGTGCGCCAGGCCATTGACCCCAACTGGGTTGCCATGGTCGAAGAGGGCCTCGAAGAAGCGCTGCGTGATCAGTCCATGGTTGGCAAATTCATGTCGCGGAAGGTCGAGGGCTACAAGATGGACATCTTCTTGTGGAAGCGCATCGATGTCCTGCGCGACCTGGTCTACTACGGCCCATTTGCGCGTTGGGCACAAGACCTGATGAAGTCGAAAGAAGTGCGCTTCTTTTACGACCAGATGTTCGTCAAGGAGCCCGGGACAGACGCCCCCACACCCTGGCACCAGGATTTGAGTTTTTGGCCCATCCGTGGCGAGCAGGTCACCTCGTTCTGGATTCCACTGGATCCGGTCAACAAGGACAACAGCGGGCTGCTGTATGTCAAGGGTTCGCACAAATGGCCGCAGCGCTTCAAGGCCTTGTCGCCGGACTATGTGGCCGCGATCATCGATGAGTCGATGGACGACATCCCGGACATCAACGCCAACCTGGACCAGTACGAGTTGCTGCACTGGGACATGGCGCCGGGCGACATCCTGATGTTCCACCCGCTGACCTTGCATGGCTCCTACGGCAACAGCTCGCGCACGCGGCGACGGCGAGCGTTGGCATTGAGGTGGACGGGTGACGATGTCACCTACCAGCCGACCGCCAAACGCATGCCGATCCACTACCGGCACGAGTCCAAGGAAGGTGGCCCACTCAAGGGCGCGGCCTTTCCCATCATCTTGCCGCGCCACGACGCGGCTGAGCGCAGTGCCCGTGTGCAGCCTGAAAACCCCATCACGCACAAGTTGCTGACGTCTGCCGTTCAGAACGCGGTGTCGGCGGCCAAGCTGCAGCTCAAGGGCAGCAAGGCGGCCATTCCCCGTCAGACGTGGGCCAACCCGACCGACATCAAGCCTTCCGAAGACCAACGTGGCTGAGCCCAGATGAAACCATTGCACATCATGGGCACGGCCGTGCTCGCCGCCCTTGCTTACCTCTCGCTTTGGCCTGTGGAGATCAACCCACGGGCCTGGACACCCCCGCCGCTCGCTCAACAAGCCGCGCCGAACCAAGCCCTCAAAGGCATCACGCGGATAGGCCTGAATTGGGGGGTAGGGCCCGAAGGCATCTCATTCGACGAGGCCGGGCGGATCTACGCTGGCTATGCCGACGGGCGCGTCGTTCGCTTGGCCGCTGATGGCCTGACGCATGAAGAGCTCGCCAACACTGGCGGGCGGCCATGGGGGACCTTCGCTTTGGCCGATGGCAGCGCCGTGCTGGTGGCCGACGCCGTCAAAGGCTTGCTGCGCGTCATGCCGGGCAAGGTGGAGGTGTTGGCCACTCAAGCCGACGGGGTGCCGTTCAGGCTGACCGACGACGTGGTGCAGACCAAGTCGGGCATGGTTTACTTTTCCGATGCCTCATCCAAGTACGGCTTGGACAAAATGATGGCGGACGTGTTCGAGCATGGCAACCATGGCCGGTTGATCAGTTACGACCCGCAAACCAAACAGGCGAAGACCTTGTTGGCGGGCCTGCATGTGGCCAATGGCGTGACTTTGGGGCCTGACGAGGCCTATCTGCTGGTCTCCGAGACGCTTCAGTATCGTGTGATGCGCTATTGGCTCAAGGGGCCGAAGGCGGGGCACTATGAGCCGTTCGTGGAGAACCTGCCCGGGTTTCCCGACAACATCAGCTACAACGGCCGAGACGGGTTCTGGCTGGCGCTTTTTGCGCCTCGCGATGCACTGCTCGATCGAATGCTGCCTTGCCCCTGGCTGCTGAAGGCGGTGTACCGCATTCCAGAGGCTTTGCGCCCTGAGGCCGCAAAACATGCCCGGGTGTTGAAGCTGGATGTCAGCGGCAAGGTGATTGCCGATCTGCAAGATGCCAGTGAAGGTGCTTATGCACCCATCACCAGCGTGCGCGAGCGGGGGCGCGCACTTTACTTTGGCAGCATCGAGTATCCCGCCATCGGCCGACTGCCGCTTCCTTGATCACGCCTGTTTGTGGTTCGTTAAATGGCAAACCACCGGGTAAGTCCGCACCGACAAAGCCAATGATTGGCCGGTTCGGCCCATGCGGCCATGGCGACGGGGACCTAGCATCCGGGCAGCTCCAATCTGCCCGTGAACGCAAGGTCCACCATGAACACCACTCGCCGATTTCTATGTACTCTGATGCTGTCGGCCTGTGCGCTGATGACGGCCCAGGCCCAGGCTGCCGGGTACGAGCGCGGCCCGGACCCTACCGCAGCCTTGCTGAATGCCATGGGCCCCTATGCCGTGAACGGCTTCAAGATTTCGAGGGCCGATGCCAAGAGCCACAACTACGGTGGCGCCACGGTTTACTACCCGCAGGCCCCAGGCCAGACCTTCGGTGTGGTGGCCATGATGCCCGGCTTCCTGGCCTTCCAGGCGGTCTATGAAACGCTGGTGAAGAAGGTGGCGTCTCACGGCTTTGTGGTGATCAACCTCGACAGCGTGGCCAGCGCTGACACGCCCGACATCCGCGCCCTTGCCGTGGCCGGTGGCTTGCAGCATGTGGTCGATCTGGCCCAGGCAGGGCAGGTGCCTTATGCGGCGGTGACCGATGTGACGCGACGCGCCGTGATGGGCAACTCCATGGGCGGCGGGGCGGTGCTGAGCGCTGCCGTGGCCGACAAGACGCTCAAAGCGGTGGTGGCACTTCAACCCTGGCACACCACCAAAAGCTTTGCAGGCAACGCGATTCCGACGCTGATCGTGGCTTGTGAGAAGGACAACATCGCGACGAACAAGACGCACTCGGACTTGTTCTATGCCAGCTTGAACCCCTTGCTGCCGCGCGCCGAAATCGAAATCAAAGGGGCCGGTCACCTGTGCTCCACCTTCCTTGGCAGCAAGGCTCACTTGACGACCTCAGGCAAGGCCTCGGTGGCCTGGCTCAAGCGCTTTCTGGACGAAGACATGCGCTATGACGCCATGGTCAAGGGCGGCATCAACGAGGGCGAGTTCAGCCGTTTCGTGGTGGAAGGCTTCTGAGCCAGCCCCCTGTTCAGTGGGCGTGTTTCCCCTTGCTTCAACGGGAAAACGACAAGAGATTGATCTGAACCGGCCCCTTCCAATCAATTAAACCCCGTTAAAGGATCAACATGAATCGAACCGTGAACCGTCTGACCACCCTGGCTGGACTCGCCTGCGCGAGCGCCCTGTCCCTGACCACCCTGGCCCAGGCCCAGCAGGTCTACCCCACGGTTGACGCCAAACTCAAGCCCACCGCCGACGCCTTCTACACCTCGCCCACCAGCGGTGAGTTGGCCGCTGAGGCCCCGGGCAACGTGCTGCGCTACCGCGCACTGCCAGCCGCTTCGCTGGGCACCAGCCTGAAGGAAGGCTGGCAGTTGATGTACCGCTCGACGAACACCAAGAACCAGCCCGTGGCCATGGTGACGACCGTCCTGATCCCCAAGGCTGCACCCGCCACCGGTCGCAAGCTGTTGTCCTTCCAATCCTTCTACGACAGCCTCACGCTGGATTGCTCACCCTCGGGTCAAGCCACGTCCAACACCCTGTTGGAGAAGACCTTCTTCCAGTCGGCGCTGAACAAGGGCTTCGTCGTGACCATGGCCGACTATGAAGGCCTTGAATCGCAATGGATCGTGGCCAAGAACAGCGGCCAGGGCGTGCTCGACGGCATCCGTGCCACGCAACGGTTCAGCAAGGCTGGCTTGAATTCATCGACACCGGTCGGCATGCTGGGCTACTCGGGCGGCGGCTTTGCCACAGCCTGGGCTGCTGAGCTGGCGGCGGGCTATGCGCCTGAGCTGAAGATCATCGGTGCTGCGCAAGGCGGCTTGCCCGTCAACCCGATCAACGTGGCCAAGAAGGTCGATGGCGGCTTCTGGGCTGGTGCCTACCTGGGTGCGGTGGTGGGCTTGTCGCGCGCTTATCCCGAGCTCAAGGTCGAGGATTACGCCACGCCCGCAGGCGTCGAGGCCATCAAGGACATCGGCACACGCTGCCTGACCGGTTCGCCCAATCTGCTGACGGCGTATGCCTACAAGAAGGGCTCTGACCTGTTGAAGGATCCCAACTTCCTGAACCTGCCCGAGATGCAAGCCATCAACCGCGAAAACACCATGGGCCAGAACACGCCCAAGATCCCGCTCCACATCTTCCAAAGCATTGGTGATCAGGTGATGCCCATTGCTGACGTGGACAAGCTGGCCGCTTACTACTGTGCCAACAAGGCCACGCTGGAATACAAGCCAGTCATGGGCACCGACCACGTTCTGGGCGGCTTGGGTTTGACCGGTGGTTTGACCTACCTGCTGAACCGTTTCGACGGCAAGGTGGCGCCGAACAACTGCAAGTGATGTGAAGGGAAACATCTGTCAAACTTCCTGAAATCCAGGTTTCAGGAGGGCGGTCATGCACCGTGGCAGCTGCCTCTGCGGGGGCGTCACTTTCACCATCTCCGGCGATTTGCCGCCGATCCAGGTCTGCCACTGCGGCCAATGCCGCCGTGCGCAGGGCACGCCCTTTGTCACCAACATCCCGTTGGATGAATCACAGGTGGATTGGCTCTCTGGCATCAACCTGATCCAGCGTTACGAGTCGTCACCCGGCAAGTACCGCTGCTTCTGCAAGACCTGCGGCTCGCCCTTGTTCAGCCAGCGCACCTCGCTGCCCGGGGTGCTGCGGCTGCGGGTGGGCACGCTGCAGGGGCATGTCAAATCCAAAGTGGGCATCCACATCTACGACGCCTCCAGGGCCAATTGGTGGACGGCGCAAGACGACGCCCATGCGCCCAGGTATGACGAAAATGGGCCCGCCGCATGATGGGGCCCGTGAGCTTGCGGTGATGCGCAAACGCTCTTGAATTTCAAGCGGTGGCTGCCAGCTGCCTTGCCATCTGGTTGTGCCGTTCCACCAGCACACCCTGGTCCACGTTGACCAGCTGTCCATGATCAGCCACCACGCGCCCATTCACGATGGTCCATGCCGTCGTCTGGCCATGGCACATCAGCAGTGAGGCCACCGGGTCGTGCACGGCGCTGCCGGCCATGCCCAGGGTGCGCAGGTCAAAGATGGCCAAGTCGGCGGCGTAGCCCGGGGTGATCTGGCCAATCTCATCGGTGCGGCCCAACACTTGCGCACCGCCACGCGTGCCCAACCGCAGCGCATCACGGGCACTCATGCTGGCGGGGCCATGGTCGCAGCCAAAGGGTTCCAGGCTGCGGCCCACGCGGGCCAGCAGCATGGCTTGGCGCGCTTCGGCCATCAAGTGGCCGGCGTCGTTGCTGGCCGAGCCATCCACGCCCAGGCCCACCCTCACGCCAGCATCCAGCATGCGCCGCACAGGCGCGATGCCCGAGGCCAGGCGCATGTTGCTGCAAGGGCAGTGCGCCACGCCGGTGCCGGTGGCGGCAAAGCGGCTGATGCCATGGTCGTCCAGCTTCACGCAGTGGGCGTGCCACACGTCGTCGCCCAGCCAGCCGAGTGATTCGGCGTACTGCGTGGGTGTGAGCTTGAAGCGCTCCAGGCTGTAGGCCACATCGTGGTCGTTTTCGGCCAGGTGGGTGTGCAGGCGCACGCCCTGATTGAAGCTGCGCGCCAGCAGGGCCGATTCGCGCATCAGATCGGGGCTGACCGAGAACGGTGAGCAAGGTGCCAGGGCCACGCGCACCATGGCGTGGCGGTGCGTGTCGTGGAAGGTTTCGACCAGGCGGCGCGAGTCGCGCAGGATGTTGTCTTCACGTTCCACCAGGTGGTCGGGTGGAAGGCCGCCAGCGCTCTCGCCCACGCTCATGCTGCCCCGGCTGGCCATGAAGCGCATGCCGATCTCTTGCGCAGCAAAGATGCTGTCGTCCAGCCTGACGCCGTTGGGGTAGATGTAGAGGTGGTCGCTGCTGGTGGTGCAGCCGCTGTGAAGCAGTTCGGCCATGGCCACTTGGGTGGACACGTGCACCATGTCGGGCGTCAGGCCTGCCCAGATGGGGTAGAGCGTGCGCAGCCAGCCAAACAACTCGGCGTTCTGCGCCGCAGGGATGGCCCGCGTCAGGCTCTGGTACATGTGGTGGTGCGTGTTCACCAGGCCGGGGATGACGACGTGGCCGCGTGCGTCGATGGTTTGCGTGGCCTGGGCCAGCAGTTCAGCGGGCAGGTCTGAAGTGGGGCCGGCGGCCACGATCTCGCTGCCTTTGACCAGCACACTGGCCTGGCGCCATTCGGTGCCGGCGTCGTCCATGGTGGCCACGCACTCGGCGTCTTTGATGAGCAGCACGGGTCAGTCCTGGTGGGGTGGGGCGGTGTGTTGCAGCAGCTGCGCGAGCACGGCGATGGCGATGATGGCGGGCTCTTTGCCACGCACGCCGCTCAAGCCGATGGGGCAGGTCAGACGGTCCAGCGTTTCAGGCTTGATGCCTTGCTCGGCCAGGCGGTGCAGGAACTTGGCGCGTTTGGTCTGCGAGCCGATCAGCCCGGCGAAGCGGAAGTCGCCCCGGCGCAGCACGGCGTCGATGATGCGCAGGTCCAGGTCGTGGCGGTGCGTCAGCACCAGGTGGCAGGCGTGGGCGGGCGCATCACGCACTTCATGCTCGGCGGCGTCGGTGTCCAGCCATTGGATGTGGGGCGGCAGGTTGGCCAGCATCTCAAGGCTGGGCAGGCCGGGTTGCTCGGCGTTGTGCAGGCTGGCATCTTCAGCGCGCTCGTCGATCCAGCGCACGGTGCAGTCCAGGTCGACCAGCAGGCGCGCGATGGCCTGGCCCACGTGGCCCGCGCCGTGCAGTTCCAGGTGAAAGCGGGGTGGGGGCAAAGCCCAGTCGGCCAGCGTGGCTTCGTTCAAAGGCGCAAAACGCAAGGTGACCACGCCACCACAGCATTGGCCCAGCGTGGGACCCAGCGGAAAGGTTCGGGTCCATGAGGCCGTGGGCTTGGCGCTCTCTTGCAAGGCATGGCGTGCCAGGTCAATGGCCTGCCATTCCAGGTGGCCGCCGCCGATGGTGCCGTCTACCTCGGTGGTGGACACCAGCATGCGCGTGCCGGTGCCCCGCGGGGTCGAGCCTTTGATCTCGTCCACCGAGATGACCAGCGCATGGCGCCGGGCGGCCCACCATTGGTCGGCGGTGCGTCGCAGGGCCCGGGCGCTCAGGCTGCTCATGGTGATCAGCCTCGCGCGGCCTTGACGGCATCGACCGCGTCGAGGATGGCCTCCGGCGTGGCGGGCGCGCGCAGGGGCGGGTCAATCTCGTGGTGGCCCACGCTGGACACCGCATCGCGGATCGCCAAAAACACCGAGAAGGGCAGCAGCAAGGGCGGCTCACCCACGGCTTTGGACCGGTGGATGGTGTCTTCCACGTTGATGTTGTCGAACAGCTTGACGCGGAAATCGGCCGGGCAGTCGCTGGCCGTGGGGATCTTGTATGTGGAGGGGGCGTGCGTCATCAGGCGGCCGGTTTGCGGGTGCCAGTACAGCTCTTCACTGGTCAGCCAACCCATGCCCTGGATGAAGCCGCCTTCGATCTGGCCAATGTCCACGGCCGGGTTGATGGACTGTCCAACGTCGTGCAGCACGTCGGCGCGCAGCAGCTTCCACTCGCCGGTCAGGGTGTCGACCAGCACTTCACTCACGGCCGCGCCATAGGCAAAGTAGAAAAAGGGCCGACCCTGCATGGTCGTGCGGTCCCAGTGCAGTTTTGGCGTGGTGTAGAAGCCGTCGGACCACAGCTGGATGCGGGCAAAGTAAGCCTCGCTGATCACTTGCTCGAAAGGCAACTTCCTGTCGCCGATTTCCACCTGGTCGTCCACGAAGCGCACGGCATCCGGGGGCACCTCTTCGCGGTCGGCCAGGAACTTCGTCAGCCGTTCGATGATCTGCCGTGCCGCATCGGCGGCGGCCTTGCCGTTCAGGTCCGAGCCGGTGGACGCGGCCGTGGCCGAGGTGTTGACCACCTTGTTCGTGTCGGTGGCGGTGACGCGCACGCGGGCCATGCTGACGCCCAGGGAGTGCGCCACCATCTGCGCCACTTTGGTGTTCAGGCCTTGCCCCATCTCGGTGCCGCCGTGGTTCACCAGCACGCTGCCATCGGTGTAGATGTGCACCAGGGCACCCGCCTGGTTCAGGTGCACCACGTTGAAGGAGATGCCGAACTTCAGCGGCGTCAGGGCCAGGCCTTTCTTCAACACCGGGCTGCTGGCGTTGAATGCTTCTAAAGACTGGCGGCGCGCGCGGTAATCGCTGGTGGTCACCAGCTCATCGATCAAGGGGCGCAGCACATTGTCTTCAACGGTCTGGCCATAGGGCGTGACGTTGTTCGCTTGCAAGCCATAGAGGTTGGCCAGGCGCACGTCCAGCGCATCCAGCTTGAGCTTGCGCGCGATGCTGTCCAGCGCCACTTCCACCGCCAGCGCGCCCTGCGGCCCACCAAAGCCACGGAAGGCGGTGTTGCTTTGCGTGTTGG
>Ga0073915_10000126_pt1 | contig 11241 bp, 11 predicted proteins | sample GWRWT2_30Apr14_FD_71480 | JGI IMG/M metagenome (GOLD analysis project Ga0073915, IMG submission 71480) | Sand microcosm microbial communities from a hyporheic zone in Columbia River, Washington, USA - GW-RW T2_30-Apr-14 | ecosystem: Engineered > Artificial ecosystem > Sand microcosm >... | reverse complement strand
CCATGGGCGTGCGCCTGCGGGTGTCGGCCGAACAGTCTTTGCTGGTCGGCGCACTCGCCGCCGGCATTGAGCTGGCCCGTTCCTGCCGCAATGGCACCTGCCGGGTCTGCTTGTGCCGTTTGGTCAGTGGGCAGGTGAGTTACCGCATTGAATGGCCTGGCCTGAGCTTGGAGGAAAAACGCGATGGCTTCATTCTGCCGTGCGTGGCCTACCCCTCGTCTGACTTGGTGATTGCTGCACCAGGCGCCAAACGCTTGAATGCGGCTTCAGAGCCTTGAGCCGGCTGAGCGCCATTTTTGGACCTGCGTGGCCACCCAGGGGCCGTCATCCAGGGGCAGGTCGTGGCCGGCGGTGGGGTGTTCCGCGAAATCGGTGTTCCAGCTGGCGGCCAATCGCCTTGAGCATCGAGGGTCGACCAGACCATCTTGTGCACTGCTCAAAATCAAGGTGCGGGCTGATGGGCCTTCCATGGGCGCGGTGTAGCGCGCGGCGGCCAGTAACTGGCGCAAAGCGTTGTCGCGCGAGACGGGGCACTCATCGCGGTAGGCGGTCCAGTCTTGCACTTGCTGTTCGGGTTGGGGCGGGTGGCGCGTGGTGATCTTGAGGATGGCTTCTTCCCATTGCCTGGAAGTGCCGCCGAGCAAGGCCAGCTTGAGCATCAAGGGGTAGTTGCGTGGCCGCAGGCGCTGGTAGAACGGGCTGAAAGGCCGCATGCTGGTGTTGATCAGCACGCAGCCTTGGATCTCCTCGGGATGACGGTGAGCCCAGGCGGTGGTCACCATGGCGCCCAGCGACATGGCCAGCACGTGGTAAGGCGGCTTGATGCCCTGGCGAAAGAGTTCGGCTCGGCATTGCTCGGCCATTTCGGCCACGGTGGCGGGGCTGGTTTGAGCGCACAGGCGGCCGTTGCCGGGCAAGTCCAGCGCCACGATTTTTGCGCCGGGCAGGTGCTCGGCCAGCAGCTTGGGGAAGCCGCCCCAGTGCCTTTGTTCGCGCGTGAGCCCTCGCAGCAAGACCCAGGTGTCGGCCGTGGGGATGTGGCCAGTCATCCGTACCAGCGCTCGTGGGCCGCTTGGCGATGTTCCTCCCGCGCCGGGCCTTGGGGCACCCAACTGGCATGGCTGCTGGCGGCGTGGGTGAGGAAGTCCAGCCAGGCCGTGTGTCGTCGCAGCACACGTTGCTGCCGGTGCTCGGCCAGGGGGTTGAAGATGCCTTGCCGGGAGAAGATCTGGCGTGGGTTTTTCTTGATCCAAAGCCAGGAGCCCATCTCCAGGGTCAGTGGCAACAGGGTGCGGTCCTCCTGGGTACAGGCCTGCAGGTACAGGTGGTCCCACAGGTCGCCATGGGTCAGGTACTGCCGGCTTTGTGGCTCGATGACGTAGCGGTGGTGGGGGTAGGCCTGGTCAAAAATCTGGTTGAGCGCCAGCATCTCTGGCAGGTGCTTGATGGGCTTGGTGGTGTGAGCATGCGGAAACCAGATGCGGTCGGCCATGCCAAAGCCGGAATGGCAATCGATGGCGATGCTGAATCGGCGGCTGAGGAGTTCTTGCTCGACAACTTGGCACAGGGCTTGGCTTTCAGCTTCCATCGCCGCATTGGCCGGGCCTCGGTACCAGGGCAGGGCAGCGCTGAGGCGCTGTCCGCCCAGCATGAAAGGCACGGGCTCGCTGGCGTTCACCGGGGCGTTGCGCATGAGGTCCACGCCACGGGGGTTGGCGCGCGTGCCAGCCCACAAGCCGCCTGGGTTGACGATGGGCATGAACACCAGGCGGATGGATTCCAGCTGGCGGTGCAGTTGCTCGTCCCATTTCAAGCGCATGACCAGGCTGCGCAGGTAGGCCATGACCACACGCGAACCAATGCGTTCCAGACCATGCACGCCGCCAAAGAAACCCACGGCAGGGACGTCCTTGCTGGGGTTGCCCAAGGTGATGGCCTGCACCGGGAAATGATGGGGCCCGGCCTGCACTTCGCACAGCTGGGTGACTTCGACCTGCGAACCAGCCTCGTCGAGGATGCGTTGAAGATCGGCCAGCTCGATGAGGGCTTCCGGCGCCTCATCCCCGGTCAAACGATGAGGCGCTTGAGAGGGGACGAAGCTGCGGCGGTCAAGGCGAAAGAGCTTGGCCATGGTCTTGCTCGGGTTAGCTCAGGCATGAGCCGAGCGGCTCATTCGCCTTTCTTGGGGCGGCCCGCTTTCAGCGGGACCAGGCCTTCCAGCACCAACTTCAGTTTGGCGTCAGGCAGGGTGGACAGGGCATGGAGCCCCGCGCGCAACAACTCGCTTTTCTTGGTGGGGCGGCGGAAGGTCAGGGCGCGTTCCTTGAGCGAGTTGATCAGGCTGAAGTCGGCGCGCGGCATGGTGAAGCTGTCGCGCACCAGCTTTTGTTTGAGTTTGGCGGGGCTGCTGATCTTGAGGGCGGTGGCGGCCACCACAGTGGGCTTGGCGGCGGCGGTGCTCGGAGCGGTTTTTTTGGCGGCGGGGGCCGGGGCTGCGGCTTTTGCCTTGGGTTGCTTCTTGGCCGCTACTTTTTTGGCGGGTGATGCGGCAGGCTTGGTGGCCTTAGTGGCCTTGGTGACGGGCTTGGCTTCAGGCTTGGTTTTGACGTTCTCGGTATCGGTATTGCTCATGATGACGGTTTGATGAATTGATATAAACGATTTATACAATAAATCATGACTGTGTCAACCGTGAATTTGGCGCCGAAATGATCAGGCCCTGTCACATGGTTGTCGGGCAGCCACGTCAAGAATGCGCAGGCATCAGAAAACCATTGAATCAGGACTCGCCAACATGAACGCCAAGCTCCAACGTTTGATCTGCTCAACGATCCTGGCCGCATCGGCATGGGCCAGCGGCGCAGCCTGGGCGGGCGACCGGCCGGACGATGACAGGCGGTACCACCATGGCGAGAAAGCCAATGTGCAGGTGGGCGTGCGCCCCTTCTACCTGGTGGATGGCCTGGACGATGGCAAGCTCAAGAGCCGATTGAAGCAATGCGAGGCCGGGCCGTTCTACCGCAGCCAGTTCTCGATCAGCCACCGTGGTGCCCCGCTGGAGTTCCCTGAGCATTCACGCGAGTCTTACGAGGCCGCGAACCGGATGGGCGCCGGCATCATCGAATGCGATGTGAGCTTCACCAAGGATGGCGAGCTGGTGTGCCGCCACTCGGAGTGCGACCTGCACACCACCACCAACATCGTGAACACCCCTTTGAATGCCTCATGCACCGTGCCTTGGGCGCCCGGTGGCCAGGCACCCAAGTGCTGCACCAGCGACATCAGCCTGAGTGAATTCAAGTCCTTGAAGGCCAAGATGGATGCCAGCAACCCGGCCGCCACCACGGCCGCTGGCTACCTGGGCGGCACCGCCAATTGGCGCACTGATCTGTACACCGGCCGCCCCGCTGGCAACGTCGTGACTTTGAAGGAGCACATCGCCTTGATCAAGCAATGGGGCGTGTCACAAACGCCCGAGTTGAAGGAGGGCGATGCTGCTCGCATCCAATCGATCTTCGGCGGCCAGGCGCAATACGCGCAAAAGTTGATCGACACCTACAAGGACGCGGGTGTTGATGCACGCAAGGTGTACGCGCAGTCCTTCAACATCAGCGACGTGCTTTACTGGATCAAGCAGGAGCCTGCGTTTGGCAAGCAAGCGGTTTACCTGGACCCGATCGAACCTTCACTCAAGATCGAGCGCATGAGCAAGGAGCGTTTGCGCGAGCTGAAAAAAGCGGGCGTCCAGATCATTGCCCCGCCGATGTGGGCCCTGCTGGCGGTGAACGATGCCAACGAGGTCGTGCCGTCAAGCTATGCGCTCGACATCAAGGCTGCAGGTTTCAGGATCATCAACTGGTCCTTTGAACGCGTGAACCTGACCCAGGGCGCCGCAGGGCGGGGCAGCTACTACCAGTTCGATCCTGAAGGCAAGGCCATCAAGAAGGACAGCGACATGCTCAAGGCGCTGGATGTGCTGGCCCGCAAAGTGGGCGTCGAAGGGGTGTTTTCCGACTGGCCGGGCACGGTCACTTACTACGCCAATTGCATGGGTTTTTGAAAGGCCCTTCTGGCGTCAAAATTGATTTGCAAGTGGCTTCGATCGGATGAACAATCGCCTTCCGCGAAGCGCCAGCACCATGCACTTGGTGCATTGATTCTGCGCCACGCCATGCGAGTGAAAGGGGTTCACACCATGAGACGTCAATCAGAGAAGTCTGTCTTCGATCGCCTGCTGGGAGACTGGTGGGTGGATGCTGGTGTCGCTTTGTTCGTGATCGTCATGTTGGCGATCACGAACTTGAAATGAGCGTCACTGCACCAGTGGGAAGTCGTGCTTGGAGATGACCACGGGCTCGGGGCTGGCCTTGGCCACTTTGGCGCGCACGACAGCGTCGATCACCTCCGAGTGAGACTGGTAGGCAAACACCCAGTCTTGCGGTGCGGGGCCGGCGGCAAATCGCTCCTCCAGGGCTTCTCTGGAGACCAGTACGCGCACGCCACGGCCACCCACGGGCACCCGCACGATCACAGCGTCGCGTCCTGCATAAGCTTGCATCATTAGTTCCATGTCCAACCTCCATTAAGCAAGGTGGCGACCTTAACTATGCTTGAGCCCCAGCTGTAAGTCGATGCGTCGAACCGAACGCGCCGCCCCGGGCGAGGGCGCCCGCACGCACACACCTGTTGCTTAAAGATACGCGGCACCGGCTTCGGCTAAAGTGCATTCATGACCTTGCTGGAAACCAATTGCCCGCTGTGCGGCGGCCCCAACACCTGCGCGATGGCCGCTGGCGGGGATGCGAGCGCGCCGTGCTGGTGCCGCTCGGCCGTGTTCAGCGAGGAGCTGTTGGGGCAGGTGCCAGAAGGTCAGCGTGGGCAGGTGTGCATCTGCGCGCGATGTGCCTCATTTGCGAGCACACCAGGCGCTGTCCCGGGGGAATCCCCTGATGCTCAGTGCTTCCCCACAGGTTTGTCCACACCTTCGGTGGATAACTAGCGGGTCACAGGGTGGCGGGGTGTCTTCGTTGTGGCTGTGTGAAGCGCTGAGGGTATCTACTCAGGCCGGGTGATCACAACGAAGCGATTGGCATGTGCATGCTTGAGAAGCGTGCATGGATGGGTGCGGGGCCCGTGGCGAGCCCCGCACCTCAATCAATCAAGCCTTCTTGGCTTTCTTGGCGGGAGCGGCCTTCTTGGCAGGGGCCTTTTTGGCAGCGGCCTTGGGGGCAGGGGCCTTGGGGGCAGGGGCCTTGGCAGCCTTGCGGGCAGCGGCCTTGGGGTCCACGGCAGCCTTGAAAGTGGCGCCAGGCGTGAACTTGGGCAGCTTGGCGGCGGCGATCTTGATCTTGGCGCCGGTGCTGGGGTTGACGCCGCTGCGTGCAGCGCGGGCGTGTTGCTTGAAGGAGCCGAATCCAGGGATCGTCAAGGAGTCGCCTTTCTTGACGGTGGAGACGATCACGTCCAGCAAGGTTTCCAGGACGCGACCAGCATCGGCCTTGGTCAGGTCATGCTTGGTGGCCAAATGCTGGATCAGTTCGGTTTTGTTCATGTGACGCTTCTATCCGTTGCACCCGAAAGCGGGCAGCGTGATTGTGCCAAAGCTCTAGCTCATTTCTACGTATATCTGGTGAAGAGCTGGCCTTGGGTGTGCAAACTTCGATCAAGGTGCCGGGTTGGGGTAGCGATCGTGGATGGCGTTGATGCCGTCCAGCACCGCTTTGGGCAAGTTGATGTCAACGCTCGCAATGTTGCTGCGCAGTTGCTCCAAGGTGGTTGCGCCAATGATGTTGCTGGTGACGAAGTCGCGGCTGTTCACGAAGGCGAGGGCGCCTTGCGCCGCGTCGATGCCATGCTGCCGGAACAGGTCGACGTAGGCTTGCGTGGCCAGCCCGGTGTTCTCGCCGTGATAACGCGTGAAGCGGTCAAACAAGGTCAGGCGTGCACCTGCTGGGCGTTGGCCATTCAGGTACTTGCCACTTAGCACGCCGAAGGCGAGTGGTGAGTAAGCCAACAGGCCCACGTCTTCGCGCAATGACATCTCTGACAGGCCAGTCTCGAAGCTGCGGTTGACCAGGCTGTAAGCGTTTTGGATGCTGGCCACGCGGGGCAGGGCGCACGTTTCAGCGTGGTGCACGAACTTGCCCAGGCCCCAGGGCGACTCATTGGACACGCCAAAGTGGCGGATCTTGCCGGCCTTGACCAAGTCCTGCAGTGCTTCAAGCGTTTCCAGGATCGGCACGGTTACCGCGTCCTTGATGTGTTCATAGTTGCGTTGGCCAAAGATGTTGGTGGGGCGGTCGGGCCAGTGCAGTTGGTACAGGTCGATGTGCTCGGTCTGCAGACGCTTCAAGCTGTCGTTTACCGCCTCGAACAGGTTCTCGCGGTTGAAATTCAGGCGGCCACCACGGATGTGCGACGGCCTGGCGGCTTGGTGCGAGGGGCCGGCGGCTTTGGTGGCCAGCAAGATGTCGTTGCGGCGCCCGGTTTTCTGCAGCCAGGTGCCGATGTATTGCTCGGTTCGGCCCTGGGTTTCGGGCTTCGGGGGCACCGGGTACATCTCGGCGGTGTCGATCAGGTTGACACCCGAATCCAGCGCCAGGTCCAGCTGTTCGTGGGCCTGCGCCTCGGTGTTCTGCTCGCCCCAGGTCATGGTGCCCAAGGCGATCAGGCTGACCTTCAGGCCAGTGCGGCCCAGTTCACGGTATTTCATGGATTCTCCAAGCTGACCCAGTTTTGCGAGGAGGGATGGTGTCATGCCGCCATCAACCTTGCTGTCGGCCGGTCTTGCTAAATATGTAGACCAGTCGTTATAATCGAGCCATGAACGCAAGACAACGGCTCATCGACACCACGGCACGGCTGCTGCAAACCGCCGGATACCACCACACCGGTTTGAACCAAATCGTGGCTGAAAGCGGTGCGCCCAAAGGCTCGCTGTACCACTACTTTCCCGGCGGCAAGGTGGCGCTGGCCGTGGCCGCGCTGGACCAGTCTGCCAGCCACTTGGCTCAGGCCTTGGCACAGAGGTGCATGGCCCACCCGGACGCTGAGTCCGCCGTGGCAGCGGTGATCGACTTCTTCATCCAGGAGCTGGAATCGTCCAACTACACCAAGGGCTGCCCGGTGGCCACCACCACGCTGGAGCAGGCGGCCCTTACGCCAGAGATCCGCGATGCCTGTGCCCGAGCCTACCGCCTGTGGCAAGACGGCCTGGAGGCTTACTTCACGGGCCAGGGCATCCGCCAGGCCGCCTTCCTGGCCGAGAGCCTCCTGATGCTGATCGAAGGCGCCTTGCTGCTGGCCCGCGCGCAGCACAACTGCGATCCCTTGCGCCGCCTTAAAACCCACCTTCCCACCCTGATCCAATCCTCCAAGGGAGTGCTTTGATGCTCAAGTACTTGTTGCCCCTCGTTCTGGCCCTGGCCAGTTGGTCCGCCCACGCACAAACCAAAGCGGGCGTTGAGTTCGCCATCGTCAAAACGGGCAAAACCACCACGCTCAAAGGCATGATGGTCTCGGGCGGAGGCTTCACCACCAAGGTGGACGGCAATTTCTCGGCCATCCTGGTCAAGCATGGCCAAACGCACTTCTTGTTCGACTCCGGCCTGGGCACCCAGGTCGCCCAGCAGTACCAGCAGGACATGCCCTGGTGGGCCCGCGCTTTCTTCAAGTACGAGGACCCGGTGGTGCCCGCCCGCACGCAGCTGAACCAGGCGGGCATCCCCCCCATCGAGCGCATCTTCCTCAGCCATGCGCACTGGGACCATGCCAGTGGGCTGGGTGATTTTCCGGAAGCGGTGGTCTGGGCGTCGCCCGAAGAGCTGACCGTGGTGGAGCACGCGGCCCCCGGCCTGGGCGGCAGCTGGCCCTCGCAGGTCTCCTTGAAAAGCATCCGCTGGCAGGCGCTCGACTTCAAGCCGCAGCCCTACAAGGGCTTTGACCGCAGCATCGACGTGTTCGCGGATGGCTCGGTGGTGCTGGTGCCCATGTTTGGCCACACCCCCGGCTCCATCGGCATGTTCCTCACGGTGGACTCGGGCAAGCGCTTCTTCTTTTGCGGTGATGCCGTCTGGCGGGCCGATGCCTTGAAGGACGGCAGCCCCAAGTTCTGGCCAGCCAGCCTGATCGTGGACAAGGACCGCGCTCAGACCCAACACACCATCGAACAAATGCGTGAACTCGTCAGGCAAGACCCTGCACTGGTGGTGGTGCCCGCCCACGACGACACGGTTCAAGCCGGATTGGGATACTTTCCCTCATGGGTCAAGTGAGCGAGACCGCTTATCCTCCTGAGATCAGACCGTTTCTCATTTAACGGGCTAAAACAAATCGGAGGTTCATCCATGTCCACCCACCGTCTTCTTTCATCCGTGTTGTACGCCTGCTTGCTGGCCACAGCCCCCCAGGTTTGGGCCGCAGCAACCCCGTCAGCCGATGGCGAGTTGATTCCCGCTGGCGAAACCGAGGCCACCGCCGCCATGGTCACCGGCATCCGTGCCATGGTTCAGAAAGGCTTCGATGAGAATGGCCATGCCTTCCGCGATGCGCACCGCAAGGCGCATGGCTGTGTGCAGTCCACCTTCACGGTGCTGGGCCAACTGCCGCCAGCCCTTGCGCAGGGCCTGTTCGCCACGCCCCGTTCCTACAACGCCGTGATCCGGTTCTCCAACGGCTCTGGCCAAAGCCAGGACGACCACACCGGCGACGCTCGCGGCATGGCCGTCAAGGTGCTGGGTGTGGGCGGCCAAAAGTTGCTGAATGATGAACAGTCCGCTGGCACGCAAGACTTTTTGATGATGAACAGCCCCGTGTTCTTCATCCGCAATGCGGCCGATTACGTGGTCTTTCAGAAAGCCATGTCGACCAACGCCTTCACGGCTGCGGGTTGGCTGGCGGGCCACCTCTTCCATGAAACCGCCGTTCTGTTGGCCATTCAGGGGCGCAAGGTGGTCAATCCCTTGGCCTCGCAGTACTGGAGCACCACGCCGTCCAAGCTGGGCACCCAGCAGATGAAGTTCTCGGCCAAGCCCTGCGCGGGCAGCACGTTCAACACCACGTCCGACACCAAGGACCGCCTCGGCGACAACTTGACCTCCCAACTGGCCACGGGTGGTGCTTGCTTTGATTTCATGGTCCAGACCCGGGTCAAGCCCAGCACCATGCCGATTGAAGACCCCACCATCGAGTGGAAGGAAAAAGAGTCGCCCTTCATCCCGGTGGCCAAGATCCAGATTGGCGCCCAAGTGCCCGAGCAGGGCGAAGCTTGCGAAATTCGCTCCTTCACACCATGGCATGCCATTGCTGAGCACCGTCCTCTGGGCGGCATCTCGCGGGTGCGCAAGGATGTCTACCTGGAGATCTCCAAAATGCGCCATCAACTCAATGGCCAGCCGCGCATCGAGCCCTGAAGCATCCGCTTTGCTGACCTGAAAGCCCGCTTGGCGGGCTTTTTTCTTGGGCGAAGCAATCACTGCCGATAGACTGCACCTTTGAACACCCATTCACAGGATCTTCGTCTGCATGCCCCATAACGTCAGCTTGATCTCCACCATCGCCACGGGCTTTGGTTTGGCACTCATTTTTGGCTACATCGCCTCGCGCATGAGGGTGCCGCCCCTGGTGGGGTATTTGCTGGCGGGCATCGTGATCGGCCCCGCCACCCCTGGCTTCGTTGCCGACATGGACCTGGCGGGCCAGTTGTCCGAAATCGGTGTGATGTTGTTGATGCTCGGCGTGGGCCTGCATTTCTCGTTGGCCGACCTTTTGGCTGTGAGGCGCATTGCCATCCCCGGGGCGATTCTTCAGATCGCAGTGGCCACCGCCTTGGGCATGGGGACGGCCATGCTGTGGGGCTGGAGCTTGGGTGGGGCGCTGGTGTTTGGCCTGGCTTTGTCGGTGGCCAGCACGGTGGTGCTGCTCAAGGCGCTGGAGGCGCGCAACGTGCTGGAGTCGGTCAACGGCCGCATTGCCGTGGGCTGGCTGGTGGTGGAAGACCTGGTCATGGTGCTGGTGCTGGTGCTGCTGCCGGCGCTGGCGCCCATGTTGGGCGGTGCGGCCGATCCGCAGGCCGCTTCGGGCCAAAGCGTTTGGCTCACCTTGGGCCTGACCTTGGGCAAGGTGGCCACTTTCATCGTGCTGATGCTGGTGGTGGGGCGGCGCGTGTTCCCGAAGGTGCTGTGGCTGGTGGCCAAAACCGGGTCGCGCGAACTGTTCACCCTGTGCGTGGTGGCCACGGCGGTGGGCGTGGCGTATGGTTCGGCCAAACTGTTTGATGTGTCCTTCGCGCTGGGGGCATTCTTCGCCGGCATGATGATGCGCGAGTCGGAGTTCAGCCATCGCGCGGCCGAAGAATCCCTGCCTCTGCGTGATGCGTTCTCGGTGCTGTTCTTCGTGTCGGTGGGCATGCTGTTTGATCCCATCGTGCTGGTGCAGGAGCCGCTGCGGGTGCTGGTGGTCGTGGCCATCATCATGGTCGGCAAGACCCTGGCGGCCATGGCGCTGGTGCTGGCTTTCCGCTATCCGCTCAACAGCGCGCTGACGGTCAGTGCCAGTCTGGCGCAGATCGGCGAGTTCTCGTTCATCCTGGCGGGGCTGGGCGTCTCGCTCAAGTTGCTGACACCTGAAGGGCACAGCTTGATCCTGGCGGGCGCCTTGATTTCCATCGCGTTGAACTCGCTACTGTTCGCGGCCATTGAGCCGGCGCAGAACTGGATACGTTCACGCTCGGCATTGGCCCGCAGCCTGGAGTTGCGCGATGACCCGCTGGCCGAGTTGCCGATGTCTGTGCCCCAATCGGTGCTCACGGGGCAGGTGGTTTTGGTGGGCCATGGCCGTGTAGGCAGCCGCATCGCCCAGGCCTTGACGGACCGCAATCTGCCTTTCGTCGTCGCAGAAGAAAACCGCGAAGTAGTGGAGCAATTGCGTGCGCAGAACATCCCGGCGGTCTGGGGCAATGCCTCTGATCCGTCGGTGTTGATTCAGGCCCACGTGGCGCGGGCCGGCATGCTGGTCATCGCCACGCCCGACTCCTTCAATGTGCGCAAGATGGTGGAGATTGCCCGCACCCTGAACCCCGCCATCGAAGTGGTGGTGCGCACCCACAACGAGGACGAAGGCCGTTTGCTGGAGCAAGACGAGGTGGGCAAGGTCTTCATCGGTGAACATGAGTTGGCCCAAGCCATGCTGGGCCACGTCCTGTTCAGGATGGGGCATGACCTTCGCCGAACATGAAGCTGGACA
>Ga0073915_10000123_pt1 | contig 11354 bp, 8 predicted proteins | sample GWRWT2_30Apr14_FD_71480 | JGI IMG/M metagenome (GOLD analysis project Ga0073915, IMG submission 71480) | Sand microcosm microbial communities from a hyporheic zone in Columbia River, Washington, USA - GW-RW T2_30-Apr-14 | ecosystem: Engineered > Artificial ecosystem > Sand microcosm >... | reverse complement strand
CTGGCGGGCATGGCCAACTGCGGCAAGCACTTCCCAGGGCATGGCTTCGTCAAGGCCGACTCGCACGTGGACGTGCCGATTGACCGCCGCAGCCTCAAGGCCATCCTGGGCGACGATGCCAAGCCGTATGAATGGATGAGCACCTCCTTGACCAGCGTGATGCCCGCCCATGTCATCTACCCCAAGGTGGACGACATGCCTGCCGGTTTTTCACAACGCTGGCTGCAAGACATCCTGCGCGAGCAGATGGGCTTCACCGGGGCCATCTTCAGTGATGACCTGAGCATGGAGGGCGCCAGTGTGGCGGGTGACCACACCCAGGGTGCCGTGGCGGCCTTGAACGCTGGTTGCGATCTGGTGCTGCTGTGCAACCAGTCCTTGAAGGGCGGCAGGGCGGTGGATGATTTGCTGGATGGGCTGCAGATCGCGCATGCGCGTGGCCTGTGGGAGCCGAGCGCCGACAGCGAGGCGCGCCGCCTCGACCTGCTGCCGCAAACCGCACCGCTCACCTGGGATGAGCTGATGCACCACGCGCCTTACCACCAGGCTTTGGCCCGCTTACCGGGCTGAACAAGCCCAGGCTGATGAGCGCCCACTTCAAAGTGGGTGGCCCATGAAAAAAGCGCCATCCCCATGCCGGGGATGGCGCTTTTCATTGGGCGTCGATCAGATCAGTTGTTGGCCGACTCGAAAGGCAGCTTGATCTGGTTGAGGTCCTTGCGGGTCTCGACCAACACCAGCGGGCCTTCGTCAGCGATCACCACGGGTGGACGCTCGCGTGGCACATGGGCCGGCTTGGGCTCACTTGCAATCGCTTCGCGGATGGCGTTGACCTTGTTCGAATCCGAGTTCACCCACTGCAAGCCTGCATTTTGCGCAATGGCATTCAGGTCGTTCATGGGCAAGACAAAGGCTTCGGCACGAGGGGCTGCCGGTGCGCTTGCAATCACCACTGGTTCAGCAGCGGCCACGGGAGCAGCTGCGACAGGGGCTGCAGGCACATGGATGGCTTCCACAGGCGCCACGGCCAAGGCCACCGGAGGCGATTCTTCCACCGGCTCAAACGACGCTTCAGCAACAGGTGCTACCGAAGCGTTGCTGGGCGCCAGGCTGAACGGGCCCACATCAGCCGATGGTGACGGCAAGGTCAAGTTCAAACCAGGTTCTGGTGCAGGCTCAATGGCGGCCTGAGCTTCGTCCGTGCCCGCTGGGCGATCACGGCGGTCACCACGGCGATTGCGGTCGCGTCCACGGCCACGACGGCGGCCATCGGCGTTCTCGCCTTCACCTTCAGGGCGCTCGCCTTCATTGAGGTCGTCGGCACCTTCGGTGCGAACGGCTTCGTCTTGCTGGCGAGGCGCCTGATCACCAGATTCAGCCGACTGTTGCTCAGCCGTTTGACCTTCTGTGCTCAGGGCCGCATCGTCACGTTCGCCACGGCCACGTCCACCACGGCGACGGCGACGGGCACCATCGCGTTCAGCCGTGCCTTCGGCTTGCGCGTCGGTGCCCACGGGGATGGTGTCAACAAAGGCGTTTTCAGGCACATCCACCGCGACGTTGTCACGGGGCGCACGGTCCTGGCGATCGCCGCGTCCACGTCCACCGCGTCCACGACCACCTTCAGGCCGGGCCTCGTCGGTTTGACGCGGTGCGGCTTCACCACGGGCGTTCAACTCGTTGGTGATCTCGGTCGCGGCCACGCGGTCTTCGCGCGGGCCACGGCCACGTCCACCACGGCCGCCACCTTCACGAGGCTCACGACCTTCAGCGGCGGCAGGGCGCTCGGTGCGTTCGCCACCACGGTCGGCGCGTTCACCGCGCTCGCCACGGCCACCACGTTCACCGCCACGCTCGGCGCGTTCGCCATTGCCGTTGGCGCTGCGTTCACCGCCACGGCCTTGACCGTCACGACGTCCACGGCCCTTGCCACCTCGGCCACCCTTGCCATCGTCCTTGGCAGAGTCTTTCGGGGCTTCTGGCGCAGGCTTGACTTCAGTCGCAGGCGTGAAGGCTGGCGTGCTGGAGAACAGGCTCTTGATCCAGCCAAAGAAACCACCGGTGGATGGCGCAGGCGCGGCCACAGGCTTGGGCACGGCGGCGACGGGCGTCGCAGCTGATTCCAGCGCGGGTTCGTGCTTGGGCACGGCCATGGGCGCGGGCTGATCGGGCAACACGCCCTTGATGATCGGCTCTTGCTTGGGCTTGCTCTTCTCGCGGCGCGTGATGCCGACGTCTTCCTCGGGCTCCTCGATCATCGAGTAGCTGGTCTGGATGTTTTCCAGGCGCGGATCGTCGTGGCGCAGGCGCTCAAGCTTGTAGTTCGGCGTTTCGATGTGCTTGTTGGGGATCAACAGCACGGTCACGCGTTGCTTCAGTTCGATCTTGGTGATCTCGGTGCGCTTTTCGTTCAGCAGGAACGAGGTCACTTCGACCGGCACTTGAACGTGCACGGCGGACGTGCCGTCCTTCATCGATTCTTCTTGAATGATGCGCAGAATCTGCAGCGCCGACGATTCGGTGTCGCGGATGTGGCCAGTGCCGTTGCAACGTGGGCAGGTGATGTGCGAACCTTCGCTCAGCGCGGGGCGCAGGCGTTGGCGCGACATTTCCAGCAGGCCGAACTTGCTGATGGCGGCCAGTTGCACGCGGGCACGGTCAAAACGAAGCGCATCGCGCAGTCGGGTCTCGACTTCGCGGCGGTTCTTCGACTCTTCCATGTCGATGAAGTCGACCACGATCAGGCCGCCCAAATCGCGCAAACGCATCTGGCGGGCGATTTCGTCGGCCGCTTCCAGGTTGGTGCGGGTGGCGGTTTCTTCGATGTCGCTGCCACGGGTGGCGCGCGCCGAGTTCACGTCCACCGAGACCAAAGCTTCGGTGTGGTCGATCACGATGGCGCCGCCGGAAGGCAGGTTCACCGTGCGGCTGAAGGCCGTTTCGATCTGGTGTTCGATCTGGAAACGCGAAAACAGCGGGGCATCGTCACGGTAGCGCTTCACGCGGTTGGCCGTGTCGGGCATGACGTGCAGCATGAACTGCTTGGCCTGCTCGTAGATGTCGTCCGTGTCGATCAGGATTTCGCCGATGTCGGAGGTGAAGTAATCGCGGATGGCGCGGATCACCAATGACGATTCCTGATAAATCAGGAAGGCGCCCTTGCCCGTGCCGGAGGCCTCGTCGATGGCCGTCCACAGCTTGAGCATGTAGTTCAAGTCCCACTGCAGCTCGGCGGCGGTGCGGCCGATGCCAGCGGTGCGGGCGATCAGGCTCATACCCTTGGGGTATTCGAGCTGATCCATGGCCTCTTTGAGCTCTTCGCGGTCATCGCCCTCGATGCGACGGCTGACGCCACCACCACGGGGGTTGTTGGGCATCAGCACCAAATAACGGCCGGCCAGTGACACGAACGTGGTCAGGGCCGCGCCCTTGTTGCCGCGCTCTTCTTTTTCGACCTGGACGAGCAATTCCTGCCCTTCCTTGATCGCGTCTTGAATGCGGGCCGAGCGGACGTCGACGCCTTCGCGGAAATATTGGCGCGAGATTTCCTTGAAGGGCAGGAAACCGTGGCGCTCTTCGCCGTAGTCGACGAAGCAGGCCTCGAGCGAAGGCTCGACGCGGGTCACAACGGCTTTGTAAATGTTGCCCTTGCGCTGTTCGCGTCCCTCGATTTCGGTCTCGAAGTCGAGGAGCTTTTGTCCGTCGACGATGGCCAGGCGGCGCTCTTCAGGCTGCGTGGCATTGATCAGCATGCGTTTCATGTGAACTCCAGTCCATGCGAGGCCGGCCCTGGATGGCACCAGGCAGACCTCGATTCACCACCGACCGGAGTCAGTGGCAACCTTCATGCACGAGTCAACGCAGAAAGAACCGAGAAGGAATTGCCGTGGCTGGTGACCGAGAGGGTCAGTGCAGCAGGGGCGCATGCGCGGGTGACATGGCACAAGCCCCTTGCGACCACCCTGGGTTGTCGGGACCGCTGTACAGCAAGTCCTCGTCAAACCAGGGCATCGGGCAGGGGGAGGGCGAATCGGGCCGTATTGTCCAGTGGCGCGCGCAAACCTCAGCGCCCGGCTTCGTTGTGCGAAGCAGGGCGAGGTGTGGGGCGGCAATGGAAACGTGCAGGATAGGCCGGAACATTCGTGCGGTCACTCGACGCGGACACCAGCGAAATGAATCTCTGGCGCCAAAAAACCTTGAGTCGTGGTTCGTTCGACATTGGCTCTGACACACGCGGCGACCTGGCAAGACCACACCTTGGGTGGTTTTCTCCGGAACGCAGCACGTGATGCATCACCATCAATTTGGCGGGACTCCCCGCCGGGCCACGTCTGGGCGATGCAAAGCGGTCTCAAAAGGTAAACTCTCGCTTGGCTTCGCCAAAGATTGCGACTGCAATTTAACAATCACAACACTTCATCACGTGGCTCAGCCCATTATAGGTGCGAAATCCGCATCTCACAGTCCAAAAAAGCCAGTGAATTCAAGCACTTCGACCCCTGCTGCGGTGCAGCGCTTGACCATCGATGAAGGCGGCGCCGGCCAGCGCCTTGACAATTACCTGATCAAGGTGCTCAAAGGGGCGCCCAAAACCCTGGTGTACAGAATCATCCGCAGTGGTGAGGTGCGGGTCAACAAAGGCCGGGCCTCGGCCGACACCCGCCTGGTCCTGGGCGACGAGGTGCGCGTGCCACCCCTGCGCCTGTCCGAGAAATCTGAGGAAACCACGGCGGCGATACCCGCCAAGGAATTCCCCATATTGTTTGAAGACGAGCATGTGTTGGCCATCAACAAACCCGCTGGTGTGGCGGTGCACGGTGGCAGCGGCGTGAGTTTCGGCGTGATCGAGCAATTGCGCCGCGCGCGTCCTCAAGCCAAGTTTCTGGAGTTGGTGCACCGGCTGGACAAGGAAACCTCCGGCATATTGCTGGTGGCCAAAAAACGCAGCGCTTTGACCACACTGCAAGAGCATTTCCGCGAGCGCAAGGTGCAAAAAACCTACGCGGCGTTGGTGATTGGCGCCTGGCCGGACCACAAAAAGGTCATCGATGTGGCGCTGCACAAATTCCTGACGGCGGATGGCGAGCGCCGCGTCAAGGCCGTGGCGGACGACAACGACGATGGCCGCCGCTCCATTTCATTGGTCAAAGTGATGAAGCATTACGCTGATTTCAGCCTGCTGGACGTGACGATCAAAACCGGCCGCACGCACCAGATCCGCGTCCATTTGCTGAGTGAAGGCCACCCCATCGTCGGCGACGACAAGTATGGTGATTTCACCTTGAACAAGTCCATGGCCCGAGGCGGAGCGGTCGCTGGTGTGCGCTTCGAGCGCATGTTCCTGCACGCCCGATATTTGCGCCTTCCCCATCCTGCCACTGGCGAAGACATGACGTTTCAAGCCCCCTTGCCACCCGACTGCGAGTCACTGTTGACCGCGCTGGCGTCAGCGCCCAAGAAGTAAAGTGCTGACCATGAATTCACCCTCTTCATCACGCCCCCGCCAGTTCGACCTGATCGTTTTTGATTGGGACGGCACGCTTTACGACTCGACCGCGTTGATCGTGCGGTGTATTCAGGCAGCCTGCGCTGACCTGGAGTTGCCGATTCCGTCGCGCACGGCGGCGTCCTATGTGATTGGCCTGGGTTTGCACGATGCCCTGGCGCATGTGGCCCCCACCTTGCCCAAGGAGCGTGTGCCCGAGCTGGGCCTGCGCTACCGCCATCACTATTTCCAGCGCCAGCACGAACTCAGCCTGTTTGACGGCTCGCTGGAATTGCTGGCCGAGCTCAAATCACGACACCACTGGCTGGCCGTGGCCACGGGCAAAACCCGCTCAGGCTTGAACGAAGCCTTGGAACATGTCGCCTTGCGCGGCGTGTTCGACGCCACCCGGACCGCCGACGAAACCCAATCCAAGCCGCATCCCCTGATGCTGCAGGAACTGATGGCCGAGTTCAGCATCGCCCCTGAGCGCACCTTGATGATCGGCGATACCACGCACGATCTGCAACTGGCGGTCAACGCGGGCACCCATTCGTTGGCGGTGAGCTACGGTGCGCACGAACCCGCCGCGTTCGCGGATTACCCGACCCGTCACGTGGCCCATTCCGTGGCCGAATTGAAGCAGTGGTTGATGCAACATGCCTGAATTGAACAAAGAGCCCCAATTTCTGTGTGAGTCGTCCGCATTGGAAGAGTGCGGTGAAGCCGTGGTTTTCGACGTGCTGGAGTGGGGGCAAAGCGTATCGGCCTTTGCCGTGCGCTACGACAACGAGGTGGTGGCCTACCTGAACCAGTGCGCCCACGTGCCCACCCAGATGGACTGGGAGCCGGGCAAGTTCTGGGACCAGGACAAGCGCTTCATCATCTGCTCGGTCCATGGCGCCTTGTACGACCCGCCGAACGGCCAATGCGTGGGCGGCCCCTGTGTGGGCAAGCGTCTGGTCAAGATGACCGTGGAAGAGCGCGACAAGCAGGTGTATTGGTATCCTAGCGACCGAATTCAGCCTATTTTCTAAGAGAGTGTCTTGTTCATGAGCGCAGTTGATCCGTCTTCTTCCCCTGTCGCTGCGGCACAGCAAGGCATGTTGGAAGAGTTCGCCAGGGCCTATTTGCTTCAGCAACGCCGTGAGCATCGCTGGCGCTGGTTTTGGCGCATGGTGTGGATCCTCATCGCTGCCACCATGATCTGGGCGACGCTGGAAAACATGCCTGCATCGACAGCACCTTCTGCACCTCACACCGCGCTGGTCGAGGTGCGGGGCGAGATCGGGGGTGACACCGAGGCCAATGCCGACAACCTGACCACCGCCTTGCGCAGCGCCTTTGAGGATGCTGGTGCCCAGGCCGTGGTCATTCGCCTCAATTCGCCCGGTGGCAGTCCGGTTCAGGCTGGGCTGGTCAATGACGAGATCCGCCGTCTGAAGGTGTTGCACAAGAAAAAAGTCTATGCGGTGTGCGAAGAAATGTGTGCCTCGGCGGCCTATTACATCGCTGTGGGTGCCGATGAAATCTACGTGGACAAGGCCTCCATGGTCGGTTCGATCGGTGTGTTGATGGATGGCTTTGGCTTCGTCGGCATCATGGACAAGGCAGGGGTGGAGCGCCGCTTGCTGACGGCTGGCGCCAACAAAGGCATGCTGGACCCTTACTCGCCGCGCAATCCGCAACACGAAGTCTTCGCGCAAGCCATGCTGGATCAGATCCATCAGCAGTTCATTGCTGTCGTGCGCCAGGGGCGCGGCAAACGCCTGCAAGAATCCCCGGAGACTTTCTCAGGCCTGTTCTGGAATGGCCAAGAGGCGGTGAAGCTGGGTTTGGCCGATCACGTGGGCAGCCTGGACATCTTGGCGCGTGACGTCATCAAGGCCGAAGACATCATCGACTACACGCTCAAGGAAAACCTGGCTGAACGCCTGGCCAAACGTTTTGGCGCGGCTTTTGGCAGCGGGGTGGTGCATGCCATGCGCAGTTCGGTGTCGATCCGCTGATGGATTGGATCAGCTGTCGATTTCCATGATCTTGCGCTTGGCTGATTCGTCGGACAGCGTGAGCAACTGCGCCACGTCGGCGATGTCATCGGGCAGCGCTGCCTGGGCGTGAGGGTCGTCCCAGCCGTACTGGGTATGGCGGGCAATGCGAACGGCCAGCAATACCGTCTTCACACGGGGGTGCTCGGCGTTGCGGTCATCGGTGTTCTTGATGAGCAGCTCGGGCAGTTGCCAGGCTTGCATCAAGGCGTGCGCCAGGTCGGTTAATTCAATGCCCAACACTTCTTTCTGCACATCGGCTGACCGAAGTGTGTGGTCGGCTCTCTGGCGCTGGGCGATGGTCAGGGCCAGGAGCGGGGCATGGCACCACAGCAGCATCTCGGCGAAGTCGTGCAGCAGGGCGGCCTCCTGGAGCATGTCGGCGTCTTCGTCCTGACGGTGGCTGGCGAAAGTGACCGCCAGATGCGCGGCCCGGCGAGCCCGCTTGATGACCTTGAGCAATCCGCTCAAGGCCTCTGGATAGTCCGCCAGCCAGTCGATCACCGATGGCACGTTCTCGTTGGACCTGAAAAACGGGCCGATGCCTTGCATCAGGATGGCGGACGTCAAGGTCTCGGGCGAGCTGATGTGCCGACGATGGCAGTCTTGTGAGACCTGCATCAGCACCTTCAGCGTCATCAAGGGGTCGCCACCCAGGTTTTGCGACAGCATGTGGGCATCCACGTCGCCCCTGGCATCCTCCATGGCCCGCATCTCCGCCAACTCGGCAACGGAGGCTGGCAACACTGGGATCGCGGCTCGCGTGAAAACCGTGATCCAGTCATTGAGGGTAGGTAATGCTTGATCAATCATGAGTAGCCTGCAAAATCAACTGCAGATGGTCACCTTATCGACAATAAGTGAAATTGTTTCAAGGCGTTTCAATCATGATATTGCTCACAGGCGGGTGTTTTGTGTCTTATTTGCCGCCCAGCAGTGATTGCTTCAAGTCGGAATCCACCGGTTTGGGCCCCAGCCAGATGCGCAACACGGCTTGTTGAAAGTCATCGCCGGTGATTTCTGGGCCTCTTCTTTTGCCGTCCAGCAGCACGTGGGTGCCTTCGCCGGGCACAAAGTCGATCTGAATGACCGTGCCTTTCTTGACGGGGCCAAAGTCCAGCATCATGGCCTTGATCTCGTTCAGCTTGGTCTGGAACTTGGCCTGATCTGCCTCGCTGTTGTTGGCCTTGAAGCCCTTGACGGTGGCATCGGCGAAGTCTTCTCCCGTCAAATCGCGCAGCAGCACGATCTTCATGACTTTGGCACCAGGTTGACCCACCACATTGGCCGCGTTGGTGTCTGTTTTGAGCACGTACAAGCCGGCGGCGTAGAGGTCAATGATCACTTTGACTCGCACACCCGCGCCATTGAGCTGCAGGGGTTGGGTCGCAAGTTGAAGGGTGTCGGTGAACTTGACGCCTCTGACCTCGGTGGCGGCCACGGCAGGCAAGGCCAGCAGGGCGATCGAGAGGAGCAGTGCTCGTGCAATTGATGTCATTGTGTTTTCCATTCTTTGAGCCTGGCATTTTGCGTGCCCAGCCATTCATTCGCCGTGAGGTGGCGGGTCGATACTATGCCTTGCAAAAACTGCATACCCAGCGTTCCTCACCGGGTGCAGCGTCGCCACAACGATGCGGGCGTGGTCTTGCAGGCAAAATCGGGCTTCACCTTATCGTTCGGTTGGTTTGTTCGCGAGATAGATGCATGTCGTTTTTAGTCATCGATATTGGCAACACCCGCCTCAAGTGGGGTCTGTATGCGCAAGGCGTTCCAGGTGCCGCGTTGCTGGCGCATGGGGCTGTGGTCCTGGAAGACATTGACCACCTGTGGACCCAGGAATGGCAAGCTTTGGCCGCCCCTGAGGCGATGCTGGGTTGCGTGGTGGCGGGCGATGCCATCAAACGGCGGGTTGAGGAGCAACTGGCCAACTGGGGGGTGAAGCCCCGCTGGGTGGTGTCGTCGGCACGTGCGTCTGGTGTGGTCAACGGCTACGAGCACCCTGCGCGCTTGGGGGCCGACCGTTGGGCCGCCATCATCGGGGCCCGGCAACGTGCCTTGCAGGTGTCGGCCGATGCGCCGCCGCCCGTGCTGGCCGTGATGGTCGGCACCGCAGTCACCGTGGACGCCGTGGATGTGCAGGGTCGCTTTCTGGGCGGCTTGATCATGCCGGGTTTTGGCCTGATGTACCGCGCGCTCGAAAGTGGCACCGCCGGCCTGAAAGTGCCCACGGGCGAGGTGCAGGACTTTCCCACGAACACCAGCGACGCCTTGATGAGTGGTGGCACTGATGCCATCGCCGGGGCCATTGAGCGCAGCCTGCGCCGGCTACAGCAGCACACGGGGCGCGAACCCCTGCTGGTGATGTCGGGTGGTGCGGTGTCCCGCTTGTCCCACGTGACCGAACTGCCGGTGCGGGTGGTCGAGAACCTGATCTTTGAAGGCCTGCTGACGCTGGCGTCGCAGGCCTGATTCAAAGGATGAAGCGCGACAAGTCTTCGTTGCGCGACAACTCACCCAGGCGGGCGTCGACCTGTTCGGCGTCGATGGTCTGGGTTTGGCCTGACATGCCTGGGGCATTGAACGAAATCTCGTCCAGCAAGCGCTCCATCACCGTGGCCAGGCGGCGTGCCCCGATGTTCTCCGTGCGCTCGTTCACGTCGTAGGCGATCTGAGCCAGCCGACGGATGCTGTCGGGCGTGAACTCCAAGGTGACGCCTTCGGCGGCCAGCAGCGCCTGGTACTGCTTGATCAGGCTGGCGCTGGGTTGCGTGAGGATGGCCTCGAAGTCATCGACCGACAGTGACGACAACTCCACGCGGATCGGAAAGCGGCCTTGCAATTCGGGGATCAGATCGCTGGGTTTGCTCAGGTGGAAGGCGCCCGAGGCGATGAACAGGATGTGGTCGGTCTTGACCATGCCGTACTTGGTGTTGACCGTGGTGCCTTCAACCAAGGGCAGCAGGTCGCGCTGCACGCCCTGGCGCGAGACTTCGGCGCCTTGGCCTTCCATGCGGCTGGCCACCTTGTCGATCTCGTCGATGAACACGATGCCGTTTTGCTCCGCCCGCTCCAGTGCCCGCGTCTTGATGTCGTCGTCGTTGACCAGCTTGGCGGCTTCTTCCTCGATCAGCTGCACGCGGGCTTCGGCCACCGTCACTTTGCGAGCCTTCTTGCGCTGGCCGCCAGCCTGGGCAAACATGCCGCGCAGCTGCTCGGCCATCTCTTCCATGCCCGCTGGCCCCATGATTTCGAGGGCAGGTGTCTTGCTGTCGGCCAGTTCGATCTCGATCTCGCGGTCATCCAGCGAGCCTTCGCGCAAGCGTTTGCGCATGACCTGGCGAGCCGTGTTGTCGGGCGGTGGCGACGAGATCCCGAACTCGGAGCGGGGCGGTGGCACCAGCACGTCCAGCAAGCGGTCCTCGGCAGCATCCTCGGCGCGCGCACGCTGAGTCTGGATCTGCACTGCGCGCTCTTGCTTGACGGCGTATTCCACCAGGTCACGGATGATGGTGTCCACGTCTTTGCCCACGTAGCCCACCTCGGTGAACTTGGTGGCTTCGACCTTGATGAAGGGGGCATCGGCCAGTTTGGCCAGGCGGCGAGCGATCTCGGTCTTGCCCACGCCGGTGGGGCCGATCATCAGGATGTTCTTGGGCGTGATCTCGCCGCGCATGCTGCCTTCGACCTGTTGGCGGCGCCACCGGTTGCGCAAGGCAATCGCCACGGCGCGTTTGGCTTCCCGCTGGCCAATGATGTGGCGGTCGAGTTCGTTGACGATCTCTTGTGGGGTCATGCCGCTCACGGCGTCATCCAAGGGTTTC